>Ga0187814_10000537_pt1 | contig 12949 bp, 12 predicted proteins | sample NC_S_4_FD_132450 | JGI IMG/M metagenome (GOLD analysis project Ga0187814, IMG submission 132450) | Wetland sediment microbial communities from Neuse River Estuary, North Carolina, USA - ASW-S_4 | ecosystem: Environmental > Aquatic > Freshwater > Wetlands > Sediment | place: USA: North Carolina... | reverse complement strand
TTCGGATTGCCAAGAAAGAGTTCATACGGGATATATCCGGCGAAGGCGCAAGATTATATGGCGGACGTTGGAACCGGAAGGGCTCGAGCGTTCTCTATACTTCTGAAAGTCGTTCACTTGCGACGGTGGAGTATCTGGTCCATCTCCCCATGTCAATTTCCCCGAAAGACGTTTGCATAGCCGAAATCGAGATTGAGGGGACCTTCGAGACAAAGACAATGGAAATCGGCGATCTTCCCGAAAACTGGATGAACTATCCGGCGCCACATGCATTGACAGAAATTGGCGAGGAGTGGAAGAAAAGGGGTTCTGAATTGGTCATGCGTGTTCCGTCCGTTGTTGTAAGGAATGAATGGAACTATCTACTCAATCCCTCACATACAGATTTCAAAAATGTCCGTGTTCTGTCGGTTGAGGAATATGTCTTTGATGTTCGATTGTTGAGAAGCTCCGCAAGCTGACATTGCCTTCAGCCTGATCTATTTGGCCGCGACGGGCATTGTGCTCACGCAGCTACCGTTCCCGCCGAAACGCAGGTTAAGACAGCGTTAGGTCGATTCCTCGGGCCAGTGACAGTGCAGTCTTGTCCGATGTGTTTGACTGCGATGAAGCAAAGCAACAGGAGTCCAATGATGGGAAATATCGATTCAGAAATCAGGGAGAATATTAATAGAACGCTGGCACGCATTGAAGCCGAATACAAAGTCGAGATCCTATTTGCCGTTGAATCAGGCTCTCGCGCGTGGGGTTTTGAATCCAGTGACTCCGACTACGATGTTCGATTCGTATATCGAAATGAACCCAAATGGTATTTTAACATCTTGCCGAAACGGGATGTCATTGAACTTCCCATTGTCGGGCTGGACGACTATTCAGGTTGGGATATCAGGAAGGCGCTTTTTTTGCTCAACAAGTCCAACCCTGCACTATTTGAGTGGCTTCGATCACCAATTGTTTACATCGAAAGAGCTTACGAGACGAATCTGATTCGCGAGGCTGCCAAGCTGTATTTTTCTCCCATCTCTTCGATATATCACTATCTCCATATGGCTTCTGGAAACAATCGTGATTACCTCCAGGGTAGTCAGGTAAGAAGCAAGAGATATTTCTATGTCCTGCGACCTCTTCTCGCGTGTATGTGGATTGAAAGCCGGAACGAATCCCCGCCGATGGAATTTGAAGTCTTGCTTGACGCGGCCTCGGCCTCAACCAATTTCAAAGATGCGGTGCTAAGACTCCTTGCAAGAAAGAAAGCGTCGGAAGAATTGGGCCTGGAACCGCCGGTAGCGGTGATAAGTGAATTCATCAAGGAAAAGATCGAGTATTTTGAAGAAAGAACAGGCTCGTTTGACCCGGCTGCAAAGCCTGATGCGGAGTTCTTGGATGATATGCTTTGGAAGATAGCAGGATCGGAACCCTGGCATCTTAAGTATTGATCCAATAAAATACATGGATCGGACGCGATCGGGTCCATGATCGCGACCGAAAATGGAGGCGGGATATGGGTTTTTCGACATGCCGAGGGTCCCGCGAGGAGCGGAGGCGGGCCATGCCCGCCGATTCCCTCATTCCGGAGCCGATCTTTATAGAACGCATCTACGCCTTGTTGGAGCGCATCCCCAAGCCTCTGATGTTGGCTATCGCGGCGGTCGGTCATTACGTCATGGAGACCCGTATGCTCAACGGCATCAAGCGGCGGGCGGAGCGACTGCCGACGTCGAGCATCGCAAAAACCAACGATTCCTAAACGCTCCGGGACCACATTCATTTCGAAAAGGGGCCGGCGGACATCGGACTGACAAATTCACGGACGCGGCATATATTCGAATCATGCCCGAGCCGATCCTGTCCACCAAGCTCTTCGTTCCGCCCCTCCGATCCGAGCTCGTGCCGCGGCCCCATCTTATCGAACGGCTGAACGAAGGGCTCGGAGACGATCGTGGGTTCAATCGCAAGCTGACCCTTTTATCCGCCCCGGCCGGATTCGGAAAGACCACGTTGCTCTGCGAATGGATTGCCGCACGGCAGCGCCCCGCCGCCTGGCTTTCCCTGGACGAGGGCGACAATGACCTTCCCCGCTTTCTGTCGTATGTCGTCGCCGCCTTGCAGACCGTAGCGCCGCTTGGGAAAGGTGTCTTGAGCGCGTTTCTATCTCCCAGCCTCCGCCGATGGAATCGATCTTGACGTCCCTGCTCAACGAGATCGCCGCGGCGCCGGGAACCATCGACCTCGTGCTCGACGATTACCACGTCATCGAATCCGGCACGGTCGACGTAGCGGTGGACTTTCTGCTCGAACACCTTCCGCCCCGGATGCACCTGACCATCGCCACACGGGAGGACCCCCACCTACCCCTCGCCCGAATGCGCGCCATGGGCCAGTTGAGCGAACTCCGCGCCGCGGACCTGCGTTTCGCTCCCGCGGAAGCCGACGAGTTCTTGAATGGGGCGATGGGCTTGAAGCTCACCGCGGAAAACATCTCCGCGCTGGAGACACGGACCGAGGGCTGGATCGTCGGTCTGCAACTCGCGGCGATTTCGATGCGTGGACGGAACGATCCGGCATCGTTCATAGACTCATTCACGGGCAATCACGGATTCGTGCTGGACTATCTGGTCGAGGAGGTCCTGCAGCGACAACCCGAAAGCGTACAGACCTTCCTGTTGCGCACATCCATATTGGACCGCCTCTCCGGCCCCCTCTGCGACGCCGTTCTCCGCGCCAAACCCGCGTCCGGGCAAGGCACCCTCGAATATCTCGAACGCGCCAACCTGTTTATCGCGCCCTTGGACAACGATCGACGCTGGTATCGCTATCACCATCTCTTCGCGGAGTTCCTGAGGCACCGACTTCAACAGGGCGCCCTGTCGCCCAAGGGCGACATATCGGGCATTTGCAGTGACGGAGCCGAGCCGGCGGAGTTGCACAGGCGAGCGAGCGCCTGGTACGAAGCCAATGGCCTCGACATCGAGGCCTTTCATCATGCCGCCATCGCGAACGATGTCGATAATGCCGCGCGCATAATGGAAGGGAAGGGAATGCCCCTGCACTTTCGTGGCGCGGTGGCGCCCGTGCTGAAATGGTTGGAGTCGCTGCCCAAGGCTGTGTTGGATGGCAGACCTTCCTTATGGGTGATGTTCGCCTCCGCGACTTCGATGACCGGCAGGTTGGACGGTGTCGAAGAGAGACTGAAAGCCGCCGAGGCGGCCCTGCAAGGGGTCCGGGAGGATGCGAAGAGCCGAAACCTGATCGGGCATATCGCCGCCATCAGAGCTCTTTTGGCCGCCGGCCGCTACGACGCGGAGGCCATCATCGCCCAGTCCAGCCGGGCCCTGGAATATTTGCATCCGGACAACCTGTCGGTGCGGACCGCCACCACCTGGAAGATGGGAATCGCCTACCAGTTCCGGGGAGACCGGGCTGCCGCCGCTCGGGCTTATGCTGAAGCTATCGCAACCAGCAAGGCTTCCGGGAATGCCATTGTCGGCCTTTCGGCTGCGATCGGTCTCGGCAATGTCCAGGAATCCGAAAATCAGCTCCGATCGGCGGCGGAGACTTATGGGCAGGTCCTGGGACAGGTCGGCGAGATTCCGATGCCGGCCGTCAGCGAAGCCTACCTCGGACTAGCCCGCATCCATTACGAACGGGACGACCTGGAGACCGCCCGGCGGCATTGGGAGCGGGGCGTCGAACTGTCGCGGCACGTGGAAAGCGCCGGAAGGTCCATTCCTTACGAGCTTTTTCGCGCCCGCCTCGCGCTCGCCGCAGGAGACTCGGCCGGCGCACTCGCCGTCTTGAACAAGGCCGCCGGGATGGCGCGCGATCACGACATCGCGTACCAGATGCCCGATATCGTCGCCGCGCAAGTTCGCGTCTTGCTTTTTTCGGGAGACCTGCAAGCCGCGGAGGAGGCGGCACGAAGCGGGGAGTTCCCCCAATGCATGGCGAGGCTCCTGATGGCCCAGGGACAACATTCGGCGGCGCTGGAATTGCTGGAGTCGCTGCGGCGTCAGGCTGAAGCGAAGCGTTGGGCGGACGAACGTTTCAAGGTCATGCAACTTCAGGCGATGACGCTCAATGCGCTCGGGAAAAGGGATAAGGCCCTGCGAGTGCTGGACGAAGCCTTGGCGTCTGTGGAGTCCGAGGGCTTCGTCCGCAGCTTCGTGGACGAAGGTCCGCCGATGGCCGCGCTTTTGTCCGACGCGGTTTCTCGCGGGAGCGGTCAGGGCCTTGCGAGCCAATTGCTCGCCGCTTTCAGAAAGCAAAAATTCGACGGGAATTCCCCGCCTCCGCAGTCGCTCTTCGAGCCGCTCAGCGAGCGAGAGACGGAAGTGTTGAGTCTCATCGCCCAAGGCCTTTCGAACCAAGAAATCTGCGAGCGACTCTTTCTCGCACTCAGCACGGTCAAAGGGCACAATCAGAAAATCTTCGACAAGCTTCATGTCCAACGGCGCACGGAAGCCGTTGCGAAAGCCCGAGAGATGGGCTTGGTATAGCCTCGACCCGACAGCCGGCACGCGGGATACTACCGAGTCCGCAATATAGGTGACACATGAACGCGTTTCGCATTGATATACCGAGGCGAAACGCGTTCATGTGTATCCATTCTACCGGACTCGGTAGTAAGGCCTGTCGCGGGGCCACCGCGTTCTCCATTCGCCCGACGTGTGGGCAAAACGATACTCCAAACGGTACTTTAGTAGCGATGCGCCGATGAGGTCCTGCCGCTATAGTTCGTTCTTGTCGCGCCGGTCATGAATCGCGTGACACGATGTACGACGAGGACGAAGAAATGCCGAACGAGCTCGATCAAGAACCGCACTCCGGGCAGCCGACAGTCTATCACATCAGGATCAGGGGCCATCTCGGTCCCCAATGGACGGATTGGTTCGGGGGTATGACCATCAGCTTGGAAGACAACGGCGATACGATCTTGTCCGGTCCGGTGCCGGATCAGGCCGCGCTTTACGGCTTGCTCAAGAACGCGCGCAATCTGGGACTGCCTCTGCTCTCCGTCATACCCGTCGAACTCGAACAACCGCAATCGAAGGAGAGACAACCATGAACGAAAGCGTCGCGAATCCCATCGGCTCGGGACGCGAGACCGTCGAGGCGAAGAACAGGAAGACGAGGTTTTTCACATTGTGGGTCTTCCTGATCGCCAACTATCTCTATTGCGACTTTCTTACGAATATGGAGACCGGGACCTTGAAAGAACTGTTGTCGGGATTCGTAGGGCCGGTCCAGGTGACTCCGACATTTCTATTGGGATCGGCCATCTTGATGGAAATACCTATCGCCATGATCGCCCTCTCTCGTTTTTTGCCCTACGGTGCCAATAGATTGGCGAACGTCATAGCCGGCGCAATCATGGCCCTGGTCCAAACGGCATCGCTCTTCGTCCGTATGCCTCCGAGTCCGCACTACATGTTCTACTCGGCCATCGAAATCGCCTGTACACTGTTCATAGTCGTTGACGCCCTGAGGTGGAAGGCGGATGCGGTACCCGACGTCCATGGAGGTGAGCGATGATGAACCGAAATGCCGATCCGTCTCCGAGCGGTAGCGCGAGGGTCGCGGGAGCATGGTACGCACTGCTCACCGTTTTCAGCATTTTCGGCATCGTGTACGCCGATTCTCGCTTCTATGTCGCCGGAGATGCGGCGACGACGATGGGGAGAATTCTCTCCGATGAAGGATTGTTTCGCCTCGGCATAGCGAGCAATCTCGCCGGCCAGGTCTGTCAGGTGTTCCTGGGGCTCGCTCTGTTCAGGTTGTTCGAGCCGGTGGACAGGGACAGGGCGAGAACGGTGCTCGGCCTCGCCGTGGCGATGGTCCCGGTCGCCTTCCTCTTTCGATTGGGCTACCATTTCGAATTCTTCAAGAATCGCGTCTATTTGGAGCCATCCGTCGCGTTCAACTATTGGCCGATCGACACGAACTTCCCGGCGTCTTTCTCCGCCATCGAGAACAAGTGGCCCGACTATTTCCTGCTGGAACCCGGACTCAATTTCGGGATCAAATTCTGATGCGCCGCAAGGCGTAAAATGCATGAGCCATGCCGGACATGGCTCCGCGTCAGCCGATCGAGGCGAATCGTGTTTTGGGCGAAAAAGTGAATAAAATGACATGCGGCTCTTGATCGGCCGAAGGAAAGCGATATATTCGTCACGTCTGGGCCAAGAAGCCGTCCGCTTTTGGTCAGGCGAGCCGGATTCCGCCGCAAGGGGATCGATCCGACCCGTCATAATCGCGCCGAGGATCGGCGCGAAGCATTTCCTGCCCCCGTCCATGGACCGCGGTCATGGGCAAGGAGGATTTCGTGAGCATCGTCGCATTGACGGATGTGAAAAAGCATTATGCCTTGGGAGAAACGACGGTCGAAGCCGTGAAGGGCGCCAGTTTCTCCATAGAAAAAGGCGACTTCATCTCCATCGCCGGACCCTCGGGCTCCGGCAAATCGACCATCCTGAACATGATCGGCCTCATCGACAGCCCCACGGCCGGCGAAGTCTCCATCGATGGACGGCCGGTCTCGGGGATCAAGGATCGGGAGCTCACCCGATTGCGACACAGGACTATCGGCTTCATCTTCCAATCCTTCAATCTGATTCCCGTACTCGACGTCCGGGAGAACGTGGAGTTCCCTCTTCTCCTGGGGAAAGATTCGAGAATGACCAGGGAGCGAAGGAGCTATGTCGATTTTCTCCTGGAGGAAGTCGGACTCGCGGGACACCGGAAACACAAACCCAACGAACTTTCGGGGGGGCAGCGCCAGCGGGTGGCCATCGCCCGGGCCCTGGTCACCAATCCGGACATCATCCTTGCCGACGAGCCGACCGCGAACCTCGACTCGGCGACGGGCGAGGCCATTTTGCAGTTGATGAAGCGGATCAACAAAGAAATGGACACGACCTTCATCTTCTCGACGCACGACGCGAAGATCGTCGAAATGGCCGATCACGTCATACGCCTGCGCGACGGGATGGTCGTCGAGAATTTCCGGCCGGAAAGGAACTGAGGGCCATGGGCACCATATTCAGGATAGCCCTGCGCAATCTGGTCCAGCACAAGAACAAGACCGTGATCATCGGCGTGCTGATCGCCGTGGCGATAGCCCTGGGCCTGGTGGGCAACGCGGTACTCGACACCGCCAAGCGCAGTCTCAAGCGGACCTTCACCGAAAACTTCACGGGCGACGTCCTCGTCCTTCCGAAGAGCATCCAGGGCGGAGTCTTCGGCGCCTCGAGCGACGGCGGCTCCAACGGTCCTCCCATTCTCCCGATGATGACGGACTACGAGAAAGCGTTCGACATCGTCAAGGGCACCGGGGGGATCAAGAGCTTCACGAGCCAGATTTCGGCTTACGTCCTCTTCAATTTCGACGAGGCGGGGCTCAATTACGGGCTTGCCTTCGGGGTCGAGCCTGACGATTACTTCCGGACCTTCAACAACATCGATATCGTCGCGGGTCGGCGCCTCATGTCCGGGGAGCAGGGGATCATGCTCCACGAAAGAATCGTCAAGGCGATCAAAGAGGACAACGACGTCGATCTCAAGGTGGGCGACAACATCCAGCTCAATAATTTCGGCGAGTCGGGTTTCAAGATTCGCGAAGTGCCCATCGTCGGCATCTTCCGCTTCAAGGCGGGGAACGAGAGAGCCTTCCCCTTCATGCAGCCCAATTTCGTCGATGTCACCACGCTCAGGGCCCTGAAGGGCAAGACCATACTCAGCCCGGCCGACCTCAAGATCGACGCCGATACCGCGAAGGCTCTGGATTCGAGCGACGACGAGCTCTTTTCCGACGACACGGTCGTCGCCAGCAAAGCCGGCGACGGCACCGTCGCCACCGGCGGCGGGACGGGAAAGAGCGCGATCGACCTGGGCGCGATTCTGGGAAAGAAGACGAGCCGCCCCGATTCCGTCACCACGAGCCGGGGCGCGTGGAACTACATCCTGATCAAACTCGATCCCGGAATCGACGAGAAAACCTTCATAGCCAAGTTGAACGCAGAATTCGTCTCGGGGAAACTGGACGTCAAGGCCCAGGATTGGGTGCCCACGGCCCAGCCGGATTCCGGGATATTCTTCGCCATGACGTTGGTCTTCAACATCGTCATCTGGCTCCTGGCGATCGTATCCGTCATAATTATCATGAACACCTTGATAGCCTCCGTCATGGAACGGACGCCCGAAATCGGGACCATGAGGGCCCTAGGGGCGCAAAGGGGCTTTATCCGCACCCTTTTCATAATGGAGACGCTCATCGTCACGGTGGTGTTCGGGCTGGTCGGCATAGTGGCGGGAATCCTCCTGGTATCGGTCCTGCACGCGACGGGCATCGGGGCGCCCAACGACTTCATGAGGCTGATCTTCGGCGGAAGCGTCATGCGACCGGATATCGGCCCCGGCCAGGTGCTCTCGGCCCTCGTCATCATGCTGTTCATCGGCCTCGTCAGTTGGATATTCCCCGTTCGCATGGCCCTGAAGGTGTCGCCCATCAAGGCGATCATGACGGAATAGGGGGAAAGCATGCCTGTCATAACCATGGCGTTCAGGAACCTGAGCCGGCAGAAGCGCCGGACTTTTCTCCTCGGGGGGGCCATCGCCTTCGGGATCATGGTCGTCTCGCTGGTCAACGGGCTCGTCGGGGGAGTCCTTGCCAATACGCAGAGCAATTTCGCCACGATGTACTCCGGCCACATCTTCGCCATCAATGTCGAGTTCGACGACAGGAAGCGGATGCTGTTCCGCGTCGACGACGAAAGCCCCTACGTGAAAGCCGCCGACGAACTCGGGAAGCTCTATCCGATCAGGTACCGGCAAAAAAGGACGAGCGTCTTCAACAACGCCACGCTGATCTTCCAGAACAACTCGGTCTGGCGCGAAGTCGACGGAGTGAACTGGGCCGACGATCGTTTCCTTTCCGATCAGCTGGAGCTGGTCGCCGGTTCGCTCGCGGACATGGCCGGCGGCGACGGCATAGTGCTGGGAGAAAAGACCGCGAAGTCGCTCGACGTGCGTCTGGGCGAACGGGTCCTCATCCAGGCCGAGACGATCTACGGCCAGCAGAACGTCATCGAAGCCCCGGTCCGCGCCATTTTCAAGGAGGACCAGCTGGCTTCGGGAAGCTGCTACATGGACCGGGAGGCGGTCAATTCCCTTTTGAACATGGAAAAAGGCTCATTCAACTGGTACATCATCATGATGAGGAATTTCTCCGATATCGACGCCGCGTCGAACGCCTTCGCGGGCATCCTCCAGAAGGAGGGCCTCAGGGTCGTGCCTCGCGAGAAGGTCGTGGGAAAGAGCTTCAACACCCTGATGGGCGATCTCCGCAGGGACAAGGACAAGTCGAGCCGGGTGGTCGTCAGCAATCTGAACGACCAGATGGCGAGCATGAAGGGCATCTTCGACACGATCAGGCTCGTCTCGCTCTTCGTCCTCGGCATACTGCTGCTCGTCACCATGGTGGGACTCAACAACACCTATAGGATCATCGTCTGGGAGCGGACCAAGGAGATCGGCACGATGCGCGCGCTCGGCATGCAGCGCTCGGCGGTGTCGCGCATCTTTCTCTACGAGGCGGTGTTCCTGGCCCTGGCGGGGACCTTGGCGGGGATCCTCCTCTCAACCGGCATACTTTCGCTCCTGAGCCTCTGGACGTTCAACCATGCGGCGGACTTCGCGATCTTCCTCCACAAGGGTCGGCTGAGCTGGAGCTACGACATGGGACTCCTCGGCATTTCCGTCGGCCTGGTCGTCGTGCTCACCCTCTTCGCCGCCATCTTTCCCGCCTCGAAGGCGGGAAGGGTCGATCCGGCGGTCGCGCTCCGACGCGTGGCCTGACCCGGGGAGCCGGGTCGACATCCCCTTCCAAATACCAAGGAGTTCACCTATGAGACGGTTTCCAGTGGCGCTGGCCGCCCTCTTCGCTCTTTCCGCCGCCATCGCCGCGCAGGACGCGCCTGACTTCAAGGCTCTGCTGGCCCGTTACGACGATATGCTCAATTTCGACAAGTACGACCAGTCGGCGAAGGTCACGATCGTCCAGCGAAAGCCCGGCGAGAGCGACAATGTCATGCAAGCCCAGTATTTCCGCCGCGACGCGGACAAGAAGACGCTGATCCTGATCCTGAAACCCGAAGCCAACAAGGGTCAGGGTCTCCTGATGATCGGGGACGATGTCACCATCTTCTACGACCCCGAGAGCAGGAAGTTTTCCACCGTCGCCAAGTCGGGCTCGTTCCAGGACACGAACGCCAAGAATTCCGATTTCGAGGCCCCGAACTATTCGAGCAAGTACGATATCGTCGACGCTGTCCGGGAAACGCTCGTGAAGAAGGACACCTGGGTCCTGACCCTGAAAGCGAAGACCAACGACGTCACCTACCCGACCATAAAGCTCTGGCTGGAAGTCGGCAGCGACCTCTGTCTGAAAATGGAAAATTACTCGCTGTCCGACAGGCTCATGAGCACGACGCTCTACGGCAAGTACGTGAAAATCGAGGGGAAGTTCATTCCGCAGATCTGGCGCTTCGAGGACGATCTGAAAAAAGGCGAGATCACGGTGATCAGCCTCGAGTCCCCTTCGCTCGAGAGGCTTCCCGACAATGTCTTCAGCAAGGCCTTCCTCGAGCAGGTCAACCAATAGGCGAGGAACATACGATGCCAAGGCCTCTGATTTTCCTGTTCCCGGCCCTAGCCCTAGCCCTCGCCGCCGCCATGGCGCCCATCTCGGCGCAGGACGCGCCGAACCAGGGCGCCCCTGATACTTCGAACAAGGCCTCCCAGGCCCTGGAAGCCCCATCCCAGGCGGACGCAGAGTCCTCGTTTTTCGGCGACGATCAGTCGATGGCCGAAACGCAGGCGCCGACCAAGGGGAGCGGGCTCGACCAGTTCCGGAAAGACGATCAGGGCGTCAAATGGGGAGGTACGCTGAAATCCGACATCGGTTGGTACGGCGGTTGGATAGGTCAGAACCAATGGCCCGACCCCGCCTCGCTTACCAAGAACTGGGGGGACGATTTCAGCGGAGACTTCGAAGGCAAGATCTACCTCGACGCCCGTCCCGAAAAGGCTTACCGGGTCAAGGTAGCTCTGTGGACCGCCTGGCCCTTCGCCAACGATGCGCCTTTGGCCCTGCCCTCCCCCCTTCTCGGAACGACGACCGTGGCGGTGCCCAATATCAAACTCTGGGAGCTTTTCGCCGACATCAATATCCAGGACAGGGTCTTCGTCAGGATCGGCAAGCAGGTGAACTCCTGGGGACTCCTGGGCAGCGCCTACAGTCCGACCGATGTCATCTCCCTGACGCCCAAGGACGTGACGGACCTCACGGCCGAACGGGAGGGCCCCCTCGCCCTGAAGGTGACCGTGCCGGAAAGCGCGTGGAACGCCAATTTCACCGGCCTGATTCTGGCGAGGGACGACTATTTTTCCTCCGACCCGACGTGGAGGGACGTGGGTTACGCCGCGAAGGGGGAAATACTCCTGAAATATACCGAAGTCGCCCTCGGTGGCTTCTACCAGCGTTCGGCAGCCCCCAAGCTCATCGGCACCCTGACTTCGGGGCTGGGCTACCTGCCCCTTCCTTTCGTCAGAGACATCAACATCTTCTCCGAATCGGCGCTCAGCTGGGGTTCCGACAAGCTGCTGGGAACCGGAACTTCACCTTTTGGAACCTTCACTTCGCTCGATAAGCCGGACTCGGGGCTCTACTACCTCGGCACTCTGGGCGCCTCCTACTCGAACAGCGACTACAACTATTCCGTGAGCCTCGAATACTTCTTCAACGGATTGGGGTCGAACGACATCGACTACGCGGGACGCGCCTACGCCACCTACGCCAGCCAGGGCGGGAGCTCGAGCCCACTCACGATCGGAGACTTGTTGAATCCGGGTATGCACAATCTTACCGGTTTCCTGACTTTCACCGACATCGACGGCTCCAAGTTCGGCTCGACGACCATCTGGCAGCAGAACTTTTCCGACAAATCGGGCTGGCTTCGCGAAAAGGTGACCTTCGATCCTTGGGATTATGTCTCGTTCTACGCGGGCTTCGATTTCGTCTACGGAGCGGAGGGGACGGAATTCACCCTCACCCACATGGATCCTTATACGGGAGCCACGGAACGACTCTTCTTTTTCCTGGGGACGACGATGGGAACGGGAAGCTTCTGAATCGGTCCTTGGCCCTTCCCGACGGCAGGCTCGTCGAAGTATTCTTCTCGTCACTTCGAACGTGGAGCGGGTATGGAATCGAGACATTTGACGGTTTTTCTCCTCGCCTTGAGTTTGGCGACGGGGATGACATGGGCCCAGGGAGCCGATCGCTATTCCGGCGGCACCTGGGCTTTTTTGGACGCAAAGCAGGAAATGGCCGCGGCGGCCGACATCACCCTGGCCAAGTACCCCAATTGCGACGAAGCCACCGTGGACGAAAAAACCGTGTGGGTCTATCGGGCGGACGGCACCGGCGAATATCAGGACGAGAACTACATCAAGCTCCTGACCGAAAAGGGCAAGCAAAACAACAGAACCCTGGTCCTGAGCTTCATGCTGCCTTACACCACCGTCAGCGTGGTCACGCTGGAGATCATCAAGCCCGACGGCACGGTTCAACCCGTCGACGTCGCCGCCAACTCGAACGAAACCATCGACGACAGTCAGATGGCGGAGAACATCTACGATCCGAACTCCCGTCTGCTCAAGGTGAACATCCCGCGGATGGATGTGGGGGACGTCGTCCATTCCGTCGTCAGGGAGACCACCGAGAGGCCCATCATTCCGGGCCAGGCGGCCGACTTCAATCTGTTCGAGGGAGATGGCTATATCCGCCATCTCGTGTACGAAGTCCACTCCCCCAAGGGACTCCCCCTCGAGAAGATCGCGCTCCGCGACGAAATCCCGGGAAAGGTCGCCTACACCGAGACAGCCGGCCCTG
>Ga0187814_10000536_pt1 | contig 12950 bp, 12 predicted proteins | sample NC_S_4_FD_132450 | JGI IMG/M metagenome (GOLD analysis project Ga0187814, IMG submission 132450) | Wetland sediment microbial communities from Neuse River Estuary, North Carolina, USA - ASW-S_4 | ecosystem: Environmental > Aquatic > Freshwater > Wetlands > Sediment | place: USA: North Carolina... | reverse complement strand
GGACGAGACCATTCTCTCTCCTCGAGAGGTTAGGCTCATGGCCACCGAATTTCCTCATCTTAGGCTCGAACGATCGATGTCGATGTTCGAGGAGGCGAAGCGACTCTCTCCCGGCGGGGTGATGGGCATCCGACGACCCTACAACTTCGTGCAGGGCGAGTACCCCATCTTCATCGACAAGGGCTACGGCGGGCACATCGTCGACGTGGACGGCAACGACTACATCGACATGCTCTGCGCCTATGGACCCGTGATCCTCGGCTATGATGAGCGGGAGATCAACGAGGCGGTGAAGCGGCAGATGGACGAACGGGGCTTCTGCTTCTCCCTCGTCCAACCCGTGCAGAACGAATTCGAGCGTCGCGTCGTCGATCTCGTGCCCTGTGCCGAGATGGTCATTCCCGTGAAGACGGGCTCGGACGCGACGACTCTCGCCGTGCGCATAGCCCGAGGCTACACCGACCGCGACGTGATCCTCCGCTGCGGCTATCACGGCTGGCACGACTGGTGCGTGGAAAGCCACGGAGGCGTGCCCCGATCCACCCTCGACCTTACCGACGAATTCGAGTATGGCGACCTCGAAAATCTCGAGACCAAGCTCAAGGCCCACAAGGGCAGGGTGGCCTGCGTCATCATCACCCCGGTTGGACACGCCCTGGCCAAACCAGTCCAGGCGCCCACGAAAGCCTACCTGGAGGCCGTAAAGAAGCTCACCCACGACCACGGGGCCGTCCTGATCTTCGACGAGATTCGCACGGGCTTCCGGGCGGCCCTAGGTGGGGCGCAGGAGCGCTATGGCGTCACTCCGGACCTCGGCACCTTCGGCAAGGCGATGGCCAACGGCTATCCCTTGTCCTGCGTGGCGGGAAAGACGGAGATCATGTCGGTCTGCGAAAAGAAGGTCTTCGTGAGCTCGACCTTCTTCCCCAACAGCCTCGAGATGGTGGCGGCCGTAAAGACGATGGAAATCCTGAAGCGCGAGGACGTGCCGAATTCCATTTGGGCGCGCGGCACGCGATTCCTCGCCGAACTCGAAGCGATCGTGAAGAAATCGGGTGTCCCCGCCACCGTCAGCGGCATCCCCCCCATGCCTTTCGTGACCTTCGACGCGGGCCCGGGCGAGATGCCCGGCAGTCCGGGCGAAAAGACCTACAAGGCTCGACGCGAGTACTTCTACACCCAAACGATACGGCGGGGGCTTTTCATCCAGCCCTTCCATCACTGGTACATCGCCCATCGCCACACCGACGCCGATCTTCTCAAAGCCCTCGACACCATCGCGGAAAGCCTGGAGCTCACGATGAAGAAGTATCCGGTCTGAGCTGAAGGAGCCCTTATGCTCTCCGATAAGATAGTCATCACCTGCGCCATCACCGGCGCCGAAACGACCAAGGACCAGAATCCCGCGCTGCCGACCACCACCGAAGAGGTCGTGAAGGCGGCTGTCGAAGCCCGCGATGCGGGGGCGGCCATCCTCCATCTGCATGTCCGCGACGCCTCGGGCAGACCCACGCAGAGCGTCGGCCGCTTCAAGGAAGTGATCGAGGCGGTGCGGCGCAAGACCGACATCGTCGTCGAAATCACCACGGGCGGCGCTGTGGGCGACACGGCAGAAGAGCGTTTGCGGCCGGTCGCTGAGCTCGAACCCGAGATGGCGAGCCTGGATTGCGGCACGGTGAACTTCGGGAACGACCATATCGTGAACACATTGCCCACCATGCGCGAGTTCGCCTCGACCTTCCGCGCCCATGGCGTCAGACCCACCCTCGAATGCTTCGACCTCGGCCATGTGTACGCGAGCCAGATCCTCCTCCGGGAAGGATTGTTGGAAGGACCCCTGCATTACGGCTTCGTGCTCAACGTGCCCGGCGCCGTTCCATGGAGCCCCGACAACCTCGAAGCCTTCAAACGCGCCATGCCTCCCGGCGCCGATTTCACGGTGATGGGCATCGGCCGCGCGAGCCTCGGCGCCCAATACGGAGCCGTGGCCGCGGGCGGCTGGATCCGCGTCGGTTTCGAAGACAACGTGTATTACGCCAAGGGACGGCTCGCGAAATCCAACGCCGAGCTCGTCGAAAGGGCCGTGCGCATCGCCAAGGAAGCCCAGCTCGCCCCCGCCACCCCGGCCGAAGTGCGGATGCATCTCAAATTGCGAAGCTGATCCGAACGAGCGCTCACCACCAAGGAGTTCCCATGCAACAATACCTGAGCCACGACTACAAGCGCATTCCTCTATACAAGGACGTCACCCCCGAACAGTGGAGCGACTGGCGCTGGCAGATGCGAAACGACATCAAGGACGTCGATACCCTCCAGAAGGTGCTTCCGCTGTCGGAGTCGGAAAAGGCCGAAATCGCCGAGGTGCTCAAGCGCTTCCGGATGGCGATCACGCCCTATTACGCCAGCCTTATCGATCCGGAGAATCCAGCCTGCCCCGTCCGTCTGCAGGCCGTGCCGCGCCTTCCCGAGGCCCACGACGACGAGTGCGATTGGGACGATCCCCTCCACGAAGATGTCGATTCCCCCGTGCCGGGCCTCACGCACCGCTATCCCGACCGCGCGCTGATGCTCGTGACGAACATCTGCTCGATGAACTGCCGCCATTGCACGCGACGCCGCCTGGTGGGCCAGGACGACGTCCACCTCGACGAGGCGAGCGTGGACAAGGCCGTCGAGTACATAGCCAAGACGCCCATAATCCGCGACGTGCTCGTGTCGGGCGGGGATCCCCTCGTGCTCGCCGACGACAAACTGGAGCGCGTGCTCGGCAAGCTCCGCGCGATCCCCCATGTGGAGATCATCCGGATCGGCACGAGGACGCCCGTGGTGATGCCCATGCGCATCACCGACGGGCTCGTGGCCATGCTCCGGAAATACCAGCCGCTCTACGTGAACACCCATTTCAACCATCCCAAGGAGATCACCGCGGAATCGAAGATCGCGCTGGACAAGTTGGCCGACGCGGGCATCCCCCTCGGCAACCAGTCGGTCCTCCTACGGGACGTGAACGACTGCCCGACCCTGATGAAGAAGCTCGTGCAGAAGCTGCTCACCGTGCGCGTCAAACCCTATTACATCTATCAGTGCGATCTTTCGAGGGGCATTTCGCATTTCCGCACCTCCGTGTCGAAGGGCATCGAGATCATCGAAAACCTCCGCGGCCACACGACGGGCATGGCCGTGCCCACCTTCGTCATCGACGCGCCCGGCGGCGGCGGCAAGACTCCCGCCATGCCCAACTACATCATCACCTCCAACGAGCGCCGGGTCGTCCTTCGCAATTACGAGGGCGTCATCACGACTTACGACGAACCGACGCACTATGAAGAAGATTGCGGCAAGTGCCGGCTCTGCGACGACGAGCCCTGGCTCCGTCCGACCTGCGGCGTGGCGCGGCTCCTCGAAGGCAGCCAGAAGACGATCGAGCCGGCCGATCTCGTGCGCGGCGACCGGGCGGCGGGCATCGCCACCGAGGGCCGCAAGGATCGTCCCCGCAAGGGCGGCTACCGATAATCGCCGTGCGTCGCCTCGCAGCCGGCGACTTCGCCGGTCGTGTCACTTTTTTCACGGGGCCGGGAAGGGCCTCCGGAAAGACATCCCTCCTCCTCGCCGCGGCCGCCATGCTGCGGCGGGCGGGCGAGGCGCCGGCCATGCTCGGCATCGGATTCGAGGGCGAGGCCAAGGAGCTCGAATCGCGGGGGGGCCGGACGACGAGGTTGCGCGTCGAGTCAGGCGAGCTTTTCGCGAGCGCGACAGCCTGGCTCGGCGGCACGGGAACCTGCCCCGAGATCCTGGGCCTCCTGTCGGGAAGCGGCGCCTTCGGCAGGCTCGCGCTGGCGCGGGCCAGGCGCTCGGGCGAAGTCGTACTGGTCGGGCCTGAATCGAACGGGGCGACCGCGGAGGCGATAGCGACCATGCGGGAAGAAGGCGCCACGAGCATCCTCGTGGACGGGGCCTTCGGCCGGCTTACCCAGGTCGCCGCGCTGCCGGGCGCGAGGTTCTTCGCCGCGATGATCGTCGACCGGGCGGGACTCGCGACGGCCGTCGCTTCGATGCGCCGACTCGCGACACTCGCGGCGCTGCCGCTCGCGGACTCGCGCTCGAGCGCGGCCTCGATGAAGGACGTCGCCTCGATCCGACCATTTCCGGCGGCCTCGGATCGGACGGACGAGGTTTGCCATATCGACGGAGCGCTGACGGCGGGGCGTGTCGCCTCGCTTTCCGAGCGGGTCGAGCTCGTCACGGTCGAGGATTTCACCAAAATATTCCTCGAAGAGGCCGCTCTGCGCGCCCTCCGCGCGAGGCGCAGGCTCTGCGTGCGCCGCAGCGTAGAATTCGGCGGTTTTGTCGTCGCGTTGCGCGGCCTCGGGGCCCGGGAATTCCTCGAGGCGACGGAGGGCGCCGTGGACCGGGGCCTTCTGTTCCCGAGCCCCTATGAGGAAGGCGGCGGCTTCGATGCGGCCTGAATCTGCGGCGACCGATGCGGCGCGGGCCTTTTCCCGTGTCGACGATTTCCTCGCGGCTTGGCGTCCGCTCACTCCCTGGGGCAGGGACGAAAAAGAGGCCGGACGGGTGCTCGACGACCTCGCGGCCATCGACGCGGTTCTCGACCTGACCGAGGCATGGGCCGACTTCGCCTCTCGCCTCCGGGCGGGGAGCGACGATGCCGCGCTCGACCGAGTCGCCTTCCATCTCGGCAGGCTCCCGCGGCTTCCCGAACCGATCCGGCGGGGCGACTCGCCGCTGGACGCGGTGGAGCTCTTCGCGGTCAGGAAATTCGCGAGCAACTATAAAAGGATTTCGGCCCTCCTCGACGGGGAGGCGCGCCGGGCCTTCGACTTTCCCGAGATGCCGCGGGGTGTCGAAGCGGCCTTTGCGCCCCTCGAAGAGGGGGGCGAGAGCTTCGGCGTGTCCGATGCCTGCGATCCCCGGCTGCCGGAGCTCCGCCGCCGCCTCGGCGAGATCGACGCGCGGGCGAACCGGGTGCGCAAGTCGGAAGAAGAGCGCGTTCTTCGCGCGACCGGCATCGACTTCGCCGGCAGGGACTTCGTGGTGAGCCCGGAGTTGCCGCCGCTCGAAAAGGGTGAGGCCGACCCGCTCTTCGACGCCGAACCCTGGGACGGACATTCGCATGTGCTCAGGCGTCGGCCGGGACCCGGGGAAATGGAACTTGGCGACGAGCGGGCGGTCCTTCTCGAAGAGGAACGTCTCGTCGAGGCGGAGGTCATCGCCGCGATGTCGAATTCGATCGCCGATTCGGCCGATGCCCTCGCTTCCTGCGTCGCCGCGATAGCCCGCCTCGACACCTCGCGCTCGCGTTCGCTGATCGCCTTCGGCCCCGGCTTTTCGCGTCCTCGCTTCGCTCCGAATGGAGGCGAGCGTCTCTCGATAGACTGCGGACGCCTCGTTCCGTTGGAGGCCGAATGCGGACTGGCGGGGCTGAAATACTGCCCACTGCGGCTCGAGCTGCCCGAGCGGGCAGTCTTGATTTTCGGCTCCAACATGGGGGGAAAGACGGTCGTCCTCGAGACGGCGCTTTTCCTGCAAATCCTCGCGCAGTCCGGCTTCCATGTGCCTGCATCGACCTTCGAGGCGCCCGTCTTTCCCTTCATCCATTTCGTGGGTGAGGCCGCCTCGCCCCGGCGTTCGGGAAAGTCGGCGGCATCTCCGGTCGGCGGAGGGACCGGCAGGGGCGGTTCCGCGGAGGGGGGGCTTTCGGGCTTCGGGCGCGAAATAGCGAGCCTCGTCGAGGCGATGCGGCTGTCGACGGAAGGCGGCCTCCTTGCCTTCGACGAATTCGCGCGGACGACGAGCTCCGGCGAAGCCGAGGCCCTGCTGTCGGCCCTGCTCGCGACCTTCGCCGCGAGGCCGGGCGTGAAGGCCGTCTTCGCGACGCATTTCCGGGGCGTGGCGCGGGCTCCGGGGACGAGGCGGCTGCGCATGCGCGGACTGGACCGCGAGGCGGCGAAAAGAGCTCAGGGCCGCGAGGAACGGATGGACCCGGTGGCCCGGCTCAACTCGCTGATGCGCTATGAATTGGTGGAAGATTCGGACGAAGGCTCCGGCTCGGACGCCCTCGTCGTGGCGGGCCTCCTCGGCCTCGACCCGAAGATCGTGGAAGAGGCCTCGCGCATATACTCGAGCGCGCTGCGACGCGCCGACGACGGCTCCGCTGACGTCGCCGGCACCCGCGGCGGTGACGGCGATCGCGGGCCCGAAGACTCGCCGATTGGGGGAAAGAACTCATGAGAGACAAGTTGGGACTTTCGAGGGAGAAGATCGATCGGGCGCGCATCCTCGCCGAAAAGATTTCGGCGCCCATTCTCTCCTTCGTGGGAAAGCACACGACGGTGACGGTCGAGCGGGCGACTCTTCGGTTGGCAGGCTGCGACGGCGCCGATCGGGAGGGCGTGCCGGTGCCGAACCTCGTCGTCGACCAGCTCGCGCAGGCGGGGAGGCTCGAGGGCGGCGCCCTTGACTGGTACGCGAACGCCCTTCTCCGCGAGGGCTGCGGCACGGCCGAGCTCGACGCGAAGATCGCCGCGGGGCTTCGCGTCGCCGACCTGCCTCTCGGCGATGCCGGGGCTGCTCGTCGCAAGGGCGAGGAGCTTGCGAAGGCCGGTCTCGACCGCGTGGCGGCCAACCGCGATCGGCGCGACGCTCTCCTCGAGCGATGGAAGGGGCGCAACAACGACCCACTCCTCTATCTCATCGTCGCCACGGGCAACATACACGAGGACGTGAAACAGGCCCGGGCGGCGGCGAGCCGGGGCGCCGACGTCATCGCCGTGATCCGCACGACGGCCCAGAGCCTCCTCGACTATGTGCCTTACGGCGCGACTACGGAAGGCTTCGGCGGCACTTACGCGACACAGGAGAATTTCCGCATCATGCGGGCCGCCCTCGACGAAGTGTCGGAGCGCGAGGGTCGCTACATCAGGCTCACCAACTACGCTTCCGGTCTCTGCATGCCGGAGATCGCGGCGATGGGCGCCCTGGAGCGCCTGGACATGATGCTCAACGACTCGATGTACGGCATCCTTTTCCGCGACATCAATCCGTACCGGACCTTTGTCGACCAGAATTTTTCGCGGATGATCAACGCGGCGGCGGGCATCGTCATCAACACGGGCGAGGACAATTATCTCACCACCAGCGACGCGGTCGAAAAAGCCTATACCGTCCTCGCGAGCCAGTTCCTGAACGAGCGACTCGCGCTCGCGGCGGGGCTCGAGCCTTGGCAAATGGGTCTCGGCCACGCCTTCGAGATGGATCCGACCCTCGAGGACGGCTTCCTCCTGGAGCTGTCGCAGGCCCAGATGGCGCGCGAGATCTTCCCCGAGCACCCTCTGAAGTACATGCCTCCCACCAAGTTCATGTCGGGCGACATCTTCAAGGGGCTCGCGATGGACACGATGTTTAATTTCGTGTCCAAGGCGACGGAGCAGGGCATACATCTCCTCGGCATGCTCACCGAGGCCATACACACGCCCTTCATGATGGATCGCCACATCGCGGTGGACAACGCGAAGTACGTGATGGGCAACATCGCGTCGCTCGCCGACGAGATCGAATTCCGCGCGGACGGGATCATCGTGAGGCGGGCCCACGAAGTGCTCGATCGGACCCTCGCTTTCCTCGAGGAGATCGAGGCGAAGGGCCTCCTCGACGCGATAGCCGAAGGTCTCTTCGCGGACGTGAAGCGGCCGCGCGACGGCGGCAAGGGTCTCGAGGGATTGGTGGCCAAGGGCGAGGAGTACTGGAATCCCGTCGAAAGGCTCCTCGAGGAGCGGCTCGGACTCGCGGCGCCCGAAGCGCACCCTTACGACCGGCGGACGACGGATCACCTCGGCGGAGCGGCCGCGGGTCGGTCCGAAACGAAGGGAGGTTTTTGATGGCGACGATCGTCAAACCTTACGGCGACACTCTCGACGACGGGAAGGTGCAGTTCTCTTTCAGCTTGCCCGTGGCCGACGGCCCGAAGGCGCACGAGGCGGCCAGGCTCCTCGTCGAATCCTGGGGCTTCCACGATTGCGAAGTGGTGCACTCCCAGGCGATGTCGGAAGACTTCAGCTTCTTCGTCGCCTATGCCAAGGCCGGCTCCGGTATCGACTTCGACCGGGTGGTCGCCGACGACGCTCGGGAGGGCGAATCGATGACGATGGATGAAATCGACGCCTTCGTCCGCGACAAGATCGGGCGCAAGGTCGTGGTGGTCGGAGCCTGCACGGGTTTCGACGCCCATACGGTGGGGATCGACGCCATCATGAACATGAAAGGCTACAATCATCACTACGGACTGGAGCGCTACGCGATGATAGAGGCGCACAATCTCGGCGCCCAGGTATCGAACGAGCGTCTCGTCGAATATGCGGCGAAAGTCGGGGCCGACGCCATTCTCGTGTCGCAGGTGGTCACGCAGAAGGACGTGCACATCGCCAACATGACCCAGTTGATCGAGCTCTTGGAGGCGCGGGGCGAGCGCTCGCGCTACGTCTGCGTAGCCGGCGGGCCGAGACTTTCGAACAAACTCGCCGTCGAGCTCGGCTACGACGTGGGATTCGGGCGGGGCTCCTATGCGAACGACGTGGCCACCTGGGTGGCCAAGCGTCTGGTCGAGAAGACCCTGGCCGGCCGATGAAGCTCAGTAAGGGGGACGCGATACCGAATCGCGGGGATTCTTTCGCTTGCGGCTTCGAGCGAATGGGTATATTCTGATAGTGAGAGATGATTCGTATCTCATGACACAGACAGGAAGAGACTACGACGCCCTGAGAACGGGGCGACGAGGGGGATCATAATGGGTAAGACTGCTATCGTGGGAGCCTACAATACCAAGTTCGGCAACCTCGTCAAGAAGAACAAGGAGACGGGCGAGGTCACGGATCTCGCCTCGATCTACGACCTCGTCAACGAGGCGGGAAAGGGCGCGCTCGCTGACGCGGGCGTCGAAGGGAAGGACATCGACGGGGTATGGGTGGGAAGCTGCGCTCCGGGCATTTTCGCCAACCAGGAGCATGTCGCGGCCATCGCCGCAGAAATCGACCCGGTGGGCCTGCGCTTCAAACCCTTCAGCCGTGTCGAGGACGCCTGCGCCTCGGGCTCGGTCGCAATGTATCAGGCAATCTACGCCCTCGAATCGGGCCGCGCCAGGGTGGCCCTCGTGCTCGGCGTCGAAAAGATGAACCTCCTCGATACCAAGGGAGTGACCCACGCGCTCGCGACCTGCTCGTACTGGCCGACGGAGGGTCTTTCCGGCATGACCTTTCCCGGCCTTTTCGCCGAATATGCCAAGGGCTACGCCAAGAAGTACGGTATCGACGGCGACCGCCTCCATCGCTATCTTGCCTCCGCTGCCGCTCTTTGCTACAAGAACGGCCTCGACAACCCGCTGGCCCATTTCGGAAAGGGCGGGCCGAGCGACAAGCTCGGGCTCGTCACGGCAGAGGCTATCCTCGGTCTCGCCGACGACAAGAACCCGATGATCGCCGACCCCCTCCGCCTCCACGATTGCTCTCTCGTCTCGGACGGAGCCGCCGCGGTCGTGCTGATGCGCCTCGAAGACGCCAAGGCTACCAAGAAGAAGTATTCCGAGGTCGCCGGCTTCGCCCAGGTGGGCGAGCGCATGGCCATCGGCGTGCGACCCAATATGTACGAACTCACCGCCGGCAAGATGGCGGTCGCGAAGGCTTTCGCCGAAGCCGGCGTGACCGCGAAGGACATCGACCTCGCCGAGGTCCACGATTGCTTTACCATCAACCAGATCCTCTCCACCGAGGCCCTTGGCTTCTCCGCAGACGGGAAGGCGGGAGAGGATTACGCGGCCGGTCGCTTCGGCCGCGACGACAGGCCTTCGGTCAACCTTTCCGGCGGTCTCAAGGCCAAGGGGCACCCTGTGGGCGCGACGGGCGTTTCCATGCACGCGCTTTTGCACAAGCAGCTCATGGGCGAGCCCATCGGAGCGGCGCCCAAAAAGGCTCCCGAGGTGGCCGTGGTCTTCAACGTGGGAGGGTCGGCCGTGACCAACTGTGTCACGGTATTGCGTCATCCATAATGTCTTGACAGCGATCTGTATTCGTGACAGGTTGTCTGTATGAAAACGACGCTCAATCTGCCCGACCCGATCGTTCGGGACGCAAAAAGGCGTGCCCTCGAAGAGGAGACTACATTGACCGATCTCATCGTCCAGGGGCTCAAGGCGCGCCTCGAGCGGGGAGGGCAGTCTGTTTCGATGCCTGTTTCCCAGGCGGGAGGCGGTCTCAGACCCGGTGTCGATTGGGCTCGACTCGAAGCCGCCGAAAACGAGGGCGAAGTCTACCGGTGAAGCTTTTTGACGTCAATTTGTGGGTCTATGCCTTTCGAGCCGACAGTCCGCTGCATGAAAGGATCCGAATCCTCCTTCTCGACGCGCTGGAGCGCCGCGAGTCGTTCCTGTTCTGCCCCTCGGTCGCCTCGTCCTTTCTCAGGCTGGTGACAAATCAGCGGATCTTCGTGCAGCCGAGCGGGTTCCGCGAAGCATGGGAGTTCGTCGACTGGCTCGAGAGCCGTCCCGCCTCCCGCTTCGCTGAATTCGATTCGATGGCGCTCGGCATTTTCAAGCACCTCTGCCTGGTCGAAGGCGCCGTCGGCAACGCGGTGCCCGATGCCTTCCTCGCCGCCCTGGCTATCCGTTACGACGCGACTCTGGTGACGGCGGATTCGGGGATGAGGCGATGGAAGGGCGCTGACATCGAGCGGCTGGAAGGCGCTTGAATCTCGACCGGGTCATGAAGACTCTTTGCTCTTGATAAACTTCGCATAAACCATATCGAGTTTCATGATGTGCTCGGTCAACCAGAGCTCGAGCGATCGGTTCAGGGCGAGGAGTTCCGTGTTTCCCCACTGTCGCACATCCTTGAGACGGAGGACGAACTCGATGAACTGCCTGTGCTGAACGCGATGCGCTTCCGCGTCGGGGTATGAATAGCGGTCAAAAAGCGCTTCTTCGTCCGCGAAGTGCCTCTTTGAGTACTTTTCGAGATTTTCGATCGTCTTCGAGACCTGGAATTCTCCCTCGCCCTTGCGAATCGCCGTTTCGAGCAACGCGAGCGTGGCGAAGAGATACCGATGCTGGGCATCGATGCTTTCTATTCCCGTCTCGAGACGCTTCGCCAAGGGTTTGATCGGGGATTCCTTCTCCATAATCGCCATCGCCTCTCCTCGACTTCCGGGGCGACCCGGTTTCGAACATCAAATAGGGCGCCTTGTCTCCCGCCCAATTTAGCACGGGCAGATGCGCGTAGAAAGGCTTTCGGAAGGGATATCCGCCCCCGATTCTCCCAATGCTCCGAGAACCCGCGGCTCCCCGGTTTCGCCGTTCTCTCAGAAGGTCGTGATGGCCGGACCGGGCAGGTCGAAAGCGGGGAAATAGTTCTTGAAAATCCTCGCGAAGCTGCCGTCCTTCTTCATGAAATCGAGTCCGCCCTGCCAGCGCCGGACGATATCGTCGGGCGTACAATTGGAAAAGGCGATGTAGACCTGGACCTTCATGAAGGGGAGCACCATTTTCACGTCGTCGCCCGAATAACCGGCGGCCTTCATGATATCGCCGACCGAGGAAGTCGTGGCCGCGAAGAGATCGATGTGGCCCGCCATCAGTTTCTTCGCGTTGGCTATGTTGTCGGTGGTGCGCTCGAGATTCGTAAAGCCGGCCTTCGTCAGGAAAAGATCGCGAACGTCGTCCCTGTAAACCCCTATCGTTCCGACTTTCTTGGCGTCATCGAGCGAAGCGATCGAAAAGCGGGCACCCACCCTCCCATACAGCGCGAAGGTATCTTCCATGAGCGGGCCGACCCATTTGAACATCGGGTTCCGCTCGGCGGTTCGCGTCATCTGGAAGAGCACGACGTCCGGTGTGGTCAGGATGGCCTCGTAGCCGCGCGCCCAGGGAACGAGCCGGATGGGATCGTCGTTTCCGATCCGTCTCTGGATTTCGTGGACCACGTCGATAGTGAAACCGGAGAGCTGTCCGCTCTTGTCCACATACTGGTTGGGAGGGTCGTTTTCGCAGTAGATCGTCAGGGACTGGGCGGCCAGCACGGCGACGGTCGAAAAGAGCGCGGCCGTCGCCGCGAGGAATCCCTTCGATATCCCGGTCACGAAACCCAGAGTTTCACGAGTTCGAGCAGCGTATCGACGGCGAGGATCATCTCGGCGGCGCTCGCCCATTCGAGGCGGCTGTGGTAGGCGTGTCCTCCGGTGAAGATGTTGGGAGTCGGAATGCCCATCTCGGTGAGGCGCGAGCCGTCGGTGCCGCCTCGTATGGGCTTGGACCAAGGTTCTCCGCCCGCCCGGCGTACGGCCTCGAAGGCGCGCTCGAGTACGAGGGGATTTTCGTCGAGCCTGCGCCGCATGTTGAGATACTGCTTGCGCGAAGTGACTTCGACCTTGCCGCCGGGGAATTGGACTTCCACGGCGCGGGCGATCGCGTCGAGCGTGTCGAGCCTCCGCTTCATGCCTTGGTCTTCGAAATCGCGGACGAGGATCTCGACCTTTGCCTTTTCGACCCCTCCGGAGATTTCGTGGGCATTGTAGTATCCGTACCATCCGTCGGTGGCCTCCGGGCTTTCGCTCCGCGGCAAAAGCGAGACGAAGGCCGCCGCCATCGCCGTGGCGTTGGCCAACTTGCCGCGGGCATAACCTGGATGGATCGATTTGCCCACGATGTCGACCTTCGCCTCCCACGCGTTGAAGCACTCCGCCTCTATCTCGCCGGCGGCGCTGCCGTCGACCGTGTAGCAGGCGACCGACTTCAGGGTCTTGACCGGGAAAAGATTCATACCGTTGCCGGTTTCCTCGTCCGGCGTGAAGATGATTTCGAGCGGTCCGTGCCCGATCTCGGGATGGGCCAGGAGCCAGGCCAGGGCCGTCATGATTTCGGCCACCCCGGCCTTGTCGTCGGCGCCGAGCAG
>Ga0187814_10000535_pt1 | contig 12951 bp, 12 predicted proteins | sample NC_S_4_FD_132450 | JGI IMG/M metagenome (GOLD analysis project Ga0187814, IMG submission 132450) | Wetland sediment microbial communities from Neuse River Estuary, North Carolina, USA - ASW-S_4 | ecosystem: Environmental > Aquatic > Freshwater > Wetlands > Sediment | place: USA: North Carolina... | reverse complement strand
TCGAGGATGGCGACCATGTTCCTGACCGAGACCTGCTCGCGGAGCAGCCCTTGGAGAACCTTTTGAATCTCGCCGAGGGAAAGGCGCTTCGACGCCTCGTCGACCACGGCCGGATAATCCTTCTTGAGCGCATCGAGGATTGACTGGACTTCCTGGCGGCCGAGTATCTCGGAAGCATGCCGTTTGATGAGTTCCGCGAGATGGGTCGCTATGATGCTCGGCGCATCGACGATCGTGTAGCCGGCACGCTCGGCCCGATCGCGTTGATCCTCGGAGATCCAAAGCGCGGGAAGCCCGAAGGTCGGATCCTTCGTTTTCTCGCCCGGAATCTCCTCCGAGACTCCGCCTGGATTGATGGCGAGGTAGAGCCCGACCCTTATGAGCCCCCGTCCGACCTGGACACCCTTGATCTTGAAGGAGTACTCCGAAGGCTCGAGGCGCATGTTGTCGATGATGCGGATACGCGGGACGACGAGGCCCATGTCCAGAGCCGTCTCCTTGCGAATCCGCGTGATGCGATCGAGAAGATCGGCGCCCTTGTCCTTGTCGACGAGGGGGATGAGTCCGTATCCGAGTTCCAGGCTTATGGGGTCGAGGGGAACGACCGGCGAAAGATCGCCGGGGCCCTCAGGCTTCCGTGCGGCGCCTGTCGCGGCGATCTTCGCCTTCTCGGCAGCGGCGGTTTCCTTGCGCGAGAGCCTGATGCCCACGAAGGCGAAGGCGGCCGCCATCGGGATCAGGACATACCAGGGAAAACCGGGCAGGATGGACATCAGCGCGAGGACCGCCGCGGCGATGAGATATATGCGGGAATTCTGGGAGAACTGGGAGGCGACTTCGCTGCCGAAGGTCCCCTGGGCGTTCGCCCTCGTGACGATGATGCCCGTCGCCGTCGACACGAGCAGCGCCGGCAGCTGCGCCAGAAGCCCTTCGCCGATGGTCAGCGACGTGTAGGTCGTTATCGCCGTGTTGAAGTCCTCGTGGTGAAGGACCATGCCGATGATGAAGCCCGCCACGAGGTTGACCGCCGAAATGAAGATCGCGATCTTCACGTTGCCGGAGATGAATTTTGATGCGCCGTCCATCTGGCCGTAGAAGTCCACTTCGCGCTGGACTTCCGACTTGCGCTTGAGCGCTTCTTCCTCCGAAATGGACCCCGAATTGTATTCGGCCTCGATTGCCATCTGCTTGCCGGGCAGGCCGTCGAGGGTGAAGCGTGCCGCGACTTCGGCGATGCGCGTGGCTCCCTTCGTGATCACGATCGCCTGGACGGCGATGATGACGATGAAGATGATGAAGCCGATGACCAGTCCCTCCGCGCCTCCCGTTCCGACTACGAAGCTCGCGAAGGCCCTGATGAGATGGCCGTCGAAATTCGCGCCCTCGGAAAGGATGAGCCGCGTGGACGAGATGTTGAGAGCGAGACCGAAAACCGTGGTCACGAGGAGCATCGTAGGGAAGATCGAAAAATCGGTCGCCTTCCTCGTGTAAAGCACTATGAGAATTATCAGGATCGCCACGGTCAGGTTGAAGGCGAGAAGAGCATCGAGCAGGACGGTCGGTACGGGGATCATGATCATCATGATCACGGCTATCGTGCCCGCCGCCACGGCAAGGTCGGAAGGGTTTGCGAAAAGGCCCCCGAGCGGGGCGCGCTGAGTCGTATCAGCCATGACTGCCTCCGATGATCACCTTCATGCCCCCGCCGCCATAGTTTCCCTGAGCCTGCCCGCTTCGCCGCTCGCGGTGTACACCGAAGCGAGGACGGCAGCTATCGCCTGGTAGTATTTCTCGGGGATGGGGTCGCCGATATCCACATCGGCATAGAGCGCCCGCGCCAGCGGCCGATTTTCCACGACCGGCACTCCCGACTCCTCGGCTATGCGCCGGATCCTGAGCGCCATTTCGTCGAGGCCCTTTGCGGTCACCACGGGAGCCGCCATCGCTTCGCGGTTCCACTCGATGGCGAGGGCGTAATGGGTCGGGTTCGCGATGACCACGTCGGCCTTCGGAACGTTGACCGCCATATTCTTGGCGAGAAGTTCCTGCATGCGTTGCCTCAGCCGGCTCTTGACGAGAGGATCCCCCTCCATCATCTTGCGCTCCTCCTTGACCTCTTCGCGGGACATCTTGAGGGATTCCCGGTACTGACGCCTCTGGAAGAGGAAATCGGGCACGGAGAGGACGAGAAGGAGTACGGCCACTTCGATGATCAACCTCATGGTCAAGGTCGCGACGAAGGCCACGGCGTCCCAGAAGGGCGTAGTCGTGGAGGACAGCAACTTGCCGAGTTCGCTGGATATCGTGATCCAGGATACGGCGGCGACGATCGCGACCTTCGCCACGGTTTTCGCGAGGTTGAAAAGACCTTCAGTCGAGAAGATGCTCTTCGTGAGCCATTGGCCCACGCGGGGAACGACACGGGAAAAATCGGGGGTGATCGGCTTGAGCGAAAAGAGGAAGCCCACCTGGAGCATGTTCGATGCGATGGCGGAAACCATGCCGGCGACGCCGAGGGGCACCGCGAGGCGCGCGAAGTAGGACAAGAAACTGGCCGCCACCATGGGTCCATCGGTCGTGATGTCCGTCTTCATCGCGATCCCGAAATAAAAGAGGAGCATCTCCTTGAGCGTCGCCATCATCCAGGGCGAAAGCACGACCAGCACCGATGCGGGGATGAGAAGGCCTATGGCCCCGACGAGTTCCTGGCTCTTCGCGACCCTGCCCTCTTCCCTCGCCTTTCGGATCTTGTATTCGGAGGGCTCCTCCGTCCGTCCCTCGTCCTCCGCCGCAAACCATTGCAAATGAATGTCCGCGACACTGGTGGAGCGGACATCGCAATGGTTTGCGCCGGACCATTGCAAATGAATGTCCGCGACACTGGTGGAGCGGACATCGCAATGGTTTGCGCCGGACGTTCGGACGTCCAAATCGGAAATGCCGAAGGTGTTCGTGGGACTTGACACTGAGATGGCGGAGGGATGTGTGGAAACAAACCCAGAAAAGGAAAAGTCTGTCTCTTCCATGCTCGGTCTTGCCGTCTTCATCTCACGCCTCCGAGCATGGTCGCGAGATCGCCGAAGCCGCTATCGATCATCCGTGAAAAGGCCTCGACCATAAAGGGCATAGTCGCGATCATGATGAGCCATGCCGCGGTGAGTGTGATGGGATAGCCCTCAGTCAAAAGATTCATCTGGGGCGCGGCCTTCGAAAGCAAGCCCAGGGCGACCGACATGATGAAAAGTATTCCGAGAATGGGCATCGCGAGAATCAAGCTCTGTTGAATGAGAGCCCCCACGGCCCTCGAGAGAAAATCGACCATGTCGTTTCGCCTCGTGACCAGATCCACGGCTCGAATCGCGTGGAACGAACCCTGCACGCCGATCAGGAAGAGCTTATTGAAGCCGTCGGACACCAGGAAGACGAACATTGCGACGAGATTGAGGAATTGACCCACGAGCGGAAGCTCCACTTGAGCCAGGGGATCGTAAGTCTCCATCGCGCTGAAGCCGATCTGGAGCGAGAAAAGCTGGCCCGCAGCCTGGAAGGCCGAGTAGAGCGCATTGAGGAAGAAGCCCATTATAAGCCCGATCATCGCCTCCCCGGCAAGGAGGAGGGCGTAGGCCGCCCCGTCATCGGGAATCGGATAACCGGACGCCTTCACCGAGGGGAAGACAGCCGAAGCCGCGAAACCGGCCAGGCCGACCTTCGCAACCTGTGGAACCTCGTCGCCCGAAAGGAGAGGAGCGACCTCGATGAGCGCGAGGATACGCACCGCTATGAGGAGGAAGAGGTTCCAATCGGCGAAGGGCCATCCCATTCTCCGCCTCTCACTGTGCCATCTGGGGAATCATCGCGAAGAGAGACTCCGTGTACTGCGCGAGGCTCCCGAACATCCAGCCTCCGAGGAGCGCGAGCACCAGCAATATCGCCGCTATTTTGGGTACGAAGGTGAGAGTCTGTTCCTGTATCGACGTCGTGGCCTGGAATATGGAGATGACCAGACCGACCACCATCGCCACGAGCAACAGTGGCGCGGACAGTATCATCGTCTCGATGATGCCGCCTCGCATGATGTTGACCGCGTCTCCCACGCTCATGGCGTGCTTCCGGCGGCCAATTGCCCGATCGTCCAGGCGCCACGCCGGGCGATCACGAGAAGGACCTCACGAGCTGTTGGGTGAGAAGATTCCACCCGTCCACCAGCACGAAAAGTATGAGCTTGAAAGGCATCGAAATCATCACCGGCGGCAGCATGATCATTCCCATCGACATCAGCGCCGACGCGACGACCATGTCTATCACAATGAAAGGCACGAACAGTAGAATACCTATCTTGAAAGCGATGGTCATCTCGCTGAGAATGAAAGCGGGTACGAGTACGTAGGTGGGGACGTCCGCGAGAGTATTGGGCTTGGGGAGGCCTCGCATCGACATGAACAGCCTGATGCTCTGCGGATCCTTTTTCATCTGCGAGAACATGAAAAGTCTCAGCGGCTCCTCGGCCTGATGGTAAGCCTCCTGAATGCCTATTTGCCCCTGCGAAAGGGGTTGGATGGATTTCAGCCAGATAGTGTCGAAAGTGGGCCACATTATGAAGACTGTGAGGAAGAAGGAGATGCCGAGGAGCACCTGATTGGGTGGCATCTGTTGCAGCGACAGGGCCCGCTTGATGAAGTCGAGGACGATCGCGATTCTGAGAAAACTCGTCACGAGGATGAGAAGACTCGGAGCCAGCGAGAGAACTGTGAGCAGCAGCAGAATCTGCACCGAAAAGGCGACATCCCTTCCGGTTTGGGGATTGCGGATGCGAAGGTCCACGAGGGGAACTACGTTGGTTTGAAGCGGGAGCCCGGTGATACCCCGTGATACGGCGGCCGGAACTGCGGGATTCCGAGTCGATCCGGCGTTCCCCGAAAGTGCCGGAGAGACGGGAATCGAGGGCTGCGACGGCGTAAAGGTCCTCGTCGCGCTGCCCGCCGAGGGGATGGCAGCCTGCGGAAAGGCTCGAGAGACCGAGGAGAGGGTGATGGCGCAACAGAGGACGATGAAGACGGTCGGACGGCACCTCATTGGAGTCCGCCCTTGAATCTGTCGAGCCTGCCGCGCTGACGCGCGATGAATCCCCCCGAACCTTCGCCGAGCGGGGTCGCGATCTCTCCGGACCTCTGCGATCCCTTTCCGCCGCCCCGCTTGGAGAGGAATGAGGAAAGTATCGCGGCGAAATCCGTCGAAGCATGGGGCTTTTGCGTCGCGGCTTCGAGTTCGATACCGTCAAGAAGTTCCTTGTCGTCCACTTCGGCGATCAGGGACACCGAGTGATCCGAGGCGCCGACGAGCCAGGCCTTCGAACCCAACCCCAAGAGATGGACCGATTTTCCGGCTCCAAGCGCCGTCGATCCGAGCACCCGAATCGGAGAATCGCCGCGATCCTTCGGCTTGGCAAGTCGACGCATTATCGTGAATACGAAATACATCGTGCCGACGACAAGGGCGAGGACGAGGATCATCCTTAGAAAGTAGAGGAACGTGTTCGGGCCGGCGGCACCTGCCGCCTGATTGGCAGCCGGTCCCGGAGCATCCAAAGACAGGGTCGTCTCGTCGACAGCCTGGGCATTCCCCAATGCCTGGGCGTTCGCCGTTCCCGTGGCAGCCGGGGTCTTGACCGTCTGCTGCGCAGGGATAGACGCCCCCACTCCGAACGCCAGGACGGCGCACAGGACGAGAGCATTGATTTTCAAAAGACCCCTCCCAATGCTTATCTTATAGCACCGGTCGGGACATTGCAAGCGAGATTTACACCAATTGATAAATGGACTTGGAAGTCCGGTGACGGGCTGCCGCTCCGAGGTCGAAAACGCGCCGACGCTCCGCCAAACTACCCGAGGTCGGAAACTCGTTCGATCTGGGAAACGATCTCGGTGACGCGCACGCCGAAGTTTTCGTCGATGACCACCACTTCGCCTTTGGCGATGAGTTTGTGATTGACGAGGATATCGACGGGTTCGCCCGCCAGCTTGTCGAGCTCGATGATCGTCCCTTCGCCCATGCCCAGGATCTCCTTGATGAGCTTCCTGGTACGGCCGAGCTCGACCGTCATCTCCATGTAGACGTCCATGATGAGGCCGATGTTGCCGGACTCGTGGGCGGGAGCGCCAACCTGCAGACTTCCGAACTGGACCGGTTGGACATTGGGAGGCGCCATTCCCTGCCCATATCCTCCGTATTGCATTTGGCCGGGCATGGATCCGGACGGATAGCCTTGGGGCATGCCGTAGGCTTGTTGCTGCGGCATCATCCCGAGCCCGCCTCCCGAGGGCTGGCCGCCGCCCATTCCCGCCATTCCGCCGAAAGACTGCGCCTGCTGCTGCATTGCCTGGGGCGCGGGGGCACCTCCTCCCGAAGCGACTACGACGTCGCGAACGAAGGGGAGGGAGAAAATCTCGACCATGGACTCCGGAGCCGAATCGCCGATTCCCACCTGATAGGTAGCGCGGATCATGTCGCCGCTCGGCACTCTCACCATGGCCTTGGGACCGAAGCTGCCCTCGGCCACCCCGGACTGGATGCCTCGGTTCCCCGTCTTCTCCGACAATACGTTGATCGTCGTTCCCGTAAGGTTCGAGACGCACTCCTGCACCGTCGCTATGGCCATGTCGTCAAGTTCTGTCAGTCCTTCCTCATGGTTGGCATTCGCCGCGATCACGAGAGCGAGTTCCTTGGGCAGGACGAACAGATGCTCCCCGGGGAGCGCGCCTGAGAAGGGCACGGAAACCGAAAGAACCTCCTCGGGCAGCTCGCGAAGAAAGGCGTCCCGATTCGCAACGTCTACGACCGGCGAACTCACATTGACGGGCAGGCCAGTGATGACCGATATGTTCTGCGATTGGGCGCCGACGAGCCCTTCGAGCATCGCCTTGAACGCCACCGCCTCCGGCGTCGTCGACGACGACGGACCGCCGCGCGGGGCCGGAGAAGGGCCGCTGTCGAGACCGGCGAGCAGGGAGTCTATCTCATCCTGGGAAAGGGCCGCGTCACCCATTGTAGTCTTCTCCTTCGGAGGTCAACTCCTCGAACTCGTCCTGCCCGACGTCCTCGAGCTTCTTGGTGATCTGGACCGCCATCTTCTTGCCGATGACGCCCGGTCTGCAGAGAAATTTCTTCTTTGTCCCGACATTAAGCGACATCGGATCATTCACCCTCACCGAATGGAGTCGCACGATGTCTCCGATGCGCAGCGCGAGGACGTCTCGCACGGGGATGTCGATCTTGCCGATCTCCGCTATCACCGGGATTTCGACGGTCGACAATTTCTCCTTGAGGATATTGAGGTTCTCCGTGGTCGCTCCCCGCCTCACCGAGGAATACCAGTATTGCGCCGACAGCTTCGAGACTATCGGCTCGATCGTTATGTAAGGGATGCAGAGGTTCATCATGCCTTCTACGTCGCCGACTTTCGTCTCGAGCGTCACGAGGACCACCATCTCGGTAGGCGGGACGATCTGCGCGAACTGAGGGTTCGTTTCGATCTGCGAGAGACGTGGCCGAAGATCGATCACCTGGGTCCAGGCCTCGCGCATATTCCCGAGGATGCGCACGATTATGCCTTCCATGACCGAATGTTCGATGTCGGAGAGCTCGCGATTCAACTTGGCACCCTCGCCCGTGCCGCCGAAAAGCCGGTCGATGATGGTGAATGTAATAGAGGGATCGATCTCGAGAATGGCGGAGCCCTTGAGGGGATCCATACTCACATTGGCCAGGGTTGTCGGAGTCGGGATCGATCGTATGAACTCCTCGTAGGTCAGCTGATCGACGGAAGCCACATGGACGTGCGCGAGGGTTCGAAGACTCGCCGAGAGATTGGTCGTGGTGAGGCGGGCGAAGGTTTCGTGCATGATCTGCACGGTCCGGATCTGTTCCTTGGAGAATTTGTCCGGCCTCTTGAAGTCATAGATCTTTATCTTGCGGGTATCGGCCGTCGGCTTGATCGTCTCGATCTCGGTCTCGCCCGCATTGATCGCCGTGAGGAGCTGGTCTATCTCATCTTGCGAAAGGACTTCGGTCATCTTTCACCTGTCCTCGGTCAACGACGTCACTGCGCCACGACATCGAGGCGTTCGAAGAGCACTTCCCTGATATATCGCTTCGAGAGCATGCCGTTGAGCTGTTCGAGGAGCTCGGCCTTGAGCTGTTCCTCGTTTTCGGGCGCGAGATCGGCGGCGGTCTTCAACGCGAAGAAGTGACGGAGGAAGTCGCTGATTTGAGGCGCGCGCGCGTTGATCTCAACCGGGCCGTCCTTGTCTTCCCTGTCGAGACCGAGGTTTATCTTGACGATGACGGTGTGGGGTTCCGCGTCGAGAGTCCGCGTCCGGACCTCGGGGATTGTGCCTATGTATTGATACACCTGGGTCGCCGCTTCGTACGCCTCCGAAACGGGAAGCTGCCGGACGGCCTTGCCGCTCGAATTCATGATGTTCACCGTGACGACCACGACGGTGACAATGAGGATGACCGCGCCGAGCGCAATGCCGACGATCATGAGTATGCGAAGGATCCCGGGTCCAGCACCCTTGGCTTTCGAGGGAGCGGCTTCGGCCTCCCCACCTTCGTTGAAACTCATGTCCTGTTCGTCGATATTGTCGGACATGCTCATCTCCTCCCTTCGACCGGCGGCGGACCCCGGCGATGCCCCCCTTTTCCCCCGCGGGGCTCCCATTCATTATCGGGCGGGCTTCGGAGCCCCATTAGTATACATGAACGCATCGTGCGAGGAAAGGCAAGTCCGGGGAGCGACAAAGAGGGCGCTGAAAGCGGGCGCGGAACTTCCGGTTCAGATACCATCGGCGAAAGAAGCGATGCTCCTCCTGTATCCGACGATCTTCGTGAGAAGAGTCGCCACATCCTCGACAACGACGATGCGATTGCCGGAAAGCATGTGGAGAGTCGTGTCGGGTGTACTCTCGACGGTCTCGATCTGGTGTGGGTTGACCCAGAAGGTTTTCCCGGAAAGCTGGGTGAGCTGGATCATGGGTTCTCCATAGGCAGGGACCTCACGGCGTCACGGAGAACATGAAGAAGAGAGGGAAGGGAAAAAGGAGGAGAGGATCGTCGACCGACCGAAGGAATTCCGCAACGTCCCTATTCTCCGCTTTTTCCTCTTTTCCCTCCCCTCCTCATCCCCGCTCCCGGTCGGCTCCTACCGGTCCGACCTAACGCTTGAGCGAAAGCAGTTCCTGGAGGAGCTGATCCGCGGTCTGGATGGTGCGGGAGTTGGCCTGGAAACCGCGCTGAGTGACGATCATGTCAACAAACTCGGCGGCCAGATCGACGTTCGACATCTCGAGGGTGCCGGCGATTATCTTGCCCTTGCCGGCGATGCCCGAGGGACCGACATTGGCCGTGCCCGAGTTGTTCGATTCGAGGAAGTTCGTCTCGCCGGCCTTTTCGAGACCGTTCGGGTTGGTGAAACTCGCGAGCGCCACCTGGCCGATCGAACGGCTCGATCCGTTCGAGTAGACCGCTGTTATCCCTCCCGACTGATCCACCTTGAAGGTGTCGAGGTATCCCATCGGGTAACCATCCTGGCTGAACGCCTTCGTGGAGGAGCGCTCGGCGAACTGGGTCACGGTATCGTTCGCCGATCCGATCGTTCCGAGATTGAGCCTGAAATTCTGTCTCGTCGGACCGCCTCCGGGAGCGGGCGTCGCGCCCTGCACGTCGAAGGAAACGCCGATGTCCAGGGCTCCGCTCGTCGGTCCCGTCGCGCCCTGGCGATCGGTCACACGGCGGAGAAGCCCGTTGTTGTCGAACTCGACGGCAAATGAATTGGGTTGCCCCGTCGCCGGAGTGCCCACGGCGACGGCGGTATTGGTCGAGGCGGCCGCGCCGGGATCGACCGTCACCGTGCCGTTCCATTGGTTGTTCTGACCCGGCACCTTGGTGAAATCCACCCTGAGATTGTGGATCTGGCCGAAACTGTCGTAGACATTTTCCTCGATGCGCCAAGTCCCCTGTTCCACCGCGTCGGCTGTCGCGCCTGCGGGAATCTCTGGTGTTCTCTTGTCGAGATTGCAGGCGAGGTCCACAGTGGAAGTGGCGTTCGCGGGATCCTTCGAGCCGACGGGAATGACCAAATCCTGGACCTGGCCCGAGGTCGAAAGGATATCCTTCCCGTTCAACCGCTGGGTGAGCCAGCCTTGGACGCGATAGCCGGTACCCGGATTGACGAGTCGTCCGTCCTGATCGATGGAGAAGTCTCCCGCACGGGTGTACATCGTCTGCTGGCCGTTCTTCAACACGAAAAAGCCGTTGCCCTGGATTGCCATGTCGGTCATGACGCCGGTGGTCTCCAGCGAGCCCTGGGTTTGAAGCGTATCGATGGAAGCGACGGACATGCCAAGGCCGACTTCCTTGGGATTGATGCCGCCGACATCGCCGTTCGGCCGCGAGGCGCCGGACATCTGCTGATAGAGGAGATCCTCGAAATTGACCCTGCTTTCCTTGAATCCCGTGGTGTTGACGTTGGAGATGTTGTTGCCGATGACATCCATCCGAATCTGGTGGTTCTCCAGGCCGGCAACGCCCGAATAGAGAGATCGCATCATGTCGTTAGCCCTCCTGGTGGACTATCTTCTGGACCTGGTCGAGGTCGTAGTATTTGCCGTTCACTCCGACGAGGGGATGGTCTCCTCGAACCACTTCTGTCACGAGGCCCGTGACGGTCTGATCGCCGTCCTGGATCTCGACGCTCTTGCCGAGGAAGCCGGCCGCCTCGCTGGAGGCGAGGAGCCCGTTGAGCTTGGAGAAGCCCTGGCTCATGTTCGTCATTTGCTCGAGCGATGAGAACTGGGCCATCTGGGCGATGAACTCCTTGTCATCGAGGGGCTGCGAGGGATCCTGATGCTGCAGCTGCGTCATCAGGATCTTGAGAAAATCGTCGCGGTCGAGGGTGGGTTTGAATGCCCTGCCCTGATTGACCGTCTTGTTGAAAGCGTCGACCTCCACTTTCGTGCGAGCGAGGTCGGCCCCCGAAAGGGCGGTATTCACATCCACGTATTCCCCCTCATACGACAATGTCCACGGTTTTCCCGGCGCGCGAGACGCGGCTCGCCATGCCCGTGGAAGAAGAATCGAACGCCGCGCTCCGCGATCGTTCCGACCAGAAAGGGGCGGGAGGACCTTCTCCGCCCCTGGCGCCGCCGTTCCATGCTCCCTGGCCCGACACGTCTCCGGAACCGACCTGAACTTCGAGCCTTGCCGACTCGAAACCTCCGGCCCGGAAGGCGTCATGGAGGCCCGCGAGGCCCTTCTCGAAGGCGTTCCGGGCGGCGTCGGACTGGACGACTATCCTGCCGCTGATACTGTTGTCGGCCAAATGGAGCTCGATCTTGACATGCCCGAGTTCCGGCGGATTGAGCCGCATCCGGATCGTTCCGGAATCGCCATCCTTGAGCACTATGCGGGCGGTCTGGACAATCTCGGTGTTGCCCGAATCGCGCAACCTGTCGGCCAGGACCGCGGCGAAGTTCTTTCCGTTCGCCGGGGCGCTCCGCGGCGCGTCGCCTTTATCGGACAATGCGGCCGATCCCTGTTTCGTGAGATCCACCAGGATATCCCGATCCGCTTTCGCCTCGTCCGGACTTCTGGGGCCGTGCTTCTCCTGCACGGGCCCGCCCGCAACCTTGCCCTCCTCGGGTTTCGCTTGGCCCTTCGAAGAAGCCTTTCGTAAGTCGAGGACTTTGAGTCGGGCGGCGAGACCGGCATCCTCCGTGCGAGCCCCTTGAGCGTCGTCGACGCCTCGCGCGGTCGGGGAATCGGGTGCGCCCTTGCCGGTTTTGGATGCCGGCTTGGGAATCGCGGCCGAGACGGCGATGGGCTGGGGCGGCGGACCGACCAAAAGAGTGTCCGGCTTCCGGCCTTCCTTTTTCACGGGATCTTTGCGGTTCTTCCCGGCCGAGACTTTGACGCCTTCCTTGCCGGCATCTCCGCCGGAGCCTTCCGGTCCCGGCGGTTTCTTCAGTGGCGCGGCTCGTTTCGGCATGGGTTTCGCCTCGGCCGGATTCGAGGTTGTCCCCTTCTCCGCGAGCCGGGCAAGCTTCGGAGTCTGCTCGGCCCCGTTCGCCCCGACCTGCGCCCTGTTCGGCGCCATCCGTGGCGTTTTCGGTCCGAAGCGAATCTGCTTCCCGGGCGCCGGTTCGCCCGTTCCTGCCTTCTCGCCGGCAAGAGCCTTGCCGAAAAAGGCGGCAAAAGCGCCCGAAAGGCCCTTTTTGGGGACGGACTTCGAGTCTCCCCCGGGCTTTCCGGCCGCCTCCGCCCGATTCGTCGGTCCGAGCTTCGGCAAGCCCACTTTCGCGATGTCTCCGATCGTAGGAGCGCTCCTTTCGGTCTTCACAACTCCCTCGGCGGGAAGACGAAGGGCGCTCCTCCTTCTACGGGAAGGTGGAGGGTTTGATCGTCATTTTCCGCTGGATGTCCGCCGAGCGATCGGGGGGCATCAGGGAGAGCCAGTAGGGGACGATGGAAACGTTGCCTGAAGCCTTCGCCTGCTCCTCGACGGCGCGGAAAATGTCGATGACCGATTGGTCGTCGAGGGACTTCAGGATGTCCACGGCCTTCGCCGGCGGCATGCCCGTCAGATAAAGGGCATTTTGGTCGATGTTGGCCTTCCTATCATCGTACTGTTTGACGGTCTCGTTGAAGGATTTCTCTCGGTCGTCGATGGCCTTCGCCTGCTCGTCCAGCTGTTGCGCCTTCTGCCCTATCTCAGCTTCGGCTTTGGCAAGGTCCGCCGCCCGCTTGTCGAGTTCTTCCGAACGTATATCGAGAGCTTCAAGACGTTTCGCGAAACGTTCCTCGTCGAGCAGGGCCGGGCTTTCCGCGGGTATCGCGGCTCCCCGTCTGGCCGGAATCCCGATCGCGCGATAGACCGGGCCGAGAACGGCCTTGGCG
>Ga0187814_10000534_pt1 | contig 12952 bp, 11 predicted proteins | sample NC_S_4_FD_132450 | JGI IMG/M metagenome (GOLD analysis project Ga0187814, IMG submission 132450) | Wetland sediment microbial communities from Neuse River Estuary, North Carolina, USA - ASW-S_4 | ecosystem: Environmental > Aquatic > Freshwater > Wetlands > Sediment | place: USA: North Carolina... | reverse complement strand
CGATGCGCTCCGACGGTGGTACCCTATCCATAAGGTTCGGGCCCCCTCGATGGGTGTCTAAGCAACTCCATCGTAGCCCGGACCCCAACCTTTTTACATCACGCTACAGACGTCACCCCTGAGGGGAGGCGAAGTCGCGAGATTGCGGCACGTCGACCAAGGCATGGTGCCGAAGCTAGTGGTACAATAACTGGTTGACTAGTTAGGGTCGTACAGCTCATGCTGATTGCGACATGTAACTGGGACAAAGAGGTCCCATGAGCAGAAGTCGGACGGGGGTGCGCAAGCTGGTAACGTTCCGCAACTGGACTATGAGGCGCTTAGTGAGCACCTTGTGGACGCTGCCCATCCAAAGATTCCGCTATGCGTTGTCGGATCGTCGCGTAATACTGTTGATTCTGGCGACGATTGTGGTGATCCCGGCGTTGACGTCATATGTGCAGACATGGCAAGCAACCTTGCCGGCAACGGTTACGGCAAGTTCGATATCGGCGCTCCTGGTACTGCTGGTCGGTGTGGTGATGGTGCCCAGCATCACCATAGCGACCATGTCGCTAGCGGATGTCGACAGGCGATGGCCGTGGTCGGAGTGGGTAAGGCGAGCGGCGCTCTCGCTGGTGTATGGGTTTGCGTTTTTCTGGCTGTTCCTACTCGGCGGAATCGGGATCATTCCTCCTCTCGTGTTTGCCGACGGTGTGCTCAAGAGGCTTGTCTGGGGGGTTGTCGGTATCCCACTCGGGTTGCTCGTTTGGGCGGTTGCTGGGCTCGCATGGACAGGTGCCGGTTCGGGCCGAGGCTTTGGAGAAGCGATAAAGATAGTAGTGTCGGCCCCACTGGACTGGATGCTTGTGGCCGTCGAGGTAATGGGCATCGGGGCGCTAGTTGCAAGGGCGCTCAGTTTGACTACGGTGCCACACGGGCTGGGAAAGCCCTTAACAAGTTACCTGTCCTACCTTACCGTAGATATTTTGCTGGTAATTGTGGGTTGCCTGTGGGCTGCAGTGACTGGAACTTGAACGGAATATCCCACCTCAGTTTCGCCAGCTAGGGGTTCGGATGCGCTCTGGGAGCGGGTTTGAGGGTGGGAATAGTGTTGTGGCACGGCAGCGACGCCGTGCTGGGTAGCAAATTCCTAGCAGCAGCGCTTGTGGCCGTGTTGCCCCGAATATGTCAAAGGCCCCGCGCACCGCGCGGGGCCCTCGTTTCAGATGGAGCTGACGATCGGATTTGAACCGATGACCTCCTGCTTACCATGCAGGTGCTCTACCGACTGAGCTACGTCAGCGTGGTTGCGGGGGCAGGATTTGAACCTGCGACCTCCGGGTTATGAGCCCGACGAGCTACCAGACTGCTCTACCCCGCGATCTGGTGGAGGGGGATGGATTCGAACCATCGAAGGCAGAGCCAGCGATTTTACAGACCGCCCCGTTTAGCCACTTCGGTACCCCTCCGTGCCCAGAAGGCAACGAGTCGTCGCCATCCGCAGCACGGTAAAGGATAGCACAGGCCCGTTGCGCTCAGCAACGCCTGGATGCAGGCAGCAGCGCATTCGCGGCTCACCCCTCTCATGCGCGCGACACGCTACGTCCATGCTTTCACCTGCTGAACGGGTCGCAGGGAACGGTTGGTTGTGCGGGGAATCACCCACGCACGGACATCCGTGAACCACGCATTCCCCGGTCGACTGTTTCACGAAGCGGTGTGGGCGAGGTGCGCTCATGGAGACGGAGTCGACATCCAAGGACCTCGTAGGCGCCTATCTGGCGCACACGGTCCTGGATCCGAGCGGCCGCAGGGTGCTGCTGCGCGCCGGCACCCGGTTGACGCCGCGCATACTCGGACTGCTTCGGCGCCATGGCATCGAGCGCATCGAGATCTCGCACACGCCGCTCGCCGTCGTTGGCGGCAGCATCGACGCGTCCTTGCGCGACGAGGCGGCCTCGGCCGCCTCGGACTTCACGCAGTGCGCCCTGGCTGGCGTCGACTGCGGCGACACGGCCGCACGCGTCGCCCGCTCCACGGAGCAGCTCGTCTCGGAGGTGCAGCAGCTACGCCGAGTGCGCTACAATCTACGCCACCTGCGCGCCTGGGACGAGTACACGTTCCACCACAGCATCCAGGTCGCAGAGCTGTCCGTCGTGATCGGCCAGGAGCTCGGGCTGACGGACGACGAGCTCACGCGCCTCGCGATCGGCGCGTCGCTGCACGACATCGGCAAGGCGGCGATTCCGCTGCAGATCCTGCACAAGCCCGCGCCGCTTACGGCACCCGAGTACGAGATCATCAAGACGCATCCGCGTGCAGGCTGGGAGATGGTGCGGCGGACCGCCGACTTCTGGCACACGTCCACGATCGTGCTGCTCCAGCACCATGAGCGGCTGGACGGGTCCGGCTACCCGCAGGGTCTGGGCGCCGACGACATCTACTTCTTCAGCCGCATCGTCGCCGTCGCCGACTGCTTTGACGCGATGCGCGCCGACCGCGGCTACCGCGGGCCGGTGCCGGGCGGCAAGGTGCTGGCCTATCTGATGGCCAACGCCGGGGTCCGCCTCGACGAGGAGGCGGTGGCAGGGCTCCTGGCCCGCTGCAACCTCTTCCCGGACGGCGAGACCATCCGCCTGACCGACGGTACCCTGGCCGAGGTCGTGGCCCAGAACCCGGAAGACCTCCTGCACCCGCTCGTCCGTCTGCTGGACGCGCCGCGCCAGGAGGGGGCACCGGAGCTCCTGGACCTCGCGGCCTCGGGGCTCGAAATCGATGTGATCGTCGATGAAGGGCCCCCGTTGCCCGAGGACTAGACTGCCAAGACTAGTGTCGGGTGGGCGCCGAGGCGGGATTTTAGGTTGCCATCAGGAAAGCCTAAGGGGACTGGGCGTACCCTGGACGAGGCGTGTCCGTCCGGCCGAGCCGGGCCGATGTGGGGAGGCATTTTGCGAACATGCGGTTTCTGCGCGTGGTCGGAGTCGTGGTGGCCATCATCGTGATCCTGGGCGTCGTCCAGCTGGTCCGTCCGGTCTCGCAGCCCACCCTGAGCGCGGTCAGCTCGCAGGTGCGGGTGAGCGGCAAGGCGCCGTCGCTGCCGTGGCCCGCCAGCGGGCAGGCTGCCGTGGCGGTGCAGGGCATCGGGCAGATGGGGGCCTACGGCGGCCAGCAGCCCGTGCCGATCGGCAGCGTCGCCAAGGTCATGACCGCCCTGCTCGTGCTGGAGAAGCATCCGCTGCTGCTCGGCCAGAACGGCCCGACCCTGACCATGACGGCCAAGGACGCCGCCATCTACCAGTCCATCGCGAAGTCGGCGCAGTCCTCGGTCGCGGTGCAGGCCGGCGAGAAGCTGACGGAGTACCAGCTGCTGCAGGCGCTCCTGATCCCATCGGGCAACAACATCGCGACGTCGCTCGCCGACTGGATCGCCGGCAGCCAGGGCGCGTTCGTCCAACTGATGAACCAAAAGGCGAAGGCGCTGGGGCTCGGCCACACGCACTACGCGGACGCCAGCGGCCTCAGCCAGCAGACGGTCAGCACGGCCGTCGACCAGCTGAAGCTCGCGGAGGCCGCCATGCAGAACCCCGTCTTCGCCCAGATCGTCGGCCAGCCGCAGGTGGACCTGCCGGTGGCGGGCCTTGTCTACAACTACAACAAGGAGGTCACGCACGACGGCGTGATCGGCGTCAAGACCGGGTCCACTCAGGCGGCCGGCGGCTGCTTCGTCGTTGCGGCGAACCGCACGGCCGCGGGGCGCAACGTCGTCGTCATGGCCGCCGTGTTCGGCCAGTCGACGGCCGAGCCCCTCGCGCTGGCCATCACCGACGGCCTCAAGCTGGTCGACGCGGCCGCGAAGCAGGTGCACTCGGTGCAGGTCGTCGGCGCCGGCCAGGCGGTCGCGCAGGTGACGACGCCCTGGGCCGGCGCCCAGCCCGTCGTCGCGGAGAGCGGCGTCCGCTTCCTGGCCTGGCCCGGACTGCAGGCGTCCATCGCCCTGAAGGGCGCCGCCCCCAAGCCGCCGGCCGGCGCGGGCAGCTCCGTCGGGCAGATCGAGGTCAAGCTTGGCGGCCAGAGCGAGAAGGTCAACGCGCACCTTGCGGATCCCCTGCCGGCACCGGGGCTCACGTGGCGCCTGACGCGCCTCTGAGCCGCGCTGCCGGGAAGAGGGGGGCGGACGCCGCGCGGCGCCCGCCCCCCTTCGTCAACTGACCGCAGAGCGCGCGCCGCGCTGGTCCACGACGCGCCGCGCCTTGACGTCGAAACGCTCGAGGCTTTGCGGGGGCAGGAGCTCGATGTCGAAGCGCACGCCCGTCACGGCCCGCAGGTGGGCATGGGTGCGGTGGTGCAGATCCTCGAGCACGTGCGCCGGGGGACCACCCTGGCCGTCCGCGAGGCGCGGGTCGTACTCGACGCGCACGGTGGCCTGGTCCATCGCGCCGTCCCGGCGCAGCACGATGCGGTGCTCGCTGCCGAGGCCCTCGATCTCGAGCAGGGCGCGTTGCACGGCGCTAGGGTAGACGTTGACGCCGCGCAGGATCAGCATGTCGTCGACCCGGCCGTAGACGCCGTCCGGCAGGCGCGGATAGGTGCGCCCGCACGCGCAGGGCGTGGCGGTCATGCGGGACTCGTCCCCGGACCAGAAGCGGATCATCGGTTGCCCGCGCCGCCTGAGGTGCGTGTAGACGACCGCGCCGCTCTCGCCGTCGCCGAGGAGCCGCTGCGGATCGTCCTTGGCGACGACCTCGGTGTACACCTCGTCCTGCAGCACGTGCACACCCTGGCGCTCCGGGCACTCGACGTTGGTGGCCCATGGCGTCATCTCGCTCGTCGTCGCGCAGTCCAGGGCGGCGATGCCCCAGCCGGACTCGAGGGCCGCCTTGGTGCCGGGGATGCCGGCGCCGGGCTCGCCGATGAAGATGCCGAGCCGGAGCGGGGAGCGCTGCGGGTCGAAGCCGCGTGCGCGCGCCTCGTCGAGCAGCCTAAGCCCGAACGTGGGCGTCGTGATCAGGACCGTCGAGCCCACCTCGTACATCAGCCGCACGTGCCGCTCGGCGTTCCCGGCGCCCGGGGTGAAGCAGGCGGCACCGATCTCCTCGGCGCCCCAGAGGGCGCCCCAGCCGCCCATGAACATGCCGAGGTCCGTCGAGATCTGCACGATGTCGGTCCGGCGCACCCCGGCGGTGTAGAGGGCCTGCGCCATGACCTTGCGCGTGTACGCGATGTCGTCGGCCGAGAAGAGGTAGAACGTCGGTCGTCCCGTCGTGCCGGACGACCCATGCACGTGCAGGCCCTCCTCGGGTGGGAACCCGAGGTAGCGGCCGAACGGCGGGTGCTGCTCCTGCTCGACGCGCAGGGCGTCCTTCGTCAGGACGGGCACCTTGCGGGTGAAGTCGTCCAGCGTCTCGACCATGTCCGGATGGAAGCCGTGCTCGTCGTAGTACTGGCGGTAGAACGGCAGCTCCTCATAGACGTAGCGCAGCTGGCGCTTGACGTCCTGGAGGATCCCCTGGGCCCGGAGCGCGGGATCCATGGTCTCCTTGGCGCGATCCCAAAACCTGTCGTCCATCGAAGGCTCCCCCCTTCTCGATGGACCCGGACGCCGCTAGGTGTGCACGGCGCCCGAGCCGCTGCCCACCGCCGCCTCGATCCAGTCCGCGATGTCGTCCAGGCTGGAGCCGGTCCCGAACACGGCCGCCACCCCCTGGGCGAGCAGGGCCCTCGCGTCCTCGCGCGGCACGACCCCGCCCAGCAGCACCTTGACCCGGTCCATCACCTCCTCCGCGCGCAGCAGCTTCAGGATGCGCGGCACCATGACCATGTGGTTGCCCGAGAGGCTCGAGAGCCCGAGCACCTGGGCGTCCTCGTCGATCACGGTGCGCACGATCTCCTCCGGGAGCCGGTTGCCGATGTAGACGACCTCCATGCCGCGCTGCACCAGGTGGCGGGCGACCATCATCGCCCCGCGGTAGTGCGCGTCGAAGCCCATCTTGGCCATGATCACCTTGATCAACGTGCCTTACCTCCTCGCCGCCCGCTCAGAGCAGGGGCTGCTGCCAGCCGCCGTGCAGCTCGCGGAACACGTCGCAGCACTCTCCGATGCTGGCCCCCGCCTCCACGGCGTCGATCAGGCGGGGCAGCGTGTTCTCCCGCCCGGTTGCGGCCTTGCGCAGTTCGGCGATGGCCTTCGCGGCGGCGCCGGCGTCGCGCGTGCGCCGCAGCTCCTCGAGCGTCTCCACCTGGTGCTCGAGCGCGCTCGGGAAGCGGAACAGCTCGATCTCGATCGGCACGTCGTCGGTGAAGCAGTTGACCCCCACGACCTTGCGCTCTCCGCTCGTGATGGCGAGCTCTCGGTCGTAGGAGGTGCCGAGCAGCTCGTGGTGGACCCAGCCGCTCTCGACCGCGGCGACGAGGCCGCCGAGCTCGTCCAGCTGGGCGAGATAGGCGAGGATGCGCCGCTCCATCTCGTTCGTCAGGTGCTCGACGTAGTACGAGCCGGCGAGGGGGTCCGCGGTCCTGGCGACGCCCGTCTCGTGCACCAGGACCTGCTGCGTGCGCAGGGCCGTCAGCGCGGCGGCCTCGGACGGCAGGCAGAGCGCCTCGTCATAGGCGCTCACGTGCAGCGACTGGGCGCCGCCCAGCACGGCGGCGAGCGCGTGGTACGCGGCGCGCGCCACGTTGTTCAGCGGCTGCTGCGCCGTCAGCGCCGCGCCGGAGGTCTGGACGTGGAAGCGCAGCCGGCTGCTGCGGGGATCGCGGGGCGCGAAGCGCTCCTCGAACATGCGGTGGTAGACGCGCCGCGCCGCGCGGTACTTCGCGACCTCCTCGAAGAGGTCGTTGTCGGCGGTGAAGAAGCTGGAGAGGCGCGGGGCGAAGGAGTCGACCGGGTGGCCTCGGCGCACCATCTCGTCGGCGACGGCGAGCGCGTGGGCGATGACCAGCGCCGCCTCCTGCACGGCGTCGGCCCCGGCCTCGCGGTAGTTGTAGCCGGCGAAGCTGATCGGGTTCCACTGCGGCAGGTGCTGCATGCAGAACTCCACGACGTCCACCGAGAGGCGGAACGAGAAGGCGGGCTCCAGGATGTTCGGCGCCGTGAGGACGACCGTTTCCATCAGGAAGTCGTTCTGCAGCGTGCCGCGCAGCTTCTCCCAGGGGATGCCCCGCCGTCGCGCCATGGCGAGGTACGCCGCGAAGATGGCGCCGGCTCCCACGGGGTTCGAGAGCACCAGGGAAACGGACACGTCGTCGACCGGTATGCCGTCGAACAGCTGCACCATGTCCCCGAGGCAGTCGATCGCGACGCCGCCCTGGCCCACGTCGCCCTCCGCCAGTGGGTGGTCCGAGCTGAAGCCGCGGTTCGTCACGAAGTCGAACACGCAGTTGATGCCGGTCGCGCCCTGGTCGAGCAGAAGGCGGAAGCGCCCGTTGGTCTCCTCCGCGGTGCCGAAGCCGGCCAGCTGCCGAATCGTCCAAAGGCGTCCGCGGTACATGTTCCTGTGGATGCCCCGGGTGTACGGGGGCTCGCCTGGCAGACCGAGATCCCGCGCCGGCTCGAGATCGGCTATGTCATCGGCGGTGTACGCCTGCTCGACCGGAATGCCGGAGGTGGTGCGATAGTCCTTGGCCAGGCTGCCGAGGGCATCTTCGTCATGGCTCATGCAGTCACTCCCTCGCTATGCAGATTAGCGAACCAAAGCGCAGGTCCTGCAAGCCGAAAGGCCGTGCTGGCCAGCCCGGAAAGCCGGTGGAGACGGCAGCGTGGCGGTGGCCGCCGGGACATGGGGGCCGCCCCGCCCGGGGCCCCTGCGGCGGGGGACGCGGGCACCGACGCGCAGGCGTCCCGGTGGATCCTATGCACGCCCGGGCGGGCCCTGGCGGGGGCCGACGGCGCTGGCCCGGCCGGGAAGCGGATGCGATGTCCGACCCGGACATTTCTTCCCTATCGGGCGGCGCTTCTTGCGCCCGCGCTGGAGCGCTCGGCGGGGGCGCGCCGCCGGGACCCCAAAGCCCGTGCCTGGGCAGGGCGTCCGTGCCCTTGCGGGAGGAGGTGCCCGCCGCCGGGCGGTAGAAGTCTCGGGCCGAGCGGAGGAAGGAGATCGACGTGCGGCGCATGGTGTGGCTGGCCCTCGGCCTCGTTCTGGTGCTGGCGGGCTGCGGCGGACCGGCCCGCAAGGCGACCGGCCCCGCCGCGCCGGGGACGCCCTGGCCCCTCTGGCGCGTGCCGGCCTTCGGCGTCGCTCTGAGGCACCCGCCGGGCTGGACCGTGGCTCCGGGCTACCTCGCGCGCCGGCAGGGCAGGACCGGCTTCGTGTCGCTGAACGCCCTGCAGGGCGCCGGGCTCTCGGCGCGGGCGGCGGCGCAGGCGCAGCTGGACCAGCCGCTCGACCCGTTCGGCGCGAAGCCGAGGCTCGAGCCGACCAGGATCGACGGCGAGCAGGCGTACCTGATCCTGCCCTCGGCCGACCAGGCCGCCCAGTACCAGGGCATGGCGGAGGCCCTCGTGCTCTACCCGAAGCCGCAGGCCATCTCCGGCACGCCGTACCGCTACCTGATCGTCACCGCCACGTCCAGGTACCTCCAGCGCGTCGTGGCAACCCTGAAGTTTTCGCAAGGTCCCTAGGCTTCGGCACCGGCGCCCGAGCAAGCATGTAAGGAAGCGGTCCTGTGCAGCTCTCATCGTCCGTGGAGAGGATCCAGCGCTCCGGCATACGCGGCATGGCGGCCCTCGCGCAGGGGCGTTCGGGCCTCCTGCACCTCGAGTACGGCGAGCCAGGCTTCTTCGCGCCCGAGGCGGTCCGGCGCGCTGCTGCGCGGGCCGTGCTCGAAGAGCGCATGGTCTACACCCCGACCGAGGGGCCGTCGGAGCTCCGGCAGGCCATCGCCGCCAAGCTCCAACGCGTCAACGGCGTGGAGGTGGACCCCGAGCGCGTCTTCGTCGCCCACGGCGGCGTGGGGGCGCTCTACGCGTCGCTCAGCAGCATCCTCGCGCCAGGCGACCGGATCCTGATGCCGGATCCCTGCTGGCCGAACGTCGTGGGCCAGGTCTTCACGCTGGGCGCCGAGCCGGTGCGCTACCCCCTCGATCCGCAGGGCGGCTTCCTGCCCGAGCCCGAGGCCTGGCCGGTGGACGGGCGCACGCGCGCGATCCTCATCAACAGCCCGCAGAATCCCACGGGCGTGATCCTGTCGCGCGGGATGCTCGAGCGCGTCGCCGCGGTCGCGCGGCGGCACGGCCTCTGGGTGGTGTCGGACGAGGTCTACGACCAGATCTACTTCGGCGAGCCGCCCGTCAGCATGCTCGACGTGTACCCGGAGGGGACGCTCGCGGCGTTCAGCTTCTCCAAGACCTACGCCATGACCGGCTGGCGCCTCGGCTATGCCGTGCTGCAGCCGGGCATGCAGAGCCACACGACGAAGGCCGTGGAGTCGTGCTACTCCTCATCGTCGATGGTCGCGCAGGTGGCGGCCCTGGCAGCGCTGCAGGAGGTGGCGCCGTCGGAGATCGAGGCGATGGTCGCCGCGTACCGGGCGGCGCGCGACCGCGCCCTCGAGATCCTGTCCGCGGCCGGGCGCCGGCGCTACGTCCCGGAGGGCGCCTTCTACCTCATGCTGCCGGTGCCGGACGGGCTGAGCTCGGACGACTTCGCGCGCATGCTGCTGGACCGCAAGGGCATGGTCGTCGTGCCGGGCTCGACGTTCGGGGCGCTGGCGGACCGCGAGGTGCGCGTGAGCCTGGCCGCCGGCGAGGACGCGGTGGCGCAGGGCGTCGCGCGCTACCTCGAACTCCTGGCCGAACTGGGCGGCGAGCCGGCGTGAGCGGCAGCCCGGAGCCCTGGCGCCTGCAGCTCCTCGTGCCGGCGGACCGCTCCCTCTACCCCCGGGTGGAGGCGGCCCTGGCGGGCGGCGTGACGCTCGTGCAGCTCAGGGAGAAGCACCGTCCGGACCGCGAGACGTACGAGGTGGGGCGGGAGCTCAGGGATATCGTGCGACGCCACGGGGCGGCGTTCTTCCTGGACGACCGCGTGGACCTGGCGCTCGCGCTCGGGGCCGACGGAGTGCACCTCGGCCAGGCGGACCTGCCGCTCGACGCGGCCCGGCGCCTCGCGCCCGGGCTGCTGATCGGCGTCTCCTGCCATGACCTCCTGCAGGTGCGGGCGGCGCAGGGAGCGGACTACATCGGCTTCGGACCCGTGTTCCCGACCCCGTCCAAGGACGACGCGGACGCCCCGACGGGGCTCTCGGCCTTGCGCGAGGCCGTCGGGGCGTCTCGGCGGCCCGTCGTGGCGATCGGGGGCGTCGAGGTGCGCAGTGCGGCCGACGTGCGCGCGGCTGGCGCGGCGGGGGCCGCCGTGATCCATGCCGTGCTCGACGCTGCGGACGCGGAGGAGGCGGCGCGCGCGCTGCTCCGCGCCCTGGGCGCCGAAGAGTCCTAGATAGGGCTACGCCCGTCGCAGCCGTCGCCCGGCGCGTTCTTCGGCCGGGACGTGCGTCTGCGAGCAGCCCCGCGGCCCGGGACCGGCCGACGTGGGGGTGGCCTTGTGCACAAGCGGGCAGCGTGGCCGACACTCGTGGCCTTTGCCCTGGTGCTGGTCTGCTCCGGCACGGCGGTGGCCCCTGGCGCGCCCGGAGCCCTGGCCATCCGCTTCGGGGCCGCCGCCCGGCCCGCCCGGGCGCTGAAGCTGCCGGTCCCGCCGCCGCCGGGCGCGTCGGCCAGTCGCCCGGCCGTCACGCCCGCCGGGCGGATCGGGAGCGGCTACCTGCATGTCCGCGTCTGGACGTATCGCGTTCCCATGGTGAGTTCGTCCGTGTTCGCGTACTACAGCCCGAAGCTCGCGGCGCTCGGCTACAGGACCGCGGGGGAGGGCTACAGCGGTGGTCCCATGGGCACGACGTCCTACCAGGAGACCTACGCGCGCGGTCAGGACACCTTGTTCCTGACGGTGCTGCCCGATCGCGACGGCGTGACCAGGTACTCGGTCGCGCTCGACCGCGTCGAGTTGCCGGGGCGGCCGGCGGCGAGCCTGGTCCCGAGGGGCGTGCGCATCCTGCAGGTGGCGGTCCGCTACGGCCAAGGCCGCTGGCGGCGCAGGACGATCCGATCCGCAGCAGAGATCGCGCCGATCCTGAAGATCGTGGACAGCCTCGGCGTCTACGACCCCGGCGGGCGCCTGGGCTGCCTTGGCGTGCAGCGGACGGCGATCCTGAGCTTCAGTGTGGAGTTCCACACCTACACGTTCTCGGAGCAGGCGAGCTGCCTTCTGGTCGCCGCTCCCGGAGGGATCGACCTCTCGGACACGAACCGCATGGCGCTCTGGCAGGCCGCCGAGCGGGTGGTCCGAGTGCGGGAGACGGCAAGGCCCGCTGCGCACGGATAGCTAGGAGGCTCCTTGCAGGATCTCCTGCACGGCCTGGATGTCGGTCATGGGCCGACCGTCCTGGGGCTCGTCCCACCGCTCGGCGCCCTTGCCCGTGATGGTCACCGTGTCGCCGGCCCGCGCCTCGCGCAGAGCGCTGCGGATCGCCTCGTAGCGGTCGAGGACGATCCGCGTGTCGGCGCCGCTGTCGCGTGCGCCGCCCGCCACCTCGAGCGCGGTCTCGCGGGGGTCCTCGCTGCGCGGGTTGTCGACCGTGACGATCACGACGTCCGCGAGTGCGGCCGCGATGGCGCCCATCAGCGGCCGCTTGCCGCGGTCCCGCTCGCCCCGCCCGCCGAAGACGGAGATGACGCGCCCCTCGCTCGCGCGCCGCACCGTGCGGAGCAGGTGGGCGAGCCCCGCCGGATTGTGGGCGTAGTCCACGATGACGCGCCGCGGCGGCTCGTCCGCCTCGATGAGGTGCATGCGCCCCGGCACGCCGGCGAGGTGCGAGATGCGGTCCAGGACCGGCGCCGCCTGCTCGCCGAGCCCGGTCGCGGCGGCGAGGGCGGCGAGGGCGTTCTCGACGTTGTAGCGCCCGGGCAGCTGCAGGCGCAGGACGTAGGGACTGCCGTCGACCTGCACCTCGCCGTGGCCGCCGGAGAGCCCCTCGTCGTGCCAGTCGAGCAGGCGCACGTCGCCCTTCGCACCGTAGCTGCGGATCGGCACGCGCGTCACGGAGGCCAGGTACGGATAGGCCGGCGAGTCCAGGTTCAGCACGGCCAGCGCGCCCGGGCCCTGCTCCGAGAGCCCGGCGAACAGCATCCCCTTGGCCTCCAGGTAGCGCTGCATGTCGCCGTGGTAGTCGGCGTGGTCGCGGGTCCAGTTCGTGAAGACCCCCGCGGCGAAGGTGCAGCCGGCCGTGCGCTGCTGGCGCAGGGCGTGGGACGAGACCTCCATGGCGACGTCGCGCACGCCGAGGTCGAGCAGCCGGCGCAGGGCGCCTTGGAGCTCCGGCGCCGGCGGCGTGGTGAAGGCGAGCGGCTGCAAGAGCTCGCCGTCGACCTGCACGCCGAGCGTCCCGATCGTGCCGACGGGTCGCTCGCCCTCGCGCAGGGCGGCGCCGAGCAGGGCCGCCGTCGTCGTCTTGCCGTTCGTGCCGGTGATGCCGGTGACGCGCAGGCGACGCGAGGGATCGCCGTGGAAGGCCGCGCTCAACACGCCGAGCGCCTGGGCGGCGTCGGGCACGACGACGCACGGGATCCCGACGTCGAGCGGCTGCTCGGCGACGACCGCGAGAGCCCCGCTGCGCTCGGCGTCGCGCGCGAACCTGGCTCCGTCCACGTGCTGGCCCGGCCTGGCCACGAAGACGAACCCCGGCCCGATGTCCGAGGAGCGGTCGCTGACGCCTGCAACGCGGCGGCCGGCCATCCGGCCGGCCTGCAGCGCCTCGAGGAGATCACGGTAGTTCAGCGGCGTACACCCCATCGACATAGGATTGTGCGCACTTTGAGACTACCATGCATACTCTGAGGCCCATATGAGATCGGCGGCCCTCGCAGGGCCGCCGACGCGTTCAGTCTTGGAACTTGCCGAGGATGTCGGCCCGCTGGAGGATG
>Ga0187814_10000533_pt1 | contig 12956 bp, 12 predicted proteins | sample NC_S_4_FD_132450 | JGI IMG/M metagenome (GOLD analysis project Ga0187814, IMG submission 132450) | Wetland sediment microbial communities from Neuse River Estuary, North Carolina, USA - ASW-S_4 | ecosystem: Environmental > Aquatic > Freshwater > Wetlands > Sediment | place: USA: North Carolina... | reverse complement strand
TCATCAGCCAGATCCTCATTGCCATCGACGCCAGCAGGAGCATCCCGCTGCGGGTGGAGGTGTTCGGCCGCGGTTCAGCGGGCCTGGTCTACAGCCTCGGGTTCTCCGCGCTGACCTTCGGGCCGCCGGCCGCGACCAACTTCACCTTCACCCCGCCGCCCGGTGCCACCGTCAACAAGCAGGTGATCCCCGCTAACCCGGGCGCATACTTGCGCGGCCTCGGCCTGCCCGTCGGCTCGTCCGCGTCCGCGTCCGCATCGTCCAGCCCGCAGGCGTCCAGCCTGCCGGCGCCTAGCGTGCCAGCCCTTAGCCTGTCCGTCGGGGCGCTGGGATACGGGCCGTCCCACCTGCTGGGCGCCTCACCTGGCAAGCCGACCGTCATCGGCTCGGACTGGCTGTCGGTCGTCGCGACCCCGGCGAACGCAGCGGTGGCCGCGGCGGTGCAGCAGCTGCTGACCGAGCAGCGCGCCACCACGCGGCACGGCCTGTTCGGGTCGTCCTCGTCCGCTGCGCCCGCCCCATCCACGTCGGGATCCACGGTCCCGGTGGGACCGTACCTGGCGCCACTGCAGGCGCTGGTGGTCGCCACCACGCCGGTGTCGGGTACCTGGGGGCACGGCCGGCTGCTGCAGACCGCGCTGGTGAGCGTGCTGATCACGAGCAATGGGCAGATCCTGGCCGGAGCCGTGACCCCGCAGCAGCTGTACGCAGACGTCCCGCTGGACGCCGGGTAGCGCGGGTGACCAGCCAAGCCGCCGTCAGCTCCGCCGCCGAGCTGGCCCTCGCCAGCAGCGGCCTCAGCAAGCGCTTCCGCGGTGGCCAGCTCGCCGTCGATGGGATCGACCTGGTCGTGCCCGCGGGTTCCGTCTACGGTTTCCTCGGCCCGAACGGCTCGGGCAAGACGACGACGATCCGGATGCTGCTCGGGCTCATCCGCCCCACCGCGGGCAGCCATGAAGTGCTCGGCCGGCCAATGCCAGACGGGCAGGCTGAGGCGCTGCCGCTGGTGGGCTCCCTCGTCGAGGGGCCAGCGTTCTACCCGCACCTGTCCGGCCGCGCGAACCTGGCCCGGCTCGATGCGGCCGACCGGACCGCCAGCCGGGCGACCGTGCGAGCCAGGATCGACCAGGCCCTGGACCGGGTCGGGCTGCTGGCCGCCGCGGATAAGCGGTACAAGGCCTACTCGCTCGGGATGAAGCAGCGGCTCGGGATCGCCACGAGCCTGCTGCGGCCCCGGCAGCTGGTGATCCTGGACGAGCCGACCAACGGTCTCGACCCGCAGGGGACGCGCGAGGTGCGGTCGCTGATCCGGCAGATCGCCGCGGACGGAACGACCGTGTTCGTATCCTCGCACCTGCTCGCGGAGGTCGAGCAGATCTGCACGCACGTGGGCGTGATGCGGCACGGAAAGCTGGTGTTTCAGGGTCCGCTGGCGCAGTTGCGCGGCCAGGCGCGGCTATTGGTCCGCACGCCCGAGCCAGGCCGGGCGGCCCAGGTGCTCGCCGAGCTTGGGCTGACCGGCGTCGCGCAGGCGGGCCGCGAAGTGACCGCCGACCTCGGCGACATGCTGCCCGAGGTGGTCAACGAGCGGCTCGTGCGCGCCGGGGTGCCGGTGGCCGGGCTGGAGACGCCACGGCGCAGCCTGGAGGACGAGTTCGTCGAGCTGACCGGCGAGGGCTTCGATGTCGACTGAGACATCCGGCCGGGCCGACGCGACTCTGGCGCATGAGCCAGGCTCGCCGCAGCCGCTGACGGAGCACGCGGTCCTGCGCCCGATACCCGGCCCGGCAGAGACACTGCCGCCGAGCGCCCTGTCCCGCGTTCCCTCCTGGTTGCGGTTCTTCGGTTCCGAACTCCGCCTGGTCTTCCGCCGTCCGCGCAACCTGGCGCTACTCGGGGTCATCGCGGTCGTGCCGATCTTCTTCGGCGTGCTGTTGCGGCTCACCCTCCACAACCCTGGCGGCGGTGGCAACGGCCCGGAGTTCCTGAACCAGCTCGCCGGCAACGGCGTATTCCTCGCCCTGACGGTGCTGTTCCTCACGCAGACGCTGCTGCTCCTGCCGCTCAGCATCGCGGTCGTGACCGGCGACGCGATCGCCGGCGAAGCCAGCCTGGGCACGCTGCGGGGGCTGCTGACGGTACCCGCTGGTCGCACCCGGCTCCTCTTCGTCAAGTACGCCGCGATCGTCGTCTTCAGCGCCGCCGTGTGCCTGCTGGTGACCGTGATATCGCTGATACTCGGCCTGCTGCTGTTCCACACCGGACCGGTCACGCTGCTGTCGGGCAGCACGGTCTCGCTCGGGTCCGGTGTGCTGCGTGTGCTGGCGGTCGCCGCGTACTCCGCGGTCGCGATGATGTCACTCGGCGCGATCGGGCTCGCCGCGTCCACGATGACCCAGCATCCGGTCGGCGCGATCGCCGGATTGCTCGTGCTCGTCGTGGCCAGCGAGATCTGCGACCAGCTGCCGCAGCTGTCGGCGATCCATTCCTACCTGCCGACGCACTTCTGGCTGTCCTGGGACGGGCTGTTCCGGTCCCCAGCTGACTGGTCAGGCGTGCTGCACGGGCTGGCGTCCTTCGCCGCGTACGCCGTGATCTTCGGCTCGGTCGCCTGGGCGAAGCTGACCTCGGCCGACGTCGCGAGCTGACTCTCGGTGCGTCCGGGCTGACGCCCGCGGGCGATAGCGTGCTGGGGTGGCTTCCGAACTGCCCGGTATCGACGTGCTGCTGGCGGCCGCTGTGGCCGGAATCGGCGGTGCGGAGCGGCCCGGTCAGGTAGCCATGGCCGGCGCGGTGGACGTCGCCATGCGGTCAGGGCGGCACCTGGCAGTGCAGGCCGGGACCGGAACCGGCAAATCGCTGGCCTACCTCGTGCCCGCGCTGCGGCACGCCTTGGGCGACAGCAGCGGAGCCGCTTCGGCGTCCTCGGTTAGCCGCACGGTGGTCGTCTCCACCGCCACGATCGCGCTGCAGCGTCAGCTCATCGAGCGAGATCTGCCCCGGCTTGCTGCCACGCTGTCCGGCCTGCTCGGCCGCGAGCCGGTGTTCGCCATCCTCAAGGGCAGGCGGAACTACCTGTGCCTGCACAAGGTGCACGGCAGCGTCATCGACGAGCCGGCCGGCTCGCTGTTCGACGCGCGGTCGGTGTCGGCTATCGGGCGGCAGGTGACCCGGCTGCATGAGTGGGCGGCGACCACGGACACCGGCGATCGGGACGAGCTCGTGCCCGGCGTGGATGACCGGGCCTGGCGCCAGGTGTCGGTGAACGCCAGGGAGTGCATCGGCGCACAGAAGTGCCCGTTCGGCAGCCGGTGCTTCGCCGAGCGGGCGCGGGCAGCGGCTGGCGAGGCTGACGTCGTCGTGACCAACCACGCGCTGCTCGCGATCGATGCGATGGAGAACTTCATCGTGCTGCCGGAGCACGACGTCGTGGTCATCGACGAGGCGCATGATCTCGTGGACCGCGTGACCAGCGTCGCGTCCGGCGAGCTGTCCGCGGCTGCGGCCGAAACCGCGGCCCGGCGCTGCGGCCGGCTGGTCGCCGAGGACCTCACCGCGCGGTTGCAGGACGCCGCGGAGGCCCTGGCGCGCGCTCTCGGCGAAACCGATCCGGGACGGCTTGACGTGCTGCCCGAGCAGGTTGCAACCGCACTCGCCGCGGCCCGGGACGCGAGCGGGGCGTGCGCGGCGGACCTGCGCAGCCGGCTCGCCGGGGCGGACGACGCGGATCAGCTCGCAGCCGTGCGAATCGCGGACGTCGCGCTGGACGAGGTCGCCGAGAACGCGGCGCGGATACTGGCGGTGTTCACCGCCGAGATTGCGGTGCGACAGGAAGTGGTCTGGCTGGACCGCCCGGCCAGCGAGGACGCTACCCCCGGGAAGGCACCGCGGGGGGATTCGGGGGGTCGTCCCCCCGGGCTAGCACCGCGGGGGGATTCGGGGGGTCGTCCCCCCGGGCTAGCACCGGACACGTTGCGGGTGGCGCCCCTCACGGTCGGCGCGCTGCTCGCCGAGCGCTTGTTCAAGCCGCGCACGGTCGTGCTGACATCGGCGACGCTCACGCTTGGGGGGTCGTTCGAGCCGCTGGCGCGGCAATGGGGCCTGCCGCAGCTCGGCCCGCCCGATGCGGCAACGCAGGCTGCCGTGATGGCCGACACCGCGCCTGGTGTCACACCGGACGGGCTGGACTGGACTGGCCTCGACGTCGGCTCGCCGTTCGACCACCGCCGCAACGCGATCCTGTACGTGGCCAGACACTTGCCGCCGCCCGGCCGGGACGGGCTGCCGGACGCCTACGTGCGCGAACTGGGCGAACTGATCGAGGCGGCAGGCGGCCGGACGCTCGGGCTGTTCTCCTCCATGCGAGCCGCCCGCCAGGCCGCCGACGCACTCCGCGACGAGCTGGGCGTGCCGCTGCTCTGCCAGGGTGACGACTCGACCGGCCTGCTGGTCAGCAGGTTTGCCGCAGACGAGGTGAGCTGCCTGTTCGGCACGCTGTCGCTGTGGCAGGGCGTCGACGTGCCAGGCCGGTCGCTGCAACTGGTCGTCATCGACCGCATCCCGTTCCCGCGGCCGGACGATCCGCTCGCATCGGCCCGCCAGCGAGCCGTCGCGGCGCGCGGCGGCAACGGATTCATGGCGGTGGCGGCCGCGCAGGCGGCGCTGCTGCTGGCCCAGGGGACCGGCCGGCTGCTGCGCACCATCGACGACCGCGGCGTCGTGGCCATCCTCGACCCGCGGCTGGCCACGGCCACCTACGGTGGCTTCCTGCGGGCGTCACTGCCGCCGTACTGGCAGACCTACGATCCGCAGCTCGTCCGCGGCGCATTGCGGCGGCTGGCCGCGGCAGCGGCGAGGTAGCTCACCCGGTGGGCCAGCCAACCGTCAGTGGTGCGCCGACGACCAGGCTGCCGCCGCGTCGGCGACGTCGCGGACCAGGTGACCCAGGGCGAGGCTGATGTCGTCGACGTGGTAACCGCAGGTTGGCCCCAGCGCCGCGTCGCCGCCGGCCGGCTGAGACAGCTTCCTCGTGCAGCCAGGCCGGGCTCGCCGCTATGATCTTCGCACCGGAATCGACACGGGGGAAATATGCCGGGAACGCCCGCACGTCCCGGGCAGTGGCGGGAGGCACCGCCGCAGGTCGGCCGCCATAGCCGCACCGTACCGTCTCGCCAGCCGTTGGCTCGCGCCCGGGCGCGGTCCGTATGGCGGCTGTGGCCGGCTGCGATTCTCACGCTTGCGGCGCTGGCAGCCGGAGGCTATTACCTGCGCGTGCATCGGCCGCCGCCGCCACCGCCAAAGCCGCTGCAGGCGATCCACCAAGCGGCAGCTCGGTCGGCGGCCCTGAATTCGATCAGCGCGACCTTCACCACCCAGCTCAACGGCCTGACGGTCGCGTTCGGATCGGTTCAGGAGGAGCTCCGGCCGACGCCGCTGGCGGCCTTCGCGATGACGACCGTCGACGGCGCCGACCGGTTCGCAGTCCACGAGATCGTCAACAATACCGAGGTCTACCTGGCGATTCCTGCGCTTGCTCAGGCGACCGGCAAGCCGTGGGCCGGCGTTCCGGTGGCAGAGCTCACCGCTGACCCGGCACTTGCGGAGCTCTATCAGACCATCGCCATCCCGACGGGCCAAGCCGGCTTGCTCGCCGTGGCAGGCGATGCGCGGCTGGCCGGATCCGCGACCATCGGGAGAGTGCGGACCAGCCGCTATGTGGGCACCCTCGACCCGGCGGCGCTCGCGGGACGATCGCTCACGCTGGGCCGGCTGCTGGCCCCCGAGCTCAAGTCCGTCAGCGGGCAGATCAGCTTCGTTGCGTGGATCGACGGTCGGCACAACTTCCGCGAGATCCAGACGACCGCGACGATCGGCGGTCAGCGCACCGTCACGACCATCGTCTATACGGCTGCCAACCAGGCGGTGCAGACGGCGGTCCCGCTCGCCAGCCAGGTCGCCCCGGCCCCGCTCAGCGGCCTGCCGACGAGCTAGCCGCTGCGCTACCGGCTGGCGGTGGCCGGGCGCGGCGCGGGCCGCGCTGCGAGAGGCAGCGCGCCCGCGCGGACGGCTGAGCTGGTCAGAGGACGTCGTGGCCCGGGTGTGGCTCCTCGGGCACCACTTTGGCGCGGACCGCCGGGATCGAGCCGAGCCGTCCCGCCTGATAGTCATCGAACGCCTGCACCAGCTCGGCCCGGGTGTTCATGACGAACGGGCCATAGGCGGCTACCGGCTCCCGGATCGGCTGGCCGCCGAGCACCAGGATGTCGAGCTTGTCGCTCGGGCCGTCCATCCGGCGCTGAGCTCCGAAGGTCAGCACCTCGCCGGGACCGAACACGGCTAGCTGGCCGGTGCGGACTTCGCGTCGCTCGGCACCCACGGTGCCGGCGCCTGCCAGCACGTAGCCGAGCGCGTTGAAGTCAGGCCGCCACGGCAGCCGGATCTCGGCGCCCGGCTCGACCGTCACGTGCAGCAGGGTGATCGGCGTGTGTGTCACGCCGGGGCCGGAGTGGCCGTCGACCGCACCGGCGATCACCCGGATGAGCGCGCCGCCGTCGGCCGAGCTGAGGAGCGCGACCTGCCCGGCCCTGATGTCCTGGTACCGCGGCGGAGTCATCTTCAGGCGGGCCGGCAGGTTCACCCAGAGCTGGAACCCGTGGAACAGGCCGCCGCTCACCACCAGGTCCTCGGGCGGCTCTTCGATGTGCAGGATGCCGCCGCCCGCCGTCATCCACTGGGTGTCGCCGTTGGTGATCAGGCCGCCGCCGCCGTTGGAGTCCTGGTGCCGGAAGGTGCCATCGATCAGGTACGTGACGGTTTCGAAGCCGCGGTGCGGGTGCCAGGACGTCCCCTTGGGCTCACCCGGCGCGTAGTCGACCTCGCCCATCTGGTCCATGTGGATGAACGGGTCGAGCGCCCTGAGCTCGACGCCCGCGAACGCCCGGCGCACGGGAAAGCCCTCGCCTTCGTAGGCCGACGGCGCGGTGGTGACGGCCAGCACCTTCCGGTCACGGCTGACCGCCAGGTCCGGCTCGGTGATCCGCGGTAGCAGCAGCATGTCCTGGACGGTCACTGCTGGCATGGCGTCCTCCTCCGTTGGCTCCTGGCTAGCATGCCCCCGCCAACATTAATTGAACGCGCAACATTCCCCGCCGGGGTCCGCATCCTTGTCCCGCGTCCTATTCCCGCTGCGTAACTCCGGTCTTGTGACCTGCATCTCATTTGTTACCCGCCAGTAGTGATCTGCGTCTCATCGCGAAACCCGCCGGCCGACGGCTCGCGTCGAAGACCCCGTAACTCGACGTAACCACGCCGCGCTCCCGCTCCCCGAACTGACCGGGAGGTGGCGCGAACCGACGGAAGGAAGCCAATGCGCAACCCTGTCCGACTTCCTGGTGCCCTCCGCAGCCGGGCCGCGGCCGTCACCGTTGCCGGCGCGGCAGCCGCCCTCGTGGGTGTCGGCACCGCCAGCGCGGCCACAGTTGCAACGACTTCCCACGCACCCCACCCCCACGCCGTGCACACGGCGGCCGCCAAGCCCGCGCAGCTGATCGCGGCCAAGACGCACGGTGCCGCCGCGGCGCCGGCGAAGCCCGCCGTCGCGCCCGCTGCTCCGGCCCCCGAGTCCTGGAGCCAGATCGAGCAGCAGGTCGGCAGCCAGCAGAACCCCGCGGACCCGGCAGCGAACCAGCTGAACCCGGTCGGCACCGAGGGCGCGCAGAACTCGATGGCGATCTCGGGCGACCAGATGGCCAACGCGACCACGATCGTGCAGCAGGCCTTGGCTAAGAAGATGGGCATCCGATCGGCGGTCATCGCCGTGGCAACCGCCATGCAGGAGTCGCAGCTGCAGAACATCAACTACGGCACCAGCGACTCGCTCGGGCTGTTCCAGCAGCGCCCGTCGATGGGCTGGGGTAGCGCGCAGCAGATCACGGATCCCGCCTACTCGGCTGACGCGTTCCTGACCGCGCTCCAGCAGTACCAGGGCAGCGACCCCGGCTGGGCCACCCAGCCGCTGTGGTCCAACGCTCAGGCGGTGCAGAAGTCTGGCGCTCCGCTCGCGTACGCGCAGTGGGAGGCGCAGGCCTCCCAGCTGGTGCAGCAGGTCGTGACCCAGGTGAAGTAACCCGCAGACCCCGGCCGGCCAGTGCGTCAGGCGTGCTGGCCGGCCGGACTCAACCGCTCGCGACGGCGTCCCTGCCGGACCGGAGATCACAGTGGCAGGCCGCGCTCTAGGTGCTCCAGCGCCTTGTCGATGCGCGCGAACAGGCCGGCGACGTCGGACATCCCCTCGGCGGTCCAGGTGGCGGTGCTCGCTGGCACGGTGACCGACATGATGACGCCGACCAGCGCCCCCGCCATGGTGCGCACCTCGAAGTCGTCGGCGCTGCGGCCGGTCCGCAGCGCGATCGCGTCGGCTATCTGGTTGATCGTGCGGACGAACTCGTCGATCGCGCGCGCCCGGATCTCCGGAATGCCGGTCGTAAGCTCCACGGTCTCGCGGAACCGGACCAGGTCGTCCGGGCTCAGGGCCGCGAACGTAGCCGCCGCTGCGGCGCGGAACGCGGCGATCGGCCCGAGTTCTGACGGCTGGTTGTCGATCGCCGCAAGCGAGATCACGTCGATGTCGTCCTGCAACACCACGTCTTCCTTGCTCGGGAAGTAGCGGAAGAACGTGGCCGGCGACACTTCGGCCGCGTCGGCGATCTGCTCGATCGTCGTGGCGTAGTAGCCCTGTTCCTTGAACAGCCGGAGCGCGTGCTGCCGGATGGCAGCCCGCGTTCTGGCCTTCTTCCGCTCGCGCAGGCCGGCTTGCCTCGCAGGCGGCTCGCTCATGGCGGTCATTCTGCTCTCACCCGGCCGGCGGGCCGGACGCCGCCGGCCGCTGCCCCATGATCGGCTGCTCTGGCCGCCTGGCGCGGCAGGAACGCCGCGGCCAGCATCGCGGCCACGATCGCGATCGCGGCGCAGACCCACAGCATCACGTCCAGGCCGCTGGCGTAGGCGGCATGCACGGCACCGAGCACCGGGGCCGAGCGCAGCCGCTCAGCCACCGCGACGCCCGTCCCCACGCTGCTGCGGGCCGCCGACGCGATGGCGGGCGGCACGCCCGGCAGGCTCAGCCTGCTCCGGTAGACCGTACTGAGCGCGGTGCCGAGAACGGCAATGCCAATCGTGGCGCCGACCTGGCGGGCGGCTGTCAGCAGTGCCGAGCCAGAGCCGCTGCGCTCCGGGCTGAGTGCGCCGAGTGCCGCGTTCAGCATCGTCGGCATCGCGATTCCGAGGCCCGCGCCAGTCAGTGCCGACCACGCGGAGATGAAACCGGTGCCACTGGCCGGGCTAGTCGCGGTGCCGATGCCCAGGGCTACGCCCATGATCGCGAATCCGATGGCGCCCATCGGCCGCGCGCCGACGAGCGGCGGCTTATCCGGCCCGCCGTCACGCGCCTTTCGCACGCTCTGCAGCCGCTGGCCGACAGCGAGGCCGACGGCCAGCCCGCCGATCATGGGCAGCATCCTGACCCCGCTGCCCAGCGAGTTAAGGCCCTTGACGTCGAGGAAGAACTGCGGCATCGCGAATGTCAGGCCGAACAACGCGAAGGAGATCATCGTGGCCAGCGTCGTCCCCCAGGTGAACCCCGCGGACCGGAACAGGTCGATATCCACGAGCGGCAGCCGGCCAGCGCGCTTGACCGACCGCTCGGAGGCCACGAAGAGCACGACCGCCGCGGCTCCGGCCGTCATGGTGGCGATCGCGGCCGGGTCTGCCCAGCCGCTGTTACCTGCTCTGATGAAACCGTAGGTCAGCGCGGCCAGGCCGGCGCTGGAAATCAGCACCCCCGTGACATCAATCCGGAACGTGGTGGTGCCGCGCGACTCCGGCATCAGGAAGGCGACGGCGACCAGCGCTAGCACCACGATCGGCACGTTGATCAGGAAGACCGAGCCCCACCAGAAATTGTCGAGCAGCCAGCCGCCCAGGATCGGGCCCAGCGGGTAGCCGATAAACGTCGCGCCGCCGACGATGGCGATGGCGCGCGGGCGCTCCTCGGGCGTGAACATCACGGGCAGCACGGCGAGTGACAGCGGCAGGATGACGGCGGCCGCGAGGCCGAGCACGGCGCGCGCTGCGATCAGCTCGCCGGTCGACGTCGAGTACGCACAGGCCAGGGACGCGACACCGAACAGGATGAGCGCCGCGGTCAGCAGTCGCTTCCGGCCGATCCGGTCGCCCAGCAGCCCGGCCGGCAGCAGGGCGGCGGCCAGCACGAGGCTGTAGGCGTCGACGAACCACTGCAGGTCTGAAGTGGACGCGTGCAGGTCAACCGAGAGCGTCGGCAGCGCCAGCGACAGGACGAACAGGTCGAGACCGACGACGAGCACGCTCAGTGCCAGGGCGCCGAGCGCCCACCAGCGACGCTGCCCAGCTGCGCCAGCGAGCTGGAGATCGTTCATGAGGCTGCCTCACTCATGTGAGCTTCTCTAATATGAGAGACACTATCAAATACAAGCTGGTCTCACAACCTGCCTCGACCCCCAGCTCGCATGAGCCCCGTATGCCTGGGCCGATCGGCCGTTTGGATCCTGTTAGCGGGGTAGCTTGCAGCCACTTCCTGCGGTTGACTGGAGGCCTCGGAACCGTGAAGGAGCGCGTGAGGTGCCCGCGCGTAGATTTGTCGTCGGAGTCAGCGGCTCAGCCGGCAGCCTGCAGGCGCTGCGCCACGCCGCACAGCTAGCCAGGAGCGATGGCGCGATCCTGGCGCCCGTGCTTGCCTGGATCCCGCCCGGCGGCCAGCTCGCCGACCGTTCCTATCCCTGTCCGGAGCTGCGGCGCGCGTGGCAGGACGCGGCGTGGGACCGGCTGTGGCGCGCGATTGACCTGGCCATCGGCGGACCGCCCGGCGACGTTGCGTTCAGTCCGGCGGTCATCCGCGGGCAGGCGGGCCAGGTCCTCACCGAGGTGGCGGCCGAGCCCGGCGACGTGCTCGTGATCGGCACCGGCCGGCACGGCGGACTGCGGCGTCTGCTCGCGTGCCGGGTCAGCAGGTACTGCCTGGGCCACGCGGGCTGTCCCGTCATCGCGGTGCCGCCGTCGCGGCTCGCCGACCAGCTGCACGGTCTGCACGGCTGGCTGGTCCGGCACCGTATGCACTCGGAGACCATCCGATTGCACGCCGCGGACGCCTAGCCGCACTGCCGGAGTTACGCTGCAGGCCAGCGAGCGAAGGAGTCAGCGCGATGCCAGAGCCACAAGGCGAGGAGCTAGCCCGGGTCCGTGCGCACCGGGAGGAGCTGCGCAAAAGGTACCTCCGGCCGCTGGCCGAGCGGCCGCCGAGCACGGTCAGCGGCGTCCATCACCTGGCGCTGATCTGCAAGGACGCCGGCGAAACCATCAGGTTCTATCAGGAGTTCCTTGGCTTCCCGCTGGTGGAGCTGGTGGAGAACCGGGACTACGCCGGCTCGAACCACTTCTTCTTCGACATCGGCAATCACAACCTGCTCGGCTTCTTCGACTTCCCCGGATATGAGCACCCGGGGTGGCAGGAGACGATCGGCGGCGTGCAGCACCTGGCCATCTCGGTGACCGCCGATCAGTTCGAGGCGGCTAAGAAGAAGCTCGAGGCGGCTGGCGTTGACTACCTGGGTCCAGACCGCGGCGCGGACAACAGCATGTACTTCCGCGACCCGAACGGCGTCGGCCTGGAACTGTACCGGGAGGATCTCGGCAGGTTCGAGGGCGAGCTGCTGGTCGAGTAGTTGTACTAGCCCGGGGGACGACCCGCCGGACCCCCGCACGCCAGCCCGACCGGTCAGCTAGCCCGGTGCCGGTCAGCTAGCCCGGTGCTGCCGGTCGGCAAAGAACCGGCCTGCGATCGAGTGGTCGCTGCCCTCCTCGGGAATCAGCAGCCAGCAGCCGAGGTACAGCGGTATGCCGCCGAGGTAGAGCGGCAAGCCGCCGAAGAACGCCAGGCCGGTGAAGCCGACGACGGTCAGCACGGCAAAGGCAACGCGGACGATCGTGACGTCGATGCCGAAGTGCTGGCTGATGGCAGCGGCGACACCGGCCACCATCCGGCCGTGCGCGGGCCTGCGCAGTGGCGGCCGGGCGGACGCGGTGTCGGCGCCGTCCGGGTCGGCCTCGTCGGACTGGCCCCGGTACTGCGGGTCTTGGGTGGTGCTGTTCATGTACTCCACACTGCCGGGGGTTGCGTCCGCCCGCTATCCGGAACGTCCCCTATCTGACCCGGATACCGCGCCGGTGCGCGCCCGGCCGGCGAGGCGCCGGACCGCTGCGAGATAAACGGTTCTCCCGGCGGATCACCAGTCGCAGCGCGGTCCAGGTCTCGTCGATCGCGCACACCTTGTTGTCCACCAGACCGGTCGGCAGGGCGATCTCGCGCACCGTGTTGTCGCTCATGTCGGTTGGCAAGCTGGCGGCGCGCTTGGGCCAGGCGATCCACAGTCCGCACGCGGGCGCCATCCGGGCGCGCAGCCGCGGCAGCTGGGACTCCAGTTCGGCGCGCTGGGTTACGAACGCGACGATCACGTCGTACCGTGCGTCCTCTGATAGGTCGGTGTGCACGCTCGCGACGTCCGGCATGGCGTGCAGGGTGTCCTCGAGCCACTCGGGCGCGCCGATCAGCGCGACCTCGTCGCCCTCACCGATGCCGAGCTTGCGCGGCAGCGGGGTACCTGAGTAGCCGGCCTGCGCTGGCAATTCGGTGCCCTCCCCCCAGCCGCTGCCGGTCAGAACGTGAAACCGCCCGGCTTGTTGTTGCGGTCGGCGATCAGGCCGGCGATAGTCGCGATGGCGATCTCGGCCGGAGTACGCGAGCCGATGTTGACGCCGATCGGCCGGTGCACCTTCGCGATCTCGGTCGCCGGGACGCCGAGCTCGGTCAGCGCGGCGATGTGCGGCGCCTCGACCCGCGGATTGCCCATGATGCCCACCCAGCG
>Ga0187814_10000532_pt1 | contig 12958 bp, 10 predicted proteins | sample NC_S_4_FD_132450 | JGI IMG/M metagenome (GOLD analysis project Ga0187814, IMG submission 132450) | Wetland sediment microbial communities from Neuse River Estuary, North Carolina, USA - ASW-S_4 | ecosystem: Environmental > Aquatic > Freshwater > Wetlands > Sediment | place: USA: North Carolina... | reverse complement strand
GCGACCTACTTCGCCCACCGAGAAAGGAGGGAAATTGTAATGCAACATGAACCGCTCGCGGCGATCCCCTTCGATGTCGTCGAGGATCTGCTCGTCAAAAACCGTGCCGAGTGTCGTGACCGCGAGGGCCTGGGTTTCGCCGCGCGTAAAGAGGGCCGAACCGTGAGTGCGCGGAAGTATGCCCAGTTCGCAGGTTATCGGTCTTATGTCTTCGAGACCGCGCCCATCGACGCGGGTTCCGGAGTCCAGAATCCCGGCCCGGAGGATATCGTACATCAGATCCTCCATAAGGGCGGAGAAAAGCTTCTTTTGCGTCTCGTCGCCGAGCGCGTCCGCGAACTTTCCTTTCGCGTCCGCGATAGCGGCGGAGATGGCGGCACCCCTTTCCTGCTTGACCTTCGTGAAAAGAGCCTTGGCAAGGAGGCCATGGGCATACTCGCGGATTTCGGGCTCGCGATTGAGTTTGACCTTGAGGGGTGAAAGCGGAAGCTTCGGCTTGCCGACCTGGCTGCGGAGCTCATCTATTTTGCGGCAGATTTCGGCGATCGGGCCCTTGGCCGACTCGATGGCTCCGATCATCTCCGCTTCGGTCACTTCTTCGGAATCGCCTTCGACCATCGTGATGCCGCCCGAAGTGCCGGCGACTACGATTTCGAGACGGGCGCCCTTTTGCTGATCGTAGGTCGGATTGACGATGTACTCGTCTCCGACGAGGCAGACGCGCACTGCGGCGATCGGCCCGTTGAACGGAATATCCGAAATGGCGACGGCTGCGCTCGCGGCGTTTATGGCCACGATATCGGGAGGATTGATGCTATCGGTGGAGATGCAGGTGGGAACGACCTGTATCTCGCGCCCGAAGGCCTTGTCGAAAAGCGGCCTCATGGGGCGGTCGATGAGCCGGGACACGAGTATCTCCCGATCCTTCGGCCGCGTCTCGCGCTTGATGAAGCCACCGGGGATCTTTCCCGCCGCATAATACTTTTCGTTGTACTCGACGGTCAGGGGCACGAAATCGAGGCCCTCGGTGGCGCTCGAGGCACAGCAGGCGGTAGCGATGATCGCCGTCCCGCCATACTGGGCGAAGACGGCTCCATTGGCCTGCTTGGCCATGCGCCCGGTCTCGAACGAAAGCTCTTCGGCCCCAAGCTTGATCTTCATTGTTGTCGGCATTGCTACCTTCTTTCCCGCGATGAATTCGCGAGGGTCAATACCGAAAGGCCCGAGCCGTTTCGGCCGGGCCTTTCGATCGTCTCCCAGTTGGGATCACTTGCGGATATTCAGCTTTTCGATAAGGGAACGATACCCGGAGAGATCGGTCCGCTGAAGATATTTGAGGAGCTTCCTGCGCTGACCGACAAGCTTGAGAAGCCCGCGGCGGGAATTCGTGTCCTTCTTGTGGACCTTGAAATGCTCCGTAAGATAGAGGATGCGCTCCGTGAGGAGAGCGACCTGAGTTTCGGTGGAACCTGTGTTCTTTTCGGACTTGCCGTACTCGACCACGACCCTGGCCTTGTCTTCTTTTGTAAGAGCCATTCGTCTTACTCCTTGTCTATCGCTTCTTTCTTGTCAAGCGTCGTAATGGGGAGGCGGCCGTCTATCTCCGACTTCCTCATCCCTTGCACTTCGAGGACATCGGTTCCGATCCGGAGCCAAGCCTCCCCTTCTCTTCCCACGACAGGCCAAGATCCGATCGGCGGAAGAACCATTCCTTCGCGAACCGCGAAACGCCATGTTTCGCCCTCGCCTCCCCTGGCGGCCCCAAGTTCCACTTCACACGGCCTGCCCAGCAATTTTTCCGCATCATGGAGCCGGCCGGCCCGAATGGCCCGCCTGATTCGCGTCGAACTCGCCGCATCGCCATGAAATGCCACGGGATCGAGGAGTTCGACATCGACGTCTCGGGACTTGCAGAAATCCATGAGCTTCCGTGCGTCGGTGTCCCTCCCCCTGCCGCAGTGAAAATCCCAGCCGATGGCCATGTGGGCAATTCGACCGCGATCCACGACGGTGGACAGGAAATTTCTTCCCGGCATTTTACTGAAATCGCCGGAAAAGTCAATCAGGACGACGACTTCCACGCCGAGAGACTCGAAAAGTTCAAGCTTTCTCCCTAGAGAAAGGAGGTCACCATCGAAATTGTCGGGACGAAGAATCCGCTTGGGATTCTCCCTGAACGTGAAGACGGCCGGCGACAGGATCGGCGCCTTCGCCACGACACGCCTGATGAGTTCCTGATGACCGAGATGAAGGCCGTCGAAAACACCGATAGTCGCGGAAAGCCTGCGATCCGACTCGAGACCGTCCTTGAAAACTTCCCAGGCCATCACATTCACGCTCATGCCCGCCCATCATCCGAGCTCGATGAAAGCACGAAACGGTACCTGATATAGGGGTCCGCTCCCTCGGCGACACCGAGAAATTTGCCGTTCTCCGTGAAGACGGCGTAAAACTTCCCCTCGAGCGGGCGCTCCTCCCCAAGATCCGAGGGCTCCAGCCGCCCCCCATTTTCAAAGACCGAAAGCCACCGGGGCGCGAGAGTCGTCGGCGAAAAACCCAGCGCGCGCGCGATCGTAGCGTCAAACGAGGTCAAGCCGTCATCCCGGTTGAATTCGTTCGCCGGCCGGGCATCGCTCAGCGAGAAAGGGCCGACCATGATACGCGAAAGAGCATCGAGCCGCGCGCGACTGCCGACAAAATTGGCCAGATCGCGTGCAAGCGATCGGATATAAGTGCCGGACGAGCATCGCACGCGGAGCCTCGCATCCTGGCCGTCATAGGACAGAAGTTCGAGCTCGTGGATACTTACGCGGCGTGGTTGCATATCCGGCTTTTCGCCCCGGCGAGCCCGATCTGACGCGCGTTCGCCGTCGACATGGATCGACGAATATGCGGGGGGCGTCTGCATGATGGGGCCACGGAACGATGCGAGCGCCTCTTCGAGCGCTTTCTGTCCGGGAGGAGCCGCACGTCCGATCACCTGTCCTTCCGGGTCGAGCGTGTCGGTTTCTTCGCCGAAGCGAACTGTGGCCTCGTAGACCTTGTCCAGCGCAGTGAACCAGGGCACGAGCTTCGTCAACCTCCCCAAGAGGACGACGAGGAGGCCGGTGGCAAACTTGTCGAGGGTGCCGGTATGACCGAGTCTTGTCGTCCCGAAACAACGTTTGAGCGGTTCGAGGGCCTGAAAGGATGTGGAACCCTGCGCTTTCGCGACGAGCGCTATGCCTTCGCGAGAATTCACGAAAACAAGCCCTTGATCCTCTCGTTCATCTCGAACCCTTCGCGAATGCCGTGATCGGCCACGAAGCGTAGTTTCGGCGTCAGTCGAGTCCTGAGCCTCTTGGCGATGCGCGACTGCATAAAACCGGCGGCATGGTTGAGCCCGGCCACGGCCCGTTCGAGCGCCTCGTCGTCGGCCTTTCTCCGCGGCTCGGCTTCCGACGTCGGATCGGACCCGACCATCGTCGCCGCCGCGAAGTTCGACACGAACACCCGGGCGAAAGATAGATCGCGGGCAGCCTCGACCCTCGTCAGCGATATGAAGGGATCGATACGCGGATCCTTCACCTCGCCGGCGATGATCAGATTGGAAAGTTCCTCTCTGATCTGGTCTTCAAGCTTTCGCTGCCGAATCTCGTCCACTGGGAACCTCGACGGGATTTGAGAGAGTCCGCGCGATCTCGATCATCTCGTAGACTTCGAGCGTATCGCCGGTCTGCAGATCTGTGATGTCTTCGATGCCGATTCCGCATTCGAAACCCGCTGCGACTTCCTTGGCATCGTCCTTGAACCGCTTGAGCGACACGATCTTTCCCGTATGAATTTCTATGCTGTCTCGAATGACCCTGACTTTGCAATTGCGGCGAACGGCCCCCTCGGTGACGTAGGAACCGGCGATGAGACCGACCTTCGGCACCTTGAAAACCTCACGGACTTCGACCTTGCCGATCTCGGATTCTTTGAGCTCGGGGGCGAGCATGCCCTCCATGGCCTTTTGAATCTCCTCCTGAGCGCGGTAGATGATATTGTATTTTCGAATATCGACCTTTTCGCGATCGGCCAGAACCTTGGCCGCCGGAGTCGGCCTGACGTTGAAGGCGATGATGATGGCATCCGAAGCCGAAGCCATGTTCACGTCGTCCTCGGTTATCGCTCCCGCGGCTGCCCGAAGCACATTCAGCCGCACTTCGTTCGTCGAAAGCTTTTCGAGTAGACCTTTGAGCGCCTCGACGGAGCCCTGGACGTCGCCCTTGATGATGACTTTCAGTTCCTGCACCTGTCCGGAGTGGATGGTGTCGTAGAGGTTGTCGAGGGTGACTTTCTTGACGTTCTTCCCTTCCTCGTACTTCTTGAGTTCCTGCCTTTTGTCGGAAATGGAGCGGGCGAACTTTTCGTCCTCGACGATCTCGAATGGGTCGCCCGCGTTCGGCATGCCTTCGAACCCGATGACCTCCACCGGCGTCGAAGGGACGGCCTCGTCGATGCGTTGCCCGCGATCGTCGAACAGAGCCCTGACCTTGCCCGGGAAAATTCCGGCGACGAAGGAATCGCCGATGCGGAGGGTGCCCCTTTCGACGACGACGGTCGCGACGATACCTCTGCCATGATCGATCTTCGACTCCAAAACCTTGCCTTCGGCCGCCCGATCGTAATTGGCCGAAAGGTCGAGAAGGTCGGCCTGCAGCAGGATCGCGTCGAGCAGCTCCGTGATGCCCTTCTTTTGAAGAGCCGATATCTCGCAAAACATCGTGTCTCCGCCCCACTCTTCGGGCGTGAGCCCGAGTTCCGCGAGCTGAGTCTTGACACGATCCGGGTTGGCTTCGGGCAAATCGATCTTATTGATCGCGACGATCAACGGCACCTGGGCCGCCTTCGCGTGGTCTATGGCTTCCCGCGTCTGGGGCATGACCCCGTCGTTGGCCGCGACGACGAGAACGACGATATCGGTTATTCCGGCGCCGCGGGCGCGCATTTTTGTGAAAGCGGCATGGCCCGGCGTATCCAGGAAGGTTATGCGGCCCTTGTGGGTCTCGACCTGATATGCCCCGATGTGCTGGGTGATGCCTCCGAACTCGCCTGATACGACGTCGGTCTTCCGGATGGCATCGAGAAGCTTGGTCTTGCCGTGGTCGACATGCCCCATGACCGTGACTATCGGAGCGCGATGGGCGAGCTGCCCGGGCAAGTCGTCGGCTTTCTCTATGACTGTCTCATCATAGAGGGAAACGAGATGAACCTGACAACCGTACTCGCCGGCGAGAATGGTCGCGGTATCCGAATCGATCTTCTGGTTCATCGTGGCCATGACCCCAAGGCCCATGAGCTTGGCGATGAGATCGGCAGGCTTGAGATTCATCTTTCGGGCGAGTTCCGAAACGGAGATCGTCTCCATGATGTCGATCTCCTTGGGGATCGCCATCGCCTGGGCTTCGGCCTTTTTCTTGAGCCTCAGAGCCTTTTCAGCCTCTTCCTCGCGTTTCGAGTAGGCAGGCTTCTTTCCGCGCAACGGCTTGCGTACGGCAGTCTTGCCGACTCCCGAGCCGGGACCACCGGTTCCGGTCGGACGAGGGCCGCCGAACCCAGGGCGACTTCCATAGCCGCCAGGCCTGGGACCCGAGCCATAGCCGCCCGGACGAGGGCCGGATCCGTAGCCGCCGGGCCTGGGACCCGAGCCGTAGCCGCCAGGGCGAGGCCCGGACCCGTACCCCCCCTGCGTACCCTGGCCGTAGGCGGGTCTCGGCCCCGATCCATATCCGCTTTGGCCGCTGTATCCGGGCCGAGGACCGCCATAGGAGCCCTGGCCGGAACCATAGCCACCGCCTTGACCGTACGCGGGCCTCGGCCCCGAGCCGTATCCGCCTTGAGCGGGACGAGGACCGCCACCGCCTTGACCATAGGGCGGACGTGGACCCGAGCCGTAACCGCCTTGTCCATTATAGCCTGAAGATCTGTCTCCCCCTTGGCCGTAACCGGGCCGCGGGCTGCCGTAACCGCCCTGGCCGTAGCCTTGGCGGTCGCCCGTCGGGCGATCGGACGCGGGGCGTGGCCCGCTCGGATACGGCGGCCGATCTCCTGAAGGCCTCGGCCCGGACCCGCCTTGGCCATAGGGAGGACGCGAACCGCCGGCAGGCGGACGAGGGGTCCCCGGCGGGTAGCGCGAATCACCCGCATAACCCGGCCGCGGCGCTTGAGGCCTCGGAGACGCGGGAGGCGGAAGAGGCCGCGATCCCGTGTCCGGCGCGGCTTCGGACGGCTTGTCGCGAGAGGCGACGACGGGACGCGCCGGAGCGGGGGGAGTCGGCGTGACGTCCGGCGAAGTGCTGCGAGCCGAAGGTTCGGCTTGCGGTGCCGAAGCGACTTTCGCCTCCGGCTCCGCCTCCTCGTGGTGAGCGACGACGCGAGCCTGGGGTTTCTTTACGATCACCTTCTTTTTTACGACGACGACCTTCTTTTTTTCCGATTGTGCGTCCTCGGTCGTATATGAAGAAGAATGAGCCTCAGGCTCCGGCAAGGGAACGACCTTCGGTTGCTTGATGAGATTGGCCTTCTGTTTCGGGCTATCGCTGGTATCCGTCATAGACTCCCTTTACGCTTCCTGATCGTCCTCGTACTCGAAGCTCAGTTCCACACCGCACGAGGGGCAATGGCTCATTTCCGGAGTCACCGAAGCCCCACAGTCCGGACACAGGTACTCTTCGTCCGGCGGAAGTTCCTCGCCATCGTCGGCTCCGGAATCGCCCTCTTCGATGACTTCGACGTTTTCTTCGACAATGGACTGTATCGCCTTGGCGGCGGCCTCGTCGAGACCCTCGATAGCCGCTATCGACCCCGGTTCGCAGGCGAGCAAGTCTTCGATGCTGGCGATGCCCGCCGCATCGAGGGCCTCGATCCACGAGGCTTCCATGCCGGGCAGGTCGGCCAACGCCGAAACCTGTCCCTCGTCTTCCCCGAACAAGGCGGACACGGCCTTCATGTAGCCGCCCGAACGATCCATCTCGTGGAATTGTTCCTCCGTCTTGACGTCGATGTTCCAGTCGCAAAGGCGGTTGGCCAGACGCACGTTGAGTCCTTGCTTGCCGATTGCGACGGATAGTTGACTGTCGGGGACGACTACCAAGGCGAGATGTTTCGATTCGTCGATGATATAGACATCTCTCACTTCGGCCGGAGAGAGGGCGTTGTGGATGAAACGCTTGGGATCGACGTCGTAACGAAGGATGTCGACTTTCTCGCCTTCCAGTTCGCGGATGATCGCCTGAATCCGGATGCCCTTGAGACCCACGCAGGCGCCGACCGGATCTATGTCATCACGCCTGGAATAGACTGCGATCTTCGTCCGATAGCCCGGCTCGCGCACTATCTTGAAAACCTCCACAGTCTTGTCGTAGATCTCCGGCACCTCAAGCTCCAGGATCTTGCGCACGAAATCCGCATGAGTTCGGGACAGGACGATCTGCGGCCCGCCCATCCTCCCCTTTTCGACTTCCACGATCATCGCCTTGATCCGATCGCCCATGTGGTAGATCTCTCGAGGAGACTGGTATTTCTTGGGGAATATTCCCTCCACCTTGCCGAGGTCGACAAAGATGTTGCCGTTCCGTTCGCGCTGATAGTAGCCGATGATGATCTCACCCACCTTCGATTTGTATTCGGCGAACTGGGTGTCGCGGGATATTTCCCTGAGCGATGTCCTCGTAGTCTGCTTTGCGAGCATGACGGACTGCAGATCGAATTCGTGCGGATCAATGGCGAGTTCCAGAACGTCGCCCACTTCGGCGTCCTCGTTGATGCCTTTCGCCTCTTCGAGACTGATCTCGAGAACCGGGTCGTCGAGCTCCTCGACGATGGTCTTTTTCGCATAGATATCGACACCTTCGTAGTCATCGCGGAAACGGACGACCGCGTTCTCGTTCGTGCCGTATTTTTTCTTGTACGCCGCGAGAAGGGCATCCTCGACGGTCTTCACGATAAGATCCTCGGATATCCCCTTCTCGTTGATGAGTTGGCGAATCGCGTCTGCCATTTCAGAAGCCATGGCCTACTCTCCCTCCATAGTCGAATCAAGTCTTGCCTTGAAAAGGCCGGCAAAGGGAACGACGAGTTCCCCTTCGACCGTATCGATGCACACTGTCTCCTCCGCGACTCCCCGCAGCAGGCCCCTTTCCCATTCGGTCTCGCCTGCGCGGATGAAACGGATCCGAGAACCCTCGAACGCCGCAAAATCCCGAGGCGTCTTGAGAAGGCGGTCGATCCCGGGGCTCGACACCTCGATATGCGGATCGACTATGTCATGGGCCTCGGCGAGCCGTCGCTCGATAAGCCTATGCGCCTTCGCGCATTCCCCGGTACCGGTGCCGGCGGGTCCCTTGACGACGGCGGACACCTGAACGGAACCTCGATGTCTGCTCAATCGAAATTCGAGCAGGTCGAGCCCTTCCGCGGACAGTGTCTTCTCGATATCGTCGTTCAGAGCTTCTCGTTCCTGCATATCCCTTCTCAAAAAAAAAGAGTCGCACCGCGACTCTTCTTGTTGCTAAGGAGAATCCGCTGTCTTTTTTCCAATTGCGCCTATAGTAGTGGTTTGGAATATCACTGTCAATAGAGGAGCCCGCCGTGGAAGCGGGGCGGTCAATCGACGGCGATGGAGACGAAAGCGACGGCCGTCGCGCCGCCCTGCCTGAGCGCGCGAGAGCACGCGTCGGCCGTCGCGCCGCTGGTGAAGACATCGTCGAAGATGACGACGCTCTCGGGCACTTTCGCGAAAGGACGCAATCGATAGGCCCGCGAGGCATTCGCCGCTCTCTCCCTAAGACCCAGTTTCTTCTGCTCCTGCGACGGGCCGCGTAGCAGCGGGCGTGCCACGGTCAATCCGGACGCGCTCAGGATGCGGGCAATTCGTTCGATATGATCGGCGCTTCGCGCGCCCGAGAGGCTCCTGCGAGGCGGCACCGGGACGAGAACGCGCCCCGGCCAACGCTCCGAAATCAGAGCTGCGATCCGATCCGCGAACCACGAAGCGAGACCGGTTCGCCCGCCGAATTTGTATGCGGATATCAGAATACCGGCCGGTCCGTGAAAATCGAAAATAGGGATCGCCTCGTCGAAATCGTGCGATCTGCGTCGACAATCCATGCAGACTCCCCGTTCCGAAATGAGGGGCCTGCCGCATCGGGAGCAGCGGGGCGGCGGCAGTCGCTCCACGAGGTTTTCGCAAGTTCGGCAAATGGGGGACCCCGATCGCCCTTCGCGGAGCGGAACGACGCGCCCGCAAAGAAGGCAGGTGCGGGGAAATAGCATCGAGAGGGGTCCGGAAAAAGGGGCGAATCGGGTGACGAACATGACAATTCAACGCCGACTCCCCCCAGAAGCGCTTCAGCGTCTTCCGGGGCGCTTTCCGCCGCCGGGCACGTCGCTCAAGGCGGCTTTGAGCCGCGCGATGCGGTTCAGCGCGTCGAGGGGCGTGAGTTTGTCGACGTCGAGCGACGCGAGCTCCGCGAGAACGAGCTCGCGCGGATCGAAGAGCGAGGCCTGGAGGGCCGATGCGGCCGGCACCGTGACCGCCGACGCGCCCGCCGCTTCGAGGGCATGAAATTTCGTCCTGAGTTCCCGCGCGCGGGAAATGACCTCTTCAGGCACTCCGGCAAGCCGCGCCACGTGCAGGCCGTAGGATCCTCGGGCCGGCCCCTCTTCCACCCGCTTGAGAAAGACGACATCCCCCTCCTGCTCGAGGACGGCGAGGCTGAAATTGCGGAGTCGGGCATGCTCCAGCGTCGTCAGTTCGTGGTAGTGGGTGGCGAAGAAGCAGCGCGCGCCTATGCCGTCGAGAAGCCTCTCGGAGACCGCCCAGGCTATCGAAAGACCATCGAGGGTTCCGGTGCCCCGGCCCACTTCGTCCATGACCACGAGACTGTGTTTCGTCGCCGTGTTGAGGATTCGAGCCGTTTCGTGCATCTCGACGAGGAAGGTGCTCTCGCCTCGGGCGAGATCGTCATGAGCGCCGACGCGGCAGAATATGCGGTCGGCGATGCCGATTTCCGCATCTGCGGCCGAAACGAAAGAACCGGCCTGGGCCATGATGACTATCAGGGCCATCTGCCGCAGAAAGGTCGATTTGCCCGCCATGTTCGGTCCGGTGATGACTGCGAAGGAGGGTTCGACGCCCTCTCCGCCCGCGTCGAGGGCGATACCGTTCGGGACGAATGTCCCCGGAGGCAGATGGGCCTCGACCACCGGATGACGACCTTCGGCCACGCGCAATACCGGCTCCTCGACTATGCGGGGCCGCGAATAGCCGCGCGAGGTCGCGACCCATGCGAGGGACGCAAGGCAGTCCAAGACCGACGTCGAGCGGGCGAGCTCCAGCATCGCCGGCACGGCGGCCGCGACGCGTTCGCGCAACGCGAGAAAGATGTCCCGCTCGAGTTCGACTATCCGCTCCGTGGCGCCGTTCATCTCCGCTTCGAGCTGGCCGAGCCGTTGGGTGGAAAAGCGTTCGCCGTTCACGAGGGACTGCCTTCGAATGAAATGGGCGGGCACGGCGTCGAGCCTGCCTTTCGACACTTCGAGGTAATAGCCTATGATCCTGTTGTAGCGGATTCTGAGATTCTGGATGCCGGAAGCTACCTTTTCTTCCTCGAGATAGGCTTCCAGAAGTCCCCGGGCGTTTTCGTGCAGACCGTGCAGGCGATCGAGATCCGGATCGATCCCGCGACGGACGAGATTGCCCTCTGTCAACAATATGGAAGGTTCATCCTTCACGATCCGGCCGATTTCGGCCGACACCGCGAGAAGACTCTCCCGTTCGCCGCCGTCGGGTATCCAGGCGCCGGCTTCCACCAGGGGCCTTTGGCCGTTCCCCTCCCCGCCGCAAATCGACTCGACGAGGTCGAGAGCGCCGAGCGAAGCCTCGATGGAGTCGCGCAGGGCCAACAGATCCTTGGCATGGGCTTTCCTCATCGCGACGCGGGAAGCGAGCCGCTCCGTGTCGAGAACCCTGCCGAGTCTTCCTCGCAGGTCGCCGAGGAGTTTCTGGCGCCGGTAGAGGATTTCGACGGAATCGAGCCTGTTTTCGATGTCGCCTTTGCGGACGAGAGGTTCCAGAATCCATTGTCTGAGCAACCGCGAGCCCGGCCCCGTCCGTGTGAAATCGAGAATTTCGAGGAGGCTGAAGGAGCGAGAGGAGTCCTGGAGATTGCGCACGAGTTCCAGATTCTTTTGCGTCGACTCGTCGATTCGGGCATGGCCGTCCGAAACCCAGGGGAGGAGACGGCGCACATGCGGGCAGGAAATTTGCGAGAGATCGTCGACATAGCGGAGCAGAGACCTTGCCGCGGCGATTTCCGCACCGGCTTCCGAAAAGCCGAAACCCTTCAGCGTCGCCAGGCCGAAGCGGGTCGCGAGTTCCTCTCCGGCGCCTCGCGGATCGAAGGACCAATCGGGCAGCCTGTTCAATATCAGTGCGGGCCGCGAAGCGAGAGTCTTCGCGACGGGCCCGCCGTCGAGCAGGCTCTGCTGAACGACGAGCTCGCGCGGATCGAGGCGGTACAGGTGGCGCGCGAGCCAAGCCTCGACTCGATCCGCATCCGCCGCCGGTATCGATTCCGCGAAGAATTCCGCAGTACCGAGATCCAGCCACGAGCAACCGACCGCCTCCGTCGTCGCGCATACGGCCACGATCCAGTTGTTCGCCCCCCTGTCGAGGTAGTCCTCCTCCATCGCCGTCCCCGGGGTGATGACCTCGACGACCTCGCGCCTGACTATGCCCTTGCCGAGACCGATCTCCCCCACCTGTTCGCAGATCGCGACCTTGCGGCCCGCTTTGAGAAGTCGGGCGATATAGGAGCGCGAAGAATGCCATGGGATTCCGCACATCGGCTCACCCTGGCGCTTGGTCAATGTCAGGTTGAGGAGTGCGCTCACCTCGATGGCGTCGTCGAAAAACATCTCGTAGAAATCGCCGAGACGAAAAAAAAGAATCGCGTCGCGGTTCTTCTCCTTGGCTCTCCGGTATTGCTCCATCATCGGGGTTTCGGCCATGGTCATTGCATTATAGCCGCCGTCGGGATAGCCTACAACGGCGGGGGCCGGATGCTCCCCATTCCCCGGAGGCTACGTGGACGAAGCATTGTATATCAAGGCGGTCGAAGACCGCATCTACATCAAGGCGACGGGCCATGTCACGGCGGCCTATTGCCCCGAACTCAAGTCGCGTTGCTTCGCGCGCTTCGACGAAAAACCGCCCGTGCGATCCGTTGTGCTCGATCTCTCCGAATGCGAATACATGGATTCCACTTTCCTCGGCCTCATCGTCGGTCTTGCCAAGAAGCTCAAGTCGGCGTCGGATCGCAGATTGGTCCTCGCCGCCGTTTCGGAAATCTGCATCGGCCTGCTTCGGACCATCGGCGTGCTCAAGCTCGTCGACATTGCGGATTTGGAGCCCGGCTTCCCCTCCTCGCTCGACAGAGTGGGAAGGGGGGCCACGACAACCGCGCAGTTCCTGCTCGACACGCATGAAGAACTGTCCTCGCTCTCCGAAGAGAACCGGGCCAAGTTCTCGGCGCTCAGCAGCATCCTGAAAGATAGCATCAGAAAGTCCGGCGACGGCGATTCCTGATCGGGCACGACCCGCTACGGGTCGTGCCCGAGGAATTCGAGCCGGGTGGCGGCTTCCGAGTACCGTGGTGTCGGGAGCGCCGCTATTGGCTGTTCGTTCCGAGCATCGCGGTGATGACCTTGTCGGTTATGTCGATCGTCGGGCTGTACCAGAGAACCGAATTCATGACCGAATCGGCGCTCCGAAGATTGATCACAAGGGAATAGCCGTCCGTTTCCGCCACATTTTGGATCGTCTGATAGACGAGTTGCGCGAAGGCATCGGTCGAATTGATCTCCGCGGCGGCCTTGTCCAACTCGTCCTGATTTGTCCTCACGTATGTCCTGAGCGTGTCGGTCTTCGCGG
>Ga0187814_10000531_pt1 | contig 12968 bp, 14 predicted proteins | sample NC_S_4_FD_132450 | JGI IMG/M metagenome (GOLD analysis project Ga0187814, IMG submission 132450) | Wetland sediment microbial communities from Neuse River Estuary, North Carolina, USA - ASW-S_4 | ecosystem: Environmental > Aquatic > Freshwater > Wetlands > Sediment | place: USA: North Carolina... | reverse complement strand
CGGGCCGGGCTGCGCGGTGAACAGCAGCGAGTGGCCCAGCCGGCGGGGCAGCACGTCCCTGGTGGCTTCGGTCCACTGGGCGACGTTGAGCCGCTGCTGCGTGGCGCCCATGTTGACCAGCACCTCGGCGGCCGGCCGGGCCGGGGCCGGCGCGGTATCGAGAAGTTGCACGGGGGTGCCGTCCGGGTCGCGGATCCACAGGCCGTCTTCGGTGGCGCCGACCGGGGGCTCGATGACCGGCGTGGCCGCCCGTTCCAGCGCCTCGCGGACCGCGTCCATGCTGCCCGGGCGCAGGGTGAAGGTGACGTGGTGCAGCCGCTTGACCGGCGCCCGGACCAGGCGCACCTGCTCCTGGTCGCGGCCGGGGCAGCGGGCGACCAGCGAGCCGTCCTTCTCGCCGGTCTCGAGCCCGAAGTCCTGCAGGAAGCCCTCGGCGATATCGAGATCCGGCACTTCCAGCGCGTAATGGTGCAGCCCTGAGATCACGGCCCTGCCCTACCCCTCTTCCATCAAACTGCATACAGTTTGATACTGCATACAGTTTAGCCACGGGTTTGGCGGTCTGGGAAGAGGAGAGCTCTTTGGAAACTGAGGTCGCCGAGGCCGCGAACGTGCTGGCCCGGCTCGGGCTGGTCACAGCGTACGGGCACGTGTCGGCCCGGGACGAGGACGCCATGCTGATCACGCCCGCCGGGGATCTGGCCCGCGTCACCGCGGCTGAGGTGGTGAGCGTGCCGCTCGCGGCCACTCCCCCGCTGCCCGCCGGGGTGCCGGCCGAGGCGTGGGTGCACCTGGCGCTGTACCGCGCGCGGCCGGACGCGGCCGCGATCGCCCGGGCCCAGCCGGTGAGCGGGTTCGCCGCGGCGGCGGCCACGGGGCCCAGGGGGCTGGTGCCGCTGCACGGCCAGGCGGCCTGGCTCGGCGAATCGATCCCCGTGCACGACAGCGCGATCCTGCTCCGATCGCCGGAACTGGCCGAACGCGCCGCACGTCTGCTGGCCGCGGGTGAGGCCCTGCTGCTGCGCGGGAACGGGGCGATCACCCTGGGCGCCACCCCGGGGCTCGCGGTGGCCCGGATGTGGGTGCTGGCGGCCGCCTGCGAGATCTACCTCGCGGCCCGCGGGACCGTGGTCACCCCGCTGTCGGCCGACGAGATCGCGTCATGGCGTGCCGTCGGCGACGAACTGCTCCCCCGGCTCTGGCAGCACCTGCGCCGCCGGTGACCGGCCGGGCTTTGAGAACGTGAGCGCGAGCGCGAGCACGAGGACCACCGGGGTCCACCAGACCCACGGATTGCGCCACGAGCCCTGGGCGAGGAAGGTGAGCACGATGGCCGCGGCGCTGGCCGGGATGAGGCGGATCCAGTCCCGCGAGGCCGCGACCAGCGCCACCGCGAGCGGCGGCCACACGTAGTACGACACCATCACGGGCTCGAACACGGTACGCAGCGCCAGCGTCACCGCGATCCACCACAGCAGGGCGGCCAGGTCGTCCGGGCGCCACGCGCCGGCCAGCCGCGCAGCCTGCCACCGGCGCCAGGTGAGCAGTCCGCATCCGCAGGCCACCAGGACGGCCAGGGCACGGGCGGGCCCGGCGGCCACCGAACCGTCGCTCATGTGCGGGGCCAGGAACGACACGTAGATCCAGGGCGTGGGGTGGTCGATGGTCGGCGCGTTGGGCTGGTTGGTGACCGCGTGGACGGTGGCCGTCCAGTTCGCCGCGGCGGCGGCGGCCAGCAGCGCGAGCGCGGGAGTAGCGGCCCGGGCCAGGAAGCCGGGCAGCCGCTTTGGTTCGACCGCGGCTGCTACAAGTGGGAACGCGAGCAGCACAAGCGGCTGGACGGCCACCGCGGCCCCGGCCAGCCAGGCGGCCCGGTTGAGCTGTTCGTTTGATAGCGCGAGGACCGCGTAGAGCAGGAGCCCGACCGCCACCGCGTCTTCCGGATGACCCCAGCGTATCGTGACGTTCCACAGCGCGGTCGCGCCCGCGGCGGCGAGCAGGAACCGCTTGAGCAGGTTCACGCCCATGCGCTCCGCGAGCGCGTCGGCGGCGAGCAGCACGATGCCCGAGAGAAGAGTCTCCAGGGGCCCGGCGACCAGCCATCCGACGGGGTGAACGCCCTGGCGGCCGGCCTGGATCGGGATCCCGGCCGCGTCCATGATCGCCGCGACCGGGACCAGGATCACGGCGGCGCCCGGGAAGCTGATCAGGTTGGTGGGCGCGGTGTACAGGTTGGCCAGGTCCAGGTGCAGCAGCCGCTGGGCTGCGACCAGGGTGGCCCACAGGTCATCGGGAACCGCCCAGGCCTGCTCGCCGTAGTAGACCGGTCCCCAGATCGTGCCCGCCATGCCGATAAGGATCATCACGACGACGGCGATCAGCGGGAACGCCCGCCGGACCGGCCACGGGGCGGTGTGGCGCTCGTGGGTGGCGATCATGGTCATCGCTCTCCGGTACCGGGCACGACGAGCCCTGACTCGTATGCCGCCACCACGGCCTGCGTGCGGTCACGCAAGCCCAGCTTGCTCAGTACGCGGCTGACGTGCGTTTTCACCGTCTCCTCGGTGACCACGAGGCGTTTCGCTATTTCCGGGTTGGACAGTCCCCCGGCGATCAGCCGGAGCACCTCGGTCTCCCGCGGGGTGAGCGCGCCGAGCGCCCCGCTACCCTGGGCGGGGCGGGGGCGCTGGCGGGCGAACGCGCCGATGAGCCTTTTGGTGACGGTGGGCGCGAGCAGCGCCTCCCCCTCCGCGATTACCCGCACCGCGTCGAACAGCCGTTCCGCGGTGACGTCCTTGAGCAGGAACCCGCTGGCGCCGGCCCGCAGCGCGTCGTAAACGTACTCGTCAAGGTCGAACGTCGTCAGGACCAGGACGCGCGGCCCGGAGTCCGTGCTCGTCAACAGCCTGGTGGCCTCGATGCCGTCCATGCCCGGCATCCTGACGTCCATGAGGACGACGTCGGGGCGCCGTTCCTGGCAGGTCCGTACCGCCTCGGCGCCGTCGGCGGCGGTGCCGAGCACGGTGAAGTCGGGCTGCGTGTCGAGTATCGCGGCGAACCCGGCCCGCACCACCTCGTGGTCGTCGGCGACGACGATGCCGATGGTCATGATGCCTGTCCCGCTCCCGTCATGACGTCGGGGGCCTTCGCGGGCAGTTCGGCCTCGACGCAGAACCCTCCGCCGGGCGCTTCCCCGGTGCGCAGCGAGCCGCCGACCGCCGCCGCGCGCTCGCGCATGCCGAGCAGGCCGTGCCCGGCGGACGGCCCGGGGTCGGCTGCCTTCGCGGCTGGACCGGGCCCGTTGTCGCGGACGCGCAGGCGCAGGAGGTCATCGGCGTAGCGTAGCTCCACGTCGACGGCCGCGCCGGGCGCGTGCCTGCGGGTGTTGGTCAGGGCCTCCTGCACGATCCGGTAAGCGGCCAGCTCCACGCCCGGATCCAGCTGGGTCACCTGGCCGGACACGATGAGCCTGGCCGCGCTGCCCGACGCTTCCCGCGCCCTGTCCACCAGGTCGCCCAGCTGCGGCAGCCCTGGCTGGGGGTGACGGTCCGCCAGCCGCACAGGAGCGGCTTCGGCATCGCCGAGGTCCTCGCCGCCGCCAACCGCCTGCGCGTCCTCGCGGAGCACGCCGAGCAGCCGCCGCATCTCGGTCAGCCCGGCCCGGGCGGTGTCGCCGATCGCGGCGAACCGCTGCGCTCCCGCTTCGGTCAGCCCGGGCGTGGTCAGCCGGCCGGTCTCCGCCTGCACCGCGATCATCGAGATGTGGTGCGCGACGACATCGTGAAGCTCGCGGGCGATCCGGGCCCGCTCGCCGCGGGCCAGGTGCTCGGCCAGCACGCCCTCGGTCAGCTCACGGACGGCACTGTGGGTGCGGCTCTCCTCGCGCGCCCGCCTCGTCATCCCCGCCAGCGCGGCGACCGGGATCGCCGAAGCCAGCAGCACGGCGAGCACCCGGGTATCCCCACCCGCCCCGGCCAGGCCGGACACGGTGCCCACGACCGGCGCGGGCCTCGGAGAGGCCGCCAGAGCGACCGCGATCACAAGGAACGGCACGGCCAGCGCGACGGCGAGGACCCGTGCGGCCCCGCCGGACGTGCCGCGGGCCAGCCGATAGGCGACCACCAGCAGCGCGACCGCGCCCGCGGCCGTCACCAGCTCGAACAGGACGAGCGACAGCACGCTCGCCACGCATACCGTCACCGCCGCGGGAACCGGGCGCGGCAGGACGGCCGGCACGGTAGCCAGCAGGCAGAACGCGCACATCAGCAGCGCGGTCGGCACGTTCACCCCGGTATGGGTGGCCTGGCCAGCCGCCAGCCCGGCGCGCACGGTCGACCCGGCGGTCAGCCGCGCGGCAAGCTCGGCCACCGAGGCCAGCCCGAGCACCGCGCCGAGCGCCACCTCGCCGCCGCGCCGCCCAGCCAACTCCATGCCCCCATTGTTGCCGCGGCCCGGAGCCGCCGCATCGCTCGGGCCGGTGGTCTGGCCGTCCCCCGCGAGAGGGACTTTTTGCGATCAGTGGACAGCACCACGGCGTGACGACCGCGGGGTGCTCTGTTGCCTAGCGTGTCGAGCATGGAAGCAACTATCAAAGTCACCGGGCTGCGCAAGCGGTTCGGATCCGTTCTGGCGCTGGACGGGATGTCGTTCGTCGTCGTCCCCGGCCAGGTGACCGGTTTCGTCGGCCCGAACGGCGCGGGCAAATCCACCACAATGCGAGTGATCCTCGGCCTGGACGCGCCCGACGCCGGAACCGCGCTCATCGGCGGCCAGCCGTATGCGAGTTTGCGCCACCCGCTTAGTTGCCTTGGATCGCTGCTGGACGCCGGCGCGCTGCAGCCCAGCCGGTCGGCCCGCAACCACCTGCTGTGGCTGGCCCACTCGCAGGGCCTCGGGGCCGGGCGGGTGGACACAGTGCTGGAATTGGTCGGGCTGGGCGCGGCGGCCCGGCGCAAGGCCGGCGGGTACTCGCTCGGCATGCGGCAGCGGCTCGGCATCGCCGCCGCGCTGCTCGGCGACCCGCCGGCGCTGATGTTCGACGAGCCGTTCAACGGGATGGACCCCGAGGGCATCGTGTGGATGCGCGGCTTCCTGCACTCTTTGGCCGCCGAGGGCCGGGCGGTGCTGGTATCCAGCCACCTGATGTCGGAGATGCAGGACACCGCCGACCACCTGGTCGTGGCCGGCCATGGCCAGGTGATCGCCGACGCCAGCGTCGCGGAGCTGATCGCCGCCGCGTCCGCCGACCGGGTGACCGTCCGTACCTCGGCGCGCGATCAAGCCATGACCGCGCTGGCCCGCGCCGGGGCCGAGGTCGCGGCCATCGGCCCCGACGTGCTCACCATCTCCGGTCTTTCATCCGAACGGATCGTGGCACTTCTGTCCGGGGACGCGATCCCCTTCGCCGAGGTGTCGGCCCACCGGGCGAGCCTGGAGGAGGCGTACATGGAACTGACCAGGTATGCGGTCGAATTCCATGCGGGGGCGGCGCGATGAGCGTGCTGTCGCCGTACCGCTCTTCGCTGGCGGGTGGGCGCGACGGATTCGCGCAGCTGCTGCGGGCGGAGTGGACCAAGTTCCGCACGGTGCGCGGCTGGGTCATCGGCGCGCTCGTCGGGCTGCTGCTCATGGTGGGACTCGGTGTCCTCACCACCAAGTACAGCCAGTGCGGCGTTCCGCCCACTCCGGCGGATCCCAGCGGGGCCTGCCCGGCGCCGCCGACCGGGCCGGGCGGAGAGTGGGTGAGCGACGCCTTCTACTTCGTGCGCCAGCCGTTGGGAACAAGTGGCAGCATCACCGTCCGGGTGACCTCGCTGACCGGCCTGTACGCCACCCACGCCGGGAGCGCCGTCCCGGGCGAGATCCCGACGGCGGACCTGACGCCCGGCGTGCAGCCGTGGGCCAAGGCCGGGATCATCATCAAGGCTGACGCCAGCGCGGGATCGGCGTACGCGGCGATGATGGTCACCGGCGACCACGGGGTGCGGATGCAGTGGGACTTCACCAACGACGAGGCCGGCCTGACCGGAAAGGTATCCGCGGCGTCGCCTCGGTGGCTGCGCCTGACCCGGTCCGGGGACGTGATCCGCGGCTACGACTCCGCCGACGGCGCGCACTGGGCGCTCGTCGGCACCGCCACGCTGGCCGGGCTCCCACCGGTAACACAGGCCGGGCTGTTCGCCGCCTCGCCCGGGTACTCGGCGAACTCGACCTCGCTCGGTGGTTCGTCGTCCAGGGGCGGCCCCGCCCTGGCCACCGGCATCTTCGACAACGTGAGCCGACAGGGCGCCTGGCCCGCTGGCCACTGGACCGGCCAGGACATCCAGAAGCCTGATGACAACGCGCTTCAGGCGTCGGCGCAGGGGTACCGGGAGGCCGGAGGCACGTTCACCGTGTCCGGGTCGGGCGACATCGCTCCGGCGGGCGATGGCGCCGGTGCCGCCATCGCGCAGACCCTGGTCGGCACCTTCGCCGGGCTGATCGCGGTGGTGGTGATCGGCGTGATGTTCATCACCGCGGAGTACCGGCGCGGGCTGATCCGCACCACGTTCGCCGCCAGCCCGCGGCGCGGCCGCGTGCTGGGCGCGAAGGCGGTCGTGCTCGCCGCGGTCACGTTCGTCGCCGGGCTGGTCGCGGTGGCCATCGCGATCCCGGTGGGCGAGCACCTGCTGCGTGCCAACGGCTATCCGATCTACCCGACCTCGGCGCTCACCGAGGCGCGGATCGCGGTCGGCACCGCGGCGCTGCTCGCCGTCGCCGGCGTGCTCGCCCTGGCCGTGGGCGCGCTGCTGCGGCGCAGCGCCGGGGCGGTCACCGCGGTGATCGCCGGCATCGTGCTGCCGTACCTGCTCGCCATACTGTCCGGCGTGCTGCCGGCCGCCGCCGAGGAGTGGCTGGTCCGCGTCACCCCGGCGGCCGCGTTCGCGATCCAGCAGAGCGTCCCGGCGTACCCGCAGGTCACCGACGTCTACACGCCCGGCAACGGGTACTTCCCGCTCGCGCCGTGGGCGGGGCTCGCGGTGCTGTCCGCCTGGGCCGCGGCCGCGCTCGCCCTGGCGGTGTTCGTATTGCGCCGGAGGGACGTATGACGGCGGTGCTGCACGCGGAGTGGACCAAGCTGCGCACGGTGGCCGGGCCTTGCTGGCTTCTGCTGGCCGCGATCGCGCTGACCGCGGCGGTCGGCGCGCTCGCGGCCAACGCGGTGGACTGCCCGGGTGGGGGCTGCCAGGTCGACCCGGCCAAGGTCAGCCTCACCGGGATCTACCTCGGCCAGGCCATCGTGGTGATCGTGGCGGTGACCGCGGTCAGCGGTGAGTACAGCACCGGGATGATCCGGCTCACGCTGACCGCGATGCCGCGCCGATCGCGGGTGCTGGCCGCCAAGGCCGCCGTGATCGGTACCGCGACCCTGGTCACGGGGGCGGTCGCGGTGCTGGCCTCGGTGTTGGCCGGGCGGCCGCTGCTGGACCGGCACGGCATCGACCCGGCGCACGGCTACCAGGCCCTGTCGCTGGCGAACGGGCCGGTGCTACGCGCCGCGGCCGGGTCGGTACTGTACCTGGCGCTGATCGCGCTGCTCAGCCTCGGCATCGCCGCGGCGGTACGGGACTCGGCGGTGGCGATCGGGGTCGTGCTGGGCCTGCTCTACCTGTTCCCGATCGTCGCGGGGGTAGTGGGCGACGCCGACTGGAAGCGGCACCTGGACCAGATCAGCCCGATGAGGGCCGGGATGTATATCCAGGCCACCACGGACCTACGTTCGCTGCCGCTCACCGGATGGCAGGGCCTCGGCGTGCTCGCCGCCTGGGCCGCCGGCGCACTGTTGGCCGGCGGCCTGCTGCTGTGCCTGCGCGACGCCTGACGGCGCGGGGAAATGAAATAGCCCGCTCAGTCGTGGGGCATCGGGCCGCCGATCCCGAGCACAATGGGCGTAACGAGTACGGCAAAGGACAGCGTGGCACCGTTCAGCACCAGCGCCCCGCCGGATGGGGTGCCACCCAAGGTGATGGTCTGGGTGTGACCGCTTTGCATCGTCGCCACGATCTGGCTGGCCTGAAACGGCTCGGTAGGCCACCACTTCGTGGGATCTCCCTCGATCTGCAGATATACGGACATGCCTGCTCCTTATCGTTTTGTTCCTGTCGGGTCGATGGACAGGCCCAGGCGTGCGCCCACGGTCGCTGCTTCGGTTCGGCTGCGCACGCCGAGCTTGTCCAGGATGCGGGAAACATGCACCGCGACCGTTCGGTCGCTGATGAACAGGGCGCGGGCAATCTGCCGGTTGCTGTCCCCCTGGACCAGGCGCCCGAGTATCTCCATCTCTCGATTGGTGAGGTCGAACGTGGCGCCGGGCCGCGGGGAGCTCACCGGATCAGCCGTTCCCGGGGGTCAGCCTGGCCCGGCGAGCCAGTTCGGAGGCCATGGCCACCAGGGGGGTGGCCCCGAGTTCGGCAGCCAGGTGCTGGCAGGCAGTCAGCGCGCGGGTGGCCTGTTCACGACGGCCTGCCTTGCTCGCGGCGGCGGCCTCCCGCAGCCGGGCGTAGGCCTCCCAGTAGGGCCGTCCGGCGGCTTGCCAGGCCGCGGCCGCGGCACGCCACATCTCGCGGGTATCGCGCCCGAGCCCGCGCGCTTCCTCATTTGCTGCCACGGCGCCGAAGGCCGCCAGGTCCGGTTGCCCGGCACCGTGCTCGGCCACGATGAGCCCGGCTTTCTCGGCGAAGCTCGCGGCCAGCTGGTCCCATCCGTCCGGGATATCCCGGGGCCGGGCGGTGGCCGGCAGCAACGCCAGATCCGCCGCGAGCCGCGCGCCGACGGCGAGCAACCGGATCTCTTCCTCGGCCAGGTCGGCTCCGGACAGCGCGGCGAGCCCGTCGGTCACCTCAGCCGCCGCCACCGCCAGGTCACCGGCGGCGAGGGCCTGCTCGGCCAGGCACATATGCAACGGCCCGAACAGCCGGGGATCCTCCGGCGACTCGCGCAGCGTCGCGGCCAGGTCCGCGGCACGCTCGGTCTGTCCCCGGCCGACGGCCAGCTCCAGTTCGAGGAGATGCAGGTAGCGCGTGAAATTCGTCGGGGACTCGAGAATCAGCTCGGCCAGCAGCCGATCGGCCTCGGCCCACCGTCCGCTCGCGATCAGCGCGCCAGCGGCATTGTTGCCGATACCGGCGGTCATCATCGGCGGCGCGCCCAGGGCGGCCACCGCGCTGCGGCCGGCGCGCGCGACCTCGACCGCGTCCGCGAAACGGCCGGCGCAGTAGAGCAGGTAAACGCGATTCGCGGCGGCGCGAATGATGTCCTCGATGCTCCCGGCGCGGCAGGCGAGCGTGAACGCCTCATGCAGATCGGCCAGGCCGCCCTCCAGGTCGCCATACTGCGCTTCGATGATCCCCAGCGTCGCCAGGCCATGCGCTTACACGGCGTCCGCGCCTGTATCCTGAGCGACCTCCATTGCCCTGGTGACCAGGGACAATGCCGCATCCGGCTCGCAGAGGAAGACCCGGCGGGTAGCCAGCGCGGCCAGCACGCGCGCCTGAAGCTGGGATGGCGGCTCGGCGTCGAGCATGACCATGGCCTGCTCGGTGAGGTCGGCCGCCGCCTTGGGATCGCCCATTTCCCACCGGTACCGCCCGAGCCGCTCCAGCCGCCGGGCCCGGTCCACGCAACCGGACCGCCAGGAACGTCAGCAGTTCGCGTGAGGACTCATCGGCCCAGTGCAGGTCCTCCAGGACCACCACCAGCGGCGACCGGGAGGCCAGGCTGGCCAGCAGCTCGAGCACCCGCACGAACAGGCGGTGCCGGGCCGCGAGCATGTTACCTTCGTTGCCGTCGGCCAGGAGCCATCCCGCCTCGCTACCCAGCGCGGCGACGAATGGCCCGTAGGCCAGCGCCGCCCCGGCCATCGGCGCCGACTCGCCGACGAGCACCCGCGCCCCGTCAGCGGCAGAACGAACGGTCAGCTCCTCCACCAGCCTGGTCTTGCCGAGGCCAGCCTCACCGGTAATCAGCATCACCTGTGACTGGCCCGCGATTACCCGTGCGTACGCGGCGGACATGATCTGGAGCTCGGCGGCCCGGCCAACGATCGGCGCCAGCGTGGGTGGGTATGCGGGCTGCCGCCATAGCGGCTCCGGGACGACCTCGACGACGGTGAGTTCGTAGAGGCGAACCGGACGGTCGAGGTCCTTCAGCCGACGCTCGCCGACCTCAGTCAGCGCGAAGCCGGGCTCCTCCTCCTCGTCCTCGATGAGGGTCTGCGTGGCCTGAGAGACCAGGACCTGACCGCCGCGGGCGGCGGCGCAGATCCGGGCCGCGCGATGGACGGCCAGACCCGTATAGGCTCCCTCGACCGGGGCCGCCTGGCCGGTGTGAATGCCCATCCGGACCCGGACCGACGCTCCGGACGGCCACTCGTGGCCTGCCAGCGCCCGCTGAACTTCCAGCGCGCACAAGACGGCCTGCCTCGCACTCGTGAACGCCACGAAGAAGGCGTCGCCCTGCGTGTCTACCTCGTGGCCGTCATGGCTGGCAATGGCCGCGCGGACCAGGCGCCGGTGCTCGGCGAGAACCTGTGCGTAACGCTCCCGCAGCGCCTTCACCAGCCGGGTCGAGCCCTCGATATCGCTGAACAGGAACGTGACCGCCCCGCTCGGAAGGCCGGTCATGCCCTGACCTCGGGGCAAGCAGTGATCACGGGCGCACCCCCCACATAGGAAAGTGTGCTCGCTACGGGCCAACGGTGTCGATATCGACACGGCTGACCGCCGAGTAGTCAATTTCCGCAGGCATCAATACGCATGACTGCGGATGTGGCGCCCTGGCTCGCCGGGTGGTTATTGATTGTTTTCGTGGCCACCAGCCAGCGCGACATCATCTGGCCGATGAGAATGGGCCACAGCGGGCTCGCTGAGGACCAGCAGGACGTCGTCGGCGAGCCGTCGGCCCGCGTGCTTGAGGAGCAGCCGGACCAGCTGGCGGATGGCGGCGTCCAGGTCGGGCTCGGCGAGCGCCGCGGCGACCTGGGGACCGAGTTCAAAGAAGCGGCCCTTGTGATCGCGGGTCTCGACCAGGCCGTCGGTGTAGAACAGCAGCCGGTCGCCCGGCTGCAGCGTGATGTCCTGACGGGCCGGGCGGGGCTGCAGGCCCAGCGGCGGGGCCGGCTGACCGGGCACCATCAGCTGCAGTTCCGCCGAGTCGGCGGAAGCCTTCACCGGCGGGTGATGGCCGCAGTTGACGATGCGGACCTCGCCCGGCGCGAAGTCGGCCAGGATGACCGTGACGAAGTCCTCGACCTCCATGTCCCTGGAAAGCCGGGCGTCCATTTCGGTGGCGAGGTTAACGAGGTCGGGCTCGGCGACGGCCAGCTCGCGGAAGGCGGCCAGCACCGCGGCGCACCGGCCCACCGCGTCCAGTCCCTTTCCCTTCACATCGCCGATTATCAAACGCGGCCCGTACTGCGTCATGGCGATGTCGTAAAGGTCACCGCCGATCAATGCCTGCTTGGTCGCCGACTGATAATGAGAGGCAAACGCCACGCCGCCGAATTGGGCCGGCAGCGGGCGCAGGATAGCGCGCTGAACCCGGTCGCTGATACGGATGAGCGTGCCTTCCCGGCGGCTGCGGATCACGGAAACGAACACCGCGACTACGCCCGCGACAACGACCATGGTGAATCGGTAGCTGGCCAGCGTGCTGTCTTCCACCCCGACGAGCGCCGCCGCGATCGCGCACAACGCAGTGGCGTAGACGGCGACGAGCGCGGTCGCCCGGCCGCCGCATCGCGCGCAGGCCAGCAGCGGGCCCGCGGCCAGCAGGCCGAGAAGACCCGAGCCGTGGGGTACGGAAATTCCGGCTACCGCGATCGCGGCGTCCAGTACGAGGACCATCCCCAGCCAGACTGATGGCCGGCCTATCGCCCCTGTCGCACGCCGCAGTAGTACGCTCACGCATCCCATCCCGAACTACCCCCGTGCCGATAGACACCAACTTTACTGGAGCGGTGATGGGCGTGGGTGAGGGTTCGGGAGGCAGGAACCACGGTCCGTTCGTTCGTTATTAATGATCATTTTCCTAACGAGCCGTGGTACAGCGGCAATGGCACGTTTCTCGCGCGGCGGGAATTTCAGCCGCCGACCTTGGTCGCCTCGCTGAGGATGGCGATGAGCGCGGCGACCGCCTCGCGCGCGTCGGGGCCTGAGGCCGTGACGGTCAGATGCTGGCCGCTGGTGGCGCCGAGGCCCATGACGCCGAGCACGCTCTTGGCGTCGGCGGTGTGGCCGCCCGCGGTGACGCTGATGACGGCGGCGAACCGGCCGGCGGCCACGGCGAGGGCCCCGGCCGGGCGGGCGTGCAGGTCGCCCTCCAGGGTGATCCCCTGCTCATAGCTTGCGGACATGGCGAGCCTCCTCCGCCGCGGCGGCGACCGCCTTGACGTCCCCGCCCGCGGCGGCGGTGACGGTGGCCGCGACCGCGCCCTCGACGAACGGCGCGTCCGCGAGCAGCACGGTGGCGGCCTCGCCGTAGTCCTCGAGCACCGCCTTGACCGTCAGCACCGCGCTGCCCAGGTCCGGCAGGACCACCACGCCGGCCCCCTGGTTAGCGTGGCGGAGCCCGTCTGCCACCTTCGCCGCGCTGGTGCCCAGGTCGCCGTCGTCGGTCCCGCCGGCCGCGATGATGGTCACCGTCCCGCCGCTCACCTGGGAGGCCAGGTGCGCCGCGCCCGCGGCTAGTTCGGCGCTGTGCGACACGAGGACGATTCCGACGGTCGGTGTGCTCATCGCGTATCCTGAATGTTGTTCGGTATCGCTGAAAGGGCGACATGATCCAGTCGGTACAGCGCGCGGCCCAGATCCTCGCCGTCCTCGGCTCGGGCACGCCACGCCTGGGCGTGACCGAGATCGCCGAGCGAGTCGGCCTGGCCAAGCCCACGGTGCACGGGCTGCTGCGCACCCTGGAGGCGCACGACCTGGTCG
>Ga0187814_10000530_pt1 | contig 12987 bp, 13 predicted proteins | sample NC_S_4_FD_132450 | JGI IMG/M metagenome (GOLD analysis project Ga0187814, IMG submission 132450) | Wetland sediment microbial communities from Neuse River Estuary, North Carolina, USA - ASW-S_4 | ecosystem: Environmental > Aquatic > Freshwater > Wetlands > Sediment | place: USA: North Carolina... | reverse complement strand
GAACGACGAGCCGCTGCCCTACGGAATCGCCTTCGATCGATGAGGATTGTCCGTCTCCAGGCGGAAGCGCAGCATTTCGAGGGGATCGCCCGTGAGGGCATAATCTTCGATCTCGACAATACGCTTTATACGCATCCGCTTTACGCGAAGTTCCAGGAAGATGTGCTCATCGAGCGTTTAGGGCGGGCCCTGCGCTGCGGCGTAGACGAGGCGAGGGCTCGAGTCGAAGCGCTCCGGGCCGAACGAAGGGTGTCGGGCCTGCCGCCCACTTCGCTCGGCAACCTGTTCGCCGCGCTCGGCTTCGACATCGCGACGAGCGTGCGCTGGCGCGAGGAGTGCATTGAGCCGCGCGACTGGCTCCGGCCCGACGAGCGGCTCAGGAGCAGCCTGCAGGCCCTCGCCTCGCGTTTCGCCCTCGCACTCGTGAGCAACAACCCGCGTCTTGTCGCCGAGAAAAGCCTTGCCGCCCTTGATGTTCGCGACTCTTTCTCCGTCGTCGTAGGCCTGGACAGCACACTGAAGTCGAAGCCAGAGCCGGAGCCCTTCGCCCTGGCAGCTCGACTGCTGGGCTTGTCCGCCGAGAAGTGCTTGTCCGTGGGGGATCGGCTCGATGTCGACATAACGCCGGCTCTCGATCTCGGCATGGCCGGCATCCTCGTAGACGGAGTCGAAGACGTGTATCGTCTGCCGGAGCTCCTATCGATCGAGGCGTAGCGGACGGGATCTATGTCGCGTAGAAAGCCGCTCCGATATCGTGGCGATACCAAGCGCCTTCGAATCGGACGGCCCGCGCGGTCGAATAGGCAGAGTCGCGCGCCTCAGGCCAGGTAGAACCGATGCCGACCGCGGTGAAACATCGCCCGCCCCCGGTTCGCAGTCGGCCGTCGGGGTCGCGCGCCGTAGATGCATGAAAGAGCAGCGACTCGACTCCGTGGGGACCCGAGCCCAGGTCTGGCACGCCGGCGTCGGCTCCGGCGTCTATCTCGGCGAGGTCGACGGCGAGCCCCTTCGGGTAGCTCCCCGGGTAGCCGGGGGCCGCGACAACCACACCGCATGCGACACGGTTGGAAAAGCTCGGTCTGAGCGAGCAGAGTCGTCCGCTCGCGGTCCCTGCGCAGAGCTCGAGGAAGTTCGAGTCGAGCAGGGGGATCAGGGACTGAGTCTCCGGGTCGCCAAAGCGCACGTTGTATTCGAGGAGTTTCGGGCCCTGTGAGGTGAGTATGATTCCAAAAAAGAGGATACCTCGGTAGTTGAGGCCCTCTCGGTCCATGCCTCTGAACGTAGGATCGACGATATCGCGCTCGATGCGGGCCATGACGGAGCCTTCGGCGAGAGGCACGGGGCAGATCGCCCCCATGCCGCCCGTGTTCGGGCCGGAGTCGCCATTACCCGCCTTCTTGTGATCGGCGCAGGCGGGAAGTACGAGGCGGTCGCTCAGATCGCAGAGGGCAAAGACCGAGAGCTCCCGCCCGATAAGATACTCCTCGGCGAGCAGCGTATCTGACTCCAGGACAGTCTCTCCGAACAGACGAAGCTCATCATAATCGTCGGATTCGATGACGCCCTTGCCCGAAGCGAGACCGCTTTTCTTGAGTACGAGCCGCTGGCCGCGCATCTCGTCCAGGAAGCGGCGAAATGTTGTGGGATCTGAAAAGACCTCGGTGCGCGCACAGGGAATGCTGTACCGCTCGGCGAAGGAGCGGGCGAAGGCCTTGCTCGACTCGAGAGCCGCTGCGGCTCGCCGAGGACCGAAGCTGCGGATTCCTGCGGCCTCAAGGTCGTCGACTATGCCGGCCGCCAGCGGCCCCTCGGGGCCCACGACGACCATGCCGATACCGAGTTCCATGCAGGCGCGCACGACTGCCTCACCGTCGAGCGGATCGACCGCAATATTTCGGACCAGGCTGTCCGTGCCCGCGTTGCCCGGTGCGCAGAAAATGCGCTCTCGCGCAGGCCGGGCGCTCGAGTAATCCGGGCTGCGCGACAAGGCCCAGACGAGGGCATGTTCACGTGCGCCGGAGCCGACGACTAGAATCCTCATGCGCTCCTCCTCGCGACGGCGAGAGCGTCAAGGATGGCCGACACCACCCGTGGATAGATTCGATGCTCGACATCGTGAATGCGCGCTTCGATACTCTCGAGCGCATCGGCCGGGTCGGCGTCGAAGGCCTCTTGCGCCAGCACTGTCCCCGTGTCCATTCCCTCGTCGACTATGTGCACGGTCGCGCCAAAGCGCCGTTCTCCGGCTTCGTAGGCTCGGGCGATCGCGTGCGCGCCGGGCCATTTGGGCAGAAGGGAAGGATGGATGTTCAGTATCCGTCCCCGGCGCGGCACGACAAAAGTCGGGCTCAAAAGGCGCATGAATCCGGCCAAGGCGATCAATTCGGCGCCCGCGCGAGCGAGCGCCTCCGCGATTTCCTTCTCCGCCTCCGCGATGCCGCGAGCCGCGTAGGGGACGTACAATGCGGGCACGCCCAAGCGGGCCGCCCGTTCTGCGGCGAAGGCCTTGTGGCGGTCATAGATAAGCATGACGCACTCATGCCGATCGCGCATCTGGCGCGCGAGGGCTTCGAAGTTGCCCCCGTTCCCGCTCGCCAGGACCGCGTATTTAGCCACGGACCAGCTCGCCCGCCCTGAAGAGTTGGATGCCTTTGGCGGCCGCCATTTCGATGAGGCCTGCGGCCTCATCGCGCTTGGCGATGACAGCCATGCCGATTCCCATGTTGAAGACGGAGCGCATCTCAGCGTCCGCAATATGCCCGCTTTCCTGAATCGTCGCAAAAATCTTCGGAATCGGCCAGTCCCAGCTGAAGCGAGGCGCGAGGTCGGGGGGGATTACCCGTTCGACATTGCCCGTGAGTCCGGAGCCCGTGATGTGGGCGGCTCCGAGGACTCTGCCCGTGCTGATGAGCTCGAGAAGGTCCTTGACGTAGATGCGCGTGGGGACGAGAAGCTCTTCCCAGGCCGAATCATCCCGCTGGTCTATCGCCTTGCGCGCGAGGCTGTAGCCGTTAGAGTGCAGGCCGGAGCTCGGCATGCCGAGTACCAGATCACCCTCCTCCATACGGTCCAGATGAGGAAGTCGCCTGTTTTTTTCTACGATGCCGACGGCGAATCCTGCCAGGTCTATGTCGTCCTCGGCATAGACGTCGGGCATCTCCGCAGTCTCGCCTCCCGTGAGCTCGCAGCCTGCCTGTTCGCAGCCCGCGACAACGCCCTCGATGACGGCGTGGAGCACGGCGTCGCGGATCTTGCCGCAGGCGATGTAATCGAGGAACTGAAGAGGCCGCGCCCCGCAGACGACCAAGTCGTTGACGCTCATCGCAACGAGGTCGATGCCGATCGTGTCATAGCGACCGAGTCGTTTCGCGACGAGGAGTTTCGTTCCGACCCCGTCGGTAGTCGAGAGGAGCAGCGGCTCCCGGTAGCCCCTGAGGTCGAGGGCGGCTCCTCCCGCGAAGCCACCTATGCCCTTGGACACGGCCTTCGAGGGGAAGGCTCTGATGAACTCGGCGAACTCATCGCCCTTCTGGATCGATACGCCTGTCTTTTCATAATCGAGGCCGCTCATGCGGTTTCCTTTCTGCCTGTTTTGGGCGGGAAGGGGTGCTTCCCATCGAAACAGGCGCAGCAGTAGCCGCCGGTCGCGCCGACAGCTCTAAGCAGACGATCCCGCGACAGGAAGCGGGCCGAATCGGCTCCAACTTCGCGCGCGATACCCTCCGGATCGAGTCTATTGGAGATCAGTTGATCGCGGTCGGGGATGTCGATGCCGTAATAGCATGGCCATTTCAGCTCGGGTGCGGCAAGCCTCAGGTGGACGCTCGTGGCTCCTGCCTCCCGAAGCAGGCCGACGATGATCCTGCTCGTCGTGCCCCTGACGAGGGAATCGTCGATCATGACCACGCGTTTGCCCTCGACGACGTGGCGTACGGCGTGCAACTTGAGACGCGCAGCCAGCTCGCGCTGATTTTTCGTCGGAAGGATGAAGCTTCTCCCCGCATAGTGGCTGCGCGCGAGACCGAAATCGAAGGGCAGCCCGGCCCTCCGGGCGTAGCCGATCGCCGAAATCGTGCCGGAATCCGGCACAGGCACAACTATGTCGGCCTGGATGTCCCCCTCGTCCTGTTCGGCGAGGGCCTCTCCGAGCCGAGAACGCACGGCATGGACCGACATTCCGAATATCTCCGAATCAGGCCGCGCAAAGTAAATGAGCTCGAATACGCACCTGCTCGGAGTTCGCGCAGGTCCCACGCGGACAGAACGCTGGCCCGAGGCGTCGACGATCACGATCTCGCCGGGTTCGACCTCGCGGTAGGTCATCGGCCCGAGCGAGTGGAGTGCGCAGGTTTCGGACGCGACGAAGGTAGCTCCGTCTCTCGAGCCGATGTAGAGCGGACGGAATCCCGAAGGATCGCGTGCCGCGATGAGGGCATCCTCGTGCATCATGACGATGCTGTAGGCGCCCTCGAGCTGAGAGAGCGCCTCCGAAAGAAAGGCCTCTCGCCCAGAGGCGCTCGAGCGAGAGATGAGATGCAGGATGAGCTCGGAGTCCGCCGTGCCTTGAAATATGGAGCCTTCGTCGGTGAGGCGAGAGCGCAAGGCTCCTCCATTCGAGATGTTGCCATTGTGTCCGAGCGCGATGCGGCCCTTGTTGCACGATACGACGAGGGGCTGCGCATTGGATATTCCCGCTCCTCCGGCCGTGGAATAGCGCACGTGGCCGATGCCGAGCCGCGATTCGTGGTGCTCGCCGACGAAGCTGCCGAGGACCGGGGTGACCATGCCTTCATCCTTCTTGGCGCGCCACGTATCGCCCTCGCTCCACGTGATTCCGCAGGATTCCTGTCCGCGATGCTGAAGGGAGAAGAGCATGTAGAACAGCAGTTCGGGGAGGTTTTGGGGCCTGGAAGTGTAGATGCCGGCGACTCCGCAATGATGGCCGAGGCTTTCCATGGCCGGTTCTAGCACGGCCGGCAGATGGTGGTCAAGGAGAGCTAGATTTCCTCAACAGGCTCTGGAGATGGAATGTCGTCGCCGTCCGAGTTTCCCCCTCCCTGTTCCGCGCCCACTTGATCCATGGCAGCGGCGCTCATGGGGGCGGAGGATAGGGTGCCAGAGATCGGCGTTTTCACAAAGGTGAAATTGCGCATTATCTTGACTAGAACGGAGATACGATCCCGACCAACCTGTATCTGGGCCAGTATTTCTCGATTGCGGCCGCCGCCGAGCGTCCTGATGTTTGTAACGAGCTCGGGGCTCGATCGCCGGTAATCAGAGAGCAAATCGCCCAGGGCGTCGCCCAGCATCGCGAACAGCCCCGTCTCATCTTCGATTATCTCCCTCGCGCGCGCATTTATCGAATCAGTGAGGCGAGTGAGGAAGGCGGCGATGTCCTTGCCTCGCTTCATTTCTTCTATATAACGTTTCATGGAGACTATGGAGATCCGTCCGGTTCCTTTGAGCTGTCCCTCGAAATCCTGTATGCGCGCCGAAGAACGCTCACATTGGTAGAGTATGTTGGCGAGGTTGTTTTGGAAGTTCTTATTGTCGAAATATCCCTCCACCAGAATCCGCTTGACCGCCTCTTTGAGAAGGGGTTCGAAGACCGCGACGATAAATGTCTTGAGTATGCGGACGGGTTTGATCCACATGAAACTGTTCGGACTCTCTCGACGGAGGTACGCGTCATTTTCGTCGTCGTAGCCTTCGACCTCCAGTATCTCGATGTCGCCGAACAGGCTGTCGATATCTGCCGCGATGGCGTTCTCGTGCTGCTCGCGCTGCAGCCGCTCGCGGTCCTTCTCGTACTGGACAATGAGCCGCCGGCGGTAGAAATCCAGGAAGTCCTTACGTTCCCGCGGAGTCGCCGGGGCGAAGAAGGGTTCCCCCTTTATTGAGCGCATGAGAGCGAGGAGAAGCTCTTTGTCCAGTCTGCCGGTGAGGGACTTGTCGAGCTGGCCGAAAAGTTTATCGATCTTGGCGCGCTTTGCGGAATCCGCCGCGCCTGGAGCACGCCGTTCGAGAAGCCTGATCACGTTCTCTTTGAGCTGCGCGGAGAAGATGAAACCCTCGATGAGGTAGTAGAAATCCAAGAGTTCCGGGAGCACCTGTTCGCCCGGAACTGGGGCGAAATCCGGCCGATAGCGGGGGTCGTCCAGACTGGCGCTCGGATCGAAGAGTCCAAGAATGCGCTCGTAATCGTAGCGGCATATGTCCAAGAAGCGGTCCACCTCGAAGAGGTCCGCGTTGACGGCGCGGGGCCCGAGCGCCTCGAGAGACCGGATGAAGCCCTGAAACTCCCTGGCTATGGCCTCCAATTCCTCATCTGGCTTAAGCGCCTGCTGCAGCCGCTCCGACATGCCGTCGTAAGAGAAGTAGCGCTTCCGATCCTGCTCGTCACTCGAAAGGCGGCAGTCGATGAGGTAATCGAAGTAGCGTTGGGAAACCCTGATGTCGGAATTGGCGACCGTGGCCCGCGCGAGCTCTGCGAACGGGCGCAGGAGGGAGTAAAAATGGTGCAGAGCGTGGGCAAAGCCCGGGAGGACGAGATTCTGCTTGGGGCGGTAGTAGGGGGGCCTGAGCTCGACGAGCATGGCGTTGATCCGGCGCAGCTCTGTCCTCCGCCGGCCCTCGTCGGGATCGCTCGTGAAGACGCGCGCGAACAATTCTTTAATGATTTCCAGTAGTTTCATCTATCCAATTGTAGGACGGAGAATAGGGCCCATCAAGACCATGTCGCGGGCGAGATATCAGCCGCGGGTAAAGCGCTGCCGCCATTCGTCCAAGAGAAGGACGCGGGCCGTCCTTCGACCGAACGCGGCGCGGCGGGAGCGCTGCGGCGTCCCCACCAGAGTCCGCTCCGCCAGTATCGGCGCCCGCAGTCTGAGGGCTAGGGCCAATGCGTCGGAGGGGCGGATTTCCTTGACCACCTTCTTGAGGCCTCGCCGGTAGGAAAGGCGGGCCCGCGGGGACTCGTCCTGCGATCCGAAGAGCTCGACCCGATCGAGATGAAAACCCGCCTCTCGGAAGAGCTCGGCCAGGAGATCGTGGGTCATCGGGCGAGGCGGGGAAATTCCCTCGAGCTCCATGATGACGGCGCTCGCCTCGAAGGGCCCCACCGGAACCCGTAGCCGATGCCTGCACGCTCCGTCCTCGAGAAGGACGAGCGGAGTCGCCTCCACGCCCTCTATCCTGACGCTGCGGACGCGCAACTCCACCCATTGACTGTCCATATACGGAAAATCTATCCCGCCGCTCGACACAAAACAGGAAGCGCGATTTCATGAGCGAAAATGGCTGCTATTGACACCTCTCGAGTGCCCGCCTATGCTTTTTTTACCGCGGGCTCGTCCGAGACGGCGGGGAAGGGCGGAGTGGCGGGGGCATGTCCGATTTCCTGAGCGACGCCGATTTCGAGCTGTACCGAAAGCTCATCTATGATGAGAGCGGCATAACCTTCTCGTCCACCAACCGCGCAATCCTGGAAAGCAGGCTCAAGGAGCGGCTTCGGGAAAAGAAGTCCGACAGCCTGCGCGAATATTACGCGCTCATCCGGGGGGACAAGGAAGAGCTTAAGACCCTCCTCGACTCGGTGACGACCAACCTCACCCGTTTTTTTCGCAACCAGGCTCATTTCGATGCGCTTGAGAAGCACGTGGTTCCCGAACTCATGAAAATCAAGGCCGCTGCCGGAGACCGCAGGCTGCGCATTTGGAGCGCGGGTTGTTCGACGGGAGAGGAGCCCTACAGCGTCGCAATGCTCCTTGCCGAGATCCTTCCCCCAGGGTGGAGCTTTGAGGTGGTCGCGAGCGACATATCCCTTAAATGCCTGATGGTGGGAAAGGAGGCTCTGTATCCAGACCAGAGGATTCAGGGTGTCCCCGATACCTATCTTGCAAAATACTTCGAACGCAAGCCGGGGGGGTATCAGCTCAAGGATACCATACGAAAGGCGGTCCGCTTCGATTACCATAATCTCAAGAATGACTCGGGTCTGAAGAATCTGGATGTCGTGATTTGTCGCAATGTTCTGATATATTTCGATGAAGTGGCTCAGAAGGGGACGGTAGAGCGCTTCTGGGAAGCCATGGCGCCCAAATCGTTCCTTTTCATCGGCCATTCCGAATCACTTTTCGGCATGAATACGAAGTTCGAGTTCGTGAAGACGGACTGGGCAACTTTCTATCGAAAATTCGTTTAGGGGGCGTCGCGCCGTGCCGGATCCCGTCTCTGTCCTCGTCGTCGACGATTCCGCTCTGATGCGGAACCTCATTTCGAAGATCGTCGAGGCCACCCCTGGTCTTGTTGTCGCCGACAAGGCCATGAACGGCGTCTTTGCGCTGCAGAAAATTCCTCGCTGCGATCCCGACGTCATAGTGCTCGACCTCGAGATGCCAGAAATGAACGGAATCGAGTTCCTCAAGGAGCGCCAACGCCTGGGGATCGACGTTCCGGTCGTCATTTTGAGCTCTCTAGCCAAGAAGGGCGCCCAGGTCACGATGGAGGCCCTCGCTCTCGGCGCCGCGGACTTCATCACCAAACCCTCCGGCTCCACGTCCTCCGATATACACACCGTCGCGGGCGAGTTGGCCAGGCTTCTGCTGGCGCACGGGGCTCAGCATAGACGGCAGAGAGGCAAGGACTTCCTGCGCTACGAATTCGAGGCCCCTGAACGACTCTTCGAACCCGCGCCCCTCCTCGACGCGAGCGCAAAGAGCAAGCCGAAGGCCGAGGCGCCCAAGCCATTGAGACAGCCCGGCCCCATCGAAGTAATCGCCATCGGCATCTCGACGGGGGGGCCCAACGCGCTGCGGGAGGTCTTTTCCAGAATAGCGCCGGACCTGTCCCAGCCGATCGTCGTGGTGCAGCACATGCCTCCCGGATTCACCGAGGAGTTCGCCAAGAGCCTGGATCGCATATGCCCCCTCGATGTGAAGGAAGCGGCAGACGGAGATCTCGTACGTTCCGGAAGGATTCTGATCGCTCCCGGAGACAAGCACCTGCTCGTGGAAAAGCGGTCCCTCGGAGCGGTCGCGCGTCTGTCCGACCTCCCTCCGGTCAACGGACACCGGCCCAGCGCCGACGTTCTCTTCGAAAGCGTGGCGAAGAACTACGGGAACAGAGCCATGGGAGTCATCATGACTGGGATGGGACGGGACGGCGCGCGCGAGCTCGGCTCGATCTACCGTGAAGGGGGGATTACGCTCGGACAGGACGAGGCTTCGAGCGTGGTTTACGGAATGCCCAAGGCGGCCTTCGAAATGGGCCATGTCATGCAGCAGGTGGGCCTTGCGCACATGGCCGACGAGATTTCCCGCCTCGCGAAGCAGTACGCGTGAGCGCCGCTCGCTCAGTAACCCGGATTCCCTGGACGATTCGCTACGAGCAGCCGATCGCATGCCCTAAGTGCTTACCATAGAAAGGATACTAAGCATACTTCGATGCGATAGGCCCGGTATCCAATGAGTGAAAGCGGAACCGATTGAGTATCACCACCGATTTACGCTATTTTAACCGTATTCTCAACGAGGCTTTGTCCCCATGCATCTCGATTTCCTTCATCAATCCACGGCCGAGCGCCGCGACCTGATACTGAACGGCTCGGTACTTCGGAGCCTCCTCCTTCTCGCGGCGCCTACGTTTATGCTCGGCCTCATCCAGGCCATGATGCCCGTCATGGACGGGCTCTTCATCAACAACATGGCGGGAATAATCGTCGCGAGCTCCGTGACCTACTGCCAGCCGATCCTCGGCATAATGATGGCCCTGGGCCAGGGCCTGAGCGTCGCGGCCATGGCCATCATCGGCCAGATGAACGGCAAGGGCGACCTTGCAGAATCCAGGCGGACCTCCGCGCAGATAGTCCTGGTCGGCTCGGCGGCCGGCTGCCTCTCGGCGCCCCTCCTTTTCGTGGTCAGCATCTTTGTCTCGCGCTCGATCGATGCGCGGATAGCCCATACCGTCTTCCTTTATCTCTCGCTCTACTCTCTGGTGCTTCCCTTCTCTTTCCTCGAGTCGATCTACAACGGCATCAAGAACGCGAACGGGAAGCCGGAAGCGCCCTTCGTGCGTATGGTCCTTATGCTCGTCTTCAAGACGGCCTTCAACGCCGTCTTCATCTACGCCCTGGATCTCGGCATCGTCGGCTGCGTGCTCGCGTCGCTTTTTGCCAACGTCCTGATCACCGCATGGATGTTCTACGAGCTCTTCGTCAAGCCGGACGCAGACCGGCTGGAAATCAAGGGTTTCCGTTTCGACCCTATCGTTGTGAAGCAGCTCGCCAGGATCGGCTTCCCGGCCATGATCAACTCCTTCCTTCTCAACCTCGCCTTCTTCCTTATCAACAACGAGTCCCAACGATACGGGCCGGTCGTGCTCAATGGCCAGGGCATCGCGGGCAACATCGACACGGTCTGTTTCAACCTGCCAAGCGCCTTCGGCGCCGCGGTGACGACGATGGTCAGCATGAGCGTGGGCGCGGGGAAAAGCGCGAAGGCGAAACGGTCCTGCCTAATCGGCTGTGTAATCAGCGCGCTTACCGCCGTGGCGATCATCGCCATCGTAGTGCCGCTTTCGTATCGCATCGGTCTGCTTTTCACGCGACAGGCGGATGTGCTGGCCATCGAAGTCCGGGCACTTCACATATACACTTATTCGGTGGTTGGCTTCGGCGTCTGCATGACCATCCAGGGCGCCTTTATCGGGCTCGGACGGACAAAGATGCCCCTCCTCCTCGGCGCGCTGAGAATCTGGCTGTTGCGCTACGTTTTTATCCTCGCGACGGAGAAGTACCTGAGCTTCTATTCCATCTTCTGGGGGAACCTGTTCTCGAATTACACCGCCGCGATCATAGCGGTCGTGATGATATCCCGCGTAAAATGGGTATCGGCCATCAAGCTGCCGTCGGACGGAGAGATTGTTGCCGAGCAGCCGGCGCCCGTCGGCGCTCTGGATCCGATCGTCGCGCCTGCCTGCGCAAAGTGCGGGGCTCACGTCCCAGGTTCGCAGGGCTAGCGCGCTGCGCGGCCGCCACCATTCGGAGGACCGCGCATTAATTTTTTCCACAGCTGGCGAACTGCGCTCGCTTCCTTGAGTCTATGGCAGTATCATGTAGCTAGCGGGGTGTTGAAAAAGGCTACGGAGCCTTTTTCAACACTACCTTAATTCTGCAATTGCGCAGAAAACCGCAAGGTTTTCGAGCAATTGCTCGGCAGGTTGTTGAAATGCTTCGAGTATTTCAACAACCTGCTAGAGGCGGTTCTCCGAAGACCGCCCGAGGAGGCATCATGGCCACAAAGACCTACAAATGCAGAGATTGCGGCAACGAGGTCACTGTAGATGCTCAGGCCGCTGCTCCGGAATGCTGCGGAGAGACGATGGAACAACTGCCCCTCGACCCCTGTACTCACGCTCACGCGGCGGAGGCCGCCCGCCCGGGCATCGTCGACGATGCCTGCGACGATGGCGTGAAGTGAGGGGACGGGCAAGACGCGCTGTCCGAGATCTGCTTCTGGTTTGAACTTGTAACCGCGAAAGAACGGCCGTCCCCAGACGGGGACGGCCGTTTTGTCATAGGCGGGGCCGGAAGGACCTTAGGCCTGGATGACTTCCGTGACTTCCGGGACGGTCTTTTTTAGGTAGTTTTCTACCCCGAGCTTGAGGGTCATGGTTGACATGGGGCACGATCCGCACGCGCCGGTGAGCTTCACAGTAACGACGCCGTCCTCTCCGACCGACACGAGCTCGATATCTCCACCGTCCGCCTGAAGGGAGGGACGTACATCCTGGATCGCTCGCTGGACTTTCTCGCTGAGCATGGCCTACTCCTTGCCCACAATGTAGCTACCGAGGCGCACTAGGGTCAAGCGAGCCGGGCCGGCCTACGTTCGGCCTTGGATGGAGCGAAACGCTGTGCTACAATACGTCCACTCGAGCGCGGAGAGGTTCATGGCGCGTACCATTGTTTTCGTAAATCAAAAGGGCGGGGTAGGCAAGACCACCAGCGCCATCAACCTCGGAGCCTATCTGGCTCTGTCGGGCAAACGCACGCTCCTCCTTGATTTTGATCCGCAGGCCAATCTCACAAGCGGCGTAGGGGTCTCGCCGGGCAAGAAGGGCATCTATCAGGTAGTGGCGGGACAGGCGAGCATGTCCGAGGTCATCGTCCCCACCAAGGTCGAATGGCTCGACCTTGCCCCCTCTTCGATCGATCTCTCCGGAGCCACTGTTGAGCTTGTCGACAAAGAGGATCGCAACGAGTACCTGAAGCGCGCGGTGGCTCCTGTCGCGCGCGAGTACGACTTTATCCTCATTGATTGTCCGCCCAGTCTGGGGATCCTGACCCTCAACGGATTGATGGCCGCGGACGAGGTCCTCATACCGCTGCAGTGCGAGTACTTCGCGCTCGAAGGACTATCCTTGATTCTTCAGACTGTCAGCCTGGTGCAGAAGAGCATGAACCCGGATCTTCGCGTGGGCGGCATACTGTTCACCATGTACGATTCGCGGACCAAGCTGGCCCAGGATGTCGTGCAGCAAGTTACGGAGTACTTCAAGGATCGCGTATACAGAACGATCGTGCCGCGCAATGTACGGCTTTCCGAGGCGCCCTCCCACGGCGAACCCATATGTCTCTACGATCCGTCCTGCATCGGCGCAAAAAGCTACGAGGCCCTCGCCCGAGAGGTGCTGGCCAGGGATCCGTTGGCCCAAACCGAAACGGCCCAGCCCATCGCGGAAGGCGGGGCTCGTGGCTAAGCAATTCGGTCTGGGGAAGGGGCTCGGCGCCCTGATCCCCGAGCCGGAACCCGTCCCCCTTTCGGGGGGTGTCGGCGATGAGGCCAGGGACGGCGTCCTTCGTCTTCCGCTCGGCAAGTTGCGTCCCAATCCGGATCAACCGCGGAAAAGCTCTCAGAAGAGGCGATCGCTCAGCTGGACGACTCGCTGAAACGTCACGGGGTCATTCAACCGATCCTCGCGGAGGAT
>Ga0187814_10000529_pt1 | contig 12990 bp, 11 predicted proteins | sample NC_S_4_FD_132450 | JGI IMG/M metagenome (GOLD analysis project Ga0187814, IMG submission 132450) | Wetland sediment microbial communities from Neuse River Estuary, North Carolina, USA - ASW-S_4 | ecosystem: Environmental > Aquatic > Freshwater > Wetlands > Sediment | place: USA: North Carolina... | reverse complement strand
GCGGAACGCTTCCTGCAGTTCCAGCCGGGCCAGATTAGCGCCGAGGCAGTGGTGCGGGCCGGCGCCGAAGGCCAGATGGCTGCTTGGGGCGCGGCTGACGTCGAACTGGTCAGGATCGCCGAACACCGACGAATCGCGGTTCGCCGTGGCGTACAGCGGCACGACGACGTCGCCGGCCGGGATGGTGACGCCGCACAGCTCGACGTCCTCGGTCGCGAGCCGCCCCGGCGTCAGGCCCCCGCCGAGCGTCACGTACCGCAGCAGCTCCTCCACCGCGGCCGGGATCAGCGCCGGCTCGGCGATGAGCTTGGCCAGCTCGCCGGGGTGGCTGAGCAGGGTGAGCAGCGACATGCAGATGTGATTGGCGGTGGTCTCGTGCCCCCCGAGCAGCAGTGCGCAGCCCAGCATCGTGAGCTCTTCCTCCGACAGCCGGTCGTCGTCGTCGCGGGCGCCGATCAGCGCGGTCATGAGGTCATCCGCAGGTTGTGCCCGCTTCATCTCGATCAGCCCGGCGAAGTAGCTGTACATCTCGAGCAGGGCGGTCATGATCTGGTCGGTGTCCTGCTGCCAGTCCCCCAGTACGACGTCCGACCACGCGTGGAACTGCGTCATGTCCGCAGTGGGCACGCCGAGCAGCTCGCAGATAACCTGAACCGGCAGCGGCAGCGCGAACCCCGCCATCAGGTCGGCCGGCTGCGGCTGCCGCCGCAGCGTCGCTATCAGCTCGGCCACGATGCTCGCTACCCGAGGGCGCAGCGCCTCCACCCGCCGGGGCGTGAACGCGCTGGCCACCAGCCTGCGCAGCCTGGTGTGCTCGGGCGGGTCAAGCCCGTTGATGGACGCCGACGCGACTACCTCCGTGCCCTGGAGTGACCGCCCTGGCGCGACCGCCAGGGCGCGGGAGAATCGCTGGTCAACCACGACCTGCCGGACCGCGTCGAAACCACCGACCAGCCAGAGGGCACTGCCGTCGGGCAGTTCAGCACGGGCGGCCGGCCGCCCGCCGAGCAGCGCCTTGAGCTGCGGGACTGACCGGTGCAGCTCAGGCGGGGCTGGCGGCGGAACCTTGATCGGGCGGTCGTCGACGGACATGCGGCCAACTCCTCGCGCGCCAGCCGAGTAGGTACCCACACCGTACGTCTGACCGCTACCGTGCTGCCATGCCACGTCCGGACCGGAGTGCCGCGCTCGACCACGTCGTCGTGCTGATGTTTGAGAATCGCTCGTTCGACAACATGCTCGGGCGTTTGTACCAGCCCGGAGAGGTGCCCGCGTTCGCGGGAGTAACGGGCACGGCGTTGAGCAATCCCGTTCCTGACTGGGCAGACGGCGCGGGCAGGCCCGAGGTGCCGTACGGCGTCGCGGCCGACCTGAACACGCCGAGTCCCGATCCCGGCGAGGAGTACCAGCACGTCAACACCCAGCTGTTCGGCATCATCGACCCGGCGACGAATCGGGGCGTGCTGGCCGGCCAGATGACGGCGCCGTACAACGCGCCCGCCGACCCGCTCCGTCCGCCGCCGATGAACGGGTTCGTCGCGGACTACATCAGCGCCTTCACTGCCGAGCTGGGCAGGCAGCCCAGTTATGACGAGTACGCCCAGATCATGACCGGCTACGAACCCAGCCAGCTGCCGGTGGTCTCGGCGCTGGCCCGCGGCTTCGCCAGCTTCGACCACTGGTTCTGCGAGGTGCCGTCGCAGACGTTCTGCAACCGCTCGTTCATCCACGCGGCATCGTCGTCGGGCTTCGTCAACAACCTGTCGCCCGCCGATACCTTCCCGGTGCACAACACCGCTGAGACGATCTTCGAGCGGCTCGACCAGGCAGGCCTGAGCTGGAAGGTGTACTGCGACCCGCCGAGCCAGCTGTCGATCACCGGGCTTATTCACGCGCCGCGGCTCTGGCCGCACTTCGCGACGCGGTTCGTGACGACCGACGTCTTCTTGCAGGATGCCGCCGACGGCACCCTGCCCGCGTACTCGTTCATCGAGCCGAACCTGCTGTACGGCCACAACGACATGCACCCTGCCTTCGACGCGCTGTTCCCGGACGCGCCGATCGACCCGCCCTCCTCGCTGCTCGGCGGCGAGGAACTGCTGGCCAGGATCTACAACGCGATCCGCGCCGCGGCGACGCCAGGCGGCTCCAACGCGTGGAACACGCTGCTGGTGGTCACGTTCGACGAGCACGGCGGCACGTACGACCACATCCCGCCCCCGCTGGTGCCGCCGCCGGTTCCCGGCGCCCCGCCAGGTCAGCTTGGCTTTGAGTTCGACCGGTCCGGGCTGCGGGTGCCGGCCATGCTTATCTCGGCCTGGACCCCGGAGCGGACGGTGGTGACCAGCCAGTACCGGCACACCTCCGTCATCTCGACGCTGCGCAGGCGGTGGCAGCTCGGTGATCCGCTGACCGCCAGGGACGCCGTCGCGGCGGACCTCGAGCCGCTGCTGTCGCTGTCCGTGCCGCGCGACCCGCAGGAGTGGCCGGAGGTGGTACCGCGGCCGGTACCCCCGTATCGCGGCGTGATTCCCGCACCGGACGCGGCGGTGCGCGGCATCGGCAGGGCGGCCCTGCACGCCTGCATCGCCCTCGCCGAGCACCGAGGTCGCACCGGCCCGGGTGGCCGCGGGTCGGTGCTGTCGCAAGACGAGGACATCAGCCGCGCTGACGCTGTCGCCCTGCTCAGCGACCTAGCGGGCGACGTGTTTACCGGACTCCGCGGCGACTAGGCGGGTTCGGCGGCGAGCTCGTGACGCCGGACCGGCCCGAGGTGTCACGTTCTGACGTGTCCCCGGGTCATAGCGGTAGACCGCGCCACCCAGAAGGAGGACTGCGATGCGAGTCTTCGTCGCTGGGGCGAGCGGCGCCATCGGCACCCGGCTCGTTCCTCAGCTCATCGCGCACGGACACGAGGTCATCGGCACGTTCAGGTCCCCAGGGCACGACCTGCGCATCAGGGCGCTCGGGGCGGAGCCGGTCGCGCTCGACGTGCTCGACGCGCGCGCCGTGCGGCGGGCGGTCCTGGACACCCATCCTGACGCGATCATCCACCAGGCGACCGCGCTGGCGAACATGCGGTGGTCCAGGAGCTTGGACCGCAGCTTCGCGCTGACCAACCGGATCCGCACCGAGGGCACGGACGCGCTGCTCGCGGCCGCCCGTGCGGCTGGCGTGCGCCGGTTCGTCGGGCAGAGCTTCGCCAGCTATCGCTACGCGCGCGAGGGCGGGCCGGTCAAGACCGAGGACGATCCGCTCGACCCGGCGCCGCCTGCCGCGGCGCGGCAGACCAACGCTGCCATGAGCTACCTGGACCGGGCGATCACCGAGGCCGGCGGAATCGCGCTTCGGTACGGCGGCTTCTACGGCCCGGGAGACGAGGGCATGGCGGGCCTGGTGCGCAAGCGGCAGTACCCGATCGTCGGGGACGGCGACGGCATCACCTCGTGGATCCACCTCGACGACGCTGCTGCGGCGACCGTGCTCGCGCTGGGCCACGACGGCGCGGCCATTTACAACATCGTCGACGACGAGCCTGCGCCGATGCGCGAGTGGCTGCCGGTGCTCGCGGACGTGCTCGGAGCCAAGCGGCCCTGGCGTGTGCCGCGCTGGCTGGCCGCGCTCGTCGCGGGCGAGGCGATGGCCTCGATGGCAGCCGAGTCGCGGGGCGCGTCCAACGCCAAGGCGAAGCGCGAGCTCGGGTGGACGCTGCGCTATCCGAGCTGGCGCGAGGGCTTCAAGGTTGCCTACGGGTCGTCCGACCCGCCCCGCGATCGGGCTGCGAATGACGCAAGAGCGCCTACCACGTCCAACTAAGGCCGTGGTGGGCGCCGGTGCGTTCAAGGCAGCCTGGATTTTGCTCGGCCGGCGAGCCTCAGCGCGTCGGTAGAGTTGCGCCGTGCGTCTCGTGGTTGCCCGGTGCAGCGTCGATTACGCCGGCCGCCTGGCAGCTCACCTGCCCGAGGCCATCCGGCTGATCATGGTCAAGTCTGACGGCTCGGTGCTCGTGCACAGCGACGGTGGTTCGTACAAGCCGCTGAACTGGATGTCACCACCGTGCCGGCTGACCGAGGAGCGGGGGCGCTGGGTCGTCACCAGCAAGTCGGGCGAGACCCTCACGATCGAGCTAGCCGAGATCATCAGCGATTCCATGTTCGACCTCGGCGCCGATCCCGGCCTGGTCAAGGACGGCGTCGAGTCGCACCTGCAGGAGCTGCTCGCGGCGCAGCTCGACTTGCTGGGCGAGGGCTGGCGACTGGTCCGGCGTGAGTTCCCGACCGCCATCGGTCCGGTCGACCTGATGTGCCGGGACTCGGCGGGCGTCAGCGTGGCCATCGAGGTCAAGCGGCGCGGCGAGATCGACGGCGTCGAACAGCTCACCCGCTACCTCGAGCTGCTCAACCGGGACCCGCTGATAGCCCCGGTCCGCGGCGTGTTCGCTGCTCAGGAGATCCGGCCGCAGGCCAGGGTGCTGGCCGAGGATCGCGGCATTCGCTGCGTCACGCTGGACTACGGCACCATGCGGGGACTGGACGACGGCGTGCTCCGGTTGTTCTGACGGGCCGCGCTCCGAGCCGGGAGGACTCAGGATGACCGCGAGATTCGACACCATCCGGACGCAACGGCTGCTCATGCGCCGCTGGCGGGACTCCGATCTCGGGCCGTTCGCCGCCCTGAACGCCGATCCGCAGACGATGCTGCATTTCCCGAGCACGCTGGACCGGGCCACCAGCGACGCGTTCGTCGACCTGATCGAGTCGCGCTTCGAGCAACAGGGATACGGCCTGTGGGCGCTGGAGGTCGTCGACTCCGGCGAGTTCATCGGCTTCACCGGGCTCAACCCGATGTCCGACGACGTGCCAGGCGCCGGCGGCATGGAGGTCGGCTGGCGGCTCGCCCGGAGTGCCTGGCACCAGGGCTACGCGACGGAGGCGGCAACCGCAGCGCTCGCCCTAGCCTTCGGCGACGCGGGGCTGGCTGAGATCTGGTCGCACACCGCCGTGCTCAACGAGCCGTCGCAGGCCGTGATGCGCCGGATCGGCCTGATCGAGGTGGCCAGGTACGAGCATCCGCGGATTCCGGCGGGCCACCCGCTGCGCCCGCACGTTACCTACCACCTGGCGCGCCCGACCGCCGCCTGACCGGCCGCGGTCGCCATGGTCATGCCCGGTTACGGCGCGCGCCCCTGCCGCACTCCCCGTGCAGCCCCGGCTACCCGGCCAGCAGGTGCTCGTTGACCGCACGGGCCGCCGCGGCGAACTCCGGCAGCAGGACGACCTGAATGCCGGCGTCGCGCAGCCGGCCCGCGCCGCCACCTGGGGCAAGGACAGGCGGCTCGGTCCAGGCGATCACCACCCGGCGGATACCGCTGGCGATGATGAGCTCAGCGCAGGGCGCAGGCCGGGATGCCCGGATCACGCACGGCTCGAGCGAGCTGTACAGCGTGGTCCTGGCCAGCTCGCCGCCGCTGCGGCCGGGCAGCGCCAGCTTGGCCAGCGCGACCTCCTCGGCGTGATCGGCAGGGTCGGTCTCGCGTGAGTACCCGGTCGACAGCACTCCGCCGTCAGCGCCGACCAGTACCGCGCCCACGGAGTAAGCTGTCGGCGATGGCGGGCAGCAACGCGACAGGCTGATCGCCGCGCGCAGCCAGCGGTCGTCCGCGTCCGGGCTGGCAGGCTGGGCCACGAGGTGCTCCTTCGGGCGCGCAGGTCGGCGTACCTGACGACGCTATCCGGCCGGGCACCCCGGCGTACAATCCCTGCGAACCAGTGCAGAACGGTGGTGCAGCCCATGACGGCAACACTCGGGAGCTACCCGCACGTGCGGTCGACCGAGACCTTCGACTCGCTCAATCCCGCGACGGGCGAGGTCATCGACACGTTTCCGGTCTTCAGCGACCAGGACGTGGCCGCGACCGTCGAGCGGGCGCACGCCGCGGCGCAGTGGTGGGCGAGCCTCGGCTGGGCCGGTCGCAGGCAGCGGCTGCTCGCCTGGAAGTCGTACCTGACCAGGTACACCGGCCGGCTAGCCGAGCTGGTGCACACCGAGACGGGCAAGCCGCTGGCCGATGCCCAGCTGGAGATCCTGCTCGCGATCGTCCACATCGACTGGGCCGCTCGGCACGCGCGCCGGGTGCTGGGGCCGCGCCGGGTGCGCAGCGGCCTGGTTGCGCTGAATCAGGCGGCCGTGCTGGAGTACCAGCCGCTCGGCGTCGTGGGCGTCATCGGCCCGTGGAACTACCCGGTCTTCACCCCGATGGGGTCGATCGCCTACGCACTGGCGGCCGGGAACGCGGTCGTGTTCAAGCCCAGCGAGCTGACCCCGGCGGTCGGTGCGTGGCTGGTCAGTGCTTTTGCCGAGGTTGTGCCGGACGCGCCGGTGCTGCAGCTCGTCACCGGCATGGGCGAGACTGGAGGGCACCTGGCGCGCAGCGATGTGAACAAGGTCGCGTTCACCGGCTCGGCGGCGACCGCCAGGAAGGTCATGGCCGCCTGCGCCGAGAAGCTCACGCCGATGGTCGCCGAGTGCGGCGGCAAGGACGCCTTCCTCGTCGCCGCTGATGCCGACCTTGACGCGGCCGCCGACGCCTGCGCCTGGGGGGCGCTGTCGAATGCCGGCCAGACCTGCGTCGGGGTCGAGCGCGTCTACGTCGTGCAGGACGTCTATCACACGTTCCTGGAGAAGCTCACCGACCGCGTCACCAGCGTCCGGCCGGGCGACGACCGCGAAGCCGACTACGGCCCGATGACGCTGCCGGGCCAGGCTGAGGTGATCGAGGAACACATCGCGGACGCGCTGGCGCGCGGTGGCCGGCCGGTCGTGGGCGGCATCGCGAGCATCCGGCGGCCCTACGTCGGCCCGGTCATCCTCGCGGACGTGCCCGAAGAGAGCAAGGCCGTCACCGACGAGACGTTCGGCCCGACTATCACCGTGTCCAAGGTGGCCAGCCTGGAAGAGGGCGTGGAAAGGGCCAACGACTCTCGCTACGGCCTGGGCGGGACGGTCTTCGCCGGGAACAGGAAGGCGGCGATGGCGGCCGCCCGGGCGCTGAAGAGCGGCATGACCGCGATCAACTCGGTGATCGCGTTCGCCAGCGTGCCCTCGCTGCCGTTCGGCGGGTCAGGCGACTCAGGCTTCGGCCGGATTCACGGCGCGGACGGGCTGCGCGAGTTCGCCCGGCCCAAGGCGATCACCCGGCAGCGGATCAAGCCGCCGGTGAACCTCACGTCATTCGGCCGCAGCGACGAGGACATGCGGAAGATCCTCAGCCTCACCCTCATGCTGCACGGCAAGCGATACCGCTGACCCCGCCCGGCGCGGCCCGGCGTCAGGGCCCGCGTTCGCCTGTCGTTGTCGTCGTTCTTGTCGTTCGCGGCGGGGTGCGGCGCTATGGCGAGGCGGTAACGGCGACCTCCGCCTCAGCCGGGTCCATGGCCGCCAGCGGCGCACGGCCTTGGATCAGGTCCGCGGCCCGCTCGGCGATCGCGATGGTGGGCGCGTTGGTGTTGCCGCGCGGCACCGTCGGCATCACCGACGCGTCGACGACGCGCAGCCGCTCGACGCCCCGGACTCGCAGCTCGGTGTCGACCACGCTGGTCAGCTTGCTGGCCGCGAGGCGCGAGTCGCCGCCCATCGCGCACGTCCCGACCGGGTGGTAGATCGTCGACAGGCTGCCGCGGATCCACTCGCGCACCGCGGCGTCGGTCTGCACGCCCGGGCCGGGCGCGAGCTCCGCGGCGAGCTGCCGGGACAGCGGCCGGGTCCCGGCGATCCCGCGGGCGATGCCGACCGCCCGGACTAGCGGGTCCAGATCGGCGAGGTCGGACAGATAGGCCGGGTCGATGGCCGGCTTGTGGCGCGGATCGGCGCTGCGCAGATGGATCCGGCCCCGGCTGCCCGGCGTGAGGAGCGTGATCAGCACCGACAGGGCGCGGCTCGCCGGGTCGGACAGGCCGCCGTCGACATACGGGACCGGCAGCACGTGCCACTGAATGTCGGGCGCCACGAGCTGCGCGTCCGTGCGGATGAACCCGCCAGCCTCCGCGATGTTGGTCGTCATCGGCCCGGAGTGCGTCAGCTGCCAGCGGGCAAGATTGCGCCGTCCGGCTTGCTCCCAGAGGCCGCGCGTTTTCGGCGTGCTCCACATCGCGGCCACGACCGGGTGATCGGACAGGTTCGCCCCGACGCCCGGGCTGTCGCACATGACCGCGATGTTGTGCTCGTGCAGGTGATCGGGCAGGCCGACGCCGGACAGCATGAGGATGTGCGGGCTGCCGATGGCGCCTGCCGACAGGATGATCTCGGACTCGGCCTGCGCTAGTTCCTCAACACCACGGCGCAGGTAGCGAACGCCGGTTGCCCGCCCGGCCTCGATCTCGATCCCAGTGACGAGCGCGTCGGTCTCGATGGTCAGGTTCGGGCGTCCCGCCGTGGGGTGCAGGTAGGCGTCGGCGGCTGACCAGCGGCGCCCGGCTCGCTGCGTGACCTGGTAGTAGCCGACGCCAACCTGATCCGCGCCGTTGAAGTCGGCGTTGGCGGGCAGCCCGTAAGCGCGGGCGGACTCGATGAACAAGCCGGTCAGCGCGCTCCTGAATGTCAGGTCCTGCACCACGAGCGGGCCCGCGTCGCTGTGATAGGCAGACGCCCCGCGTGAGTTGCTCTCCGCGCGCAGGAAGTACGGCAGCAAGTCCGTGTAGCCCCAGCCCTCGCAGCCGTAGTCGTCGCGCCAGGAGTCGTAGTCGTGCCGGCTGCCGCGCATGTAGATCATCGCGTTGATCGACGAGGAGCCACCGAGCACCTTGCCGCGCGGCCAGTAGATGGACCGGCCAAGCAGCCTGTCCTGCGGCACCGTCTGGTAGTCCCAGTCGTACGCGGTCTTGAACAGCAGGTTGATCGCCGCCGGGATGTGAATCTCGTCCGCGGCGTCGGGCGGGCCGGCTTCGAGCAAGAGCACGCGCGCATCCGGGTTCTCGCTCAGGCGCGCGGCTAGCACGCAACCGGCGCTGCCGGCGCCGACGATGATGTAGTCGTACACGGCCAGTCCTCCCGCTCCGCTCCGTCCCCGGTTCAGCCCGGTCCAGGCCGGTCCGGTCCGGTCCAGTCTGGTCCGGCACGATCCGCCCGGAAATCGAGGACCACCCTACTAAGTCCGCGGTGGTCGCCGGGGCAGGTCGGACCGCAGCGATGATCGCTTCGCGGCTGGTTGCCCCGCAGGCGCGCGGCCGGGTGCGAACAACAGCGCGCTCCCGGCCCTTAAGACCGGGAGCGCGCTCCCCCCACCTGTGCGGCCCCCGCACTCCGGCGGGCCCCCGAGAACCGCCGACGTGCCAAGATGGGCCGCGAGCCGCCTAGCGGCTCATTCCGGGCCCAGATCGAGCCCAAGGCCTGAGTGACGGCCTATCCGCTCGCCGCCAGCTTCCCCCATGGCTAGCTTGAGAGCGACAGCTCTGTCACTCTTCGTATCCATACGATGCCACATCGTGTTCGGCTTTGTGAATACCCATGCGCCGGGTTGCTAATCGTGATGCCCGCGAGACGCTTGGGGCGGCTACCGGGCAGGACCGCTGGAGCAGGGCAGACACGCAGCGTACGCGCCCGACTTTCAGTCGCTTGCCGGATAGACGGCGTAACCCCTCGTTGCCGACAAGCAATGCAAATCACCCGCGACGGCGGCGTGCTTATGCGCGTCCGGGCGCGGCCGCACCCGCGCGCTACGGTGGTAGCCATGTCACGCGAGCGCGAAAACCGCGACACCCCCGTCGTCTTGTCCAGGATCTACACGAAAACCGGCGATGACGGCACTACGGCGCTCGGTGACATGAGCCGGGCACGCAAGACCGACCCGCGGCTCGCGGCCTACGCCGACACCGACGAGGCCAACAGCGCGATCGGGGTAGCCGTGACCATGGGCCAGCTTCCCGACGACGTTCGCCTGCTGCTCATCCGCATCCAGAACGAACTGTTCGACGTGGGGGCGGACCTGTGCAACCCGGTGACCGCAAACCCGGCGTACCCCCCGCTGCGCGTGGCGGAGCGCTACATCACCGCGCTGGAGCGTGCCTGTGACGAGTTCAACGCCGACCTACCGGTGCTGCGCAGCTTCGTGCTGCCGGGCGGGACCCCGGAGGCGGCGCTGCTCCATCAGGCCAGAACCGTGGTGCGGCGCGCCGAGCGGACCACCTGGGCTGCGCTCGAAGTCTACGGCGACAGCATGAACCCGCTGACGGCGAAGTACCTCAACCGGCTGTCTGACCTGTTGTTCATCCTGGCCCGGCGCGCCAACGAGCCGGCCGGCGACCTGCTGTGGCGGCCGGGCGGCGAGCGCTAGCCGACGGCCGGGCTGAGCGCGGGCGGTCCCGCGCGGCCTAACCAGCGCTGCGACGGGTGCCGCGGCGCGGCCTCCAGCCACGCCAGCAGCCCAGTCAGGGCCAGCTCGGACAGCGCCAGGTTGGCGGTGTGCGGGTTCGGGTGCACCGCGCCGCTGGGCGCCATCCCGTCGCGCGCGGAGCGAGCAGGAGGCGCGATGGCGACCGGGACTACACGGGAACGCAGGTCAGGTGCGCCGATCTCGCGCGCGCCGCCGGTGCCGCATTCGGCAATGACCAGCCCCGGCCCGAGCTGAGCTGACTCGCAGGCCGTCGGCTGGCGGCTCAGCTCGATCCGAAGCTGCGCTCGGACGAACCGCGCATCCGGCCGCAACCACAGGCCGGGCGACCGGTACCAGCAGAGCTCGCCGCGCTCGCAGACGGCCAGACCGTACCGCCACGACGTGCCAGGTGCGGTGCGCAGGCCGCAGTCGATGACACCGCCGCGGCGCGAGATGACGATCCGGCGCAGCACCTGCCAGACGGCCGCCGCGATGAGCAGTACGGCCACGATGAGCACGGCTGCCTCGGCTAGCTGGCCCCCCACCCGTCGCTACCGCTGCCGCTCGCGGTGCCTGGTCAGCCGGTCTGGCCGGCCGCGTGCAACAGGGCGTGGTAGTAGCGCAGGTCAGCCGGCTCCTCTGGGCCAGGCGGCTGCGGCAGCTTCTGCAGCGAGTCCGCCAGCGCCGCCTGCACCGTCGCGGTGTCCACGTCCTTGCCGAGCTGCGCCGACCTCGCGAGGATCGAGACCCGGTTGTTCGCGACCGACAGGAAGCCGCCAGAAACCGCGGCGAATACGTCCGGTCGGTCAGGACTGTCCGGCCGGATCTGGACCACGCTGCCCTCGTACAGGATGCCGATCACCGGCGCGTGGTTCGTCAGCACGCCGATCTCGCCGTCGAGGGTCCTGGCGATGACGAGGCTGGCGTTACCCGCCCAGAGCTCGCCTTCGGGCTGCACAAGCTCGACCGAGAGCGTCATCGAGTCGGCTCCGTCATGCCCGCTCCATCTCCTTGGCCTTCTTCTCCACGTCCTCGATCCCGCCGACCATGAAGAACGCCTGCTCGGGCAGGTGGTCGTACTTGCCCTCGCAGATCGCCTTGAACGAGGCGACGGTCTCCTTCAGCGGAACGAATATGCCTGGCTGGCCGGTGAACTGCTGGGCCACGAACATCGGGTGAGACAGGAACTTCTCGATCCGCCGGGCCCGCTGCACCGTCACCTTGTCCTCTTCGGATAGCTCGTCGATGCCGAGAATCGCGATGATGTCCTGCAGTTCGGTGTAGCGCTGCAGGATCCGCTGCGTCTCGCGGGCAACGTCGTAGTGCTCCTGGCCGACATACTGTGCCGCCAGAATCCGCGAGGTGGACGCCAGCGGGTCTACCGCGGGGAAGATGCCCTTCTGGGTGATCTCACGCGACAGCGCCGTGGTGGCGTCGAGGTGGGCGAACACGGCCGACGGTGCCGGGTCGGTGTAGTCGTCGGCGGGCACGTAGATCGCCTGCATCGAGGTGATCGAGTGACCGCGGGTCGAGGTGATCCGCTCCTGCAGCTGGCCCATCTCATCGGCCAGGGTCGGCTGGTAGCCCACGGCGGATGGCATCCGACCGAGCAGGGTCGATACCTCCGACCCAGCCTGAGTGAACCGGAAGATGTTGTCGATAAACAGCAGCACATCCTGGCCCTGAACGTCGCGGAAGTACTCTGCCATCGTCAGCGCCGACAGGCCGACCCGCAGCCGGGTGCCGGGCGGCTCGTCCATCTGACCGAACACCAGCGCGGTGTCCTTGATGACGCCCGACTCCGACATCTCCAGGAACAGGTCGTTGCCCTCGCGGGTACGCTCGCCGACACCCGCGAAGCACGAGACGCCGCCGAAGTTCTTGGCGACTCGGGTGATCATCTCCTGGATCAGCACGGTCTTGCCGACACCGGCACCGCCGAACAGCCCGATCTTGCCGCCCTTGACGTAGGGGGTCAGCAAATCGAGCACCTTGATCCCGGTCTCGAGGATCTCGGTCCGCGGCTCGAGCTGATCGAACTTCGGCGGCTGGCGGTGAATGCTCCACCGCTCGGTGATGTGCAGCGAGTCCTTCGGCACGTCGAGCGGCTCGCCCAGCACGTTGAACACGTGGCCCTTGGTGACCTCGCCAACCGGCACCGTGATCGGCCCGCCCGTGTCGGTGACCACGGCGCCGCGGACCAGGCCGTCGGTGGGCTGCATCGAGATGGCACGGATGGTGTCATCGCCCAAGTGCTGCGCGATCTCCAGCGTCAGCGTCTTTGTCGTCTCGCCGAGCGTCACGTCCACGTGCAGCGCGTTGTAGATCTCCGGCATCTCCTCGGTCGCGAACTCGACGTCCACGACGGGGCCGATGACGCGGGCTACTCGGCCGGTGGCCGCCGGACTGGCCGCGGGGCCGGCTGCGGTGGTGTCTGCGGTTGCGGTCATAGCGATGCTCACTTACTCCCTGCTGGCGCCGGCCAGCGCGTTCGCGCCGCCGACGATCTCGCTGATTTCCTGGGTGATCTCAGCCTGCCGTGCCTTGTTTGCGTCCCTGGTGAGCTGCTCGATCAGCTCGTTGGCGTTGTCCGTGGCAGACTTCATCGCCCGCCGCCGCGCGGC
>Ga0187814_10000528_pt1 | contig 12997 bp, 13 predicted proteins | sample NC_S_4_FD_132450 | JGI IMG/M metagenome (GOLD analysis project Ga0187814, IMG submission 132450) | Wetland sediment microbial communities from Neuse River Estuary, North Carolina, USA - ASW-S_4 | ecosystem: Environmental > Aquatic > Freshwater > Wetlands > Sediment | place: USA: North Carolina... | reverse complement strand
CTGCCGCTGCCTTCCCGATATCGGTGAGGGTGCCTGATCCGACGGTGATGACGCATCCGGCGCCGGTGACCGCGGCGGTCGCGGCGCTGACTGTCAATTCATCCGCGTGGACATCCAGGCCGCCAATGACGCACCACCGCACGGCGTTGCGGGTGCCGAGCGAGGTCTCGATGACGTGCCGAAGATCCTGTCCTGCCGAGCGCATCGGCGTAGCGGCGGCGAGGACGACGATCGCCGCGCCAGCCGGGCAGAGCCCGGCGATGACCTTCGTGAGCTGATCGAGGGCTCCGGCGCCGTCAATGACCTGGCCAAGACCAAGTGGCTGAAGGCCAGTGGTACCGGCGAGGTCGCGCTCGAGCGCCGTCAGATCGAGGTCACCGGCACCCGCCTGGTCGCGGGCCGTCACGCAAGGGCCCCTTCGGTGCCGTCATACAGCGCGCGGTACTGGGCATACCGCTCGGCGTACATCTCCTGTGTCGAACCGTCAGGCAGGTAGCAGCGCGGCGACGGGCTGACCGTGCGCGCAACGGCGTCGGCGGCGTCGCCGAAAGTGCCGGCCGCCAGCCCGGCAAGCACCGCGGCGCCAAGCGCTGTCGGCTCGGCCGCGAGCACGGGTCGTACCGGCCGCCCGGTGACATCGGCCTTGATCTGCAGCCATAGCTCGCTGCGGGCACCGCCGCCGACCACGCGGATCTCCTGGCCAGCCAGCCCGAGCGCGTCCAGCCGGCCGAGCACGTCTTGCAGCGCGAACGCGCAGCCCTCGATGACGGCGCGGGCAAGATGCCGGCCGTCATGGTTCATGGCGAGCCCGGCGAATACCCCGCGCATCCGGTCGTTCCATCTCGGCACGGTAGCGCCCGACAGAGCTGGAACGAACAGCACCCCGTCAGCCCCGGCCGGGGCCTGCGCCGCGCGCGCGAACAGCCCGGCTTGATCGGTACCGAGTAGGGCCTGTGCGCACCAGAGCGTGCATCCGCCGGAGACAAATCCCGGGTTCTCCACCAGCAGCAGGCCGGTAATCGCGTGCGCATGCGTCTCCACGACGTGCTCGGGATCGAACACCGCGGTGCGCGCGGCCGCGGCCACTGGCTCGGCCGTGCCGGTGACGTCAGCGACCAGGCCAGGGCCGATGACGCCGGCCCCGATGCAGGCGGCGTGCTCGTCGCCGGTGCCGACCATGACGGCACAGTCCCGGTCCAGGCCGAGTGCGTCCGCTGCCTCGGCCGTCAGCGGCCCGGCGATCTCGGCGGAGGGACGGATCGGCGCGAGCAGCCGAGGATCGAGGTCGGCGGCGGACAGCATCTGCTCGTCCCAGTCGGCGGCCTGCACGTCATAGAGCAGCGTCGACGAGGCGTTGGCGTGATCCTGCGCGAGCACGCCAGTCAGCCAGCCGAGCAGGTAGCCGCCGACAGGCGGGAAGAAAGCTGAGGCACCGAAGACGTCGGGCTCGTGCTGGCGCAGCCACATCAGCTTGGGCGCGATATGCGAGGAGTCGGCGTTCAGGCCGGTACAGCGGAATATCCGCTCGCTGCCGAGTTTGGCGGCCAGGGCCTCGGCCTGCGCGCTAGCCCGGCGGTCCAGCCAGATGATCGCGGGCCGGAGCGGCCGGAGCCGGTCATCTACCGGCACCACCCCATCGACCTGGCTGGCCAGGCCGAGGTGCGAGACCTCCGAGGCCGCGACGCCGGCCTGAGTGATCAGCTCGCGGACGGCTGAAGTCAGGCCGGCCCGCCAGCTGGCCGGATCCTGCTCAGCCCATCCGGCGGCCGGATGCTGCATGACGTGCGCTTGGCCTGCCGTCGCGACCGCCTGCCCGTCGGGATCGAGCAGGACGGCCTTAACGCTCTGGGACCCGATGTCCGCACCGATCAGGTAGCCCATCCGCCCTGTTCCTTACCCGGGATCGTGCTGGCGGCCCTGCTGGCGGCCTAGTTGGTCACGGTCCCTGGCAAGCCGCCAGGCTGCATCTGCCCGACCGACGCAGCACTGGCTGCCGACCAGCCGCAATCCGGCAGCGATCCTCGTCCCGGCCGCCGCTAGCCGGGCGAGCCAGCGGCGGCCGGGAGGTCGCAGTTCCCTGGTGCTCACAGTCCTTCGTTGATGAGCCGGCCGGCCGACTCGTACTTGGCCCGGTCGCGATTCTTGAGGTAGAACGCGAAGCCGATGCCAGCCAGGACGACGACCAGGTCGATCGGCCCGAGCCACTTCGCGTAGCTATAACCCGAGCCCAGGAAGGTGATGTTGGCGAAGAGCAGGTACACCACGATGCCCTGGGAGACGAACGCCAGCGCCGGGGCGATCATGGTCCGCCACCAGTGCACCTCATCCTCGTGGTGCCGCCGGAAGTAGAGCACGATGCTGATCGACACCAGCGCCTGCACCGCCAGGATGACGATCACGCCCATCACGGCCATCAGCCCGTATAGCTGCAGGTAGGCCTGGCTGGCTGGATCGTTCGACCCGGTGAACAGCGCGAACCCGATGACTATCAGCGCGGCGATGACCGACTGAGTGATCGAGGCGATGTGCGGGCTCTTCCACCGCGGGTGCGTCTTGCCCAGCTGCTTGGGCAGCAGCCCCTCGCGTCCGAGCGAGTAGAAGTACCGCGCCGTGGTGTTGTGGAAGGCCATCCCGCAGGCGAACGATCCGGTGATGATCAGGAAGCTGAGCAGGGACCCCACCCATCTGCCGGCGATGGCGTTCGCCGGGCCGATGTAGTACATCGCCGGGTTGCTGATAGCCTGCGCGGCCGCCGCGTGCACGCTGGGGTAGCCGGCGAACGGCGCCCAGCTGGTCAGCGTGTAGAAGATGCCCAGGCCGATCACCGAGATGTACAGCGCGCGCGGCACGTTCCGCTTCGGGTCGCGAGACTCCTCGCCGTAGTTGGGCGCCATCTCGAAGCCGACCCAGGACCAGAACGCGAAGAACAACCCGATGCCGATCGCCCCGCCCGCGATCTTGCCGGACGCCGGGAGGGCCTTGAACGCGTTCACCGGGTTGACCGCCGACCACGGGATATGCCCGTGGGCGAACATGGCCACATCGAAGATGCACAGCACGATGATCTCGCTGACCAGGCCGATGCCGAGCACGTAGCTTGACAGCCGCACATCGAAGTAGGCCAGTATGGAGATGATCAAGACCATCGCCAGGGCCAGCCACGGCCAGCTGATGTGAATGTTGTAGACAGCCAACTTGAGGTTGAGGAAGTAGGCAAAGCCGCCGCACAATGACGCCTCGAACACCGAGTAGGCAACCACGGCGCCGTAGCCGGTGCCGATGCCTATCTCGCGGCCCAGGCCGTGGCTGATATAGGAATAGAAGCCGCCTGCCGTGGTCTTCTTGCGTGCCATGGCGACGTAGCCAATGGAGAAGACGACCAATACGATCATCGCGAAGATGAACGCGGCCGGCGCACCGACGCCGTTGCCGTAGCCCACCATGATGGGCGTGTTGAACAGCATCGCCGAGATCGGCGCCGAGCCGGTCACGGTGAGGAACAGCACTCCCAGCAGCCCGACTGCGTGCTTGCGCAGCTTGGGCACGTCGCTGCGCAGCGAGACGTCCAGGCTCTCGGCCAGCCCTGCGCCGACCACACCGCCGCCTTCGCCGGCGGTTCCTTCTTGCTCTCGGGTATCCGACATGCAGCCAGCCTCCTGTCAGGGCCGGGTCGCGCGCCTCGCTCGGGTACGCAGACGCGCAGGGGTATTCGGGTCGATGGATCGCCGGACGCTAGTCCGGTCTAGGCATGCCGTGCCACTGAGGTCTGCTCGGCCCGCCGCGGCGTTACCAGTTACAGCCTTGGCCAGACCAGATACGACGGCCATGTCCCCTCCTTGGCATGCCATCGCAGTGACATGCGCCTTTGGGGACACGCCCGGCCCAGGCGCCGGGAATCACTTGCGGCGCCAAAGACGCTGTGCCGCCCGCTGGCACCCGACCGTAACATACCGAATTTGAGCGCGACAAGAGTTTTGGTTGGCCGAAATCCCAGCGAGAACGGGCTTGACTAATGGGTCGGACAGATCGATGATTTGGTCTGCTATGGGCTGCTGATTGGCGCCGTTGCGGCAAGCGTGGGCAGCTACGGCCGACTAAGGCGGGGCGATGCACGACTACGACGTCTTCACCGTCGAGTCCAAGGCTGAGGTCCTCGACAAGTCACGAGAGTTCTGGAACCCGGGCAAGACCGATTTCTGGTCCGAAACCGGGGTCGACCTGGTCATCGACCGCCGGGAGAGCTACTTCATCTGGGACATGTCCGGCATCCGGCTGATCGATGTGCACCTCAACGGCGGCACCTATAACCTCGGCCACCGCAATCCCGAAGTGGTCGAGGCGATAACGACCGGCATGCGATCGTTCGACATCGGCAATCACCATTTCCCTTCCAGCGCACGGGCCGCGCTGGCCGAGGCCCTGATCGCTACGGCGCCACCTGGCCTGGCAAAGGTCGTATACGGCAGCGGTGGCGGTGAGGCAATCGACATCGCGATCAAGACAGCGCGGTACTCAACGAAGCGCCGCAAGATCGTCTCGATCATCAAGGCGTATCACGGGCACACCGGCCTGGCCGTGGCAACCGGCGACGACAGGTTCTCCAAGCTGTTCCTGTCTGACCGGCCAGAGGAGTTCATCCACGTCCCCTTTAACGACATCGACGCCATGGCCGCGGCGCTTGCTCCCGGCGACGCGGCTGCCGTGATCATGGAGACGATCCCGGCGACTTACGGCTTCCCGCTGCCCGAGCCCGGTTACCTGGAGGCGGTCAAGCAGATGTGCGAACAGCACGGCACGCTCTACATCGCCGACGAGGTGCAGACCGGCCTGATGCGCACGGGCGAGATGTGGGCCATCACCAAGCACGGCATCACGCCGGACATCCTGGTTACCGGCAAGGGCCTGTCCGGCGGCATGTACCCGATCGCGGCCGTCCTGGTCAGCGAGCAGTGCGCGGGCTGGCTCACCGAAGACGGGTTCGCTCACATCTCCAGCTTCGGCGGCGCGGAGCTCGGCTGCGTGGCCGCGCTGAAGACGCTGGAGATCTGCAGCCGCCCGCAGACCAGGCTGATGTGCCACTACATCGCCGACGTGATCGGCCGCGGGCTGCGAGAGATCCAGGCCGCCTACCCGGACTGGTTCGTCGGCATCCGGCAGAACGGCGTGGTAATGGGCCTGGAGTTCGCGCACCCTGAGGGAGCCAAGTACGTGATGCGCCAGCTCTACCATGCCGGGGTCTGGGCGATCTTCTCGACTCTCGACCCGTCGGTGCTGCAGTACAAGCCCGGCTTGCTCATGACGCCTGAGCTGTGCGAGGAACTGCTGGAGCGAACCGAGGCCGGGATCGGGCGGGCAGCCGTCGAAGCCAAGGGCAACCGGTCCCGGAGCCGGGCATGAGCACCCGGTCGCGCCCCGAGACGACGCAGGGCCCTGCCGCCGCAGCGAAGCCTGCCGCCGCGGCGAAGCCAGCCGCCCCGAAGCCCGGCGGGCTGCCCACATCGTCGTCGATCTATCAGGCGCGGCAGATGCTGCAGCTCGCGCACTGGGCGGCCGGCGCATTCGCCAGCTACGACAGGGACTCCGTGCTCCGCATCGCCGAGGCGGTCGCCCAGGCGGCGCACTCGAATGCGGCCAGGTACGCCGAGTGGGCGGTCCGGGAGACCGGGTTCGGTGTGGTCGAACACAAGACGATCAAGAACGAGGCGTGCTCGCTCGGCATCCTGCAGCGCTACCGGGATGATGATCTCGTCAGCCCGCGGATCGATACGGCCGCCAAGATCCTGGCACTGCCTCGTCCTGCCGGGGTGATACTCGCCCTCGCGCCATCCACCAACCCGGTTAGCAGCGTGTATTTCAAGGTCATCCTCGCGCTGCTGACGAGGAATGCCGTGGTGGTGAGCCCGCATCCGATGGCAAAGGAGTGCTGCGCCGACGCCGCCAGGCTGCTTGCAGCAACGGCTGAACAGGCAGGCGCTCCGGCCGGGGCGATCCAGGTGGTCGACGAGCCGACGGTCCCGCTGATCGAGGCGCTGATGTCCGACCCGGTCACCGATGTGATCGTCGCCACCGGCGGGACCGCGATGGTCCGCGCCGCGCACCGCTCTGGTAACCCCGCGCTTGGCGTCGGGCCGGGCAATGTCCCGGTGCTGGTCGACGCCACCGCGGACCTGCAAGCCGCAGGCAAGATGATCGTCGAGAGCAAGGCCTTCGACAACTCGGTGCTCTGCACCAACGAGTCGGTGATCGTAGTGCAGGAGGCAGCAGCCGGCAAACTGCTGCGGGAGCTGAAGAGCCACCAGGCCGTGCTGCTCGATGATGCGGCACGTGACCGGCTGCGCGCCTACCTCTTCCCGGACGGCCGGATCAACGGCGAGGCGATCGGCAAGGATGCAGCCTGGATCGCGGATCGGGCCGGCGTCCGCGTCCCGGCCCGGACCCGCGTGCTGCTCGCACCGATCGACATGGTGGCCGATGAGGAGCCGTTCGCGCACGAGAAGCTGTGCCCGGTGCTTGCGGTTACCCGGGCAGAGTCGGCGGAGCAAGGGATCGAGGCAGCGCGAGCAGTAGTCCGGCTCGGCGGGCCTGGCCATTCGGCGGCCATCCACAGCCGGGACGACAATGTGATCATGCGCTTCGCGGCGCAGGTGCCTGTGCTGCGGGTGACGGTCAACGCGGGCAACAGCCTGGGCAGCTCGGGGTTCAGCACGAATCTGGCCCCGTCGATGACCCTAGGGACTGGCTACGTCGGGCGCAGCTCGGTGGGCGAGAACCTGGAGCCGCGGCACCTGGTCAACTGGACGCGTGTCGCCTATAACGCCGATGCGGCCGTGCCGTTCGGAAACTTCGCCGGGGTCTCGGTGTGGGAGCGCCCAGCCGGCCCGGTGCCGGCCTACCCGCGCGCGTCAAACCTGCCCGGGACACAGGACGGTCGGCGGCGCGCCATCGTCGCCGGCGGTGCTGCCCGAGCCTGGCGGCTCCGGCCAGGCGCGCGTGGCGCGCCGCCGGCGACGATGGCGTCGCCAGCACGGTCCGCGAGCAGTTGCGCGCGTTGATCATCGAAGAGCTCGAACAGCTGCTGAAGGCCTGACCGATGGCCGAGCTGCGTTCGTTCATTTTCCTGGATCAGCTGCAACCGCAGACCATGTGCTACCTCGGCACCTGGGTGCGGGGCAGGCTGCCCAGGGCCGGGGTGGCCGCGCAGGTCATCGAGATTGCGCCCGGCCTGGACATCGAGCCGCTGACGGACGTCGCGGTAAAGGAAGCTGACGTCCAAGCCGGGATTCTGGTCGTCGAGCGCCAGTACGGCTACCTGGAGCTGCACGGCAGCACCGATGCCGTGCAGGCGTCGGCCAGCGCCGTGCTGGCGGCGCTCGGGGTCAGCGCGTCCTCGGCCACGCAGCCGCAAGTGCTCGCCTCGCGAATCATCACCAGGGTCGACACCCAGCACGCGTTCCTGGTGAACAGGAACAAGCTCGGATCGATGGTGCTGCCCGGCGAGTCACTGTTCGTGTTCGAGCTTCAGCCCGCCTCGTACGCGATCCTGGCCGCGAACGAGGCAGAGAAAGCAGCGCGTATCAAGGTCGTCGATTACCGCATGATCGGCGCAACCGGCCGGGTGTACTTGTCTGGCCGCGAGGACGACGTTCGTCAGGCAGGGGACGCAGTCACCAGCCTGATGGGTGAGCCGCTATGACGGCGAACGGAGTGAACGGCCTGCCGGGTGCCGCAGAGCTGCGCGCGCTGATCCGCGAGGTGCTGACCGATGCGCTGACCGCCGGATCCCTGGATTCGCTGCGGCCTGGCCGCAATCCCGGCGGTCGGCTTCCGGCGGCCGGCGATGGCGCCCCCCGCGCGCGGCCGACGCTGCCGGCCGCCCCGCCCTCCGATATCCCGGCCGGGACCGTTCAGCAGATCGGGCCGGTGCAGGCCGGGCTGCGCGCGCCGACCGCGCCAGGCCGCACTGCCGCGCCCGCATGTGCCGCTGGCGGCCGCACCGCGACCGGCGCGGTGGACGGCACCGGCCCTGCCAGGCACGTCCGCCTGGCGACCGACGAAGACCTGCGCGAATTTGTGCTGACCGTACTGCGACTGGCCGACAACCCGGCCCGGCGGCGGGACCTGCTGGCTGGCCGCCTCCGGTTCACGCTGAACGGACCGCCTGGCGGCCAGCGGGGATCGGCCGGCGGCCAGGCCGATCCGGCAATGTGCCGGATCGAGACCGGGGCCGTCACCGAGCGGGCCGTGCAGGCGGCGGCTAAGGCGGGCGGACGGCTGGTGCTAGGCCGCCGTGCCGTGCTGACGCCGCTGGCGCGCGACCGCGCACTAGCCCTGGGCGTCCCGATCGAAAAGGAGCGGTGATGCTGCAAGCAGTTGTAGTCGGGAACGTCTGGTCGACCAAGCGGATCGACGGGCTGCCGAGCGGAGCGTTCCTGGAAATCGAAGTAGTCGGCTCGGGCGAGCACCTGGTGGCATTCGACGTCCTTGGCAGTGGTCAGGGCGAACGTGTGCTGATCGTGCAGGGCTCGGTCGCGGCCGGCTGGCTGCCGGGCCGCCCGCCAATCGATGCGCTGATCATCGGCTCGATAGATGAGCCGGCCCAGGCCCGGTCCGCGCGGCGGCCAGCCCGCAGGACCACATCAGCCGCCAGTAAGTGAAAGACGCGCCAGATCCACCGGAGAGGAACATCAAGATGGCACAGAACGCGCTCGGCATGATCGAGACGAAGGGGTACGTGGCCGCACTGGCCGCGGCGGACGCAATGGTCAAGGCGGCCAACGTCGTCATCGTCGGCCGTCAGGAGGTCGGCGACGGACTGGTAGCCGTCATCATCAACGGTGATGTCGGCGCGGTAAAGGCGGCCACCGAGGCCGGCGCCGAGACCGCCTCCAGCGTCGGCGAGCTGATCTCGGTGCACGTGATCCCGCGACCGCACGGCGAGCTCGGCAAGCACTTCGTGGTGTCCGAGTGACGCCGTCGCGCGGCGGTCGGCGGTGACCCTGGCGTCGCGGTGACAGCCGTGGATACCCGCACCGAGCTGCGGGTGTACCTGCCCATCGCTAGCTTGCAGCGGCAGTTCGCCGCTTACCTAGGCACGCCTACCAGGGCCCGCGGCTACCCGCCCGCCGAAGGGGACAGCGCACTGATCGTGGAGGTTGCGCCGGGCCTGGCTATCGAGCGAGTCACAGATCTGGCGCTGCGCGCCGAGCCCGAGGTCGAGCCTGGCATCTTGTTCGTCGAACGGCATTTCGGTGTGCTAGAGATCCACGCCGGCAGGCAGGACGCGGTCGGCCGGGCTGGCGCTGCCATCCTGGCAGGCCTCCGGCGCAGTGCGGCCGACCAGATGCGCCCGCGGCTGCTGTACAGCGACGTCATCGATGACATCACCGATCAGCAGGCGGTGATAATCAACAGATCTCGGCAGGCATCGATGATCCTGCCAGGTCAGTCGCTGCTCGTCTGCGAGATGGCGCCTGCGCTGTTTGCGGCCGTCGCGGCCAATCACGCCGAACAGATCGCGCCAGAGAACACGCTCGTCGACGTGACGATGATTGGCGCGTCCGGTCGGATATACATCGCGGGCACGACCGAAGGCGTCAGCCGGGCCAGGGACGAGATTGCCGCGCTGCTCGCAAGCATTGAGGGGCGGGAGCCATGACCTCGGGTGTACAGTCGCCGGACGACATTCTGCGGGGCTACGACCCGTTCGCCAAGGCCGCACTTGCGCGTTTTGGTTTCTCGCCGCAGGCAAGCGTGTCACTGCTGAGCCTGTCGGAGAACGCCACCTACCGAGTCGACGATGCCGCCGACGGTAGGGTCGCGGTGCTCCGCGTGCATCGCACCGGCTACCACGAGCCAGGGGCCATCGATTCCGAGCTCGCCTGGCTGCAGGCGCTGCGCAGGGACGAGGGCTTGCGCACCCCGGCGGTGTACCGGTCAGACGAAGGTCAGGAAGTGGTCGATGTCCGGCTCGGCGACCTCACCCGGCAGACCGTGCTCTTCGAGCTGTTGCCCGGCGCCGAGCCGGAGTCCGGGCAGTCAGGTCAGCTCGCGGTGCAGTTCGAGATGCTTGGCGAGATTTGCGCGCGGATGCACAGGCATTCACGCAGCTGGGCCAGGCCAGCTTCGTTTGTGCGGTTCTCCTGGGATTTCGGCAGCTGCGTCGGCCCGGCAGGCCGCTGGGGGAAGTGGCAGGACGGCATCGGCGTCGGCCGGGAGGAACTGTCGGTCCTCGGCCGCGCCGCCGACCTGATGAAGCGGCGGCTGCAGCGGTTTGGCACGGGGCCCGAGCGGTTCGGGCTCATCCACGCGGACATGCGGCTGGCCAACCTGCTCGTGCACGGGCCCGACATCCAGGTCATCGACTTCGATGATTGCGGCTTCGGCTGGTACATGTTCGATCTGGGCGCCTCGCTCAGCTTCATTGAGCATGAACCATGGGTGCCCGAACTGTGCGATGCGTGGCTGCGCGGTTACCGGCGGGTTCTGCCGCTACCTGAAGCCGACGCCGCCGAGATCCCTACCTTCGTCCTGCTGCGCCGGCTGCAGCTGGTGGCCTGGGTCGGCTCGCACAAGTTCGCCGACGCTGCCAGGGAGCTCGGTGCGGAATTCACGGCCGGCGCGTGCGAGCTGGCCGAGCGCTACCTGGCACGGCCGGGCGCCTGACCGGCGCTTCTACTCACCTCTTCGAGGAGTCAGGAATGTTTACATCGCTCAGCGGGAGGTCGGTCCTGGTGACCGGCGGCACGCGGGGAATCGGCAAGGGCATTGCGGCAGCCTTCGCAGCCGAGGGCGCGACCGTGGCGATCGCTGGCCGGGACAGAGCTGTCGGTGAACTCGCGGCGGGAGAGATCGGAACAAGGGCTGCCGGGGCCGGCGGCAAGGTGAGCTATCTGCACGGCGACGTCTCCGATCCGGTCAGCTGCGCCGATATCGTCGCTGCCGCAGTGGAGCTGGGCGGGGGCCTGGACGTGCTGTGCTGCAATGCGGGCATCTTCCCGGCCGCACCGCTGCGCGAGATGACCCCGGAACAGCTCGAGGAAGTGCTCGCGGTCAATCTCAAGGGCACATTCTTCGCCGTGCAGGCGGCCATCCCGGCGTTGCAGGAGTCTGGGCGTGGCCGCGTGATCGTGACCTCATCGATTACCGGTCCGATCACCGGCTTCTCGGGCTGGTCCCATTACGGCGCCAGCAAGGCCGGCCAGCTCGGCTTCATCCGCTCAGCGGCGCTCGAGCTAGCCAAGGCGGGCGTGACCATCAACGCGATCATGCCGGGCAACATCGTCACCGAAGGCCTGGCAGACCTCGGCCCGGAGTATCTGCGCACCATGGAGGCGTCCATCCCGCTCGGGCGGCTTGGCAGCGTCGAGGACATTGGCAACGCCGCTGTCTTCCTGGCCAGCGACGAGGCTGGCTACATCACCGGGCAGACTCTAGTGATCGACGGCGGCCAGACGATTCCCGAGTCGCTGGAGGCCATGGGGTGACTCATGCTGAGGCAGAACGCGGCGGCCCGTTGCTGGCCAGTCCTGCCGCTGCCTTGCGGGCGGACCAGGTGCCGGACCGGGGGCTGGTCGAGGAAGCCCGCCGGCGCCTGCTCGATGAGATCTCGGCGGGCACCCTCCGGCCAGGTGACCGGCTAGGTACCGAGCGCGAGCTGGCGATGCGGCTGTCTGTCAGCCGCTCCACGCTGCGTCAGGTACTGGCCGTGCTAGCGCAGGGCGGCATCGTCCGGCGCGTGCCGGGGCGGTCCGGCGGCACGTTCGTGGCGCACGCAAAGGTCGACCGGGACCTGTCAGTCATCGTGGGCCTGCCGGAGTACCTGCGCCGGCAGGGATTCCTGGCGGGTACTCAGGTGCTGTCGGCGACGATGGCAGGCGCAGACGAGCCTACCGCGAACAGCCTGGCGATCGAGGCGGGGAGCCTTGTCATCAGCATTGTCAGGATCAGGCTCGCCGACGGCATCCCGTTGTCACTGGAACGAGCACGGTTTCCGGCCGACATCTTCCCCGGGCTGCTTGAGTTGCCGCTCGGCGGCTCTATCTACGACCTGCTCGAGCGTAACTACGGCCTTCGGCCGGTCGAGGTGGTCGAGCATCTGGAGGTCGCGGAGGCCGCCGCCGATGAGGCCGCGCTGCTGGACATCGGCGTCGGCGCCCCGTTGCTGGCAATCACGCGCACCTCGTCGTCAGCGGCTGGACGTCCGTTCGAGTACTCCTACGACTTGTTCAGGTCCGACCGGACCTGCGTGACGTTCCGTACCAGGGCAGAGCGGGCCGAGATCGTCAGCCGGGACAGCCCGAATGAGGCAACCTTCTAGCCACCGAATCAGCCGCGGCTCGCCGACAGTGCCGTCAGCACGGTGAGAACTATCGACACCGAGGCCACAAGCCCGTGCAGCACGACTAGCCGTCGCGGAAACGTCCATGCGGCGCGAGCCTGCCGCTTGACGGCGTGCTGGTTACTAGCCAGCCAGCCGAGCCCGACACTCAGCGTTGCCACAAGGACGCCGAACGCGATCCAGGCGAACGGCCGGTAATGGACGAACACGAACATTGTCCAGCAGGCAATGCCGGTCACCGCGAGCGCCGGATGGCTGAACTCGACCAGCGGATGCTCACCCGGCGGCGTAGCCACCCTAGTGCGAGGACTCGGCGGCGGTTTGCCGTCGGGGGTGAGCGGGATCGCGCCCGTTCGCGCCGGCAGGCTAGCTACCGACGGCCTCGCCACCGTCGTCGCCGAGAGCCGCCGGGCCGCGCTGCCTGCGCGCAGCAGACTCACCCCGGCGGCCGCGGTGGCAAGCCACAAGATCAGTACTGCGATGGCCAACTCGCTCCTCTAGCCCGGCTGTCTCCGTCCCCAGCGCATCAGGCTAGCCGAGGGCAAGAGATGATGCCGGAGTGACGGAGCCCGCCGCCTCGGCATCGCGACCTGCGGTGCGGACGACCTGGACGCGCCGGCTCCAGACACCGCTGCGACGGTACCTGCGCACCGAGACGGG
>Ga0187814_10000527_pt1 | contig 13003 bp, 9 predicted proteins | sample NC_S_4_FD_132450 | JGI IMG/M metagenome (GOLD analysis project Ga0187814, IMG submission 132450) | Wetland sediment microbial communities from Neuse River Estuary, North Carolina, USA - ASW-S_4 | ecosystem: Environmental > Aquatic > Freshwater > Wetlands > Sediment | place: USA: North Carolina... | reverse complement strand
GCTACTTCGATTCCATCGCGTTGTGGAAGACGCCCATTGCTACCTGCGACAATGGCAAGGCCGACTGCGTGCCGTACTCCGAGTGGGTATCGGCATGGAATACCGAGGTCAAATGACCTTCTGGGCTTATCCTTGGTGACCGGTCGCCAATGGCAGTAAACACCGTAGCCGACCGGGGTAACCCGACCAGGCGAGAAGGGATGGGGTTCCGCGTCTCGGCCGCGCTCTGGCGCCGGCCGTGGGCGCGGGCCACCATCCTGCTCACGCCCCCGCTTGCCTGGTTCGTGCTGCTGTACCTGGCAGCGCTGGTGGTCTTGCTGATCACTGCCTTCTGGCAGATCAATCCGTTCACCACGAACATCGAGCGGGTCTGGAACCTAGGCAACTTCACCACGATATTCACCAGTCCGGCCTACCGGGGCGTCATCTTCCGTACGGTGGGGATGGCCGCAGCCGTCACGGTGGTCGATGCGGTCGTCGCGTTCCCGTTCGCCTACTACATGGCCCGGATAGCCTCGTCGAGGACCAGGACGGCGCTGTTCGTGGCGATCTTGCTGCCGCTGTGGGCCAGCTACCTGGCGAAGGTGTACTCGTGGCTGCTGATCTTCACCCACGGCGGCTTGCTGGACTGGAGCCTGAGTCATCTCGGCCTGAGCCAGGTGCACCTGATCTACACCAACTGGGCCGTGTTCACAGTGTTCTGCTATATCTGGCTGCCCTTCATGATCATCCCGGTTTATGCTGCGCTGGAACGCATCCCGCACTCACAGCTGGAAGCGTCGGAGGATCTTGGCGCTCGTGCCTGGCAGACCACGCGGCTGGTCATCATCCCGCTGGCGCTTCCCGGCATCGTGGCCGGATCGATCTTCACCTTCTCGCTGACTCTCGGCGACTACATCACGCCGCTGCTCGTCGGTGGCACCAGCGCGAATTTCATGGGCAACATCATCTACACCAACATCGGCATCGCCAACAACGTACCGTTCGCCGCCGCCATGGCCATGGTGCCGATAGTCATCATGGCTGCCTACCTGCTCGGCGCCAGGGCGCTCGGCGCGCTCGAGGCGGTCTAGATGGAGTCGCGGGCCTTGCGCATCGGGCTGCGGATCTGGGTCGGCCTCGTGCTGGCGTTCCTGTTCGTTCCGATCGCGCTCATCGTGCTTTACGCCTTCAACCGCTCGAACATCGAGAGCTGGCCCATCCCGAGCTTCACGCTGCACTGGTTCAGCGTTGCCTGGCACGACGCCGAAGTGCGCACCGCGTTCCTGCTGTCGGTCCGGGTTGCCCTGGTCTCCACGCTCATCGCGTTGCTGCTGGGTTCGGCGGTGGCCTACGCGGTGCACCAGTTCCGGTTCTTCGGGCGCGAGGGCATCTCGTTCTTGCTGGTCCTGCCGCTTGCCCTCCCCGGCATCATCACCGGGATCGCGCTGAACTCGCTGTTCTCTTTCACCGGCATTCAGTTCGGCACGCTGACGATCGTGATCGGGCACGCGACCTTCTGCATCGTCGTGGTCTTCAACAACGTGATCGCCCGGCTGCGGCGCTTGCCGGGATCGCTAACCGAAGCATCGATGGATCTTGGTGCTCGTGGCTGGCAGACGTTGCGTCTGGTCACGCTGCCCATGATGGCCACCGCCATCGTCTCTGGTGCCCTGCTGGCGTTCGCGCTCTCGTTCGACGAGGTGATCGTGACGGTGTTCACGGCAGGCGCGCAGAACACCCTGCCATTGTGGATCTTCGGCGCGATCAGGCTTGGCCAGCAGTTGCCGGAGGTCAACGTCGTCGTGTCGTTCGTGATCGCGCTGACGATCATTCCGGTGGTCATTGCCGCCCGGATTGCCGGCGCGGGCGCGATCACCAGGTCTGCCCGCAACGCGCCTGTCGCGGCTCCGGAAATCCCCTGAACAGATAGGGAACGGGGCCGTGGCGTGCCCGGTGCCAGTCGGGCCGGTCCGCGGTTGCGCTGTCTATAACGTTTAGACTCTTTGCGCTTTCGACACTGAAACGCACTGGTCATCCGACTTGCGCGGTCTGGACGTTCCCCTCCGGCCGGTGATACAACCGGGACCATCAGGGGTGCGGGCAGGTCAGCCGGGGGCTTCAGGTGAGGACGGGTGCCGTGTGAGTGCATACCTGATCCGCCGGTGCGGGACATCAGTTGTGATCCTGGTCGGCATCTCGGTGTTCGTGTTCGGCCTGCTGCACGCGGTGTACCCGTCGCCGGCCCGAGTTGTTCTCGGTCCCCGCGCCTCGCTGGCGGCCATCGCCGCCTGGAACGCTGCGCACGGTTTCAGCGGGACGGTCTTCACCCAGTACTGGCACTACATGGACGGTGTCCTGCACGGCAACCTCGGCTACTCGTTCAAGCTGAACCAGAGCGTCGCAGCGCTATTCGGTGAGCGGTGGGCGCGCAGTGCTTACCTTTCTGGCACCTCGCTGCTGCTGTCGCTTTTGATCGCGATCCCGCTCGGGATCTACCAGGCGGTCAAGCGGAACAGCCTCGGCGACAACGTGGCTACCAGCGTGGCGTTCACCGCCTACGCGATGCCGGACTTCTTGCTCTACCTGATCGCAATCCAGGTGTTCGCGCTCACGTTAAAGATCTTCGGCTTCGAGGCCAGCCAGTCCACCTCGCTGCTCGCGATTATTGCCGACTGGCGCGACATGACGCTGCCGATCCTCTGCGAGACCCTGCTGATCCTGGCAGGTTACTCCAGGTACATGCGGTCGGCGGCGATGGACACCCTGGCCCAGGACTACATCAAGGCGGCGCGGGCCAAGGGCTTGCCCGAGCGGCTCGTGCTGTACCGGCACCTGCTGCGCAACGCCTGCCTGCCGATGATCACGCTGGTGGGCCTGTCGATCCCGGCGCTGCTGGCGGGCAACCTGATCGCCGAGAACGTCTTTAACTACAACGGCCTTGGCCTGCTGTTCTTCAACAGCCTGCAGAACGAGGACTACCCGGTGCTGCTGGCGTACACGCTGGTTGGCGCGGTGCTGACGGTCCTCGGCAACCTGCTCGCCGACGTTGCGCTGACCGTCGCCGATCCGCGGATCCGGCTCACCTGACCACCGACCGCAACCGTAGGAGCCAGGGAGGCAAGTGTGACCGACGCAATCGGATCGCTCCCGCCGCTAGATATCACCCGCGCGCCCGAGGGTGGCGAAATCGGTCCGGTGCAGGCCGGGTGGCGGCTTGCGTTGCGGGAGTTCTCGAGCAACCGCCTCGCCGTCATCGGCCTGGCCGTGCTGGCATTCTTCGTGCTGTTCTGCTTCTGCGGACCGCTGGTTTACCACGCCAACCTGGTGACAGCCAACCTCAACGCGACCAACGCTCCGCCAGGTGCGGGCCACCCGCTCGGAACCGACAACGAGGGCATCGACGTGCTCGGCGAGATCATGAAGGGCGGCCAGGCCTCGCTGGAGATCGGCTTCCTGTCCGCGATCCTGGCGATCGTCCTTGGCGCCCTGTGGGGAGCGATCTCCGGGCTGGCCGGCGGGTTCCTGGACTCGGTGATGATGCGAGTAGTCGACGTATTGCTCTCGATCCCGTTCCTGTTTGTGGTACTGATCGTCGCAGTGAGGTTCGGCGCAACCGTGCTGTCGCTCAGCGTGATCATCGGCGCCTTCACTTGGCTCGTGCCGGCCAGGCTGGTCCGCGGTGAGGTGCTGACCCTGAAGGTCAGGGACTTCGTGTCCGCGGCACGCACCGCCGGGTCGGGACATTGGCGGCTGATCAACCGGCACCTGCTGCCGAACGCGCTCAGCGTGATCATCGTGAACGTCACTTTCAACGTCGCCGACGCGATCCTTGCCGTCTCCTACCTCGGGTTCCTCGGTTTCGGCCTGCACTTCCCGAGCTACGACTGGGGTGACATGGTGTCCGACGGCACGACTTACATGCTCGATGGTTACTGGTGGCTGATCTACCCGGTCGGCTTCTGCATCGTTGCCACCGTGATGGCCTGCAACCTCATCGGAGACGCGTTGCGCGACGCGCTTGACGTACGGCTGCGGCGCCGATGAGAACCCCGTTCCCTGCTAATCCCCAAGCGATGACGGTCCTGTGCACGCAGCGAGGAGTGGCGCATGCCTCCCGTCCTTGAGGTCAAGGACCTGTCCACCCACATCCAGCTGACCAAGTCGGTGGTGCAGGCGGTCGGGAACATCGACCTGCACATCGAACTGGGGGAGACGCTCGGGCTGGTCGGCGAGTCCGGCTGCGGCAAGTCGATGACCGGATTGTCGATCATGGGCTTGCTTCCACCTGGCGGCCAGGTCGTCAACGGGTCGGTGAAGCTGGACGGCAGGGAGCTGGTCGGCCTGACCGACGCCGAGCTGCGCAAGCTTCGCGGCAACGAAATGACGATGATCTTCCAGGACCCGCTGACCTCGCTCGATCCGACCAAGACCATCGGCTATCAGGTTGCCGAGCCGTTCCGGCTGCATCGTGACGCGAGCAAGCGCGAGGCGATGGAGCGCGCGGCCGAGGTGCTGGCGTTGGTGGGTCTGCCCCGGCCGAAGGAGCGGCTGACCGACTATCCGCATCAACTGTCCGGCGGCATGCGGCAACGCGTGATGATCGCGATCGCGCTGACCTGCGAGCCGAAGCTGCTGATCGCCGACGAGCCGACAACGGCCCTGGACGTCACGATCCAGGCCCAGATCCTGGCGCTGCTTGACGATCTCAAGGATCGGCTGGGCATGGCGATGCTGCTGATCACCCACGACATGGGCGTGATCGCCGGCCACGCTGACCGGGTCAACGTCATGTACGCAGGGCGGCTGGTCGAGACCGCGGAAACGGGCAGGCTGTTCGGCCACATGCATCACCCGTACACCCAGGCGCTACTCGGTTCCATCCCGCGGCTGAGCCAGGACCACAGGCAGCGGTTGCTGAACATACCCGGGCTCCCGCCCGACTTGTCGAAGCCTCCGCCCGGCTGCAGGTTCGCCCCGCGATGCGCGCATGCCACCAGCAAGTGCGGCGAGAGCGAGCCTGCGCTCGCCGGAGACAGCATGGACCACCGGTTCGCCTGCTGGCATCCGGTCGATGGCTGGGCGCGGCTCGGCGCCGGGGACGGTCGAGTCGGGGACGGCCAGCTCGGTGACGGCCAGGTCGGGGACCGCGAGGTCGTCGATGACCCGATCGATGACGGCGAGGTTGGGGACAGCGCGGCCGGGCATGGCCAGGCGGGCCGGGAGCATGCGCCAGGGCCGGCCGTGACCGTGCTCGACCGGCCAGCCCCGCCTGTCGCGATACCGCGCCAGTCCGGGCCGGCGCCTGACACCGCAGCCGCGCCACTGCTCCAGATCAGCAACGTGGTTAAGGAGTTCCCCGTCACGGCCGGCATACTGCAGCGCCAGGTGGGCCGAGTCCATGCGGTGTCCGGTGTCTCGTTCACCGTCAGCGCGGGGGAGACCTACGGCCTCGTGGGCGAGTCAGGCTGCGGTAAGACGACCATCGGCCGGGTGATTGTCGCGCTGGAACGTCCGACGTCGGGAGCTGTAACGCTGCGGGGCAAGAACGTCTCCAACCTGTCCGGCAGTGACCTCCGCCGAAACCGCCGCCACCTGCAGCTGATGTTCCAGGACCCCTACTCCTCGCTGGACCCGCGGATGAGGGTCGGAGCGATCATCCGCGAGCCGCTTGCCATTCAGCGCATGGGCACCCACGAGCAGCAGCACCAGCGAGTGTTCGAGCTGCTCGACGAGGTCGGCCTCCCGCGCAACGCCGTCGAGCGCTATCCGCACGAGTTCTCCGGCGGGCAGCGCCAGCGCATCGGCCTCGCGCGTGCTCTCACGCTCAACCCGCAGGTCATCGTCGCCGACGAGCCAGTCAGCGCGCTTGACGTATCGATCAGGGCGCAGGTGCTCAACCTGATGAAGCGGCTGCAAGCCGATCATGGGCTGACCTACATCGTCATCTCGCACGACCTGGCGGTGGTGAAGTACATGGCCGACCGGATCGGAGTCATGTACCTGGGCAAGCTGGTGGAGCAAGGCTCGGGTGACGACATCTACCAGCGTCCCGCCCACCCTTACACGGCCGGGCTGATCGCGACGATCCCGGTGCCCGATCCCGCGGTAGCCAGACGCAGGACCGGGGCCGGCATCGCCGGAGAGTTGCCAAGCCCGATCGAACCGCCGTCTGGCTGCCGGTTCCGTACCCGCTGTCCGTTCGCTCGGGAACTGTGCGCGCAGGAGGAGCCGCAGCCTCGCTCGTTCGGGCCGGGTCACACCGCCGCCTGCCACTTCCCGCTGCAGGACTACCAGCCAGCGGCGGTCGGCACGACGGACGAACAGGACCTGCGGTCCTCCGATAGCAACTTGTGACGCTTTTGCCCTTTGACTGCCATCTGTGCATGGTTACGCTTCGGCCAATCGGCACGTGCCGACGCCCCGGCTGCCATCCCTGACAGACCGAGCCCGAGCAGGAGAGGAAGCGCAGGCAATGAAGAGATTCGCGCGGCCGGGGGTCATCGTCGCAGTTCTCGCTCTGGCGGCTGGCACCTCGCTGGCCGCCTGTGGCACGAGTAGCAATGGGGCACCGTCACTGGGGGCCGGCGGCGCATTCGGCACATTGCCGGCCGCGGCAACTGGCCCGCAGCACACGGGCACCATCACCTGGGCGGAGGCGCCGGGCACCGCGCCGACCTGGATCCTTCCGCTGGTGACCTCGGCCGCGTACTCGGTAAACGACACGTCGCAGTTTTCCTACGAGCTGTGGCGGCCGCTGTACTGGTTCGGGAACGGGGTCGAGCCCACCGAGGTGCCCGCGATGAGCCTGGCCTACGCCCCGGTGTGGTCCAACGGTGACAAGACGGTCAGCATCACGCTCAAGAGCAACTTCAGGTGGTCCGACGGTCAGCCAATCTCCGCAAAGGATGTGCTGTTCTTCTTCGACGAGGTCGAGGCAGCGGTCAAGGAAGACCCGGCGAACTGGGGACCGTACTCGCCTGGGCTCGGGATCCCGGACGAGGTGGCGAGCGCCAGCACGCCCAACTCGAGCACCGTGGTGTTCAACCTGAAGAAGGCTGTCAACCCAGGCTGGTTCCTCGACGACGAACTTTCCGCGATCTTCCCGATGCCCTCGCATGCCTGGGCGAAGGACTCGGCCAGCGGGCCGCTACTGGACTTCACCGTGCCGGCGAACGCGACGAAGATCTACAACTTCCTCGCCAAGGCGTCAGGGTCTGTGAGCACTTATACCAGTAACCCGCTCTGGCAGGTCGTAGACGGGCCGTACAAGCTCACCGCCTTCAACGACAGCACCGGCGCGTTCACCATGTCGCCCAACCCGGCCTACGGCGGCCCGCACGCCGACAAGATCTCGACCCTGCAAGCTGACCCGTTCACCTCTGACACGGCCGAGTTCGACGCGGTACGCGCAGGCAAGATCGACGTCGGCTACCTGCCGCTGACCGATATCAAGCAGGTGAATATCGTCAAGGCGGGCGGCTACAACGTGTTCGGCTACCCCGACTTCGGCTTCACCTACGTGACCTATAACTTCCTCGACAAGACGGGTAACTTCAACAACGTCATCGCTCAGCTCTACATCCGGCAGGCGCTGGCACACCTGGAGAACGAGCAGGGCTACATCCGCGCGTTCTTCGGTGGCGCCGGCGGTCAGGCCTACGGTCCCGTCCCGGCAGTGCCGGCCAGCCCATATACCCCAAGCGACGCGGTGACCGACCCGTACCCGTTCAGCGTGAAGGCCGCCATCGTGCTGCTGAAGGAGCACGGCTGGACGGTCGACACTTCGGGCACCGACTCGTGCGCAAAGCCTGGTACCGGTCCGGGAGAGTGCGGGGCCGGGATACCGGCCGGGACCAAGCTGCAGTTCAACCTGATCTACACCAGCGCACCGGCGGTTATCGGGGAGATGGTCACGGCCCTGGCCTCAGCAGCCGCCAGCGCAGGCATCACGATCCAGCTGCAGAGCAGCAGTTACAACTACATCATCACCAACTACGACGACCCCGTTCCCAGCGGGAAGCCCTACATCGACAAGTGGGCGATGGAGGATTTCGGCGGGTTCACCGACGCCACCTATCCCACCACGCTCGGGATCTTCAACGGACCTGGCGCGGAAAACGAGGGCGGTTACAGCAACGCGACTGCGGACAAGCTGATCACCGCCTCGGTAACCGGCGGTAACCCGGCTGCCGTGAAGGCCGAGGCCGCGTTCCTGACCGAGAACCAGCCAGGCCTCTTCCAGCCGAACGGTGACACGGTCGTGGTCTGGCGGAAGAACCTGTCGGGCCTGCCGGCCTCGTTCTCGAACATGACGCAGGCGTTCCTCACGCCTGAGTACTGGTACCTCACTGGCTAAGGACCCGCATGCCAGAGGCATGATCTTCCGCACGCCAGGGGAGTCATGGCGATGATTTCATTCGACTTCCCGATCTCGTCGCAGCCGACGTGTTGCCGGGCCGGGCCGGCGCTGCTCTGCCTCAGCGGCCTGGGCCGGTGCCGTGGCAGTGTTTCCATTTGCGGCCGCTGCCGCAGGTGCACTGGTCGTTGCGGCCGCGGCGGGCGTCGGTTTTGGCATAGCTGTTCATGAGGTCGGCGGGGGCCCGGCCGGCGCGGAGGAGGGCGGACATCTGCCGCATGGGCTCGGTGATGTGGTGGAAGAAGTCCTTGTAGCCGGGGCAGAGGTAATGCTGGCCTGGTTCGCCGTAGGGCGAGGTGGCGAACCGGTCCTTCGGGCAGCCGCCGTTGCAGGCGAAGGCGACGTCGCAGTCCCGGCAGTACCTGGTGAGTGTGTCGCGCTTGTCTTGCCCGAACTTGCGCTGCTGGGGCAGCACGATCAGGTCGAGCAAGTGCTTGTCGCCGATGTTGCCGAGCAGGTAGCCGGGCTCGACGTAGTGGTCGCAGGAGTACACGTCGCCGGTGTGCTCGAGCGCGAGCTGGGTGCCGCAGGTCGGCTCGTGCACGCACATGCCGCCGGGCTCGCCGTGGAAGTGGGCCAGGGCAGTGTCGAACATCTGGACGTAGACGGTGCCGATGTCGTGGCGGACCCAGTCCTCGAAGACCTCGATCAGGAACCGGCCGTACTGGGTGGGGCGGACCGACCGGCGGGTGACCAGGGTGCCGTCCTGGGTGTAGAGCGGGCGGCCGTGCACGCCATGGCCCCAGCCTTGGTCGGCGATCGGCAGGGTCTGCTCGGTGGCCCGCTCGATGATCGGGATGAACTGGATGAACGTGGCGCCAAGCTGGTCGCGCAGGTAGGCGTACACCTGTCGGCCGTGGTCGCCGTTGGCGGCGTGGATGGTGGTGAGCACGTTCCAGTCCACGCCGTGCCGCTTGAGTACCTCCAGGGCACGGATGACCCGGTGGTGGGTAGGCTTGCCGCCCTTGTCGACCCGGTAGGCATCATGCAGTTCGGCCGGGCCGTCGATGGAGATCCCGGCTAGGAACCCGTTCTGCTTCAGGAAGTCCCCCCACTCATCATCGAGCAGCGTGCCATTGGTCTGGATCGTGTTCAGGATCCGCTGGCCGGGCCGGGCGTAGGCGTGCTGCAGGTCGATCGCGCGGCGGAAGAAATCCAGGCCCATCATCGTGGGCTCGCCGCCCTGCCAGGCGACCACCACCTCCGGGGCGCGGGCGTGCGCCTCCAGCAGCTGCCGGATGTAGGTCTCCTGCAGGTCGGCGGCCATCCGGAACCGGCTGCCCGGGTACAGCATCTCCTTGGACAGGAAGAAGCAGTACTCGCAATCCAGGTTGCACACAGCCCCGGTCGGCTTGGCCATCACATGAAACGCCAGCGGAGCCCCCGGAACGGTCAGCACAGGACCCCCCGAAAGGGACGAATCCGGCGGCGGACTATCGCCTGCCGCGAGGATCGCGGGGTCTGGCGGGTGAGTCATTCTGGGCTTCTCCGGACTTGCTGGCCATGGCGGGACCGCTGACTTGATCTGGATCCCGGGCGCGAGGCGGGTACCGATGCTGAGTACCCGCCGCTGGCGTGGGCGATGCGGCCGAGAGCAGTCATTCTTTCTGCACGGAGCTATCACCAGATCAGCTGACGCGCCGAATCGGCCGGCAACCGAGCATGAAGGCCAGGGACGATCGCGGTGGCGTGTCCAGCCGACGTAAGGAGCCCAGTTGGTGGAAAGGGGTGCGCGGCGCGCTCGTTACGACGCCGGGATCCGCCGTTTCATGCTTATCGGGTGATGTGTGGTCGGGTCGCCTGGGCATTTGGTTGTGGCGAGGGCGACGCGCCCGCATGACCAGGAATGCGGGCCTGCGGGTGGAGGTACGGCCAGCTATGAGCGGGCGCGATCGGGTTCGCGATCGGGCTGTTCGCCCCGCCGCTACTAGCCGCCACAGCAGTCGGCGCGGCGATCGGCGCGGGGGCTGGCAAACTGCTGCATCACAGAACCAAGAGCAAGCTAGAGGAACAGGCCGGCACCACCATCCCGGTTGGCGGCGCCGGCCTGATCCTTGCCTACCCGCACTCGGCGGCCGCCAAAGTCGAGCCTTCGGTGACCCGCGCCATCAAGAAAGTCGCCGGCGAAGCCGAAGGACATCACGTGAACGCGCTGAAGCGCGCGCTCGCCGACGCACAGCAGAGGATGGCCGAGAAAGACTCCTGAGGCCTGCGGCTGCGGTACCCGAGTTGCTCGTTTGACTAGTGTCGGGATATGTGACGATGGCAGCTGAACAGCCACAGAGCCTGGTGACCGAGGCAGTCCACAGCCTTGAGGTGCGCTGGATCTTCCCAGGCCACCTGGAGGCCGCAGTGGCCAAATGGTTCGCACGGTTCCCGGTGGCGACCGAGTCGCGTGCGGACGTCTATCTCCTGGATCCGCAGTTGCGCGGGTTGTCGGTGAAGGTCCGGGCTGGCGGGGCACTGGAGGTGAAGGTGTACAGCGGGAGCCCGGGGATCCTAGAGGTGGCGGGCCGCGCCCGCGGACGCATGGAATCCTGGCAGAAGTGGTCCTTTCCCTTTAGCCCGCTCGATCCCGGAAGCGGTGACCCGCCCGGCTGGAGGCTGCTACGCAAGAGGCGGCGCATCAGCCAGTTCTCACTGGCCAGCGGACAGATCGCAGCTGCCGGCCCGGGGCTGAGCCAGCAGCCGCGGTGCCAAGTGGAACTAACCGAGGTCCAAGCGAACGGCCGGGACTGGTGGACGCTGGGATTCGAAGCGACCGGCCCGGCCGATCTGCACCGCAGCGAACTCCAGGCGGCAGCCGCGCTCTTGTTCGCCCACGCACTGCCCGGCGGCCTGGAACCCGGCCCCGATGAATCCAGGTCCTATGCGGAGTGGCTGTCGCAGCGACCGGATGCCGCCAGTGACACCAGCGCCTGAAGATGTCCTGTGCCGAACAACCGTGCGGCCAGCAAGGCCGGATGGAGCTCAGCTCTGCGTGCGGGCAATCTTGCCTGCGGTTATCGAATGAGATCAAGCGCATATGCCACTGACGCGGCTCATTACCTGCCCGGCAGCCCGCCGCCTTTACTTGCCCGGCAGTCCGCCGCCTTCGGCGGCTTCCCGCTCAGCCTTGTCCGGCGTTCCACGCAGCGCCGTGATGATTATCATCGCGATGAACGCCCCGATCACCGGACCGGCCACGTACACCCACCAGCCGGTGAAATCAGCTCCCACGATGTCTGGCCCCAGCGAGCGCGCGGGGTTCATTGACGCGCCACTGATGGGGCTGGCGAAAAGTCCGAGCAGTGCGACGGTCGAGCCGACGGCGATGGCCGCGTTATGGCCGATGCTCCGGCTCCCGGTCGCGGTGTTGAGGATGATGCTCACCAGGATCAGCGTCAGCACTGTTTCCATCACCAGCGACTTCCAGTCGCCGCCGGGCTTATCGATGGGGTAGTTGCCGCCGGCGCTGACGTCCCCGAACATGGCCTGCAAGAACAGCGCGGCGCCGATCGCCCCGGCAAACTGGGCCACCCAGTACGGCAGCACCCACTTGGGCGGGAAGACTCCGCGGCACGTGAAGCCAAAGGTCACGGCCGGGTTGATGTGCAGCCCCGACAACGGGCCCCAGGCGTAGATCATGGCCATCACCACCGCCCCCGGCGCGATGACCGCGGCTGCACGGGTGACAGGCGTGGCGCCGACGAAGTGGTTGATCACCCCGGCCCCCGCAGCGACCGTTACCAGGATGAAAGTCCCGATGAACTCCACGATCACCCGGATCCACAGCGGCCGCTCCCTGAGTGTGTCCTCCTCGAACTGCACAAGGTAGTGGCGGCGCATCCGGGCAGCGTGATCGCGGTCGGTTCCGCCGGTGTCGGCGTCAGCCACGGAGCCTCCCCACCGTTCCCATGCGGGCAGTTGACAAGCTCAGTCGGATGTGCCGGTCAGGCGGCATGCTCCAGGAGAATGAGCTCGCGCGTCCGCGCCCAGCCGAGGCTCCGAGCCAGCGCACTGCGACGAGGTCTTCGGTCGCCGGTGACTTCGGAGCCGTTTGAAATCCAGAGGCCGAGGCATGCCGTTGATCGCCCGCAGGACATGCTGGCAGTCCACCTTGCCGCTTATATCGACTGGTCAGGCTCGGCCCCTGATTGTCTAAGCCGGGCTGGCTCAGCTACCTGAAGGGCGTTCAGCTGAGACTGGCTTGAGGTGCTGTTGCCGGACCTCATTGCGTCCTTCCCGGGCGTTGTGAATTCTGCTTAGTGTGCCCGCGGGAAAGTCAGCCAACGTCATCCTTTCCGGGTGGTTGACACACGCTCGGCCCGAGTCCATCGGCCTTCCGGCTTCGCGGGCAGGCCGATCCGCCGCCACCTTGGTTAGTCGTCCGCGGCGGCCACGAGGCGGCGCGGAACTGCGGACCCAGCTTTCACCCGGCCCGTGTGATGCGTAGCCGTGACACGGGGGAGAGTCTGTGGGGATGAGTGAGCAGACAGAAACCGAGAATCGGCGCAGGCCACCCGCAGGCCAGCCGAGGGCTGATTACGGCCAGCGTCAGCAGTACGAGCGGCCAGCCGGGGTAGATCTGCCGGTATTCGGCCATGTCGCATACAAGAGCGTGGG
>Ga0187814_10000526_pt1 | contig 13027 bp, 13 predicted proteins | sample NC_S_4_FD_132450 | JGI IMG/M metagenome (GOLD analysis project Ga0187814, IMG submission 132450) | Wetland sediment microbial communities from Neuse River Estuary, North Carolina, USA - ASW-S_4 | ecosystem: Environmental > Aquatic > Freshwater > Wetlands > Sediment | place: USA: North Carolina... | reverse complement strand
GCAGAGTCCACTGAACACACAGAGCTTCAAATAAGCCATTGCAGTCACTTTCATGTTCTTCAATGGAGTAAGGACACTTTCCCCGTATGTTTTTTGTGAGACTCTCCGTGGCTCTGCGGTGCGCTTCAGCCCTCCTTCGCGGTATCTGAGATGCGCCGTGGTAGTTGCCGGGTGAGTAATTCTTAGGGAGGGCGGTACCGCGGGAAGGGGCATTCATTGTTTTCAAGGAATGCAGTATCTTCGTTTCTCAGATTATTCCGGGACTCAGAGAAGTCCCGGGAAACCCTTTGTATCCATTTAAGCGAGCGACAACATGAAAAGTAGTGCGCATCTGGCTCTCGTTTTCGTGGCGTGTATGGGGCTTTCGGCCTGCTCCAGCCTCGGGGACACAATCTTTCTAGCCCAGAATGTGAGCGATCGGGCGAAGGCCCAGGCCCTGACGGACGCGGGCATCGCGGCCTACAACGACCGGCTCGTCAAACGCGAGCAGTTCGATCAGGTCGAGGCGGTCAAACGCTATTTCGTCGTTGCGCTTCGATACGACCCCATGAACACCACGGCCCAGCACTACTACAGTCTCGCAGACGGGTTCAGCGCGGCGAGGCTTCGCGACAGCCTGCGGGAGGCCAGGAGCCTCCTCGGCCAGACGGGACGGCAGGAGGACGATAACTACCTCCTGGCCATCGACGCGCAACGCGCCGCGCGGATCGATCGCAGCAACGCGGATGTCGTAAAGCTCTTGAAGGACAGCGCGCCGGTGCGGTCGGACCTCGTTGCCCTGTACGTCGCGCGCGCGCGGGCTTCGATCGGCAAACTCGGAGCGGCCGGGAGCGAAGCCGCCAAAGAGCCTCTGTATATCGATGCCTTTCAGAATTCGACCAAGGCCGTCCAGGTCGATCCGGGGAATTTCACGGGACGCTCCTTGAACTCTCGCTTGCGCTCGGACATCTCGGATCTCGTGAAGCGCAGGCTCCTCTCCCTGAATGGACTCATCGATAAGGGCAGCTTCAGCGCCGCGGCCACTCAGCTCGATTTGATCAGTGAGCTCAACGACAAGCTGGGCGGAGAGTTCGACGATCAGGTGGCGAGCGCAGGCTACGACCTGAACTACAGCTGGGCCGGATATTATTACGACAAGCGCTCGTATGATCGCGCGGAGGCCAAGGTCGAGGCCGCGCTCGCGCTCAAGCGCGGAAGCGAGGCTCAGGCTCTGCTCCAACGCATCGTCGCAGATCGGAGCAAGGCGGAGCACGGAGCGACCTTCGAGGACGGGATCAGGATCGTCGACGCGGCGCTGAAACGGGGCGATCTCGGATCGGCGCAGCGGAGCGTGGACTACCTGGCCGCGCGAACGACGGATTCCGCCAAAACATCAGTCCTGGATGACCGCCGAGCCAAGATCAAGGCGGCCGTGGCCGACAGCTACTCGCGCGCCGTCGCGCTCTATCAGGCCGAAAAGTTCAACGACGCCATCGATCTTCTCGAAGTCGTCGTGGCCGTGGACCCGGGCTACCAGCAGGCAGCCGACTATCTCGACAAGGCCCGAGCGAAGCAGAAGCTTCTCAATCAGTACTGAGCGAAGGTCCGCGGATCGGAGAAGACATTATGAAGCTGCCCCCGAAGGAACGGCTCCCGTTCCATGGAATGGAACTTGCCTATGCGATCGCCCTCCTCCTCTGGTTCTTCCTGCCGATCATCGCGCCGCGGCCCGGCACGCTTTCGCCCCCACTTCTTCCATTTGCGGTCGCGCAGGGGCCGACTTCTCACCCCGTGGCCTTCGTCGCGTTGGCTCTCGTGTCCTGGTCCATTCCCCTCCTCGCCTTATGGAAAATCGCCGCCTTCTTTCTCTCCGGACGGATGCCCGCCTGGACCGATCCGACGCGCTCCGGCGCGATCCTCGTGAGTTTCGCGGCCACGAGCTTCGTTCTGGCCTGCGCCCTGATCCATGCCACAAACTTCGCTTCCAGTTTCGAATACTTCCGCGCGGCCTCTCCCTTCGTCTGGGCCATGGGCGTGGTCTCCCTGGCATACAACGCCTTCTCCCTCGTGGCGCTCATACGCGCATCGAGCGCGCGCGACGAGTCCTACGTCGAGTACCGCGAGTTCAAGCGGACCCTTCCCTCCGAGTCGCGCGGTTTGCGCGCGCTTTTCGGCTCGGGCGGCATCCAGCGCCGCCTGGTCGTCTCCTTCGCGCTCATCATCCTCATCATCATCGTCTTGATCTGCGGCGTGCTGCTCGGAGACTTCGGCAGGACGATCATGAATGCGGTGATAGCGAGCGGGGAGGCCCTGGCGGACCGCAGCGCAAGCGTCATCAAGGCCTCCATAGGAGATTCCATCGCCATCGACGACTATCTCTCGCTCGAGGCGAAGAAGAACTCCTCCGCGACTTTCCCGTTCAATTCGCTTTCGTTCTATCGGCGGGATCCCCGGTCGGGCGCCATGGTCGTGGCGGCGAGCACCTCCCCGGAGCTCCGCGGGAAGCGCACGCCGGCTCTCGACTTCCAGCTCGGCGAGATGACCTACCGAGATTCGGCGTCCGGGAAGAGCATCGAGTTCCTCTCGCCGGTGACGCTGAGCTCGGTCTTCCTCGGGTACGTCTCCGTCGACTACGACAAGGACGTGATCCTCGCGCCTTACTTCAAGACGCAGATCAAGGTCCTCATCATCGCGATCGTCTCGATCTATCTCTCGATCTTCGTGACCTACCTCTTCGGACGGAACATCGCCTTTCCGATTCTCTTCCTGCGCATGAGCGTCAACGCCATAGCCCGCACCCTCGAGAATATGATCAAGGGAAACCAGCGCATCTCCGCCGACCTCCTCCGCTACAAGGACAGGGTTCTCACGCGCGACGAGATCAAGGGCCTCAGCCTCGAGATCGGCAACATGACAACAGTCATTCGCGGCGTGCTGCCCTACGTCTCCGCTTCCACGCTCAAACATTCCGAGCGGGCCACGCCGAGCACCGAGACGCGGGAGCTCGCGTTCCTGTTCACCGACATACGCGGATTCACCACGCTCTGCGAGGGGCGAGAACCCGCCGAGATCGTGCGAATGCTCAACCATTATCTCGAGCTCCAATCCTCCGTCATACTCGCCAACGGAGGCGACATCGACAAGTTCGTCGGAGACGAGATCATGGCCATGTTCGAGGGCCCGGCGAAGGAGCTCAACGCCTGCAAGGCCGGCATCGGAATTCGAGCCGCCATGGCCAAGGAACGGCAGCTCGCAGAGGCGGCGAACCGCGATGTCGTATCCATCGGCATAGGGATAAATGCGGGTCCGGTCGTCTTCGGCAGCGTCGGCGCCCGGGACCGCATGGATTTCACGAGCATCGGCGACACCGTCAACCTGGCGGCCAGGCTCGAGGGAGCGAACAAGACCTACGGCACCAAGTCCCTCATCACAGAAGCGGTCTACGAAAAGGTGAGGGACGAGCTGCTCTGCAGGGAGATCGACCTCCTCACCGTAAAGGGCAAGACCAAGCCGGTCCGCATCTATGAAGTACTGCAGGAGCGGAAGAGCGCGGCGCCCAAACTCGTGGATTTGAGTAGGCTCTTCGAGGAGGCGCTCGGCCTGTATCGCCGGCAGGACTGGAAGGGCGCGGAGCGCGTGTTCACGAAGCTCGTCGCCGATTTGCACGATGAGACGAGCACGGTCTTCCTCGGGCGCATTCGCCTGTTCGCCATGACCCCTCCGCCATCGCCCTGGGACGGAGTATTCAACCTGACCGTGAAGTGAAGGGACTCGGGCCGTCCGCGCCGCTGCCCGGGCCGCGCCGCCGCCCTCGCCGCGGCTCCCGCAGGTCGTTCTCTTGCGCCGATCCGAGCTCAGGGTATAGGCTCGGTTCATGACACGGCAGGAGTACCGCGAACGCCTCCGCGAAAAGCGCGTAGGGATAGCCGGAGCCGGGGGGCTCGGATCGAATTGCGCGATCGCGCTCGCCCGAGCCGGAGTCGGCAGCCTCGTCGTAGCCGATTTCGACAGAGTCAGCCTCGACAACCTCGACCGCCAGGCCTATTTCCTGGATCAGGTCGGCATGCTCAAGATCGAGGCCTTGGCCCTCAACATCGCGCGGATAGATCCCTCGATCCAGGTCGAGGCTCACGCCGTCCGCCTCGACCGCGGCACGCTGGCGGCCATCTTCTCGGACTGCGACGTGATCGTGGAAGCCTTCGACGCCGCGGAGGCGAAGGTCATGTTCATAGAGACGCTCCTCGAGGAACTCCGGGATCGGCCACTCGTCTGCGCCTCGGGCGTGGCAGGTTACGGACGGCCGGAATCCTTCCGTGTGCGCCGCTCGGGAGCCCTTCGCATGGTCGGGGACTTTGAGAGCGGGGTCGGGCCCGACAATCCGCCCATGGCCCCCCGCGTCGGCATAGCCGCGTCGATGGAAGCGGACCTGGTGATGGAGGTCCTTCTCGCATGACAGTCACGGTAAACGGCGAAGTGCGGGAGCTCCCCGAAGGGACGGCGACCGTCCGGGCGCTGCTCGATGCGATGCGCTACTCTTTTCCCCTCCTCATCGTCCGCGTGAACGGTCGGCTCGTTGAGCGCGCTTCCTACGCGAGCGAGCCGATAGCCGCGGGAGACCTCGTCGACGTCTATCACCTCGTATCCGGCGGCTAAGACAGTGGACGAATTCCCTTGACCGGCAGGGCCCGGCGTTATTATGACTAAAATAGTCCGAATAGGTGCAATTGATGAGCCTGATATCGACCCGGTCACGCTACGGCCTCCTTCTTCTCCTCGATCTCGTGGACCGCGGAGCCGCGGGTCCCTGTGACCTTTCGGGCATAGCTCAGCGTCAGGGCATCTCGGAAACCTACCTGGCCAAGCTCGCGGTGGCGCTCAAGGCCGGCGGCGTACTCAGGTCGTCGCGCGGCTCGCGCGGAGGGTACGAGCTGGCAAGGCCGGCCTCGTCGATAGACTTGCTTGGCGTCGTGGAGGTGCTGGAGGGACGCTCGCCCCTCGTGGAGTGTACGGACGAGACGGCATCCTGCGAACGCTCGGCCGATTGCAGGGCGCTGCCCATATGGGCCGGCCTGAATCGGATCGTGAACGACTACCTGCGGGGCATATCCCTGGCCGACGCCGCTGCCTCGCGAACGGCGGACTACGTCATCTGACCCGCCGGCGGAAAATGGAGAACAACTCATGAGTTATGCGGAACTGATCACGGATCTCATCGGAAACACGCCTCTCGTCAAGATACGGGCCGAGGGTTCGGGCGCGCGCGCGACGATCCTGGGCAAGCTTGAGTCCTTCAACCCCTTCTCGAGCGTGAAGGACCGCATCGGTCTCGCGATGGTGGAGGACGCCGAGCGGCGTGGAGCGCTCAAGAAGGGCGCGCTCATCGTCGAGCCGACGAGCGGGAACACAGGCATCGCGCTCGCCGCGGTCGCGGCCGCCAAGGGCTACAGAATCATCCTCACCATGCCCGAGACGATGAGCGTCGAGCGGCGCAAGCTCCTGGCCGCCTTCGGCGCCCAGGTGGTCCTCACCGAGGGAGCCAAGGGCATGAAGGGAGCCATCGCAAAGGCCGAGGAGATAGTGGCCTCGACCCCGGGCGCCTTCATGCCGCAGCAATTCGAGAATCCGGCGAATCCGGAGATACACCGGCGGACGACGGCCGAGGAGATATGGCGAGATTCAGGCGGGAAAGTGGACGTGCTCGTGTCGGGTATCGGAACCGGCGGCACCATAACCGGCGTGGCCGAGGTGCTGAAGGCGCGCAAGCCAGGCTTCAGAGCCATAGCCGTCGAACCGGCAGATTCGCCCGTCCTCACCGAGGGGCGGTCCGGCCCACACAAGATCCAGGGCATCGGCGCTGGCTTCGTGCCAAAGGTGCTCAAGCGCGAGCTTATCGACGAGGTCATCGCAGTTAGGCACGAGGACGCGGGGACAGTGGCGCGCCGCCTCGCCCGCGAGGAGGGCATACTCGTCGGCATATCCTCGGGTGCCGCCCTCTGGGCGGCCATCGAGGTCGCGAAGCGGCCGGAGAGCGACGGGAAGACGATCGTGGTCATCCTCCCCGATACGGGCGAGCGCTATCTGTCAACCTGGCTCTTCGAGGAGACGCCCGGAGGCTGAGCCCAATGTGGATGAGGAAGGAGCGCGACTATCAGCGATCAGCGGCGATTAGCGGGACGGCGATCAGGGACAGTGCTCGATTCAATCGGCAGTTGTGCATGCAAGCGTATTGAGAACATGAGGAAACCTCGCGAGCTCCAGGAAGGAGCGCGCTACCACGTAACAGCGCGGGCGAACCGAAAGGAAATGATCTTCGACGCTGGGCCAATGAAAGAGCTCTTCCTCTCGACAGTGAAGCGAGCGAAGTTAAAGTACAACTTTCGGATCGAAAACTTCTGCATAATGGGGAACCACTTTCATTTTGTTATTCGGCCTGGGAGAGGCGCGAATCTGTCGGCGATCATGAGGTGGATTTTGAGCGTCTTCGCGATGGCGTACAATAAGATCAGGGGCCTTACTGGGCACGTCTGGGGCTGTCGGTTCTTTTCGCGGATCATCTCAGGACTGCGGGAGTTGGTGCAAGTGTTCGAATACATCGACAACAATCCCGTGAAAGCGAGCCAGGTTGAAGACCGACGGGAATGGCGGTATGGAGGTCTTTGGCACGATAGGCGAGGCTCTCGTGAGATACTGGATGAAATGCCGATATGGCTGCGGCTGCTCTTCCCCGAACATGCGCCACAATTGATTCGCTGATTACGCTTCTCTCTTCACCCTAGGGACCCGCTCATTGCGAGCGGGTCCTGTTGTTTGTGCGCCCGGTAGGGTGCACCCTCTTGGCGGTGAAAGTTCTCCACAAGCCCAACAGGAGGAATCATTTGTGACTGGTAAGAGTGTCTATCGAGGTCAATAGAGGGACAATAGGACAATGACAATAGGGGGACAGAGCTCGATTCAAACCAATCCGATCCGAGGAGGGACAGAGCTCAGTTTGCTCAAATCGCAGCCAACGCCTGATCGATGTCCGCGATGATATCGGTCACGTCCTCGATTCCGATCGAAAGCCGCACGAGGTCCACGCCAACCCCAGCCTCTCGGAGCTGTTCCTCGGACAGTTGGGAGTGGGTCGTGGTGGCGGGGTGTATCGCGAGTGACTTGGCATCGCCCACATTGGCGACATGGGAAAAGAGCTTGAGCGTCTCGATGAAGCGGCCACCCGCTTCCCTGCCACCTCTTATGCCGAAGACGACCATACCGCCGAATCCCTTTGAGAAGAGCCGTGTCGCGACCTCGTGGGAGGGGTCGTTTTCGAGGCCGGGATATCGTACCCACGAGACCTTGGGGTGATGTTCGAGGTGCCGTGCGACCGCCAGTGCATTCTCGCAGTGCCGCTGCATCCTGACGTGGAGAGTTTCGATACCTTGGAGAAAGAGCCAGGCGTTGTCTGGCGAGAGGCAGGCGCCGAGATTGCGCAGAGGGACAGTCCTGAACCGCAGCGCGAAAGCCACGGCCCGCTGCCCCTGAGGGAGGTCCAGCGCCCAGCGCAGGCCGTGGTAGTTCTTGTCGGGCCGTACGTACAGGTCGAACTTGGGATCGGACCAGTCGAAGCGTCCGGCGTCGGTGACGATGCCGCCTATCGCCGTCCCGTGGCCGCCGAGCCACTTTGTGAGCGAGTTGATGACGACGTCCGCTCCGAGCTCGATGGTCCTCAGGAGATAGGGCGTCGTGAACGTGGCGTCGACTACAAGGGGGAGGGAGTGTCGTTTCGCGATGCGCGATACCGCTTCGACGTCGGCCACATCGAGGGCCGGATTGCCGATCGTTTCGAGATAAAGCAGACGGGTCTTGGGGCTTATCGCTCGCTCGAAGTTCACGGGGTCCCGGCTGTCGACAAAGCGTGTATGGATGCCGAGATCTGGGAGGATGGCGTCGAACATCGTATAGGTGCCGCCGTAGAGGTTCGAAGCCGAGACAATCTCGTCGCCCGCGCGCGCGATGTTGATCACCGCGTAGAATACGGCGCTCGTGCCCGAGGCGACGGCTACGGAAGCCAGCCCCCCTTCGAGCTCCGTGACCCTGGCCTCCAGTATGTCGTTCGTGGGGTTGCCGAGCCGTGAGTAGATGTTCCCTGGCTCCTTCAGGGCGAAGAGGTTGGCCGCATGTTCGGCGCTTTTGAAAACGAAGGAGCTCGTCCGGTAAATCGGGACGGCCCGCGACAAGGTGCTGGAATCGGGGCCCTGCCCAGCGTGCACCGCGCTGGTCGAGAAGGCGCGCCGCGTCGTATCTGCCATGTCCTTTGTCCTCCCTGTGCGTAGGTCTTGCCTTTTTGCACAAAATATACCACAATGTAGTACTACCACTTTGTGGTATGTAAGGGAGCCTTGTCAAGATGCCGACGAACAAAAAGGCGACCCCGCGCGGTTCCGTGCCGGCGGCGCAAACCCCTGCGCCACCGGCGACTGCCATGGAAGTCGAACCGCGTCCCGCCAGGATGGATAGCGCCACCTTTTCGCGGCTCCGGCGCCTCATGAGGCGGAGCCAGCGCGAGCTGGCCGATGTGCTGGGCGTTTCCGTGAAAGCGGTCGAGAGCTACGAGCAGGGTTGGCGCCGCGTGCCCGCCAACATCGAGCGCATTCTCTATTTCCTTCTGTTCAAACTGAACGAGGACTCTCTCCAAGGAGAGGAGGACTGCTGGGTGGCTACGAAGTGCCCCGATTCGCAGCGCGAGAACTGCGTGGCGGCTTTGGCCAAGGAGGGGCGCTTCTGTTGGTTTTTCACGGGCAGACTCTGTAGCACCGCCGCGCGTGGGGAGGCGGAGTCCTGCTATTCGTGTTCGGTGTTCGCCCGCCTCCTCGAGCGCGTAAACGAATCCGCAGGCGAGAGCGCGAGGAAGGATGGATCTGCGACATGCCCGTGAGAATAGCTGACGACCTGCCCGCGCGGCGGATCCTCGCGGAGGAGAACATCTTCGTCATGACCGCGGACCGCGCCCTGCACCAGGATATCAGACCGCTTCGCATCGCGGTCCTCAACCTCATGCCCACGAAGATCGTCACGGAGACGCAGCTCCTGCGGCTCCTCGGCAACACGCCCCTACAGGTGGACATAAGTTTCGTCAGGATGGAGAGCCATGAGTCGAGGAATACGCCGTCTGAGCACCTCGACGCCTTCTACGAGCCGCTCGAGCGAATCCTCGATGAGCGTTTCGACGGCCTCGTCATCACCGGAGCCCCGGTGGAGACCCTGCCCTTCGAGGAGGTGGACTACTGGCCGGAGCTCGTCAGGCTCATGGACTGGAGCAGGACGAACGTCTGGTCGACGCTCCACATCTGCTGGGGGGCCCAGGCCGGACTATACCGCCACTTCGGGATCGGAAAGTTTCCCCTCCCCGCGAAGATGTTCGGCCTCTTCCACCACCGGGCACTTGACCTGTCCGAACCGCTTCTTCGAGGCTTCGACGAGGTCTTCCTCGCCCCCCACTCCCGCCACACCGAGGTGCGCGCCCAGGACATACAGCGGACGCCCGGGCTGAAGCTCCTCTGCATTTCGGACGAAGCTGGCGTCTACATCGCGGCTACGGAGGACCGCCGCATGGTCTTCGTCACCGGTCATCCGGAGTACGATCGCCTGACCTTGAAGGCCGAATACGACCGCGACATCGCGAAGGGGCTGCGCATCGCCGTGCCCGCCAACTATTTCCCCAACAACGACCCGAGCCAATCGCCTCCGATGACCTGGCGCTCGCACGCCCATCTGCTCTACGCGAACTGGCTCAATTACGCAGTGTACCAGGCCACGCCCTACGACCTCGGAGCTCTGTCCCCGGCGCAGCGGACGCAGTTCCGCCCCTCTTCCTTCGCGCGGTAGAGCGCCCGGTCTGCGGCTCCGAAAAGCTCATCCGGGCTTGCGGCGAGCTCCGGGCTCCACGCGACGCCGAGGCTCACGGTGATGGACAGACGTTCGGGGGGCCGATCTCGCGCTGTGCGGAACTCGAGCCAGAGTCCTTCGGCCTCCGACCTGAGTCGCTCCGCGAGCTCTGTCCCTCGTTCCCTGCCGGCGCCGGGAAGGAAAAAGGCGAACTCGTCGCCGGAGAGACGAGCCGCGATTTCGCCCTCGGCGAGGAGGGCGCTGAAGGCGGCCGCGGCGCTCGAGATGACCGCGTCGCCGGCCTGTGGGCCGTAGGCGGCGTTGATGTCGCGGAAGCGGTCGATGTCGAGCATGAGGAGGACGCAGCTTCGCGAGCTGCTCGACCCGCGTGAAAAGCGGAGCCGGACTGTCTCCTCGAGGAAACGGCGGTTGAAGAGGCCGGAGAGGTCGTCGGCTATGGCGCGCCGCCTGGCGGTCTCGCCCCAGCGCACGAGGCCGCCAAGGAAGCCGGAGGCCTCGTCGAGCCAGGAGACCATGACGCGGGCCATGGAGGAGAGGAGCTTCACGCCGATGATCGGGTGCTCCCACACGAGGCGATAGAAATCGATGGCCTCGAGCACGAGGAGGTCCACATCCTCCTTCGCGTAACAGGTCGCGGAGCGGGGTTCGCTTTCGATGATCGCCATCTCGCCGAAGAGGCTGCCTGGGATGTGCTCATAGATTTCGCGGCGCGTGCCGTCTGACTGAGCGACGTAGGAGCCGACCGTCCCCGATCTGACGATGAAGAGCTCCTGCCCCGTCTCGCCTTCGTGGAACACGGTTTGTCCCGACGGGATGTGTCGGGGCTCGAGGAAGGCGGAGACCGCATTGAGCTCGAGTCCGCTCATGCCCGAGAAGAGAGGCAGGGTTTCGAGGAAGTCCGTTATATGACTCATATCCCATTGTCCCGCGGCCTGCGCCTTACGCGGTAGATCCTGCTGCCACCGTCGCGCCAGGCCTTGGTGAGGACGCCGTAGGCGTCGTCCACCAGGCGCTTCCATTCGGCGCAGTCGTCCGGCCAGAGAGCTATGGCGAGGCTGGCGGTGAAGCTGAAGCCCGATCCGGCCGCGGCCGGCGGTTCGATGCCTCCGATGCCGACGGCGAGGCGCCGCGCCACGGCCGTCGCCTCCTCGTAGGAGCTTTTCGGGATGATGAGGGCGGTCTCGTTGCTGCGCAGACGGAGGGCCCAGCCGCGCCCGAGCCGCTCGGTCTGGGCGACCAGGAGGCCGGCCACGAGCTCCATGGCTTCGTCGCCCGCGGCGTGACCGTGGGCGTCGTTGAGTTCTTTGAAGCGGTCGGGTTTGAGCAGGACCACCGCCGTTGGAGCTTCAATCAAGCGGGGCAGCTCCTCGTCGAGGAAGGCGCGCGACCAGAGCCCTGTCCCCGGGTCGGTGTAGATCTGCCGCCGGAGCTCGCGCACCCAGGGAGCGTTCTCCGAGATGAGCCGATGTGTTGAACGGAGCCGAGAAGAGATCATGGAGAGGGAGCGCAGGAGGATGCGCGCGGTCGTGTCCGGCTTCTCTCTCGCGAGGTCTTCGAGCCCCCTGCCCCGCGAGGGGAAGGCGATGAGCGTTGAAGGGGTTTCCGCCCGCGCCCGCGCGTCGAACGCGGCGCCAACGGCGAAGTCGAAGTCGCCGAGCACGTCGCCGGCCACATAGCGCGCGATCTCGCGCTCGGTTTCGCCGTCCTCGCTTCGATAGATCCCTATCTCGCCGGAATGGACGATGAAGAAGCGGCGCGCCTTCTCGCCCGGGCAGAAAAGGACCGCGCCGGCGTCAAGGCTGACCGCCTCGCAGCGCTCCTCGACGTAAGCCAGGTCATCGTCGAGGAGGCTGGAGAACAGTTCGGCCCTGCGGAGCAGGGGGGAGATGTCCGCACTCGGCGCTTCGTGCACCATACATATAGACTATACGGCGGCGGGCCCCTTGTCGATGCTTGGGAGTCGCAGTTCGCGATCCCGCCCGGCTACAGTCCGATTCGCTTCATCCCTTCGGCGTTGTACCGCGACCCCGCCGCCGCCCCCGGAGGCAGAGCCCGGTCCAATGCATCCAGTTCCGCCGCTTCGAGCCTGAGGTCGACCGCGGCGATGTTGTCCCTAAGGTAGCGCTCGTGGCGCGTACCAGGGATGGGCACGACATCGTCTCCGCGCGACAGGACCCAGGCCAGCGTGAGCTGGGCGGCCGTCACCTTCTTGTGACCGGCTATCTCTTCGATGCGGCCGACGAGGCTCAGATTGCGCTCGAGATTCTCGCCGCTCATGCGCGGGTGTGCGCGGCGGAAATCCCGCTCGTCGAGGCGCGAGGGCTCCTTGATCGTCCCGGTCAGGAAACCTCGACCCAGGGGGCTGTAGGCGACGAAGCCTATGCCGAGCTCCCTGCAGGTCGCGAGGACGCCATCCTCGGGATCGCGGGTCCAGAGCGAGTACTCCGATTGGAGTGCGGCGATCGGATGCACGGCGTGGGCCCTGCGAATCGTGGCCGCTCCGGCCTCCGAAAGGCCGAGGAAGCGCACCTTGCCCGCCCTCACGAGCTCGGCCATTGCGCCGACCGTGTCCTCGATCGGCACCTCCGAATCGACACGGTGCTGATAGTACAGGTCGATGTGGTCCACGCCGAGGCGCCTGAGACTCATGTCGCAGGCCGCCTTCACATACTCGGGCCTTCCGTTCACGCCGAGCGAGGCGCCGTCTATGCGGCGCATGTTGCCGAACTTGGTCGCGAGGAAGACCTTGTCCCGGTAGCCGTCGCGGAGGGCCTGGCCCAGGAGCATCTCGTTGTGGCCGGCGCCGTACATGTCGGCCGTGTCCAAAAAGGTGAGTCCCAGGTCGACGGCCCGCCGGATCAACGCGACAGAGGCCAGGTCGTCCGAGGGGCCGTAGAACTCCGACATGCCCATGCAGCCGAGCCCGATGGCCGAAACCTCGGGCCCGTTTTTGCCGAGTCGTCGCTTTTTCATGCGTACCTCCGATGAGTGATTATCCAAAGGTACCGAAAAACCGCGCCCTCGGGCCGCCGGCCCGAGCCCTGTCCCTGTTGTTGTCCCCGTAGCTCGAGCTGCTGTGCGAGCACCGTCCCCGTCGTTCGATCTCTCGATGAGCCCCGGCCCTCTATTTTATCTATTTTCTCTATTTTCCGAGTCGGGCCTT
>Ga0187814_10000524_pt1 | contig 13039 bp, 11 predicted proteins | sample NC_S_4_FD_132450 | JGI IMG/M metagenome (GOLD analysis project Ga0187814, IMG submission 132450) | Wetland sediment microbial communities from Neuse River Estuary, North Carolina, USA - ASW-S_4 | ecosystem: Environmental > Aquatic > Freshwater > Wetlands > Sediment | place: USA: North Carolina... | reverse complement strand
GGTTTCCGGTGGCTATGGCGAGGGGGAAACACCTCTTCCCATTCCGAACAGAGCAGTTAAGCCCCTCAGCGCCGATGGTACTTGGCTCGCAAGGGCCTGGGAGAGTAGGTCGCCGCCGGTTTTCAGAGAAGGTCGAGGCTCAATTCACGTGCCGTTTCGAGCGCCACAGCGGCGGGATCGATCTCCCGATCACCCGTCACATCGGAATCCCAGTGGCGGACGGGCTGGCACGACTCGTGATGCGCGGGGCCCCGCTCCCGGTGGCGGGCGAGGTGACACTGCCAGTGGCGTGGGCATGCCGGGTGGCGCGCAGGATGCCGCTCCCGGTGGCGAACGGAGCGGCACGGCCGCCCGCGCCGGCATCACCGCTCAGGACAACACCGGCAGGCAGCACGGTACAACCGCCGCCGAGGGGCCGGCGACTGATCGTGGCGTGAGGAGCTTCCTCCGCGCCAACCCGCAGGCCGTCGTGCTGCTCGTCATCTGCCTGGTGCTCGGTCTGGGCACGTTCATCGCCGTTCTGATCGCCCTGGCGACAGCGGGTTCCGGCACGACGACCGGTGAGCCCAGCGGCTTGATCGTCGCACTGCACCTGCTGGCGCGCTAACGGAGCGCCAATCGGTCTTGCGCTGCCGTGAGCATCCTCGACTCGAACAGCGCCCAGCGGTTCTTTCCTGCTCCCTTCGCCTCGTAAAGGGCGAAGTCAGCATCCCGAAACAGATCGTCGGCCGTGCCGCGCTGTCCGAGCGCGATGCCGATGCTCGCCGTCACCGCCACCGCACGTCCATCAGCCTCGGTCAGCTCCACCGGCTCGGCCACCGCATCGCGGAGGCGCTTGGTCACGACCTCGGGGCTGGACGGCTGTGTGAGCCCCTCCAGGAGCACGATGAACTCGTCTCCTCCGAGACGTCCGACCCGGTCAGGCAATCCGTAAAAACCCCTGCTCTCGCCGCGGACTCCCCGCCGCGCCCGCGACCTCAGGCTGCTCTACCGTCCGGCTCGGTCGCGCTCGGAGAGCCGCGTACTCGCCCGGACGGGCGAGATGCAGTGCGCGGCGCGCGGGGCGACGGAGCCGGGGCGGCGCGTGGGCTGCCAGCGCAACGGCTGTCTATGAGGGTGTCGAGCCTCGTCGACCGGGTCGCCGAGCACGTCGTCGAGGAGGCTCAGAAGCGCCCGGAAAGGCCTGGAAGGTCTCTGGAACATATGTTCGGGAGCCTAGGTTCGGGCTCGGACGGAACAGGGGGGTCGCAACGATTCTTGCAGCGCCCGGCGGCCCCGCGCTCACAGCGACGACCAGATGTCGAGCTTCGTCCGTACGCGCTCGAGCACCGCGTCCGTGAACTGGGTCGTTCCGGCGTGGCCGCCGAGGTCGGTGGTCTTGATCCCGGACGCAACCGTCTCCAGCGCCGCCTCGTAGATGGCCCGCCCGGCCCGATCGACCTCGGAGCCGGCGCCCTGGCCGTCGGCGGCGCCTCGGCGCTCCGCCGCGTGCCGGAGGACCGCGCCGCACGCCAGGATCATGGCGAGCGGGTTGGCGAGGTCCTTGCCCTCCAGCGCAGGTGCGGTGCCGTGGGGCGCCTCGGCCATCGCGACGGTGGTCTGGTAATCCTCGCCGAACGCCAGTAACACGGACTCTGCGCCAGCGATCGAGCCGAACATCGGCAGGACGAGATCCGAGAGGCAGTCGCCGTCCCGGTTCAGCGCGGGAATCACGAGCGGGACGTCGGCGGCGCCCGAGATGAGCCCCGCGTACGTCGCGTCGATCAGGACGGGCTGGTAGCCGATCTCGGGATGACGCGCCGCGGCGGCGTCCATCTCCTCCTTGAGCATGCCCTCGTAGATGGGCGAGACCGTCCACTTGGGACCTCCGTACACGCGTGCGTTCATCTTCTCCGCAGTGCGGAACGCGTACTCCGCGACGGCCCGGCAGGTTGACCGGCTGATCCGCTCGGTCCTGAAGGCGACCTCTTCCTCGGAGTCGGGGTCGCCCTCGCGCCACTGCTCGGCCCCGTACGCGTCGTCCACCGCCATCCGCACGACCGACACGGGATAGTGGACGCCCCCGATCGGGGTGACGCCCGGCAGGCGCCGGCCCGTCCTCACGATCACCTTGCCGTCGACCTGCTCCCGAAGGATCCGGTTGGGCGAGCCGACGTCGTCACGGCCCTCGGGCGTGATCGTGGCCGCCTTGAGGCCGACTCCCGCCTCCCGCATCGCCCCGGCGGCCTCGTACACGACCCCGTTGTCCGTCGCGCGACGGTTCTCGAGCGAGAGATCGAACCGCTGCAGCTCGGTCTCGAGCCCGAGCAGATCTGGGTCCAGCAGCCGAACGGCCTGGTCCAGGAGCTCCTGCCCCGTCTGATCTCCCTCCAGAACGACAATCGTGATCGACTCGGCCATGCGGCGCCACGATAGCCCAGCCGGTTGCGACCGGACCGCCGCGACGCGAACACGCCGACCCAGCAGTAACAACCTCGAAGCCCGAGACGGGTGCGGGCGGTGCTATACAGGGCGCAGTGAGGGCGCATCCCACCGCGGCAGCCGCTTCGACGGACGTCGGTCGGGACAGCCATGTCGTCGTGGCTCGCGACGTCGCCCGGCGGTACGGCGAGGGTGACACCGCCGTGGACGCGCTGCGGGGCGTCTCGCTGGAGGTCGCTCGCGGTGAGCTGGTCGCCGTCATGGGACCGTCGGGCTCGGGCAAGTCCACGCTGATGCACACCCTCGCGGGGCTCGACAAGCCGACCGAGGGGTCCGTCGTGATCGCCGGCGAGGAGATCACCGAGCTGGACGACGCGCACCTGACCCTCCTCCGTCGTGAGCACATCGGGTTCGTGTTCCAGTTCTTCAACCTGCTGCCGATGCTGACCGCGGAGGAGAACATCGTGCTGCCGCTGACGATCGCAGGCGAAAGCGCGGACCGAGCGTGGCTCGACGAACTCCTATCCAGGACCGGGCTCGCCGGGCGCCGCTCGCATCGCCCCTCTGAGCTCTCCGGGGGAGAACAGCAGCGTGTGGCGATCGCGCGGGCGCTCGTGACGCTTCCCACGATCCTGTTCGCGGACGAACCCACCGGAAACCTCGACTCGAAGACCGGGGGGGAGATCCTGGAGCTGCTCCGGGCCTCGGCGTCGGGCTACCAACAGACGATCGTGATGGTCACGCACGAGGCTCGAGCCGCGTCTATAGCCAACCGGATCCTGTTCCTGGCGGACGGCTTGATCGTGAAGGAGCTTTCGAACGCGACCGCTGCGGACGTGCTCGAGGTCATGAGCACGCTCCACTCGTGACCCGCGTCGCTCTCAAAGGCCTGCTGGGACGAAAGCTCAGGGCGTCTCTCACCGCGATCGCCATCGTCCTCGGCGTCGCGATGGTGAGCGGCACCTACATCCTCACCGACACGATCAAGTCGGCTTTCTCGACCGTGTTCACGAGAGCCTACGCCCACGCCGACGCGGTGATCACGGGCAAGAGTGCGATCGGCAACGGCAACGGGAACAACGCGACCGCGCCGCCGTCGTTGTCGGGATCGCTGCTGGCCCGTGTCCGGGCGCTACCACAGGTATCGCTGGCATCGGGGGCCATCTCCGACGAGGCCGGGCTGGTCGGGCACAACGGCAAGGTGATCGCGCGGGGCGGAGCGCCCGGCCTGGCCTTCAGCTACACGCCCGCAGGGCAGCACTTCAGCCCGCTGTCGCTGTCGAGTGGGAACTGGCCCACCGCGCCGAACGACATCGACATCGACGCCGAGACCGCGAGCAAGCAGCACTTCTCGGTCGGGCAGGAGATCGGCGTCGTCGCCCGTGGACCCGAGCAGCGCTTCCGGATTGTGGGCACGGTGAAGTTCGGCGGCGTCTCCTCCCTCGGGGGCGCGACGCTCGCGATCGTCACCCTCCCGACCGCCCAGCGGATCTTCAACAAGCCAGACCAGTTCGACGAGATCGACGTCGCGGCCGCCAAGGGCGTCTCTCCGCAACAGCTCGTTCGCGCCGTGCGCCCGCTGCTACCGCCCAACAGCCAGGTCAGGACGGGTCAGGCCCAGGCCCAGGAGGCGACCAAGGACACGAGCGGCTTCCTGAACATCTTCCAGGACTTCCTGCTGGCGTTCGGGGGCGTCGCGCTGTTCGTCGGCAGCTTCGTGATCGCCAACACGCTCTCGATCACGATCGCGCAACGCACCAGGGAGCTCGCGACCCTGCGGACGCTCGGTGCCACCCGCAGGCAGGTCCTCTCCTCGGTGATGGTCGAGGCGCTCGTGATCGGGGCACTGGCGTCGGTCGCCGGCCTCTTCCTTGGACTGGCGCTAGCGAAGGGGCTGAACAGCCTCCTGGTGTCGTTTGGCATCGACCTGCCGCAGACCAGCACCGTGTTCAAGACGCGCACGGTGGTGGTCTCGCTACTGGTTGGAATCGTGATCACCCTGCTCGCGGCGCTGAGACCCGCGCTCCGCTCGACCCGCGTCCCGCCGATTGCCGCGGTTCGCGAAGGCGCCCTGCTGCCTCCCTCCAGGTTCGCCCGCTTCGGACAGCCTGCGGCGATCGGGACCGTGGTCGCGGCGGTCGTGCTGATGATGGTCGGCCTGTTCGTCAGCGGGCTGACCACCGGAGAGCGCCTGCTCGGCGTCGGGCTGGGGGCTGTGGCGCTGTTCCTCGGCGTCGCGATGCTGGCACCGCGACTCGTGCCGCCGCTGGCACGGGTGCTCGGATGGCCCGCGAGCAGATTCGGCGGCGCGTCCGGGAAGCTCGCACGCGGCAATGCGACGCGCAATCCCGCGCGCACCGCCAGCACGGCGTCAGCGCTGATGATCGGGCTGACGCTCGTAACTCTGGTCGGCGTCCTGGCAGCGGGGCTCAAGACCCGCTTCCAGAACGGCGTCAACCAGGCGTTCGTCGCGAACTACGCGGTCACCGCCACTGACAACTTCACCCCGATCAGCGTGGCTTCGGAGGACGCGCTTCACCGTGCTCCGGGCGTTCTGGCGGTATCGGGTGTCCGTGCGGGCGACGGCAAGGCTTTCGGCTCGAGGATCAACGTCACGGGCGTCGCGCCGAACGTGAGCCAGGTGATCTTCATGAAATGGCAGGCGGGAAGTCAGCAGACGCCGGCCGAGCTGGGCGTGAACGGGGCATTCGTCTCCAACGCCTACGCGAGCGCGCAACACCTGCGGATCGGATCGCGGCTATCGGTGCAGACGCCCAACGGCACAATCCTCCACCTGACACTCCGTGGCATCTCGTTGCCGCCCAAGGGAGCCTCGCCGTATGGAGACGTGACGATCTCGCAGGCGCTGTTCGATCGCGTCTATCAGAACCCGCAGAACCTGTTCGTGCTCGTCAACGTCACGGGCGGCGTTACCGCGGCAAACACCCACCTGTTGAACTCGGCACTGAGTGGCTTCCCGGACGCGAAGCTCCAAACGAAGGCCCAGTTCACCAAGAACCAGCTGCAGGGCCTGACGACGCTGCTGAACCTGCTCTACGTGCTGCTGTCGCTGTCGATCGTGATCAGCCTGTTCGGGATCGTCAACACGCTTGTGCTCACCGTGTTCGAGCGCACCCGCGAGCTGGGCATGCTCCGGGCGGTCGGGATGAGTCGCCGCCAGGTGCGGCGGATGATCCGGCACGAGAGCGTGATCACCGCGCTGCTCGGGGCTGTGTTCGGTATCCCCCTCGGGGTGCTCCTCGCGCTGATGGTCGGAGTGGCGATCAAGTACGCGGTGTTCACCGTGCCCGTGGGCACGCTCATCGTGTTCGTGATCGCCGCGATCATCGCCGGCCTTGTGGCGGCGATCCTGCCGGCGCGGCGCGCCGGGCGCCTCAACGTGCTCCAGGCGCTCCAGTACGAGTAGCTGCCTGCGCTGCGGGTCCTGCCTGTCTAGCGCCCGATTCCGGAGACCTCACGTTCGCGCAGCTCACCGAAGTCCACGTCGGGGGGTGCGCTCTGCGCCCCTGAGGTTCCCTCGATGTTGACGTGCGGCAGTCGCGCATCGATCCATCGCGGCAGCTTCCAGGTCGTCTGGCCGAGCAGCTCGAGCACCGCCGGCAGCAGCATGCAGCGAACCACGAGCGCATCGAGGAACACCGCCGCGGCAAGTCCGAAACCGAACTCCTTGACCGATCGCTCGCTGCCGAGCATGAACGACAGGAAGACGCAGACCATGATCGCCGCCGCGGCGCTGATCACGCGGCCGGTGAACGCGATGCCGTCGGCGACCGCGGCCGACGCGTCACGGCGATGCACCCACTCCTCCCGCACACGAGACACGAGGAACACCTCGTAGTCCATGGACAGCCCGAACACCACGGCGAACATCAGCACCGGGATCCAGGGCTCGACCGGCCCTTTCTGGACTCCGAGGAAGCCCGACAGCCAGCCGAGCTGGAACACCGCCACCGTTGCGCCGAGGGCCCCGCCGATGCTCAGCAGGTTCATCGCCGCCGCCTGCAGCGGAATCACCAACGAGCGGAACATCACGAACAGCAGCAGGGCCGAGAGCACAACGACGACCGCGATGAACACCGGAAGCTTGCTCGAGAGCACCGAAGCGAAGTCGATCGATCCCGCGGTGAAGCCGCCCACGAGCACCGGGGTCCCTGCGCGGCGCTCGAGTGGGGGCAGCACGTCGTGGCGCAGGTGGTTGACGAGGTCTGTCGTCGCCTGCGACTGAGGAGCCGACCCAGGGTAGGCCTGCATCACGGCGATCCTGCCCGAGGGGCTGACACGCGGCGCGGTGACGGCGACGACGTCGGGCGTTCGTGCGACCACGGCGCGCAACGCCGGCACGGCGGACGCGTCGCCGGGGTGTCTCAACTCCGCAACCAGTTGCAGCGGGCCGTTGAACCCGGGGCCGAACCCCTGTGAGAGGAGATTGAAAGCCTCGTAGGTACTGGTGTTGGTCGGGTCGTTCCCTGCGTCGCTGTTGTCGAGGCGAAGCGATATCACCGGGGCCAGGAACACGAGCATCGCCAGCATCGCCGCGAGCGCCAGCGGCCACGGGCGGGACTGCACGATCTCGCTCCAGCGCCGCCACAGCGACCGTGGCGGCCTCCCGTCAGCGGCAGCGCGGCGAGCCAAGCGCCCCGGGCGCACCAGACGCGGCCCGAAGCGCGACAGCAGCGCGGGCAGCACCGTCAGCGAGGCGACCATCGTCAGCAGCACCGCGAAGACCGACGCGAGCGACAGCCCGTAGAGAAACGTGACGCCGGTGGCGAACATGCCAAGTAGTGCGATGACGACGGTCGTGCCCGCGAGCAGGATCGCGCGACCCGACGTGTCCATCGCTTCGATCACGGCCTGCTGCACGTCCCCCAAGCGGCCGTAGCTCTCGCGGAAGCGGGTGACGATGAACAGCGCGTAGTCGATGCCGACGCCCAGGCCGATCATCAGCGCGAGCTCTGGCGCGACGTTGGACATACTGGTGACGTGCGTGGCGAGCCCGATGATCGCCACGGCGGTGATCAGGCCGAAGCCGGCGGTGATCAGCGGCATCCCAGCGGCTGTCAGCGAGCCAAAGGTGATCAGTAGGATCACGAGTGCCGCCAGGGCCCCCACGGCGGTGGCCGGTCCGATGTTGAATCCCTCGGCCTGCTCGATGACCTGGCCGCCGGCGGCGACCTTCAACCCGGGCACCCTGACGGCGCCGATCGCCGCTAGCACGGGCTTGCCTGTCGCGTCCGGGAGCAGGTTGGCGCGTTTGTCGTAGCTGATCGTCGCAAATGCCGTCTTGTGGTCCTTCGAGACCTGAAGCGCTCCGCGATGGCCGTACGGACTGATGACCGCCACCACGTGGGGCATCCCACTCACGCGGGCGAGCAGCGGCACCATCGCGCCCTTCACCGCGGGCGAGTCGATCGTGCCCTGCGAGGTGTGGAAGACGATCGTGTCCTGGTCCCCGCTCTGCGTCTTGAACTCGGCGCCCAGCAAGTCGAGCGCGCGCTGTGCCTCCGTGCCTGGGAGGCTGAAGTTGGTGGCGTACTGACGACCGACCGCCTGGGCGAGGAAGGTCGCGAGGACAGCGATCGCGATCCACGCGATCACGACGCGACGGCGATGTGCGATGCACCAGCGAGCGAGGGCCAGCAATGCTGCTCCTTCTCAATGTGAACGACCGAGGCGCCTGTGCACGACCGACCCGACGACGCACACGCCACGGTCAAGCCGAGGTTAGCTCATCGCTGCGCGCTTCCAGCGCGCCGATCACGATCTCCAGGTGCTGGTCGAAATCGACCCCCAGCTCCTCCGCGCCGCGGCGGAGCTCGTCGCGGTTGACGGCCGCAGCGAAGCTCGGCTGCTTGAGCTTCTTCTTGACGGACTTCGGCGTCATCCCCGCTAGCCCGTCCGGCCTGACGTAGGCGCACGCGAGCAGGAACCCAGACAGCTCATCGACGGCGTACAGCGCCTTCTCCATGGGCGTCTCACGCGGCACCCCCATGAAGTCGGCGTGCGAGGCCACGGCGCGCACGAGCTCCTGGGGATAGCCCCGGGCGTGGAGTTCGCGGATCGCGTAGCGCGGATGCCCGTCCTCGAGACTCGGGTAGCGCTCGTAATCGAGGTCGTGGAGCAGGCCGGTCGCGCCCCACAGCTCGACGTCCCCGTCGAACCGCGGCGCGTATGCACGCATGGCGGCCTCCACCGCAAGCATGTGGCGGCGCAACGAAGGCGAGGAGACCCATTCAGTCAGGAGGTCCCACGCCTCCTGGCGCGAAACACCGTTCTGCATGGGCGTTACCCTAGCTCAGCCCTCCGAGACCCTTCCGCGCCCTGCCTTCCGGCCCTCCCGCGATCGCACACAGCGGACGGGCTCACAAGCTAGTCTGCGGGACGAGATGGAAAAGTTCGTGATCGAGGGGGGAGCCGCGCTGGCCGGCACGATCACCCCGGCCGGCAACAAGAACGGGGCGCTGCCGATCCTGGCGGCGTGCCTGCTGACCGAAGACGAGGTGGTCCTGCGCAACGTCCCGAGGATCCGGGACGTCGAGGCGATGATGCTCCTGCTCGAGGGGATCGGCGCGCGGGTCGCCTGGCTGGGACCCGGGGAGGTCTCGATCGACTCCTCCGAGGTCAGCGACGGCTTCACCGTCGACCCCGAACTCGCTGAGCGCATCCGCGCGTCCTTTCTGCTCGCGGGTCCGCTGCTCGCCCGTTTCGGACAAGTCTGCATGCCACCACCGGGCGGGGATGTGATCGGCCGGCGGCGGCTCGACCCCCACCTCGACGCCTTCCGGGCGCTCGGCGCGACCGTCGAGCATGGGGGCGACATCCGGCTGGATGCTCCTCTCGGCCTGCGGCCATGCGACTTCCTGATGGACGAGCCGTCGGTGATGGCGACCGAGAACGCGCTGATGGCCGCGGCACTGACGAGGGGGCCAACCGTGATCCGCAACGCCGCATCCGAGCCTCACGTCCAGGACCTGGCGCGGATGCTCGTCGCGATGGGTGCGCCGATCGACGGAATCGGCTCCAACGTGATGACGGTCCACGGCACCGGCAGCCTGCGCGGCTGTACCCACACGGTGGCACCGGATCACATCGAGATCGGCTCGTTCATGGCGCTGGCAGGGGTCACGGGCGGCGAGCTGGTGGTCAAGGACACCGTCCCGGAGGACCTGCGCATGATCCGCCTGGTGTTCGAGCGGCTCGGGCTCCGCAGCGAGGTGCGCGGTTCGGATGTGATCGTCCCCGGAAACCAGACTCTGGTCGTGCGAAACGACGCCGGGGATTACATGCCCAAGGTCGAGGACGGCCCGTGGCCGGCGTTCCCCGCCGACCTCACGAGCATCGCGGTGGCGCTCGCGACCCAGGCCGCAGGGTCGGTGATCGTCCACGAGAAGATGTTCGAGAACCGCCTGTACTTCTGCGACAAGCTCCAGCTGATGGGGGCGGCGATCACCATCTGCGACCCCCACCGGGCGATCGTCCTCGGCCCTCGCCGCCTCACCGGGCAACGTGTTGACTCTCCTGACATCAGGGCGGGAATGGCGATGTTGATCGCGGCCCTGTGCGCGGACGGCGTCACCGAGATCGGGAACATTCGCCAGATCGACCGCGGGTACGAGCGCATCGACGAGCGCTTGCGCCAACTGGGTGCGCGGATCGAGCGGATGGATGACGTGCCGGTCATGGCATAGCGTGCAACGGCCTGCGGGCGAGTAGGGTCAGACATGGTAGAGCGGATCCCCAGCGGAACCCGCGACGTCCTGCCCGATGAGATGCGGGAGCTGCGGGCGATGACCGAGCGCGTCCGGGGCGTGTTCGAGCGGGCGGGCTACGGGGAGGTCTACACGCCCGCGCTGGAGTACGAGTCCACGTTTACACCGGGTGACCCCGTCTCCACGCAACCTGCGTACAGAGTCTTCGACGAGCAGGGAACGGTGCTCGCTCTGCGCTCTGACATGACGATCCCGATCGCGCGCCTCGTCGCCACCCGATATGCGCACGCCGAGCCTCCGCTTCGGTTCTGCTACTTCGCGCACGCCTATCGCGGAGTCCGCCCCCAGCGCGGCCAGTCGCGAGAGCTCCTCCAGGCGGGGATCGAACTGATCGGCGCTCCGGCCCCCGACGGCACCGCGGAGGCGCTGACCGTATTGTGCGACGCGCTCGACGCCGCGGGCCTCGAGACCTACCGCGTCGGGCTCGGGGATGCCTCGCTGTATCCCGGTCTCCTGGAGGCCCTCGGAGTTGAGGCCGACGCCCGCGAGCGGATCCTCGCAAGACTCGTGGTGGGCGACTTCGTCGGACTGGAGCGGGAGGTCCAAGGACTGGACATCGCTGGCGACGATGCGAAGCTGCTCCTACGCGTGCCCCGCACGCGCGGTGGTCCCGAGGTGATCGCGGACCTCTCGGGACACCTGGAGGCGGCGGCCACCGGGATGCGAGCCCTGGAGGACCTGCTCGACGCGCGGGTCGCCGAGCGGATCATCTTCGACCTCGGGCTCGTGCGGAGCCTCGGCTACTACACCGGGGCCGTGTTCCAGGTCTACGACCCGGCGTACGGCGTGCCGATCGGAAGCGGCGGTCGCTACGACGAGCTGTTGGCGAGCTTCGGGCGACCGCTTCCCGCCGTGGGTTTCGCCCTCGACGTCGAGCGGTTGCACATCGCGCTCACAGGCGAGGAGCACGGCAGGCAGGGGACGCGTCGGTGACAGAGCTGCGGATCGCCGTCCCCCGTGGGACGCTGTTCGAGCAGACGCTGGACCTGCTGGATCGACTGGGGCTGGACACCAGTGAGGTCAGGGGGAACGATCGCCGGCTGCTGTTCCCGGAGGCGGGGATCGTGACGGTCCGGCCCTCGGACGTCCCCACGTACGTGGAGGCCGGCGCCGCCGATCTCGGCATCACCGGCAAAGACGTGCTGCTCGAGCAGTCCGAGCGGGAGGTCTATGAGCTGGTCGACCTCCGCTATGGCCACTGCAGGATGGTGCTGGCGACGGCGGCGGGCGAGGACCGGGCGGCCGAGGCGCTCAGACGCCTCGGCGTGGTCCGGATCGCCACCAAGTACCCGCGGGTCGCGGCGCGTTACTTCCTCGAGACCGGGCGCCAGGCGGAGATCGTCGAGGTTAAGGGCTCCGTAGAGCTGGCGCCGCTGACCGGCCTGGTGGAGGGGATCGTCGACCTCACCGCCACGGGCGCCACGCTGCGCGAGAACGGCCTGGTGATCAGGGAGGAGATTGCCCGCTGCACCGCGCGGATGATCGCCAATCCCGTCGCGCACAAGCTCAAGGCACACGCGATCGATGCCCTCCTGGAACGGCTCGATGCGGTGTGAGCGAATCGCGCTGAGGGGTCAGCCCGCGGCCGCCGCCGCGCGGCTGCGGGCGCTCGTCCCGCCGCCGGAGTCCGTCAGCGGCGAGGTCGGCAAGATCATCGCTCGAGTGAGGTCCGGAGGGGACGATGCGGTCCTGAGCTATACGAGGTCGCTGGACACCCGAGGCGCCGAACCGGGAGCGCTCCGAGTCACCGATGAAGAGCTCGACGAGGCCGCCGATCGACTCGATCCGGCCGTTCGCCGCGGGCTGGAGCGCGCGATCCTCCACGTGGAGGCCGTGGCGCGCGCCCGAGCACGCGGACCGGAGGCCGCGATCGACCTCGGGAGCCACATCGTGCATCTGAGCAAGGTGCCGGTCGCACGCGCCGCCGTGTACGTGCCCGGGGGGCGGGCCCCCTATCCGAGCACGATGGTGATGGGTGTGGTGCCCGCCCGGGTCGCCGGAGTCGGGGAGATCCTGGCGTGCACACCGCCGGGCCCCCGCGGCGTGGACCCGGTGATCCTCGGCGCCGCCAGGCTCGCCGGCGCGTCGGCGCTCTACAGGATGGGCGGGGCGCAGGCGATCGCCGCGCTCGCCTACGGGACGGAGTCCGTCGCTGCGGTCGACGTGATCGTTGGTCCGGGCAGCCTGTACGTTCAGGAGGCCAAGCGTCAGGTGTTCGGCCGGGTCGGGATCGACGGCTTTGCAGGCCCCAGCGATCTGCTCGCGATTATCGGAGCAGACGCGGATCCCGGGCTGCAGGCGCTGGATCTGCTCGCGCAGGCCGAGCACGGCCCCGGAACCCTGGTGGTCGGTGTTTCGGACTCGACGGAGGTGCTCGATGCGCTCCAGGCGCAGCTGCAAGACGCGGATGACACGGGGGCGGTGGCATGTCTGGTCGAGGTCTTCGATCTCGAGACCGCGCTTGAGTTCGCCGAGGCGTTCGCCCCCGAACACCTCCAGCTCGCCGGCGAGCAGATCGAGGCGCTGGCGCCGCGAATATCACGGGCAGGCTGCGTGTTCGTGGGAGAGGCTACGGGCACCGCGTTCGGCGACTACATCGCCGGGTCCAATCACATCCTCCCCACTGCGGGAGCGGCGCGATTTGCCTCCGGGCTCTCGCCCGAGCATTTCCTGCGCTCCGTGGTCGAGGTGCGCATCACGGACCCCGACGAGCTCGCGCGCGAGGCGGCACCGGTGGCTCGCGCCGAGGGATTCGAGCTCCACGCCCGCTCGATGGAGGCACGCATTCGGGACAATCAGCCACGATGACTCGCGAGTCCCACATCGATCGC
>Ga0187814_10000522_pt1 | contig 13050 bp, 10 predicted proteins | sample NC_S_4_FD_132450 | JGI IMG/M metagenome (GOLD analysis project Ga0187814, IMG submission 132450) | Wetland sediment microbial communities from Neuse River Estuary, North Carolina, USA - ASW-S_4 | ecosystem: Environmental > Aquatic > Freshwater > Wetlands > Sediment | place: USA: North Carolina... | reverse complement strand
CCCTCCGCCTGCGCCCGAAGCTGCTGCGCCTCCCCCTCCGCCTGCGCCCGAAGCTGCTGCGCCTCCCCCTCCGCCTGTCCCCGAAGCTGCTGCGCCTCCCCCTCCGCCTGTCCCCGAAGCTGCTGCGCCGCGCTCTCGGCCTCTGCGCGAAGCCGCTGCGCGTCCTCCTCCGCCTGCACCCGAAGCTGCTGCGTCTCCCCCTCGGCCGCCTCGCGGAGCCGCTGCGCCTCCCGCTCCGCCTCGCCGCGAATCTCGGCCGCGGTTGACTCCGCCGCCTCCACGATCGCTCGTACCTGGCTGCTCGCTGTCGCCGCGAGTGAGCCGGATCCCTGTCCGGCGGCGCTCGTCAGTTCCGCGACCTCCGCGGCGATTGCGCTCAGGTGAGCGTCGACAGCCTCGGGCTCGTAACCCCTGCGACCGATCGGGAAATCCTGCCTCTGGATGCTGTGTTTATCAAGTGCCACTTCGACCTCCGAACTCACTATCGGAAGACAGCGGCCAGTCCCTTAGCCCTGGAGCGAGGTTTCTCTAAAGAGACGGCGTCTCGGTCACTCCGTCGGCTATCGCCTGATCGAGCTCTCGTTTGAGGTCGCGGATCTCGTCGCGGAGCTTGGCGGCATACTCGAACCTCAGCTCCTCTGCGGCCTGCAGCATCTCCTCCTCGAGCTCGACGATCGTCGTCTCGATCTCGGCGGGGCTCATTGCGCGGCCGGTCGCCCGGCGCCGGCGCCTAGAGCGCGGGACCTTTGAGTCCGATTGCAGGAACTCGGCGATGTCGGAGATTCCCTTCACGATCGTCTCGGGCGTGATCCCGTGGTCCTCGTTGTATCTGCACTGGATCGCGCGGCGGCGGTCGGTCTCCTCGATCGCGGCGCGCATCGCCGCGGTCTGCTTGTCGGCGTACATGAGGACGGTGCCCTCGACATTCCGGGCAGCCCGCCCGATCGTCTGGATCAGGGACGTCTCGCCGCGGAGGAAGCCCTCCTTGTCGGCATCGAGGATCGCCACCAGCGACACCTCGGGCAGGTCGAGGCCTTCGCGCAGCAGGTTGACGCCGACGAGCACGTCGAATTGACCAAGCCTGAGCTCCCGGATGATCTGGATCCGCTCGAGCGTGTCGATCTCCGAATGCAGGTAGCGGACCTTGAACCCCATCTCGAGCAGGTAGTCCGTAAGGTCCTCGGCCATCTTCTTGGTGAGCGTCGTCACCAGGGTCCGCTCGTCGCGCTCGGCTCGAGCGCGGATCTCGTTCATCAGGTCGTCGATCTGATTGCGGGTCTCACGGACCTCGACCTCGGGGTCGACGATGCCGGTCGGACGGACGATCTGCTCCACCACCCGGGCCGAGTGCCTGTGCTCGTAGTCACCGGGCGTGGCGGACACGAACACCATCTGCGGCGTGATCGACAGGAACTCCTGGAAGGTCTGGGGGCGGTTGTCCAGCGCGCTGGGCAGCCGGAACCCGTAGTCGACGAGCGTCTGCTTGCGAGAGCGGTCCCCCTCGTACATGCCACCGATCTGGGGAACGGTCTGGTGCGACTCGTCGATGAAGCAGAGGAAGTCGTTCGGGAAGTAGTCGAGCAGGCAGTAGGGCCGCTCGCCGGGCCGGCGACCGTCGAGGATCCGTGAGTAGTTCTCGATCCCCGAGCAGAATCCGAGCTCCCGGAGCATCTCCATGTCGTACTGCGTTCGCTGGCGCAGGCGGTGGGACTCGAGCAGCTTGCCCTGCGCGTCCAGCTCGGCGCACCGCTCGTTCAGCTCACGGCCGATCTCCGCCACAGCATCCTCGATCATCCCCTCGCGCACGTTGTAATGCGAGGCGGGCCAGATCCCGATGTGCTCGATGTCGTCCTGGAGCACCTCTCCGGTGAGTGGATCGAACTCCTGTAGTTGCTCGACCTCGTCTCCGAACATGACCACCCGGTAGGCCGTCTCGGCGTAGGCGGGGAAGACCTCCAGCGTCTCGCCGCGCACCCGGAACGTCCCGCGTGCAAGGGCGGTGTCGTTACGCGTGTATTGGATGGAGACCAGCTTTCGCAACAGGCCGTCGCGCTCGATCATCTCGTTCTTACGCAGGGTCTGGAGGTTCTCGTCATAGACCTCCGGCGACCCCAGGCCGTAGATGCACGACACGCTCGCCACGATCACGACGTCCCGGCGGGCGAACAGCGCAGCCGTAGCCGAGTGGCGCAGCCGGTCGATCTCCTGGTTGATCGCCGAGTCCTTCTCGATGTAGAGGTCCTTGCTGGGGACGTAGGCCTCGGGCTGGTAGTAGTCGTAGTAGGAGACGAAGTACTCGACGGCGTTGCCCGGGAAGTAGGTGCGAAACTCGTTGCACAACTGCGCCGCGAGGGTCTTGTTGTGCGCGATCACCAGCGTCGGCTTCTGCACCGCCTCGATCACCCCGGCCATGGTCATGGTCTTGCCGGTCCCAGTCGCGCCGAGGAGAGTCAGGAACTGCTCCCCGGCCTCCACGCCCTCGGCCAGGGATGCGATCGCCGCCGGTTGATCGGCGGTCGGGCGGTATGCGGAATCGAGCTGGAGCTTCGGCATATTCCGAGTTCGAGCGTAGCGGCAGGCGCTAGGAGTACCCGAGCTGCGAGGCGTACGTGTGGCGGTAGTCCTGTTGGGCTTGGAGCACCCTCACCACGTACGCGCGAGTCTCCGGAAACGGGATCTGGTCAATGCTCAGCTGGGTCCCCTCGGCCCTGGCCTTGGCGACCCACCTGTCGACGTTAGTTTCCCCTCCGTTGTACGCGGCGAGTGCGAGCGTCAATTGGCCGTCGTAGTGATCCAGCAGGTAGCGCAGGTAGTAGCTGCCGTACGCGATGTTGACCTGGGGGGTGGCGAGGTCGGAGACCGTGAAGGTGGTCGCGCCTGAGCGCCGCGCGAGGTACTCGGCCGTCCCGGGCAGAATCTGCATCAGCCCCTGGGCGCCGGCCGAGGACGGCCGCGGGTCGAACTTCGTCTCGGCGTAGATCACCGCCGCGATCAGTGCCGGGTCCAGGTGCTTCTCAGCGGCCTGCTGGCGGATCACGTCGGAGTACGCAAGTGGAAGGGTGAGCTCGTTCACCGCCTTGCGGAACAGCGGCATCCCCAGCGAGATTAGAAGCGCCGTCGCCCCGATGCCGAGGATCGTCAGCGCGACGGCGCGCCGGCGACGCGCGGCCTCACGCCGCCGGGTACTGGTGCGGCGGCGGCTGGCCGTTGCGGCCGGAGGGCTCATGCCTCAAGCATCTCAAGGATCGACGACAGCTTCGCCTCCAGGTCGGCGATGCTGCCGTCGTTGACGACGACGTATGTCGCACGCTGGGCCTTTTCCTGCTGCGGGAGCTGCCGCTCGCCACGCTCCTGGAGCGCCTCGTGCCCACGAGAACCCGCCCTTCCGGCCCGGACCTCCTCGTCCGCGACGATCGCGATCGTGGCATCGAACACGTTGTCCATCCCCGACTCGAACAGCAGCGGCACCTCGACTACGGCGGCGCGGGGCGGGGACGGCGAGGCCTCGAGCTCCTCGCGCCACTCCGCGATTCGGGATCCGACCCGCGGCCACAGGAGCTGCTCGAGCCATTCCCGGCCCGCCGGATCCGCGAAGGCCGCCCGTGCCAGGGCTGCGCGGCCGATCACCCCATCCGGGGCTACCGACCGGCCGAACCGGGCGGTCACCTCGTCGCGAATCTCGGAACTCTCGTACAGATCGTGCACAACCCTGTCGGTGGAGAGGACTGCCGCGCCGAGCCGCTCGAATGCGTCAAGCGCGGTGGACTTGCCCGCCGCGATCCCGCCGGTCAGGCCGACGAACGGGACCGTCAGACCGACTCGCCCTCGGGCTCGCCGTCGGTCGACTCGGCGTATGGCTCCTCCGTCGCGGGCGGCTCAGCAGCCGCGTCCGCCGCGAGCGCCTCCTCAGCGGGCGGCGACTCGTCCTCGACGCGGGACTCCTCCGCCGAGGCCTCGGAGGCGAACATCGACTCTTCCTGACCCGTGAACACATCCTCGGATAGGCCCAGCTCGGGCATGTTGTCGAGGTCCCCCGCCTCGCCCTCGGCGGGCGCCGAGATCGGCCGGACGGGCAGCTCCTGGCCCTCCACGCGCTTGATCGACAGCGACAGCCGCCGGCGCTCGGAGTCGATCTCCAGGATCTTCACGCGGACCTGGTCGCCCGGCTGGATGATCTCCCGCGGGTTGTCGACGTGATGCTGGGCGAGCTCTGAGATGTGGACCAGCCCCTCGACCCCGTCGAGGATCTCCACGAACGCGCCGAAGGTGACTACCTTGGTGACCGTGCCCTCGAGCTCATCGCCGATGTTGTACGTATCGACAACCCGCTGCCAGGGGTCCTCCTGCGTCTGCTTGAGCCCGAGCGAGATGCGCTGCCGGTCCCGGTCAATGTCGAGCACCTTGACCGTGACCTTGTCGCCGATCTGGAGGATCTCGCTGGGGTGATTCACGTGCGACCACGAGAGCTCGGAGATGTGGATCAGGCCGTCGATCCCCTCGAGGTCCACGAACGCCCCGAAGTCCACGATGTTCGAGATCGTCCCCTCCACCACCTGGCCAGGCTGGAGGCGATCGAGGATGCGCTCGCGATCCTCCTTGCGCTGCTCCTCGAGCACCGCGCGTCGGGAGAGCACCACGTTGTTGCGCGAGCGGTTGAGCTCGATCACCTTGCACTCGATCTGCTGGCCGAGGTATTCGTCGAGGTTGGGGACGCGGCGGATGTCGACCAGCGACGCGGGCAGGAAGCCCCGTACGCCGAGATCGATAATCAGACCCCCCTTGACGACCTCGATCACGGTCCCGATCACCGGGTCGCCCGACTCGGCCGCGGCCTCGATCCGGCGCCAGGCCCGCTCGAACCGGGCGCGCTTCTTGCTCAGGATGAGGCGGCCGTCCTGGTCCTCCTTGGTCAGGACGAGCGCGTCTACCTCATCCCCGAGCGAGACCTCGTCGTGCGGGTCGACCGTCTTGCGGATCGACAGCTCGCTGGCAGGGATGACGCCCTCGGACTTGTAGCCGATGTCCACCAGCACCTCGTCGTTGTCGATCCGGACGACGTGGCCGGTGACCACATCACCCTCCTGGAAGGGGTGCAGGGTGGCGTCGTAGTTCGGAACGATCTTGCCGTCGATCTCGAGCAGCAGGCCGTTCGAGCCTTCGACGACCTTCGCGTTGGGCTGGTCGGTGTCGGGTGTCAATGTGGTTGTCGAGGACATTGCGTTCGTCGGAGGATAGCCGCAGTGTGCCTCTCGGGCGCCTCCGTATCATCAAATCTCATGCCCCGTCGAGCAACCAAGCGCGGCGCGGATCGCACGCCGCTGCGCCGTGACTGCGATGTCCTGATCTGCGGAGCCAGCTTCGCCGGCCTCGCGGTCGCTCGCGAGCTGGCCGGTAGCGGAGCCAATGTGCTCCTGATCGACCGGTATGAGATCGGCGAGCGCCAGACGTCCGCGTGCGGGATTCCGACCGCCTGGCTCCAGGCGCTCGGGCTCCAGGGAGCGCTGCAGCAGACATTCGGCCAGCTCGTGGTCCACACCCCCCACGCGACGGTCCGCTTCGACCTGCCATGGACCTTCTCGACGTTCGACTACCGGACGCTCTGCGGCCTGCTCGCGGAGCAGGGGGCGTTCGAGTTCGATACCGCCAAGGTCGACGGGCGGACCGGCTCGACGGTCCACACCGACCGTGGAGACGTCAACGCGCCCCTGATCGTCGACGCACTCGGCTGGCGCCGCGTCCTCGGCCGCGGCGAGAACGTGCAGCCGCCGGACGCGTTGCTGTCCCGCGGCCTGGAGGTTCACCCGTTCGGGGCCGGCGACGAGATGGAGATCTGGATCGACCGCTCCTACGTCCCCGCGGGGTACGGATGGAGCTTCCCCGCCTCAAGCGAGCTTCGGATCGGAGTTGGCTCTTTTGACCCGCGCTTTCACGTCCGAGAGCCGACCGTCCGCCTGGCCGAGGACCTGCACGCGGACACCGTCCGCTATCAGGGCAACTGGATCCCGCACGCGCTCCGCGACGCCACCGAGGACGGCGTGTTCTTCGCCGGCGACTCCGCGGGCCACTGCCTGCCGCTGACGGCCGAGGGGATCCGGACGGCTTTGTACTTCGGGATCGCCTGCGGTCGCGAGCTGCGGGCCGTGCTCACGGGCGTGCAGTCCCGCGAGGCCGCCCTTGCGCGCTACCACTCCTTCTCCGCCGGCCACGCCCGCCCGTTCCGGTGGATGCTGCGGGTCCAGCGGCTGATCCCGCGGATCGCGCCCCGGGTGCTCGGCGCCTCCCTGCGCGCGATCGACCGCAAGACCTTCATCGACTGGGCCTTCGGCCACTACCTGGAGGTTGCGCATCCGCGGTTCGTGGCGGAGGGTGCGTCGGAGCGCGGCGCGCTGGCGCGGACGGCGGTGGCGGCGTAGCCGTTCGGCCCGGCTATCGGACGATCCGGATCACCCGCGCATCGAACGCCCAGTTGCCCCAGCTGTCCGTGGTGCGCAGGACCACGCGGTAGCGCCCGAGCCGACCGTATCTGTGGGATGTCGTCCGGCCGACCCCGCTGTCGCCGTCGCCGAAGAACCAGCGGTAGGAGAGGACCGGCGCGTTCGCGTCGTGCACGTGCGCGGTGAAGGAGAGCGACGATATGCGGGGTGGGATTGGGGCCGCCTCGAACGAGACCGAGTAGGACTTCGCGCGGGGCTCACACGCGCTGCTGGCGTTGCTCCACTCCTCCTGGAGGAAGTAGTGACCGCCGTGGATCATCTCGTTCCACGCGGTGGACCCGGAGCCGCCAATCGGCGCGCCGAAGCTGAATCGGCACAGGTCTCCGTCCTCTTCGCCCGCGGCGTCGATCCAGGCGTCGCCCGAAGGGTCAGTGATCATCTCGCTGTGCTCATGGCTGATCGATGACAGTGCGGGATCTGCGGTGCTGCCGTTCGGTCGGGGGTTGTCGGACGAGCAGTGTCCGGGGACGGCGTTGTACGGGATAACGGCGTACAGCACGAGCCCGTCGTTGGTCACCGAGTGATAGCCGCAGTAGCCGGCGCTGCCGCCGAGTGCACAGGTGCTCGAGGTCGCGTCGGTGCAGCTTCCCAGGCCGTTTGGCGTCACCAGGAAGTACACGTCGGTCGGTCCCGTGGGCAGATGGTCCGTCCGGACCACGTGCTCGATCTCGGCCTGCAGCTGCAGATCGGTGAGGCACACCGTCCAGCCCGGCCCAGTCGCCGGCGGCTCCGTACAGCCGTTGGGCGGGAGCGGATCCGTGGCGAGCACCGCGCCGCCGTACCGCGAGTCGTACGCCGCGGCCCCGTGCGCATCGGTGTACTGGCCGGTCAGCCCGTACACGTTGGTCGACTCGTGGCTGGCCGCGGCCACGTTCGACAGAAAGGTCTCGATCAGGGCCTCGTAGCCGGGATCGAACGTCAGTCCCGAGCCGGCGGGCTGCCAGAAGATTACGTGCGTGCGGTTCGAATGGAGCACGGGACCGCCCCCGTACGGAAGGTTGGCCTCGTCGGCCTCGACGGCACGGGCCACGTGCGGGCCGGCGCTCGGCAGATCTCGGCTCAGCCCTGCGATCGGCTTGGCCTGGGCGCCGCCCGAAAACAGGGCCGCCAGCGCGCAAGCGCAGGCGGCCCCCATCAAAATCCCCCAGCGCCTCGTCACTTCGCGGCGAGCCAGTCGGGTCCCACTCCCGCCTCCACGGCCAGCCGCGGATCGAGCTCGAACGCGCCGCCCATCTGCTCGCACGCGATCTGCTTGACACGCTCGGCCTCCTCCGCCGGTCCCTCGAACAGCAGCTCGTCGTGGATCTGAAGCACCATCCGCGAGCGCAGGCCCGAATGCTTGAGCGCCTCGTCGCAGTGGACCATCGCCACCTTCATGATGTCCGCCGCGGTCCCCTGGATGACCATGTTGACCGCGAATCGCTCGCCCTGCCGGCGCAGTTCCCAGCGCCGCGCGCGGAGCTCGGGCACCTGGCGTCGGCGGCCGAACAGCGTCGAGACGTAGCCGTGCTCGGTCCCCTGGGCGATCGTCTCCTCGATGAACCGAGCGACCGCGGGGAACCCCGCAAGGTAGCGCTGGATGAACTCGTCCGCCTCCTCCTGCGGGATGTCGAGGCGGTCGGCCATCCCCCAGGCCGAGAGCCCGTAAACGATTCCGTAGTTGATCATCTTCGCCTTCGAGCGCATGCCCGGGTCGATCTGGTCGGGTGTCACCCCAAACACGCGACAGGCCGTTGCGGTGTGGACATCCTCGCCCTTGCGGAAGATCTCCTTGAGCACGTCCTCGCCGGCGATGTGCGCGAGCAGCCGCAGCTCCACCTGGGAATAATCGGCCGAAACCAGGAGATTCCCGGGTTCGGCGACGAAGCAGGCGCGGATCTCCCTGCCCAGCTCCGTGCGGATCGGGATGTTCTGCAGGTTGGGGTTGTTGGAGGACAGGCGACCGGTGGTCGCGGCGGTCTGGTTGAAGGTGGTGTGGATCCGGCTGTGCGCGTCGATCAGCAGCGGGAACGCGTCGAGGTAGGTCTGGGCGAGCTTGGTCAGCTCACGCCAGCGCTCGATCTTCGGGATCACCGCGTGCTCGTGGCGGATCGCCTGGAGCACCCGGGCATCGGTCGAGTAGCCGGTCTTGCCGCGGCGCTTGCGTGAGAGGCCGAGCTTTCCGAACAGGATCTCCTCCAACTGCTTAGGCGATCCAAGGATGAATCGTGCACCGACGATCTCGTAGATCTCGCGCTCGAGCCCGTCGGCCTCCGCCTTCACGCGCTCGGAGATGACGCGCAGGCGCTCGGTATCGAGTTTGACCCCGACCTTCTCCATGTCACGCAGCACCTTGACGAGCGGGAGCTCCACTTCGTTCATCAGGTCTGTGAGCCCGCGACCCCGGATCTCCTCGCGCTGCCAGTCGGCCAGCGCCTTCATCAGCAGCGCGTCGGCTGCGGCCTCGTCGTCCACGGCTGCCGCGAGGCCGCGCTCCTCGCAGAGCTCGCGGAAGGGATAGGCGCGCCTAGAGGGCTCGAGCAGGTAGGCACCGATCTCCGTGTCGTGGACGAGGTTCGGCGGCACCTCACCCAGCGATTTTGCGTCGTGGGCGATGGCGGGCCGGTCCCCGATCGCCTGGACGAGCTCCTCGGGGCGGTCGCACGATCCCGCGAGGACGGTGCGGGCGCCGTCAACGTGGGCGCCAAAGCGGTAGCCATCGGCCGCGAACAGGGCGTCCTCGGGCGCCTGGGGGGCGCGGATCGCGATCGCGATCTCCTTCTGAGGAAGGTTGGCGACGTCCTGGAGGGTCGCCTGGCGGAGGTCGGCGGTGAGCGCCCTCTCGGCTTGCGGCGCGGGCGCGGCGGCGTCGGCCGAGCCGAGCGCCTCCTCCAGCCGGCGCAGCGGCTCGCGCAGCTCGAACTGGCGGAAGGTCTCGCGCAGCTTGGAGCGGTCCGGGGCGGTCGAAACGAAGGACTGGAGATCGAGCTCCACCGGGATGTCCCGCTTGGCGGTTGCCAGCTGCTTGGAGACGCGAGCCTCCTCGGCGTGCTCGATCAGGTTCTGCTTGCGCTTGGCCCCGCTGATTTCGTCGATGTGGCCGAGCACGTCCTCGAGCGAGCCGAACCGCTGGAGCAGCTCCGCCGCGGTCTTGTCGCCGATCCCCGGAACGCCCGGGATGTTGTCGCTGGTGTCGCCCTTGAGCCCGATGAAGTCGGGGATCAGTTCGGGCGGGATGCCGTAGCGGTCGATCACCCCCTCGCGGTCGTACACCCTGGTGTCGGTGATCCCGCGGGAGGTGGTCATGATCTTCACCACGCCGTCGTCCACCAGCTGATAGGCGTCACGATCGCCGGTGACGACCATCACCGGGATGGGCGGCTCGTGGCGGCGGGCCTGCTCGACGATCGAGGCGATCACGTCGTCGGCCTCGAACCCCTCGATCGCGAGGTTCTTGTAGCCGAACGCCTCCACCAGCGGCTCCAGAGCCGGCCACTGCTCCTTGAGCAGGTCCGGCCGGGTTGTGCGCTGCGCCTTGTAATCCGCGTACAGCTCCTTGCGGCCCGTGTCGCCCTTGTCCCAGACGACGACCGTCGCCTTGGGGCCGTAGTCCGTGAGGATCTTCACGAGCATCGAGGCGAAGCCGAAGATCGCGTTCGTCGGCACCCCCGTCGAGGTCGCGATCGACTCCGGCAGGGCGAAGAAGGCCCGGTAGGCCAAGCTGTTGCCGTCGATCAGAAAGAGCTCATCGGACATCGCTTATGTCAGGCTATCTCTGCCATGACTGGAACACCGAGCGCGCAGTACAGCGTCACGCTGCGGGTTGAGATCGAGCACCGGCCCGGAATGCTCGGCAAGGTCGCGCTCGCGATCGGCGAGGCGGGCGGCACGATCGGCGCGGTCGACCTGGTCCAGGTCGAGGGTCGGTACACGATCCGCGATATCACCGTCGAGACCAGCGATTCTTCGGATTGGCCGCGGCTGAACGATGCGGTCAACGCGCTGGATGGTGCGCGGGTCCTCGATACCACCGACCGCACCTTGCAGATGCACCTCGGCGGGAAGATCGAGCTCCAGAACAAGAGCCCGCTGAAGACCCGGGATGACCTCTCGATGGCGTACACGCCGGGGGTGGCGCGCGTCTGCGAGCTGATCCACGCGGATCCCGACAAGGCCTTCCAGTACACGATCAAGCGCAACACGGTCGCCGTGGTCTCGGATGGAACGGCTGTGTTGGGGCTGGGGGACATCGGCCCGCGGGCGGCGATGCCGGTGATGGAGGGCAAGGCGATGCTGTTCAAGGAGTTCGCGGGCGTGGACGCGTTCCCGATCTGCCTGGACACGCGGGATGTCGATGAGATCGTGGCCGTGGTTCGGGCCCTGTCGCCGGGGTTCGGGGGGGTGAATCTCGAGGACATCTCCGCGCCGCGCTGCTTCGAGATCGAGGAGCGCCTGATCCAGTCGCTGGACATCCCGGTCTTCCATGATGACCAGCACGGGACCGCGGTCGTGGTGCTCGCAGCGTTGCTGAACGCGTTGAAGCTCACCGGTCGGGGGATCTCAGACCTGCGGATCCTGATCGTCGGCGCCGGCGCGGCGGGCGTCGCGGTCGCGCGGATCCTGATGGCGGCAGGGGCTCGGGACATCGTCCTGTGCGACTCGCGAGGCGCTCTTAGCGTCGAGCGAGACGACTACCTGGACGGGTCGATGCATCCGGTCAAGCGAGCGCTCGCGTCGGAGACCAACCCCGCGCGCCGGTCCGGCTCCGTGGCCGAGGTGATCGAGGGGATGGACCTGTTCATCGGGCTTTCGGGACCCCGGGTGCTGGAGGCCTCTGCGCTCGCGCGCATGAACCGTGACCCGATCGTGTTCGCGATGGCCAACCCGACGCCCGAGGTGTCGCCGGAGGAGGCCGCGCCGTACGCGAGGATCGTGGCAACAGGCCGCTCGGACTACCCCAACCAGATCAACAACGTGCTGTGCTTCCCTGGGCTGTTCCGGGGGGCGCTCGATGTCCGCGCGAGGCGGATCACCGAGGAGATGAAGACCGCGGCCGCGCGGGCGATCGCCGCGATCGTGGGCGACGACGAGTTGCGCGAGGACTACATCATCCCGTCGGTCTTCAACCGCGAGGTCGCCCCGGCCGTGGCGGCTGCGGTGGCCTCCGAGGCGCGCGAAAGCGGCCTCGCCGCGGCGGGGATGGAAGTGGGGTTCGGGCAGACCGAGGAGTTCGAGGTGCTGCCGGTGAGATAGCGCGGTGTAGCGACTTGGCACCAATTGTGCGACGTCGGTGTGGAGAACGGCGTCAGTGAAGGGGTGGTGCGGGAGGCTGGGGGATGGCGAACGGCTCCGCGCTCGAGCGCTGACCGCTCCGAGCCCGAGCGCTGACCGCCCGCGCTCAGCGCGGCGTGCTCGGCGGCTTGCGGTCAGCCGTGTGGTGAGCGCGCCGGCGCGGGATCGGGCCATCGAGCTTCCACTTCGACCCGGGACGGCCGGGCAGCAGCGCCACGATCAGCAGCCCGACGGCGGAGAGGAGCAGGCCGAAGGTCAGGCCGACGCGCTCGCCGTAGCCCTTGCGATCGGCCAGCCACGCGGCGGCGGCACAAGAAACGAGCCAGATGAACAGCAGGTAGAGCGCCTTGGCTCCGACCATGGCGAGGACAAGAAACATGCTCACGTCCCCAGGTACGCGCGCTGGACATCGGGGTCGTCGCGCAGTTTGGCCGAGTCGCCCGCCAGGACCACGCGTCCGGTCTCCAGGACATACCCGCGACGAGCGATGTCGAGGGCATAGTTGGCGTTTTGCTCGACGAGCAGGATCGCGACGCCCGATCGGTTGATCTCTCCGATCGTCTCGTAGATCCGCTGCACGAGGATCGGCGCAATGCCCATCGAGGGCTCGTCGAGCATCAGCAGCTTGGGACGGGCCATCAGCGCGCGCCCGATCGCCAGCATCTGCTGCTCCCCGCCGGACATCGTCCCGGCCTTCTGCTTGTCGCGTTCCTTCAACCGCGGAAACAGGGTGTAGATGCGGTCGAAGTCCTCGGCGATATCCTCGCGGCGACGCAGGTACGCCCCCAGCTCCAGGTTCTCGCGCACGGTCATCCGCGGGAAGGTGTGCCGTCCCTCCGGTGCGAGTGCAACCCCGAGCCCGACGATCTCGTGGGCCGGCACTCTCGTGATCTCCTCGCCGGCGAAGATGACCTGCCCGCCGCTCGCGGGGGTGAGGCCGGAGATCGACCGAAGCGTTGTGGACTTCCCGGCGCCGTTGGACCCGATCAGGGTCACCACCTCGCCCTCGTTCACCTCCAGGGAGACGCCCTTTAGCGCCTCGATCGACCCGTAGTGGGTGTGGATGTCGGAGACCTCGAGGAGCGGGCTCATCGCGGCGCGCCCAGGAGGTCGAACGGACCCCTCATCGCGGCGTCCCGAGATACGCCTCGATCACGCGCGAGTCGGCGCGGACCTCCTCCGGAGGCCCTTCGGCGATCTTGTGGCCGTGGTCGAGGACGGTGACCGGCTCGGAGACGTCCATCACGACCTTCATGTCGTGCTCGATCAGCAGGATCGTCAGGTT
>Ga0187814_10000521_pt1 | contig 13051 bp, 10 predicted proteins | sample NC_S_4_FD_132450 | JGI IMG/M metagenome (GOLD analysis project Ga0187814, IMG submission 132450) | Wetland sediment microbial communities from Neuse River Estuary, North Carolina, USA - ASW-S_4 | ecosystem: Environmental > Aquatic > Freshwater > Wetlands > Sediment | place: USA: North Carolina... | reverse complement strand
TGGATCATGTCGGAGGGCAAGAGCATGGTCATCGTAGGTATGGTCGTCATCGCCATGAGCGCCGTCACCTGTCCGGGCGTCAGGCGCACCTTCATGCGCTCACCCCGTATCGAGCCCCGGTTCGGCGCGGCCGGAGCGCCGCAGGAGCGGCAGGCGCAGGACGGACTTGACGAAGGCGCGCCACGAGAACGGCGTGAGCGGCGAAAGGTAGCTGAAGCCGAAGGAGTCCATGGCCGCGAGGTGGAGGCCGATCAACATGGTGCCCAAAGCCAGGCCGGCGATGCCGAAGACCGCGGCGATGACGATCAGGGGGAAACGCAGGATGCGAAAACCGATCGACGCATTGAGGTCTGGAATGGCGAGCGAGGCCAGGAAGCCGAGCGAGCTCAGCACGACGGTGGGCGCGCTGATGATGCCCGAAGCGACGGCCGACTGGCCGACCACGACAGCGCCGAGGATGGAGGCGGTCTGACCGAGGGTGCCAGGTACGCGCAGGCCCGCCTCCTGCACGATCTCGATGATCCCCTCCATCAGGAAGATCTCGACCGCCGTCGGGAAGGGGACGTTCTGGCGCGCCTGGGAGATCGAGATGAAGAGGGGCGCCGGCAGCAGCTCGCAGTTGATGGTGGCGGCCGCCGTGTAGAGCGCCGAGAGCATGACCGAGAGGATCAGCGCGATGGTGCGGACGGTGCGCCGGAAGCTCGCGATCTGCGGGCGGTGGTAGTAGTCGTCGACCGGCTGCAGCAGCTGCAGGAGGACGGTCGGAGCGAGGAGCGCGGTCGGGGAGCCCTCGAGCATCATGGCGCAGCGTCCCTCGTACAGGGCTCCGGCGACGCGGTCCGGACGCTCCGTCGACTGCAGGAGCGGCACCACCTGCAAGGGGGCGAAGACCTCGCTCAGGGTCGACGTGTCGGTGATGGCCATGGAGGTCCTGGTCTCGAGGATCCCCCTGCGCAGGCGGGACACCGTCTCCGCCGGCGCGAGGCCCGCGATGTAGACGAGGAGCACCTCGACGTCCGTCGCCGCGTGCAGCGTGTGCCGTTCCACCCTGAGGCGCACGTCGCGCAGGTTCATGCGGATGAGGCCGAGGTTCTGGTCGACGTTCTCGACGAAGCCCCGATGTGGGCCGGTGGTCACCTTCTCCGCAGCCGGCTCGCTCGGAGACCGCGTGGGACGCTTGACCACGTCGACGAGGAATGCCTGCTGGCCGCCCAGGGCGACGAGTTTGCCCTCGAGGATGGCCGCGAGCGCTTCACCGTAGGTCCTGACCTGGGCATTGCGGGACGTGGCGGGCATGCGCCCCTGGCTAAGGGGCAAGAGCACTTCGGATTGGATCAGCTGCGGATCGGTGAGGCTGTCGAGGTGCACCAGGCACCACAGGACGTCACCCTGCTGCAGCTGGCAGCAGTCGAGGTCTGGGGGGTTGCCCAAGGCGCTCTGGATGGCGGACGCGGCCTCTGTCGCGTCCGCGGGCAGCGGCGCAGACGGGTCGACGAAGCTGTCGATGGCGCGGGCGACCCCGGTGGCGCCCATCTCCATCTCCTCGAGGTCGAAGCGCGGCCGCCGTGGGCCCTGGCCGATGTCTCCCACCTCCCAGGCGCCTTCTGGAACTACTGTCCCCCCACGGACGGGACGGCATGACGGCAGGGTGCCGCCAAATCCCGAGCCCCGCTCCCCGCCGTCGGCAGGCGCCCAGTCGCCGCCCGCGCCGGGCCTGCGCTCGGGCTATGCGCGAGGCGCGATCCAGGCCGCGACATCGCCGATGACCGCCGGTACCACGTGCTGCGGTGCTTGGCAGTCCGCGGCAGCGAAGGCCCGGTGCCCGAGACGAGGAGGCAGTTGTCCGCAGCGTAGACCCTCACCGTGACGCCATCGCAGCCAGCCGGCCCCCCTGCCAGAGTCTCGGGTCATCCTCCGCGGCCACCTGGTCGTCGCGGCCGCCTTGGAGCACCAGGATCGGCCTACACAGCCGCGCGGCCAGCGTGGCCGGATCGCAGCTGCGGAGATCGAGCCAAGATGGGGCCGCAACGCCGCGCGGCAGCTCGCTCGCAGGCGCGCGGCGAGAGGCGCAGCGCGTCGACGCGCTGCGCCTGCGCGGTCAGGCTCTGGACGGTGGACTCCGCCGCGGCCGTGGAGAGGGCTGGACCTGAATCCGTGAGAGCAGCACCGGGACCAAGTTCGCCGCGCAGAGCAGGGCGGGACCCGCGGCGTCCGCCGCGGATCCCGCCCTGCTTTGGCCCGCTATCGCGCGAGGATGTACGCCGTGACCTGCTGGACGCCGAAGTTCGAGACCGTTGCCTCCGACGCGTCCATGAAGATGTCGAGGCGCCTGCCCTGGATCGCATCGCCCTCGTCCATCGCCTGCGCGAGGAACCCGCCGCGCGGCAGGACGTCCGACGAGTAGCCCGTGACGTAGAGGTACGTGCCGAGCGGGATCACGGACGGGTCCACCGCCACGTCGCCGGGTACGAGCGGGTTGCCGAAGTAGTCGCTCGCGCCGTAGGGGTAGTTGTCCTGGGCGCTCGGCCCGTAGGCCGTGGCGGTCAGGGTCATCTCCCCGAGCACCCGATGCCCGTCGACCGTCGCCGGCAGCCTCGCCGACGCGTCGGCCACGCGCTGCACAGCCGCAGTCGGGGGCTGGGTCGTCGCACTCCGGCCGGCCGCCGCGGCCGGCAGGGGAAGCGTCAGCAGGGTCGCCGCCGCGATGCTTGCGAGGTTGATCACGTGTCGCGTACCTCCAACTTCTCATGGCCAATGCCGTTGTTGGTCCGAGTCTACGCACTACCCACCGCCATGTCACCCTGCGTTTTCCGTTTAGACGGACTAAGTCGCCTCACATGCACGCCTAAGCCTGGTCCATCCTCAACATTCCTCGGATTTGCGGTGGATTGGTCCAGCCATCCCACAAGCACGCAATCTGCCTCACCTGCACAAGGCCCCCAGCTTCGACGCCTATTAAGAAGCGGACTCTCCACAATAGGAGAGCCCGCTCACTGTGCCCGTCCAGGACGGGGGCTACTGCAGGACGTAGGCCTGGACATTCTGGATTCCGAACCTGCCGACGACGGAGCCCGGCTGGTCGAGGTAGATGTCGACGCGCGTGCCCTGGATCGCGCCGCCCTCATCCACGGCGTGCGCCAGGAAGCCGCCCGCGGGCAGGTATGGCGTGAAGGAGTAGCCCGTAATCCATAGCCAGCTGCCGAGGGGGATGACGCTCGGGTCCACCGCGACGTCGCCCGCGACGAGCGGCTGGCCGTAGTAGTCCGTGGCGCCGTAGGGGTAGTTGTCCTCGGCGCTGGGGCCATAGGCCGTCGCCGTGAGGCGCAGGCTCCCCGTGACCCTCCGGCCGTCGATCTCCTGGCGCGCGTGCACGGCCGGGGGCTTGGCCGCGGCCGCCGCACCGTGCGCGGCCATGAGCCCGGGAACGCCGAGGAGGGCGAGGGTGCCGGCCAGCGCGACGAGCTTGTGGCGCCAGATTCCGCGACCGGCGTTTCGAAGTGCGTCGTGCATCGCTGTGCACCTCCAACTTCATGTCGTCACTTCGTGTGCCTGTCGATTCTATACTGTGACATCCGCCATGTCATCATGCGTGTAGTTCGTTCCATTCGCATGTACCGAGCTGAGCGCGGCCATACTACGTCGCCCCAAAGAAGGGTGCGACATGCTACAGGATGGCTTTGCATGCCGAGAGCGCGAAGTTCTGGCCGAGGCGCCGTACGCTTCGATTCAACTATAGCGCACGGTCAACTTGCGTCCGAACACCTTGGGGAACTGCGCGGCCAGCCGCTCGCTCTCACCGAACGGGAGGCTCGGCGGCGGGTCGCCGCCGGCGAGGCCCAGCGTGATCAGGGTAGGGCCGATCTCGGCGGCCAGCTCCCAGCGGACGCCGGGAGCGCTGCGGACGAGCGCCTCCGCGTAGGCCGCCGCGAGGCCGACGCGCTGCACGAGCACCGTGTCGCCGCGCTCGAGCAGGTCGAGGTACGGCCGCAGGAGCTCGCGCGTGCGCCGCGGCCCGTCGTAGGCCGCCGCGGCGGCGAGCAGCACCTGCTCGCGGTGGCTGAGGCCGAACATGCGCGCGCCCACCACGATGTCGAACGTCCTGTGGTTGCGCTCGTAGAAGTTGATGCGCCGGCCGATGCCGCGCAGCCGCACGACGGATCGGGCGAAGCCCCTCGGCGCGTCGCGCAGGAGCGGCGCGAGGGCCTCCGTCAGGCGGTCGCCGACCTCCACCTGCATTGGCTCCGGCACCTCGCCGAGCTGAAAGAGGAGGTTCTCGGCGCTCTCGGGCAGCAGCTCCCTGGCGGGAGGTGGCACCTCGACGCCGAGCCTGCGGTAGAGGAGCCCCTCGCGCAGGCCGGTGCCGCTGATCACGATACCGCTCGGCGCGAGGTGTTCGACGATCGCGGCCGCGATCAGGAGGGCGCTCGGCGCCAGCTCCGCGCGGTGCACCGCGAGCCCGGGCACCTTGAGGCGGTCGCGCAGGGCGAGGCCGTGCACTCTGCGCCAGAGCTGCGCGACGGAGGACGTCGGCATCAGGTAGCCGTGCAGCGACGGAAAGGGGTACCTTTCGGCCTCCTGGTGCAGCTTGGCGATGCTGCGGAAGCTCCCGCCGAGCGCGACGAGCGGCATGCCACGCTGCGGCTCCGGCAGGATCTCCCGGATGCGCTCGCGCACATGATTCTTGGCCGCCTCCACCTGCTCCGCGGCGGGCGGGTCGCCCTGCAGGAGTCTTTGGTGCAGCGTGACCGCGCCGAGGTCGACGCTGCCGGCCTGCTCGAGGCGGCGGTCCGCGAAGCGGCTGATCTCCGTGCTGGCGCCGCCGAGGTCCACGAGGTAGCCGGCCTCGACGTCGAGCGACGCCACGGCCCCCAGGAAGCCGAGCCGCGCCTCCTCCTCGCCGTCCAGGACCGTGATCGGCACGCCCGCGGCGCGGGCGAGCCGCGCGGCGAAGGCGGCTCCGTCGCGGGCCGCCCGCAGCGCCGCCGTCCCCACGGTCTCGGGCCTGGCGGCGCCCAGCTGGCGCGAGCGCCGGCAGAGCAGCCGGTAGACGCTCTGCGCCCGCTCGAGCTCGCCGACCAACCGTCCCTCCTGCGCGAGGGCGTCGCCCAGGCGCAGGATGGCCCGCTCCTCGTCCACGACGCGCCAGCGCCGGCCGTCGGCCTCGACGACCAGCAGGCGCGCCGAGTGCGAGCCGAGGTCGATGAGCCCGATGCGCTCCAGCGTCACCGCCGGGCCTCCGCGAAGCGGACCGGCCCGCCCACGAGCCCCTCGAGCAGGTCCGCCTTGCCCGCGAGCCGCACCGCCGCGGGGCGCGGATCGACCCCGCGCACGAGGATCTCGAAGCCCTGGCCGCTCTGGCGCACCTCGGCGATGTCCGCCGCCTGCGTGTGGTCGTAGTCGAGGGAGTCGGCGACGCGCAGCAGCGCCGAGAGCCAGAGGACGGCCTGGCGGCGCTCCTTGGGCCAGGACTTCGGCCCGGGGCGCGCGCGCTTTCTGTGGTTGCGCACGACCGCCGCCAAGATCTCGCGCGCGTCGGCCGGGTAGTCCGCGAGCTGCGCGTCGTTGAGCGCGATGTAGGCGCTGTGGCGGTGGTGGCCCTTGGCGGCGATGAAGTAGCCGATGTCGTGCAGCTGCGAGGCGTGCTCGAGGAGGCGCTCCGCGTCCTGGCCGAGCCCGTGCAGCGGCGAGAAGGCCTCGAAGAGCCGGCGCGCGAGGCCCGCCACGTGCCGGCCGTGGCGGCCGTCGCCGCCGTACTTGGCGCAGAGGGCCGCGACGGCCGCGTCCTGCGCGAGGGTGCCCCCGTCGCCGCTCATGCCTTGACCCCCTCGCGGAGTCCGCCCGGCGGGACGCCCGCCTTGGGCGGAGCCGGCAGATCGGCCGAGAGCGCCCGCCGGGCCGCCGAGAGCAGGTCGCGGGGACCCACCGAGGCGTCGAGGCCTACGGCGGCCTGTCCGTCGACCCGCCTTGCGAAGAGCTCGTCCATGAGGTGCTGGTAGCGGACCAGCATCGCCTGCGGGTCGCGGCGGTACGTGGCGCCCAGGCCGGACTCCCTCGGCGTCAGGAAGCGCCGCCGCATCAGCATGCGGCGCAGGCGGACCGCCGCCTCGGCCTGCAGCACGAGCGTCCTCTGCGGCGCGGGCAGGAAGGCGAGCACGTCGCAGGCCCACGCGGGGTCGATGCCGCGCGCCTCGGCGCGCACCACGGGCGTCATGACGTAGCGGTCCGCGAGGACGACCCGCCCCTCGGCGAGCGCCGGCGCGATCTCGTGGGCGTAGACGTCCGCGAGGTCCGCCGCGTAGAGCAGGAAGAGCGCGCGCTCCGCGATGTCGGCGCGCCGCTGCAGGGACCTGAGCGGACCCCTGAGGCCCGGCGAGCCGCGCAGGCGCACGGTCGTCACGGCGTGGCCCGCCGCCGCGAGCTGCTCGGCGAGGGCGCGCACGAGGGTCGTGCGGCCGACGCCGTCCGGGCCCTCGACGGCGAAGAGCCGCCCCGCCGCGCTCACAGCCCGGCCTCCGCCAGGAGCCCCAGCACCCGCCGGCGCACCTCGCGCTGCTGCAGGCGCAGCGCCCGGGTCGCGTCGACGACCACGTAGTCCATGCGCTCCGCGATCACCGCGTAGTGCGCCGCGACGCGCCCCTGAAAGCGCAGGAAGCTCGTCGTCGGGTCCTGCGCGAGGCCGAGGTCGAGGCCCGCCTCGTAGTAGGAGAAGCTCGGCCGCGAGCGCAGGATGCGCGCCGCCGCGACCTCCGGCGGGACCTGGAAGTAGAACGTCAGGTCCGCCGCGCGCGCGAAGTCGTAGAGCCGGGCGATAAAGGCGCCGTCGAGGCCGCGCGCGCCGTCGCGCGCCAGGGCCGTGCCGACGTAGCGGTCGCAGAGCACGTGGATGCCCGCCCGGAGGCGCGGGGCGATCTCGCGCTCGTAGCGGTCCGCGAAGTCCGCGGCGTGGACGAGGGCGAAGCTCTCGGGCGTCAGCCGCCGCGCCGCCTTCAGCGAGCGCGTCAGGGGGTGCACGGCGGGGCTCGAGTTCCAGGCGCTGCGGTGCACGCCGAGTCCGCGCCGAACAAGGAAGCGGTGCAGGAGCTCGAGCTGAGTGCTCTTGCCCGAGCCGTCGAGTCCCTCGACCGCGATCAGGAGCCCTCGTCTGCGATCCCTGCGCGTCGCCACGCGAACACCTCCGCGTCAGCCCTGGTTCCCTGCGTGCGGTCAGGACACCTCCTGCGCGACCTCCCTCCGGACGCCGCCCGTGGGGACGAACAGGAAGGCCACGACGCCCGCCAGCGACGCCAGGGCCACGAGGCCGAACATGCCCGAGAAGCGATGCCAGCCCAGCGCCAGGGTCAGCAGCACGGGGCCCGACGCGAGCCCCACCGAGCGGAAGACCGCCACGGCCGCCAGCGCCTCGCCCGCCTGCTCCGCGTGGTAGAGGTGCAGCGCCAGGCGGTTGAGGGGCGCACCCATCGTGAAGGCGGTGCTGACGCCGAAGGCGAGCATCGCCAGGATGAAGCGCAGGAGCGTCAGGTGCGGCAGCGCCAGCAAAACGCCGCCCACGACGCCGAAGGCGAGCCCCGTCTCCAGCACCGCGCGGGCGCCCACTCGGTCCGACATCACGCCGCCGACGCCGGCCAGCACGGCGCCGGAGAACGCCGCCGGCATCAGCGCGACGCCGGAGTCCAGCACCGAGAGGTGCAGGGTCTCCTGCGCGAGCGTCGGCACGAAGATGGCGGCGGACATGTCGAGGCCGACGAGGGCCGCTCCGACCACGAGCGCGACGCCCGGGACCCCCCGCAGCGCGTGCGGGTCGAGGAACGGCCGACCAACCGGGCGGCGCTCGCGCATCACGAAGAAGACGAGCGCCAGGGCAGCGAGGGCGAGCGTGAGGAGGCGAACCACGCCCCGGTCGTCCAGCGAGACGAGCGCGAGGCCGAGGAAGATCGCGAAGCCTACGCCGGCCTGGAAGTCCGGCGCAGGGCGCTGCGAGCGCTCCGACTGCGGCAGGCGCGCGCCGAGCGCGAGCACGGCCGCGGCGATCGGCACGTTGACGAGGAAGATGAAGGGCCAGCCGAGGTACTGCGCGAGCGCACCGCCGAGGTTCGGCCCGATGATCGTCGCCACCCCGAAGACGGCGCCGAACATGCCGAGCGCCATGCCGTGCCGCTCCGGCGGGAAGAGGCGCGTGCCCTCGGCCTGCGCGTTGGGGTACACGGCCCCGGCGCCGAGACCCTGCACGGCGCGCGCGAGGAGGAAGAGCCCGAAGGAGTGCGAGACGGCGGCGAGCAGCGATGCGACGCCGAACAGGGCGACGCCGGTCAGGAAGAGGGCCCTGCGCCCGTGCCGGTCGCCGGCGGACCCCGCCAGCACGGTGGCGGCGACGTAGGTCACGGTGTACGACGTGACGCTCCAGGCCATCCAGGCCAGGCTGACGTGGAAGCTCCGCGCGATGACCGGGAAGGCCGGACTGAGGATGCCGGTGTCCAGGGCGCCGATGAAGACGCCCAGGAGGTAGACGCCGAGGACGCGGTAGTTCGGCCGCAGCTCTGCATCCTCCCTTCCCGTGACGGTGCGGCGCGGCCGAGCCGCCGGGCGCCGCTCGCGGACCATTGTAGGCCATGGCGGGGCACGGGCTCCGGTCGCCGTGCACCTCAGGCCGCGGCCTCTCTTGGGACTGCTTTCGCACCCGCCGGGACATTCCCTGCCGCAAGCGTCCCGCTCCCCCGGGCGCGCCGAGGGGGCGGCCGCCCGGCGCCGCGCAAGGCGCCCTCGGGAGCGGTCGCCCGGCTGCGGCAGGGCGGTCAGGCGTGCGCGCGCAGGAGCCGCTCGACCGCCTTCTTGGACGACACGCCCGCCAGGGCGCCCACGATGCGGCCGTCCTTGCCGACCAGCACGACCGTGGGCAGGTCCGCCACCTGGTAGGCGTCCGCCACCTCGCCGTAGCGGTCGAGGTAGAGCGGCGCCGGCTCGCCGAGGCGCCGCCAGAGGCGCCCGACGTCGCCGGGGAGCTCGGACGGGAGCAGGTCGATCGGCACGACCTCGACGCCGGCGCGGCGCACGGCCGCGCTGCGGGTGAGGTAGGAGAGGTAGGGCGGACAGCTGCGGCACCAGCTGGCGAAGAAGACGAGCAGGTGCCGATGGCCCCTGAGCGCGACCCTCTCCTCCTTGCCGCCGAGGCGCTGCACCACGACGGGCGGCGCGGGCGTGCCCGCCCTGAGGGCGGGTTGGGCCAGGACGAGCCGGAGCAGGAGTGGCAGGTAGAGCATTTCCTGTCCTTTCTTGCAGGGTACGTGCGCCGTACAGAGAAGGAGTGTTGGGCGCCTGAGGCGTCCGCTTTGAGTCTTCCCTCCGCCTGCCTGGGCCTTGCGCCGCGGGCAGCGCTTTCGCGCGCCGGGTGACGTTCGTGCGCCGCGCGCGGCGCAAAGGAGGCCTCGCCATCCGCCAGTTCCTGCGCATCAGGGACCTGATGCGGCCCGAGACCGGGCCGTACGCCTTCGGCGTGCTCTTCCTGCTCCTGGCCGACACCCTGCAGCTCATCACGCCGCAGATCCTGCAGCGTTTCGTCAACGTGCTGACGGGCGGCTCGCCCACGCTCCGGGCCCTCCTGCCGTACGTCCTCGCGATGGCCCTCGCGGGCCTCCTGACCCTCTTGTTCCGCTTCGGCTGGCGCACGCTCTGCTTCTCGGCGTCCCGGCGCATCGAGTACCGGCTGCGCAAGAAGCTCTTCGGCCACCTCTCGGGGCTCTCGGCCGGGTTCTTCAACGAGAGCAAGGTCGGGGACCTGATGGCGCACGCCACGAACGACGTGCAGGCGGTGCGCATGGCCTTCGGCATGGGCATCGTGCAGTCCGCCGACTCGGCCTTCCTGATCGTGTCGACGATCGTGATCATGTTCCTCGCGATCTCGCCCTCGCTCGCGCTCTGGGCCTGCCTGCCGCTGCCGATCTCCGCGGTCGCGGCGGGACTCCTCGGCCGCGTCATCCATCGCCGCTTCGTCAAGGTGCAGGCCGCGTTCTCCGCCGTCACCGACGTCGTGCAGGAGAACTTCAACGGCATCCGCATCGTCAAGGGCTTCGCCCAGGAGGAGCCCGAGGACCGCAAGTTCCTCGACCGCTCCCTCGCGTACGTGCGGCGCAACATGGAGCTCGTGCGGGTCTGGGGCCTCTTCGACCCTCTCGTGGACGCGATCGGCGGACTCTCGATCGCCGTGGCGACGGCGTACGGCGGCTACCTTGTGCTCATGGGGCACCTCACCCTCGGTGCCTTCGTCGCCTTCCTCTACTACCTCGGCCTCCTGCGCTGGCCGATGGCCGGACTCGGCTGGGTGATCAACATCCTGCAGCGCGGCGCCGCCTCGATGGAGCGTCTGAACGGCCTCTTCGACATCGCGCCCGAGATCCGCGACGTCGACGGCGCCCTGCCGCTCGCGCGCCCGCGGGGCCAGATCTCCGTGCGCTCCCTGACCTTCCGCTACAAGGAGGGCCTGCCGCCGGCCCTCGAGGATCTGAGCTTCGAGCTGCGGGCGGGCGAGACGCTCGGCGTGATCGGCCCCGTCGGGGCCGGGAAGTCGACGCTGGCGAACCTGCTCCTGCGGGTCTACGAGGCGCCCGCCGGCACGATCCGCCTCGACGGCCACGACATCCAGTCGCTGCGGCTGCAAGACCTCAGGGCCGCCTTCGGCTACGTGCCGCAGGACGCCTTCCTCTTCTCCGAGACGGTGCACGACAACATCGCCTTCGCAAAGCCCGAGGCGACGCGCCAGGACGTCGAACTGGCGGCGCAGCAGGCCGCCGTGCACCAGAACGTCGTCGAGTTCCCGCAGGGCTACGACACCCTCGTCGGCGAGCGCGGCGTCACGCTCTCCGGCGGCCAGAAGCAGAGGCTCGCCATCGCCCGCGCCCTCGTCCAGGACCCCCCGGTGCTGCTCCTCGACGACAGCCTCTCCGCCGTCGACACCCAGACCGAGGCCGAGATCCTCGCGGCGCTCAAGGCCGCGCGCCAGGGCAGGACGAACATCATCATCGCCCACCGCATCTCGGCCATCAAGGACGCGGACCTGATCCTCTTCCTCGAGGACGGCCAGGTGGTCGAGCGGGGCCGCCACGAGGACCTCCTGCGCCAGGGCGGCCGCTACAGGTCGCTCTACGACCGCCAGCTGCTCGAGGAGCGCATCCTGCACCGAGGGGAGGAAGGCGCCTGATGTCGGTGGACTTCCGCGAGGAGAGCGCCATCGGCAAGGCCTACGACGGCCGCCTGATGCGCCGCCTCCTCGGCTACACGAAGCCCTACTGGGCGGCCATCCTGGCCGGCTTCATCCTGGTCGCCTTCGGCACCGCGGCGGACCTCGCGCCGCCCTACCTGCAGGCCATCGCCATCGACAGCTTCATCGACGGCGTGTCGCAGCCGCTCCACGCGGTGCCGCTGCAGGGGGCGCCGAAGGGGGCGGTCGTCTACGGCGGGCGGGCCTACGTGCCCTCGGCGGGCCTCAAGAGCCCCCAGGGACCCGCCTACGAGGTGCTGCGGACGCCGCGGGGCGGCTACGACCTCGTCCAGGGCGTCTTGCCCGGCAAGTCCATCCGCTGGCAAGAGGGCGGGCCCTACCTCGGCGGGCGGCGCCTCCAGGCGACGCCGCTCTCGGCGGCGGCGCTCGGCCGCTTCCGGGCGCAGTACGTGCACGGGCTCCTGCTGCTCGGCCTCCTCTACGGGCTCGTCGTGCTGATCGCCTTCGCGGCCAACTACGTGCAGACGTACATGCTGCAGTGGGTCGGGCAGATGGTCGTCTACGACATCCGCAGGCAAGTGTTCCGGCACATCGAGTCCATGCACCTGCAGTTCTACGACCGAAACCCGATCGGGCGCCTGGTGACGCGGGTGACGAACGACACCGAGGCCCTGAACGAGGTCTACTCGAACGTCCTCGTCAACGTCTTCAAGGACGTCTTCATGCTGCTCGGCACCATCGCGATCATGTGGGAACTCAGCCACTTCCTCGCCCTGATCGGCTACGCCATCCTGCCCTTCCTGATCGTCAGCACGATGATCTACGCGCGCTACGCCCGCGAGGCGTACCGCATGGTGCGCGTCTACCTCGCGCAGATCAACGCGTTCCTGTCCGAGAACTTCTCCGGGATGCGCGTCGTGCAGGCGATGCGGCAGGAGGCCCGCCAGAACCGGAGCTTCGAGCGCATGAACACGGGCTTCATGCGGGCGAGCATCCGCGAGATGAAGATCTTCGCGTTCTTCCGCCCGACGATGAGCTTCTTCTACAGCCTGACGGCCGCGGCCCTGATGTGGTGGGGCGGCGGCCAGGTGCTGCACGGCATCGTCGCGTTCGGCGTGCTCTACGCCTTCATCGGCTACGCGCAGCAGTTCTACCAGCCGATCAACGACATGGCCGACAAGTACGACACCCTGCAGTCCGCCATGGCGGCGTCCGAGCGCATCTTCCAGGTGCTCGACACCCCGCGCGAGGTCGTCGACGAGCCCGGGCCCCTGCCCGTGCCGGAGGACCTGCAGGGCGAGATCCGCTTCGACCACGTCTCCTTCGCGTACAGCGGCGAGGACTGGGTGCTGCGCGACGTGGACTTCACGGTCCGGCCTGGCCAGTCCGTCGCCTTCGTCGGCGCCACGGGCGCCGGCAAGTCCTCGATCGTCAACCTGATCGGCCGCTTCTACGACGTGCAGAGGGGCCAGGTGCTCCTGGACGGCGTCGACGTGCGCCGCTACGGCCAGCACGACCTCCGGCGCGCGGTCGGCATGGTCCTGCAGGACGTCTTCCTCTTCGCCGGCGACGTGCGCGACAACATCCGGCTCGGCGACCCGATCCCGGACGACGTCGTGGAGCAGGCCGCCCGGGACGTCCACGCGGACTCCTTCATCGGGCGGCTGCCCCGAGGCTACGACGAGCCCGTGCAGGAGCGCGGCCAGACCTTCTCGGCCGGCCAGCGCCAGCTGATCGCCTTCGCCCGCGTCCTCGCCCACGACCCCAAGGTCCTGGTGCTCGACGAGGCGACGGCGAGCATCGACACCGAGACGGAGGCCCTGATCCAGTCCGCGCTCGAGC
>Ga0187814_10000520_pt1 | contig 13053 bp, 10 predicted proteins | sample NC_S_4_FD_132450 | JGI IMG/M metagenome (GOLD analysis project Ga0187814, IMG submission 132450) | Wetland sediment microbial communities from Neuse River Estuary, North Carolina, USA - ASW-S_4 | ecosystem: Environmental > Aquatic > Freshwater > Wetlands > Sediment | place: USA: North Carolina... | reverse complement strand
TGGCGGCAGGACCACAACGGGTTCTCGCACCAGGACCCCGGGTTCATCGACCACGTGGTCAACAAGAAGGCCTCGGTGGTGCGGGTCTACCTGCCGCCGGACGCGAACACGCTGCTGTCGGTGGGCGACCACTGCCTGCGCTCGCGGCAGTACGTCAACGTCATCGTGGCCGGCAAGCAGCCGGCCGCGCAGTGGCTGAACATGGACGAGGCGGTCATCCACTGCACCCGGGGCGCGGGGATCTGGGAGTGGGCCTCCAACGACTCCCCCGGCGCGCCGGATGTGGTGATGGCGTGCTGCGGCGACATCCCGACCCTGGAGACGCTGGCGGCGGTCTCGCTGCTGCGCTCGCATCTTCCGGACCTCAAGGTGCGAGTGGTGAACGTGGTGGACCTGATGCGGCTGCAGCCGGAGTCCGAGCACCCGCACGGCATGTCCGACCCCGAGTTCGACGCGCTGTTCACCACGGACAAGCCGGTGATCTTCGCCTACCACGGCTATCCGTGGCTCATTCACCGGCTGATCTACCGGCGGCACGGGCATTCCAATTTCCACGTGCGCGGGTACAAGGAGGAGGGCACCACCACGACGCCGTTCGATATGGTCATGCTCAACGACCTGGACCGGTTCCACCTGGTCATGGACGCCATCGACCGGGTGCCGGGGCTGGCGTCCACGGCCGGGCACGTGCGGCAGCTGATGGTGGACAAGCGGATCACGTGCCGGGCCTACACCCGCCTGGAGGGCCAGGACGCGCCCGAGATCACCGAGTGGAAATGGCCGTACTGACGTCGGTCGCGGTCAGGATCGGCGGGTTAGGTCCATGTGCCAGTTGGTGAGCCAGGTGCGGCCGTCGTCGGCGGAGAAGGCCTGCTCCCAGTGGGCGGCGTCGCCGGTGATGCCGGACCACAGGAACTGGACGCGGACCGCCGTGCCCTGGTAGGTGTCCTCGCCGTAGAACTCGCCGACTCCGCCGGTGAACCGGCCGGTCACGGGCGGGAGGAGGGTGCCGGTGCGCTTGCTGGCCCAGTACAGGGACCACTGCCCGGCCGCTGGGTCGTACAGGCGCAGGGTGAGCCCGGCGAACCCCTTGGTGGGAAACGTGATCTCGTCGAAGCTGGCCGTGCCGTCGAAGTGCCGGGTGGCCCGGCTGATGGCGGGGAACTCCTCCCACGCGCTGGTCTCATCGAGGAAGTCGGCGCGCCAGCGGTTGGCCACGTCCCAGGTGCCGGCGAGGAAAGTCGAAGTCGCTCACCGGGGCAGGTTAGGCCGTCTCCGCTGACACCTTGTGTCAGCGGACCTGGCCGAGCAGGTCGCGGACGGTCGCCGGCCACCTCGATCGTGCCCGTGGTGGTGCGACGCGCGCCCGGACCGGCCCGCGCGGCGGGTTTACCCGTGCGTTCCGGTGACGGCGAAGTCCCAGGACTGCGCCGCGCAGAAGGTGGTGCTGCTGGCCATGACGTACGGGGAGCTGAGCACCATGGTGCCGCTCCAGGCGTTCCACGCGCCGTTGTCCACCGCGCCCTGATTCGGGGTGATGTGCAGGGTGACGGTGTTCTTGGCGTTGATCGACCCGCACTTGGAGACTTCGGCCTTGGTGGTTCCGGCATAGCCGGATCCGGAACTGGTCAAGGTCATCGTGAACGGCTGCGCGGTAAAGCCGGGCGCCGCGAACTCCGCGTTGGTGGTCAGGGTGCACTTGTTCCCGGTGCAGTCCGAGGAGAACTTCCAGGTGTCGTCCCACTTCTGCCCCACGCTGAGGCTGGCGCCCGATCCTGGGGTGCTGGTCGTGACGACGTGCACCGGCACGTCGCCTTGCAGGGGCAGGGCCAGCGTCGTGGCCGGCAGTTCCGAGGACAGGCGGGATTCCTGCGCACCCCACTTGGCCGCGACCTGGTACTGGTAGGCGGTGCCGGGAGTAAGCCCGGTGACGCTGTACGAATCGATGGTGCCGGGAACCATGGCGATGGAGGTCCCCCCGCTGTAGATCACGAACTCGCTGGGGACCGGGCCCTTGGGCGACGGTGACCAGCGGAAGTCCACCGTGGTCCAGGTCTCCTGGCCGACGGCCAGCCCGACCGGGCTGGGCGCGAGGGTCGTCACCCCTATCGCTTTGGAAGGGCTGGACCGCTGGGTTCCGGACGCCGCGACGATCGTGTACCGGTGGGCGGTACCGGGGGCCAGGCCGTTGTCGGTGTAGGACGTCTGGCTGGCCGCGACCGAGCCCACCTGCTTACCGTCCCGCACGATCAGGTAGTGATCGACGGTGGCGCCGCCCTTGGACGGGGTCCAGGACACCAGAACCGACGTCGCCGTCGGCGACTGCGCGTGAACGGCCGCGGGGGCGACGGGAACCTTGTGCCACGGAGCCCAGATGATGAGGCCGACCGCCAGGCCGACCACCACCACGGCGGACAGCGCGATGATCCACGTCTTGCGCCTGCGCCCCGAGCGCGTCGGGCCTGGCGGCGGCGACGCCGACCACGGCGGCGGCTGCGGCGGCCAAGGAAAAGCATCTTGAGTGGCCATCCCGCTACCTCCGTCAAGTCGCCCCTCTAGCCTATTAAAGGTGGGCGCGGTCCGTGCCGCAAGAGGCGGGCGAGCGGCTTTGTGCGAAAGTTATGAGCATGCAATTGGGCCACGAGGTGCCATCATCAATGGCAATCGTCTCGTATAGTGAGAATCAGGGATTTGACCCGATCGCGTGCCCGCGAGCGCATATGACGCGACTAGCAGAGGAGAAACTGCAGCTTAGCGGCCCAACTCCCGGGAACCGCTCTTCCCGGGAAAGCCCTTCTTCCGCATTAGACCGCAATATTAACAGGAACGGAACGGCGGATTTGCGGTCCGAGGATACGTCATTCTTACGCGGAATTATATTACGAAGTTCTTACGAGTGGCCCGGACAGTTATGTCCGGCGGAAGCGGGTCTTGGCCAGACCTGCTGCCGCGGACGTCGCCACCCACCACGCCAGGAGTGATCGTGGGCCGCTACGTCGCTCGCGCAGAGGAACGGCCCACGGTCATGCGTGCGGCACGGCTGTTACAGGTTGAACGCCTTGGTCATCGTGGTGGAGCTGGCCGCCAGGCCCAGCTTGGACAGGCCGAGGAGCTGCTCCGCGGTGCCGAGCAGGGAGTAGTGGTTGAACAGCGTGCCGGACCTGGCGCCCGCCTTGGTGCTCGGGCTGATGACCAGGGTCGCGACGCGGCAGCTCACGTCCGAGGTGTTCGTCGCGCACTGCTCGCCGCTGGCGTAACCGCCGCCTTCGCCCTCGTCCCAGGTGATGAAGACAACCGTCGAGCCGTTCCGGTATTCGGCGCTGTTCAGGATGGTCGGCAGGTTGGCGGACAGCCACTTGTTGCCGTCGGCGACCGTGCCGTTGTGCATGTCGTCGATCAGGTTCGGCGTGATAAAGGAGAACGCGGGGAGCTGGTTGTGCGCCAGGTCCGAGGCCAGGTGCGAATAGGACACGTCGTCACCGGAGCAGCCGTGCCTCGTGGTGTAGTAGACGGCCGGGTTGTGCCGCACGGCGTAGTTGCCGGAGTTGCTGTGATCACAGCTGGACGGCATCGATTCCTCGTAGGACTTCCACGTCTCGCCCTGGCCGAAGATGCTCTTCGCCGACGTGTCGCAGCTGCCGCCCGGGCTGCAGTCGGGCAGGAAGCCGTGCAGGGCCGAATACGACAGCCCGGAAGTGGCGGCGATGTAGTTCGGCAGGCTGGGATGCGTGATGTTGTGGTAGTTGGTGGCCAGCCCGCACTCGCGGGCCACGGTGTTGAAGTACGGCGCCTGGGACGAGCCGATGATCGCGCTGGAGCTGTGGTTCTCCATCCAGATCCAGATCACGTGCTTGTAGGTACCAGGCTTGGCCGCCGTCCCGCACGGATGGCTCGCCGACGGCGTCGCCGGCGCTGAGACCGACGTTGGCGTCGCCGAAGCCGCGGCGACCTGGCTGTAGCACCCCGCCGCGGCCAGTAGCCCGAGGGCGCCGAGCGCGCCTGCCGCCAACCTCATCCGCATGGCCATATGCCTGTTCCCTCCCGTCAAGACCGGCTATGTCAGGCCACAACATATCGGGGATCAGTGCGCCACCGGGCGGTCATAACGAAGATCTTCTCGGCGCGGGGACGCAGGGCTGGCGGGCAGGGCGGATTGGCGCCGCGACCGGCGGATGAGATCACCCTGAGCACGTCCGGCCGTGCTCTGTGGCCATGGCATTCTCCGTATCCAGGACGGCGGTCCGCCGCCGGCGGAATTCGGCGTCGCCTGGCCAGCTATCACCGAGTCTTAATGCCCTGCCGGTGCCAGGACTAAAGGCCCGACTTTCAGTACGTCTCTGCTGTTCCTGGACAAACGCGCTGGTCGTCCTTGCCTGTCCGCCTACGGGGGACGATTCTGGTGGACTGAGGGCATAGGGCACGCGAAGGGCGAGAAACATGGACATGATATTTAAAGACCTTCTCGACGAGCAGGTTCGGGTGCACGTCTATACCGCGAACGTAGTGCACGAGCCTTGGCGAATCGTCGGACTCGAGCTACACCATGGCACCAAAGATGTTGCACTAATGCTCACGGCCCGCGAAGCCGAGGAACTAGGCAACGCGCTGCTAGAGGCCGCGAAGGAGCTAGTGTCCTCGGACCAGTCGATCCCGCAGTAAACGTCCGCGCATTCCTCCGTTCTCCTTAACAGGTTGCTGTTCGTGCTGGTCTCAGCCGCGCCGGGCTCGTCAAGAATCGGGGCCAGAACCGTGGGCGTGGCCAGGAACGGGGAATGACCGACATCGAGCTCTATGGCCTTCACCCCAAGGACAGCCGGAGCGGCCCGTCGTGACCACGCTGGGCTGATCACCGGGTCGCGGGCGCCAAGCACATAGGAGCACGGCACCTCTGGCCAGGCCGACAGCGGTGTCACCTCGCTGGTGATCTTCCAGCACTGGCCGCGCAACCGGGACGCCGCCCAGACCGCCACGTCGGCGGAGCAGTCGGCGAAGAACCAGCGGGCGGCAGCTTCTGGCCGCCACCGGGTTTCCCCGCCCGGCCCCCGGTAGGCCCCGCCCTTCGGCCCGGGCAAGACCATGTCCGGCTCCGCGCTCAGAACATCATCGTGCGTCTTGCCTGGCCGGGGAAGCATGGCCGCCAGGAAGATAAGCTGCCGCACTGGCCGCGCCGCGGCGATCAGCGGGATAGTCAGCCCGCCGAGGGAATGGCCCACCACGACCAGGTCATCGCCAGCACCGTCAAAGGCGGCCAGCGCGGCGGCAGCGTACTCGGTGGCACCGGCCTGCGGATCCTCGGCGGGCAGATCCACGGTGAGCACCCGGTGACCGCGATGTTCCAGCTCCGGGGTGAGCTTCTCCCAGCACCACGCGCCGTGGTAAGCACCATGCACCAAGCCGAAGGTAACCATCGCTAGTCCTCCAAACCGCGCGCCGTCTCGTGCTGGGAACGAGATACTGCCGCCACGACACGGAGGCTGCGGCCCTGCGGTGAGCGTAGTCCTGGGGAGTGAGCGTACATCGCAGGACGTAGCGAAGTTCATCCGTCAAGCCGACGCCTCCGGCCCCAGCCGTCTGTAGCCTTGTAAGTGGGGTAAACCGGAGCCTATTTCTTAGCCGCCAGCGCGGGCCGGGCGTATGCACAGGTCGGGGACGACCACGCGTCCGGCCAAGCCCCGATCCGATGTGGCGTCCCGCGAGCCCCCACACGCTTTCCAAGCCTGCGCGGCTGTGTCCCGCGTAAGTCGAGAGGGTCCGCGACCTGGCCGCCCCTCCGGTTCCAAGGATGCTGCGCATCGCGGTGGCGCGCGACAGCCCTGCGGGCTGCCCTTGACCCGGAGACCACTGCGGTCGCTGGAGGCAGGAGAAGGGGCAGGTGCCCCGCTTCAGCTACGGCGAGATCAGCCGGTTGAAGGCCTACGGAACACGCACTCGGCAGCCATGGTGACAAGCGATAACGGCCCGGCCGTCCTCCCTGCGCCAGAGCATCCTGTCGCCGTCCTAAGATCACAGCCAAAGGCGCTAGCTGTGCTCGCGTCGCACGCGATGGCGCTCCGCGCCACCCTGGACAGTGATCTTTCCCGGCGGGATCATGGCGCCTGCAGGAGGACGGGTCAGATTGCTCTATTCCCCGATGAGGCGCAGGTCTTCGATGCACGACACGCTAGGCCAGTGGTGTGAGCGGTGGCTTGGCTCGGCCATATCTGAGGTCTTGTTCGAGACGGGATCCCTGTCAGCGGTCACTGGCCTAAGGCTCGCTGACGGCCGGGAGGTCGTCGTCAAAGTGCGACGATGCGCGCCTCGCCTGAACGCCGCGCATCTAGTGCAGCGGCATGTGCGGCAGCGCGGCTATCCCGCCCCCGAGCCGCTGGTGCCGCCAGTGCCAGTGGGCGCAGCGGACTGCGCAAGCGCCGAGCAGCTCGTAGGCGGCGGTGCCATCGGCGGCAGAGGCCGCGGTGACGCGGAGCGCTCGGCGGAAGCCCTAGCGTGGCTGCTAAGAATCACTCCCGCGAGAGCCGATGTCGGTGACCTTTCGCCCGCACCGCCATGGGTCGCATGGGATCACGCCGGGCCTGGATTGTGGCCGGCTCCTGACGGTCGGCCCGAAGGCCTCAACACGGTGGCAGGGCCTGGCTGGCTAGACGACGCCGGCCTGAGGGCCCGCGAGCGGCTCGGCCGGTACCGGGCGCCGCGGGTGATAGGCCACGGTGACTGGCATGCGGACAACGTCCGGTGGTCGGGGATCAAGCTGCTGGTCGTGCATGACTGGGACAGCGTGGTTTACCAGCCAGAAGCCGTCGTAGCCGGCGTGGCCGCCGCGATCTTTCCCGCCTCGGACGCCTGCTGGCAGCCGGCCACTATCACCGAGAGCGAAGAGTTCCTGGATGCGTACCTGCGGGCGAGGTCCGGACCCTGGGCACAGGACGATATCCAGGCATTCTGGGCAGCGACCGTGTGGACCCGCGCGTTCGACGCTAAGGAGGAATCGGCCGGCGGGCCGGTCATGAGCCTCAGCCAGGCTGAAGCACTAGACCGCCTCGCTCGCGCTGGCGCATGACAGCACCAAGCGCACGTGCGGTCCCGTTGTCTGCCACCCCCGATCCGCCAGTCCAGCTCCCCCGGCCGATCCTCCCGGTCCACGAATCGCTGCGGCCATCACCTAAAGCCGACCTCCGCATCTGGCGTGGCTGAGCAGACCCTTGGCGCCACCTCGCCCAAGGGTTCAGGCTGCGCGCGTAGTCCCGCAGGCACACAGGCCGATCAGCATGGCTCCGGCGATGACGCCGTAGAAGTACCGGCAGCGGTGGCGCCTGTAGTGGTATTGGCCCGCGCTATGCGAGATAGGCCCTTTAGTTCCTGAATGCACCTATTGACGCCAACTCTTGGCGCGGTGCTGTCTGGCCGGCCTTTACTGGTGCCGAACTGGTTCTGATCCACGACCATAAGGCGGGGGATGCCGCGATGACCGACGTCACCTCTCAGGAATCGCCGGACCGGGACGCGGCCGCGCCCGGTCCTGCGGCCGCGGGCCAGAGCCAGGCTCCAGCAGATCGGCCCGCGACGCTGGCTGGGAGGATCCGCCGTTCCTTCCTCGCCTCGGTGGGATCCATCGTCTTCGGCATGGAGGACGGGACGGTCTCGATCTTCGGTCTGGTCTTCGGCGTAGCCGTCTCGGCCCCTGACTCCCGCGCCGTGCTGCTGGCCGGCGGCACCGGTGCGGTCGCCGCTGCGGTGTCGATGATGGCGGGCACGTTCCTCGACGTGGAGTCCACCAACGATCAGGCCGCGGCCCGGGTCGCCGACGCGCGGGCCCGCTACGAGGCCGACCCGGGCCTCCAGGACCAGGACGTCAATCGTCGTCTCGTCTACGCCGGTCTCAGCGACACCGAGGCGGCGACGGTGGCCGGCATCATCAGCAAGCACCCGGAAACCAAGCTCAGGCCATCTCCAACGCCGTGCCGGCGTTCAAGCCGGTCGAGTGGCGCAACGCCCGGATCACGCTGAGCTGGATGGTCGGGCTGCTGATCGCGATGTTCGCCGGCATCCTGGTGGTCGCCAAGCTCGCCGGGGTGGTGCCCCAGACGAGCCAGACCATGCTGTCCCAGCTAGCGCACCTCTACTACGGCAACGGGCCGGTCTATCTCTTCATCCAGGTGGCCACCGCGGCGGTACTCCTGCTGGCGGCCAACACGGCCTACAACGACTTCCCGCGGGTGCTGTTCCTGATGGCCCGCGACAGCCAGGCGCCGCGTTCGTTCCTGCGCATCGGCGACCGGCTCACCTGCAGCCACGGCATCACGGTGTTGTCGGTCACCTCGGCCGTCATCTACGTCGCCTTCAGCGGCAACATCAAAACGCTGCTCCCGCTGTACGCCGTCGGGGTGTTCCTGGCCTTCACCCTGTCCCAGACCGGCATGGTAGTGCACCGGCGGCGCCACCGTGACCAGCCGCGCTGGCGGCGCAGCCTGGTCTTCAACACCAACGGGGCCGTGCTGTCGGGCATCATGTTCGTCATCGCGGGCGTCACCAAGTTCACCGACGGCGCCTGGGTCTCCATAATCCTCATCGGCCTGATCGTCTGGGCTGCCTTGCGTATCCACCGCTACTATGGCCAGGCTAAACAGCAGCTAGCGCTGCGCCCTGAGGAAGCCACGATGCCGGCCTCGCGGCGGGTGCCCGCCCCGCGGCCGATGCAGGGCAGGTCCGGCGACGACGGCAGCAAGGCGGTCGGGCCGACCCGCTCCGGCGCCGAGGCCGCGGAAGATCCCGGGCAGATCAGCAACCTCACGATCGTCCCCGTTGAAGCCATGGACCGGGCCACCATGCGGGCACTCGCCTACGCCGCCGCACTCGGCCAGCCCGTATTCGCGCTGCACATCAGCCCGACCACGGAGGAGGCCGAGCGGTTCTGCACCTACTGGCAGGCATGGGGCAATCACCTGCCGCTGGAGGTCATCGTCTCCCCGCACCGTGCCCTGGTCGCTCCGCTGGTCAATTACATCTGGTCACTGCGCCGGCTGCGGTCCGACCTGACGCTGACGGTCGCCGTCCCGGAGATCGTAACCCGGCGCCGGGAACCGGGTACCGGCCGGGCGGAACCCCGGCCGTTCGGGATAAGGACTGGCCCGGCTGCGACGTCGCGAGCTGTGGCTGCGAAGGGGAGTCGACCGGGAGACCTGCCGCCCTGGCCGCCTCCAGCAGGCGCTTGTCATACGTAACGAACGAGGTTAGTCCGGGCCGGGAATGCAGGGCGGTACCGAGGTGAATCGCATCCAGGCTGCGGACTGTCGCTGGCCTAGCGGTCCGGGCCAGGATCCGGATCTGCGGGCCCAGGTCAATCAGGTTGATCTGGTCCAGCACGGCAGGCAAGCGGGAGACGGCGTCCGGGGCGTACCTGGCCAGTGCCCGGAACGATTCGATCTCCGTCAGCACGGAGCTGATCCACCCGGTCTCCGCCCGCTCATGTAGCCAGTCGCGCAACGCCGGCGATTCCGGCTCGGCATGGACAAGCTTGACGACAGCCGCCGAGTCGAGGTAGATCATCAGCGTTCGCCGGCGCGATCGCGGGCCAGTTCCTCCGCCACGTTGATGCCGTCGGGCTGCCCCAGATTCATCCGCAGCACTTCCCTGCGCATCTCGGCTGCGCGTTCGCGGCGGCTGGCTGCCTCCAGGACGGCTTGCCGGATGGCGGCGGATCGCGAGCTGCCATCATGGGTCAGCACGTCAAGAGCGTGCTCGGTCTCATCGTCAGTGCGGATAGTGATCGTGTCAGCCACACCGCCACTGTAAGACATGACATCTTACAGTGGCAACGCGCCGCCGCGATCAACGCCGCGCAGGCACACCCGCTGACCTGGAAAACCGTCGTCAAGCGGGGCCTGGTCGTCGTGCTGGTACATCGCATCGCGCGTTGGCTTCGGGACGAAGAGGCCTCGTCTGAGCTGTCGACTACAGCTTGATAGCGGTCAACGATCGAGTTGACGTGGTTACGTGCTACCCCTCGGCTCTTGAGTCACGCGGGCCCGGGCCGCGTCTGCGAAGAGGCGGGAAGGCTAGCCCTGAGAATTCACGCCGCCATACCGTGTGATCGGTTCTGAGTTTGCCGGCCTGTGGTTATCATCGCGCCTGTGTGCCGCAGCTCATCAGGGTTCTTCCGTGACGCCATGACGGGCCCACCGTCACGGTCCGCAGGCGCGGCCGGTGGTGTTTGACTACCTGATGCAGGCCAGAGCCACCGGGTCCGCGATGAGGCGTGGGCGCCATGGCGCGGTCACAGAGCCTGGAGGCGCCCGCCTTTCCGCTCAAGTTGAGCGCGCTCCGGCGCGTACCTCGGCGACGGCTTGCCAGTCAACCAGAACGCGCTCTACCTGCTCGGGCGACTCAGCGACGACCGCTTCGCACAATTCGCCCGCGAACGCCTTCAGATGATCATCTGGGAGGGAACGAGCCCAGGGGAACGCTGTCGGCAGCACTGCTGGGAGGGCACTGGCAGCCATCTCACTGGTCAGCAAGGCAGCGAGGAGCTGTGACATCGCCAGGGTGGATTCGGAGACGATCGCGGCGACGCGCTCGCCTTTGATGGTGATGTGCGTCACGACACCACGGCGGGCGTTGTCAACAGCGCTGACCAGGGTATCGGCAGGCAACTCGGGCGTGGACTGGCCCATGTTTTCAGGGTAGCCGCACAACCCCAGCCACGCAGCGCCAGGAGCGCGGTTCTAGCCGCTGGCGGACACTGATCACACAGCGTCGTCAATCAGCCGGTGGGCCAGCGCGCATGTATCCGCGGCGCGGTCCGCGTCTCGTGCGGGATGATCGCGAACACCGCACAGAACACTTACTCCGCAGCACCAGAGCATTTGATCACGCCCGATAGGCGCCCAGATCCGCGCGTTGCGCTGTGTGGTGCCTGTACAGGGCACGGCTGATCGGTCGCCTGCTCGCGGATCACTCGCCCTTTTTCGCCCTGGCCTGTGACAACTTTCCGTACGGGTTTTCCAGGGCGCGCGACGCGCGCCTTGCACCTGGCGGCGCGGGCCGTCCTGGGCGTGCTGCCGCGCACCGGGAATCGGGCATGAACTGGGCGGCCCAGCCAGACGGGCCGACGCGATGCGCCCGCGGGGACTCTCGCCGTTGCCGGTCCGCCCGCTCCGCCTCGGTTCCGACGACGGCCGCGGCGGGCGGGCGGCCGTCGCGACCCGGGCACCGCTCGCACTGGGCTGGCCGCCGTCAGGCCCGGGCGGAGCCCGGGCTACAAGGTCTGGATCAGGCCGCCGTCGATGACGAAGTCAGCGCCGGTGATGTTCGAGGCGCGGTCGCTAGCCAGGAAGAGCACCAAGTCAGCTACTTCGTCGGGGCGGGTGAAGCGGCCTGTCACCATCTGGCTGGCGGCCTGGCTGGCCACCTCCTGCGGCGCGGCGCCGGTCGCCGCGCTCACGGTCTGGGCCACTCCGCCCTGCCCGAGCCACAGATCGGTCGCCACCGGACCGGGGCTGACGGTATTAACGCGAATTCCCCGGGGCCCGACTTCCTTGGAGAGCGCCTTGCAGAAGCTAGCCAGGCCGGCTTTAGCCACGCTGTAGTCCATCACGGCCGGATCGGGCAGCCGGGCGTTCACTGAGCAGGTGCTGATGATCACGCCGGCGCCCGCGGCGAGCATGGCCGGCAGCGCGGCGCGGGTGGTTCGCACGGCCGCCATCAGGTCGAGTTCGATCGTGGCGTGCCAGTCCGCATCGGTGATGGACAGGAATCCCCCGGTCCGGGCCGGGGCGCCGCCGACATTATTGACCAGGACATCGATCCGGTCTCCGGCCTGCCCGATCAGGCTGGCTGGGCCTGCGGGGTCGGCCAGATCTGCCAGCACGACCCGCACCTGGCCGGTTCGCGCGAGCTCGTCGAGGTCGGCCGAGGATTCCCGGGCGCCTACGGTGACCCGCGCACCAGCCGCCGCCAGCCCGCGGACTATGGCCAGGCCGATTCCCTTGCTCCCGCCGGTGACGACAGCACTGCTCCCCGCCAGGTCCAGATCCATGGCGTGCCTTCCTTCCCGATGCCCGCAAGCCTATGGGGAACCTGCGCCATTTCTTCGGCAGGGTCGGACACGCCGCGGGTACACAGACGGACGCTGCCCACACGTCAGTCGAGCGGCCCGTCCGCGACGGGTGACCATGCAGGAGCTTTTTTCACGTGGCTGCCGTGGTGGACGGGTGCTCGACTGCGGGGCACTGGACGTCTCGTCCTTGGGCGATCGGGGCGTGGATGAGGCTTTCCCTGGCCCACGTTACGGACACCCGTGGGGCAAGCCCCACTCACGCCAAGCCCCGCCGAGCCGGATACCAGAGCCGGGGGCGGTTGGCCTACCGTTTCGCCGGTCCCGGGCGCGGCAGGCGGCTGGCCGTGTTGCGCCCGCCAGGTGATCCTAGCTCGCAAGGACAACCAGGCCTGGGCAGCGGTGAGCTGGATTCGCCGGTCATCGCTGCCCCGTACGCTGTCGGCGACCCTACAGGCCCTGCTCGGGCCGGGCACGCGAGGCTGGCAGACTGTCGTACGCGCAGCAGCCGCGACACCCTGAGTCGAGATCGGAGCGAATCTGGTCCTGGCCGCCCGGGCTTCGGGCTGGTCAGCCGGGACCTCCCGGCCGACGAGCGCGCTGGTGGGCGCACGCTGCGCGCCGCCGGGGAGCCGCAGTGCGGACAGGGGACGGCCCGGCCGCCGATGGTGCCGGGGTAGCCGAGCTCGTCGAGCAGGAACCGGGGTCACCGGGTCGCGGATCATTGGCGTTCAGCAACACCGCCGAACTGGCGAAAGAACCGTAGGACGCGACGTGCGCGCAGAACAGGGTGGGTCAGGCCACGCCTGTCCTCAGCCGTCAGCCTGTCCTCGCTAGGGGATTCCAGCGGAATCAGGCCACACCACGGCGCGGTTGCTACGGCATGACACCTCGCGGGCCCGCAGGCATGCCAGGATGGACAGCAAAGCCCGGAAGCCCCGTACAGGAGGCAGCACGATGACCGCCCAGCCAGCCGACCGGATCCCGGCGAGCGGTCCGGACACCGG
>Ga0187814_10000519_pt1 | contig 13058 bp, 11 predicted proteins | sample NC_S_4_FD_132450 | JGI IMG/M metagenome (GOLD analysis project Ga0187814, IMG submission 132450) | Wetland sediment microbial communities from Neuse River Estuary, North Carolina, USA - ASW-S_4 | ecosystem: Environmental > Aquatic > Freshwater > Wetlands > Sediment | place: USA: North Carolina... | reverse complement strand
ATCCACGGCGCGCACCGCACCGCCCGCCGCGACGGAAGGACTCGCGCCCGTGACCGTGCGCATCCGCACGTCGCCCCTTTCCCGTACGCTGTCACATGCACCACGGCCGTTCGGTGAGATCTTTAGGCCGAACGGGCCGGGTATCACGCCCAGCCCGAGGCTTGACCTGGCTGCCAGGCATGGCCACCCGGCGGCGTGCTCAGCTCCCGGCCAGCTGGTAGCCGCCGGCTTCGTCCAGGGCATCCGCGATGGCCTGCCGCGCCAGCGGCCCATCGCTGATCACCGTCACAGCGGAGGTACCGCCGGGGACAAGACCAACCGTCACGTCGCTGACGCCATCAAGCATCTCGAGCTCACTGGTTGCATCACGGCGAGCCTGGTCGATGACGGTGGCCCGGTCGGCTTCAGCGACGGCGCGGGCCGCCTCGGCTTCAGCAGCGCGGGCCTACGCGGCGGCCAGGAACTCCCCCATCTCCTCCGCCGCGGCGTCGGCGTCGGCGCGGAACTGGTCGGCCTCGGCGGCGCTGCTCAGCGGCCGCGGCCTCGGCGATGGCCAGGCGGTGCCGCTCCCGCCAGCCGTCACCTTGGTGTGCCCGCGTCCCTTCACTAGCGCCGATAGTACTGCTGTGACTGGTTGGTTGGCGAAGCTAAGGTGACTCAAACCCTGGCGCCTTGATCTCCTGCCTGCACATACGCCCGAGCTGTCGGGGACGGTCGCTCATCTGGGCTGCTCTGCTGCTGGTCAGGGCATTGGCATCAGCCCGTGCAGAGGGAAGACCGCCTTGCGGGTGGCCATGATCGCCCGGTCGACCGGCTCGGCTGGGTCGTAGCCGGACTCGAAGGGCACGAACTCCGCCGGTGCGCCGTCTGTCATCTGCTCGGGTGCGGGCAGGCCGGTTCGCCACGCTACGTACTCACGCCACGCGACAGGCGTCGGCGTCCCCGGGTCGATCGGCTGGCCTGCGGCCTCGGCGAGCAGGTGCGTCCAGGTCCGCGGTACAACGTCGGCCAGGTCATACCCGCCGCCGCCGGTGAGCAGCCAGCGTCCGCCGGCCACCTCGTGGGCGAGCGCGTGGATCGCGGCATGAGCGGCGCGCTGCCCATCGATGCTCAGCTCCAGGCGGGCCAGGGGATCCAGCCGGTGCGTGTCGCAGCCATGCTGGCTGACCAGCACCCGCGGCCCGAACTGCCGCAGCAGCGGCGGGACGATCGCGTGGAAGGCGCGCAGCCAGCTGGCATCCCCGGTCCCGGCGGGCAGCGCGACGTTCACCGCTGATCCCTCGGCGCCGGGCCCGCCGGTCTCGGCGGGCAGCCCGGTGTAAGGGAACAAGGTCTCCGGGTGCTGGTGCAGGCTGATCGTCAGCACCCGCGGATCGGCGTAGAACGCGGCCTGCACCCCGTCGCCGTGGTGCGCGTCGATGTCCACGTAGGCGACACGCTCAGCGCCGTGTCCCAGCAGCCAGGCGATCGCGATCGCCGGGTCGTTGTAAACGCCGAACCCGCTGGCGTGGGCGGCCATGGCGTGGTGCATGCCGCCCGCGATGCTGGCCCCGTGCTCAGCCGAGCCTGACCACACGGCGCGGGCCGCTGCCAGCGTCGCCCCGGCCACCAGCGCCGACGCCTCGTGCATGCCGGGAAAGACCGGGTTATCCTCGGTGCCCAGCCCGAACATCCGCGCGACCCGGAGCTGGGTCCCCTCTAGGCCGTCGCGGGCATCGGGGTGCTCGGCCCAGCGGCTGACCGCCTCCACTGCCGTAATGTATGCCGCATCATGAACAAGCTCCAGGTCCGCGTCGGCGGCCGGGGCCGGAGCAGTCACGGTCACGCCGGGCTGGCTCCACAGCCCGAACTCGTGCGCCAGCCGCATCGTCAGCTCCACGCGCACCGGTGCCATCGGATGGCCCGGCCCGAAGTGATAGTCGGTGAGCCGCTCGTCCCAGGCCACATGCAAGGTGCAGGTCATCTGCCACAACCTCTCTGCCGCGACGGGCCGCCGTGTCGAACACAGCAGATGACGGGCTAATGCATACGCTGCTAGATATCCCGGGCCTGGTCCAGCCCTCCGGCAACCGCCAGCGCGACCACCGGCACGCCCGGACGCGGCGCGTAAAGGCCTGACGGTGACTGAGCCTCGGCGTCCCGGCCCGGTGCGCACAGATCATCCGCGTCCGCTCACGGCTGGGCCGTGACTGTGGAGATCTATACGCACGAAGACCGCCAGGCGCAGCGGGACGCACTTGCTGTCGTCCGGCCAGATTCAGGCCAGCTCGCATAGAAGGTTCGCGGCCATGATCCGCTCGATGCGAACTGCCGGCGCGTGCGACGACTGGCCGACCTCGGCAGCTAGCCCACGGTATCTGCGGTCGTGCGTGCGAGCGGTTGCGTGCCCGTGTTGCCGTACTTCCTGCTGGCCGGAGTTGACGCTTACGATTAATTTGAGAGCCAGGGTGGCAGGGTTCACGGCTGCGGAGGCCCGCCACTCCGATCTGGCGAATCCGTGTCGCTGACCTGGCGGATCAGCCTAGTCCAAGCCTAGTCCTTGCCAGTGGTCCGGCCGGGACCTTGGTCCCTAGCAGGGACACCCCAGATCACCATGCCTGGTCCGATGGGATTGGCGGCCCGTTGGAGCGCATGTTCGCGCCGAGGGTGTTGCGCGCCATCTATGCGGACGAACTTGAGCGACTCGATGCGTACGCGCGCGAACACCGCCCAACATGAGTCGAGACCACCCTGTCGGCTGCATGAGCGCAAATCAGTCGATCTCTGGCCTCGGCTCATCTACAGCGGCTCTACAGTGGCGGAGACCGGCCGACCTGGTGGTAAGGGCCAGAGTCCGGTTGTCCCTGTAGGGCTTCAAGAAGCGTCAGGAAGTAGACCCGGCCCGTAGAACACGGTGCTGCGGCGCGGTGATGGTGACCGGTAGCAGCCACGTCCAACAACAGGACGGCGCGCCGCATGGTGATCAAGCTACTGATCCGGCCCGAGGCCCTCGGGTCGATTTACCGGTGCCGGGAGCAGCTCCGCGAGGTGGAAGAGGTCCCGCAGTGGCAGGTCGGAGGCGACTCCTCGCAGCGACGCGACCGTCGCTCCCGCCGCGCGCCCGGCCGCGACACCCGGGACGGAATCCTCGACGACGAGGCACCGGGAGATCTCCACCTCCAGCGCCTGCGCCGCGAGGAGGTACCCCTCCGGGTCTGGCTTGCATGCGGCGACCTCGTCGATCGTCACGACCGTCTCGGCGACCACGCCCGCCGCCTCGAGGCGGAGCGCGGCGAGTGGCCGCTCTGCGCTCGTCACGATCGCCCACGGGATCCCGAGCGCCCCGAGCTGAGCCAGCAGCGCGAGTGCCCCCGGCATCGGGACGACCTCGGTGACGTCAGCGCACTCGAACTCCAAGAACCGAGCGACCCGCTTGGCGAGTGACTCGGCGCCGAGCTCCGGGAAGATCCGCCGGATGCCCTCCGCGGCCGCCGAGCCGCGGACGAAGGCGTCCGACAGGGCGACGGCGACGCCGTACTCGCCGCACCAGCCCACGCACGCGCGCTTGAACGAGGCGTCGGAGTCGACGAGCGTCCCGTCCATGTCGAAGAGCACCGCCTCCACGCTCGACAGGTCCAGGAGGTCGGCCCGGCCGACGTCAGGCCGCATGGAATACCGGCACTCTCCGCTTGTGCAGCCCGCGGACCGTCGGGTGGCTGCTGTCGGCGTCGGTGATCACCCCCGCGACCGCGGAGAGCCCCACCACCGAGAAGGCGGCGACGGTGCCGAGCTTCTCGCTCGACGCGAGCACGTACGTGTCCGCCGCCCGGCCGACGAGGATCCGCTCCATCGCCGCCTCGTCGGGATCCCCGGTGGTGAACCCCTCGTCGATGTGGACCCCGGCGACGCCGAGCAGGTAGACGTCGGCGGAGATCTTGCTGGCCGCATCGGCGCTCGCCGCCCCACAGACGCTGGCTGACTGCTTCAGAAGGCGGCCGCCGAGGACAAAGACGTCGACCGTCGGGTGCTTGACGAGCACGGCCGCAGTCGCGGGGCTCGGCGTCACGATCATCGCGTTGAGGTTCTGGGGCAACGCCCCGGCGACCGCGTGCGCAGTCGTGCCGCTGCCAAGGATCACGGTGGAGCCCGGGGTGACCAGCTGCGCGGCGCGCGCCGCGACCCGGCGTTTGCTCTCGGTCGCGATCTCGAGCCGCGTCGCGAACTCGCCCATCGCCGGCGAGACCGGGAGCGCTCCGCCGTAGACGCGCTGGCAGAGCCCGGCGGCTGCGAGCTCTCGGAGGTCCCGCCGGAGGCTGTCCTCGGAAAGCCCGAGTTCGATCGCGAGGTCGCGCGCGACGAGCTTGCCGTCCTGGTGCAGCCTAGCCAGCAGTAGGCCTCGGCGTTCTGCAGCGAGCATCCTGTTTCCTCGTGTTTCTCCACGTTTGGTCCGGCACGTTAGCGGTCGCGGGACGCCCAGGACCCGAAGCCCGGGCGCCGTCACCATGACCCGGCCGCACTCTATCCGCTGGGGAAGTGAGCATCGCCCGACCCCGCCCCAGCGGAGGTCAGCACATCACGCAGACCTCCGACCGAGGGCCTCCATCGACTGCTCGACCTCGGGAAGCGTGAAGAAGTCGGCGACTCCCTCGATCCCGGGCACCTCGACGAAGCGGGCGCCGACCTGGCGGCCACGGACCGAGTACTCGACGATACCGGCGGTGCCCGGCCCGAACTTCAGGTACGGCTCCGCCGCCGGGGAGAACGAGAGCGAGGGTGCCCAGACCGCTATGACGTCGCCTGCGGTCGCGCACCGGTAGCGGTGGACGTGCCCGTTGGCGACCACCCGCAGGTCGGCATCGCCGAACGTGCCGAGGATCCGTTCCCGCGCCGCCGCGGCCACCGTGACGCTCTCCCGTGTGCCGTTGTCGATGACGAGCGGCTTGTGGAGGAAGAACATCACTGACCTCCCGGCCGCCTCGGCCGCGATTTCCTCCAGCCACGCCCACTGCTCGTCCTCCTCGGGAAGGCCCGAGGCGCACAGCTCGCTGTTGATGCCGACGAACGCCCACCCCTCCGCGTCGCGGGCCGCGTCGCCGAACAGCACAAACCGGTCGCTCCCCCACGCAGAGCGGAAGCCCTGCACCCGCCGGCTGCTCACGCCGATCCCCCGCCACGGCTTGGGAGCGCACTCGCCCACGTCGTGGTTGCCCGGGAGCACCCGGAGCGGCGCGTCGATCCGCTCGTGGATCCGCATCGCCGCATCACGGTCCTCGGTCGCGTCAGGATCGAGGATGACGACGTCGCCCGTGTTGACGACGAGGTCGGGCTCGGCGACCTCGTTCAGGTAATCGACCAGCCGCTCGGTGTTGCCGTACCCGACGCCGCCGAGGTGCGAGATGTGGGTGTCGGAGAACTGGATAATACGCAAGGAGCCACCTTCCTTGGTCAGGACGTTGGCCGTCGGGGTCGCGTGCCGCCGCTTACTTCTTACTTCGCCAGCCGCTCGGTCGCGATCGCCGCGCCCTCGCACATCGCCGCGAGCTTGGCCCAGGCGATCTTCGGGTCGACAATGTCGAGCCCGGCGACCGTGGCGAAGCCGCAGTCGGCGCTGGCGATGATGTTCTCGGCGCCGGCCACCCTCGCGAAGCGGAGGATGCGCTGGGCGATCAGCTCGGGGTGCTCGATGAAGTTGGTCGTCGAGTCGATCACGCCCGGGAGGAGGACCTTGCCGTCGAGGAGCTTCACGTCCTTGAAGACTGCCCACTCGTGCTCATGGCGGGGGTTGGCCGCCTCGAAGGAGATCCCGTGCGGCTTCGCCTTGAGCACTAGGTCGAGGAAGGCACGCAGAGGCACGTCGTGGTTGTGCGGCCCCTGGTAATTGCCCCAGCAGATGTGGGGCCGCACGGCCTCGCCGGGGATGTCGCGGATCGCGTAGTCGATCGCCGCGAGCCGCATCGCGACCTCCGCCCGGAACTCCTCCATCGTGAGGTCGGGGTTGTTGTTCCACACGCCTGGGATGTCGGGGCAGTCGAGCTGGATTGCGATCCCGGCGGCGTGGATCGCGTCGTACTCGGTCTTCATCGCGTCGGCGAGGGCGAAGACGTACTCCTCGGTGTCCGCGTAGAACGAGTTCGGCATCCATAGCTCGATCACCCCCGGTGACGCCGCGGACATGAACGCCGGCCGGTCGCCGACCGACGACCGAAGGTTCTGAACGTCCGCCTCGACCCGTTCAGTGCCGCGGTAGGCGACAGGCCCTTCGCAGGCGGGGGTCGTGGTGATGACCGACCGCGGCAGCCGGTTCGCGAAGAACTCGGGGAACTCGGCGGCGCCACGGGGGTGGCGGCGGAGCGGCCGCTCCTCGCCAAAGCCGGAGAGGCGCTCGGTCACGTAAGTGGCGTAGCTGAGCTTGCTCGCCTCGCCATCGTTGACGATGTCGATCCCGACCTCGAGCTGGCGCCGCACCAGCTGCTCCACGGCGGCCTTCACCTGTCCCGCATCCTCGAGGTCGATGAGCTCGGGTGGCCTGGGCAGGCTCCCGGTGTGCGTCGTCCGGAAACCATCTGCGTGTTGATTCACGTTCCTGTCCCTTCATGAACGACGTCCCGTTAGGGTGCCGATGGCGTCGGCCAGATCGCTCCCAGCGGTGCGCCACCTGACGCAAGCCGACCGAAAGCCCCTGTTCGGTAGGGGTAACTGCTAGTGAGCCACGATGCTGGTAGCCAAACTTAAACGTTCGCGGTACGCACGCCGGCATCACCACGAGGGAATGCTGAAGCTTGGATGAACTCCTTGTTTCTGCCCTATTCCTACACGAAGTTGCTGGATACGTTCGGCTCGGTGAGCCCGTGCGGGCCTGCAGACGGTCACCCCGCAGAGCGGTGCCGGACAGTCCGCAGACCACCGCTTAAGGCGGGCGACCCCCCAGGCAAGGATTCAATTCGGGGAAGGACAGGCGGAATGTTTGGGCCCAAGCGCTTGGCGAGGAAAGGCCTCGGGGTCGGAGCGGCAGTGTTGCTCGCCCTGGCGGCAGGATCGCTGGCCGGCTGCAGTAACTCAGGGACGGCCGCGGCGTCACAGAGCGGCGCCGCCAAGCCGGTGCTGACGATGGGACTGACGAACTACACCTCGACGCTCAACCCCGCGATCGCTGGCGGTGGTGACCAGTCGATGCCGATCGACCTCGCCTACGCATCGCTCACCCACCTCGAGCCGGACGGCAGCATCGGCCCGGGGCTAGCCACCTCGTGGCACTACATCGGGAACACGAACACCGAGTTCACCTTCACGCTCCGCCAGGACGCCCGCTTCTCGGACGGGACGCCGGTCACGGCGAGCGCGGTCAAGGCGTGGCTCGACTACGCGTACTTCACGGTCAAGGGATATATCACCGGGAGCCTCGCGTTGAAGAGCATCGACACGGTAGGCAACTGGACAGTCGACCTCCATCTCTCCGCGCCGAACTCCGGGGTGCCGTACCTGCTCTCGGAGGCTGAGATGTTCGGCTTCATTGGCTCGCCGAAGGCGATCGCGCACGCGTCGACGCTCGGCAGCGGGACGGACGGGGCGGGACCGTACATCGCGGTGCCGTCGCAATCGATCGCCGGGAGCATCTACGTCTTCAAGCCGAATCCGTACTATTACGACCAGTCGGCCGTGCACTTCTCGAAGGTGGTCGTAAAGATCATCACCTCGCCGACCACCATGATCGAGGCGATCAAGTCGGGGCAGATCAACGTCGCGGCGGGTGACATCACCACCGCAGCCACGGCGCAGGCCGCCGGGCTGAACGTCATCACCGCGCCGAGCGGCTTCGTGCAGATCCTCCTCCTCGACCGCGGCGCGAAGACCCCCGGCGGCTCGACGGCGAACCCGCTGGCCAGCGTGCAGGTCCGCCAGGCACTGAACTACGCGATCAACCGCACGGCCGTGACGCAGGCGATCTACGGCAAGTACGGAGTCCCGACTGACGAGATCGGCAGTTCGGACGGCCTCGTGCCGAGCATGCAGAACTACTACCCGTACGACCCGGGCAAGGCGAAGTCGCTCCTGGCGGCGGCCGGCTACCCGCACGGCTTCACCCTCGACGTGACGTCGGAGAGCGCGTTCGGCACACTCGCCGACCCTGTGCTCGAGGCGATCGCCCACGAGTACAGCGCGATCGGCGTGACGCTCAAGATCACCTCGACGACGACGCTCCCCCAGTGGGTCAACCAGGTCCTTGGCGGCTCGTACGAGTCGGCCGGGTTCGTGGCGACAGCGTTCGCCCCAATGCCGGAGTGGTACAGCTACTGGTTCGCCCCCAAGGGCCTCGAGAACCAGCACGGCGGGGACGACCCGACGCTCGACGCGCTGGCCAAGCAGGGTGAGGCGTCGCTCTCGCCCGACCAGTACTGGAGAGCGATGACTAGCCGGATCGTCGCCCAGGCGGACGAGATCCCGGTCTTCAACTTCGACGCCTTCTGGTACACCACGAAGAACATCGGCGGCCTGTCTTTCAGCGCCAACAACGGCACGCCGTACCCGTCCGAGTGGTACGCCAAGTAGCCGCCACGCCGTCGGCCGCGCCCCGTCGGAGCGACCGCACGGCCTGGGTTCCGGACCGGGCGGTCCTGGTCCGGAACCCCGTCCTGCGGGTCGTGGTGCGCCGGTGCGTGATCGCGGTGCCGCTGCTGTTCGTCGTCTCCGCGTTGACCTTCGTCCTCGTCTCGCTGACGCCGGGCAACGCGGCCGAGCAGATCCTCGGGACGTCCGCCACCCCCGCCGAGTACGCCGCCCTCAACCGCGCCCTCGGCCTCAACCTGCCGCTCTACGAGCAGTACTGGAACTGGCTCCGCCACGCGCTCACCGGCAACCTCGGGCAGTCGATCTTCACCGGCCAGCCCGTGACCCAGGCGATCGGCCAGCGCCTGCCCGTCACCCTCTCCCTTCTCGTCGGCGCGCTGGTCGTCAGCGTGGTGATCGGCGTCGGCCTCGGCGTGTTCTCGGCGTTGCGGGGCGGCGCGGTCGGGCGGGCCGCCGACGCGCTCGCCCTGATCGGATTCAGCCTCCCGGCCTTCTGGGTCGGCGCCGAGCTGATCGTGATCTTCGCCGTCTGGCGGCACTGGTTCCCAGCGACCGGGTACGTCTCGATCTCCGACTCACCGGTCGGGTGGCTCCACTCTCTGGTCCTCCCCGTCTTCGCCCTCTCGCTCTACGGGATCGCGTCGACGGCGAAGCAGACCCGTGAGGCGATGCTCGACGTCCTGGCCAGCGAGCACATCCGCATGGCCTGGGCGAACGGCATCTCCCCCCGCTCGATTGTCTTCCGGCACGCGCTGCGGAACGCCTCGATGCGGGTCGTCACCGTGCTCGGCCTCCTGGCGGTCGGCCTCCTCGGCGGCACCGTGCTCGTCGAGAACGTCTTCGCGCTACCGGGCCTCGGCTCGCTGATGGTGACCGCGGCGACCCAGCACGACATCCCGGTCGTCGCCGGGATGGCCGTCTACTTCACCCTCATCGTGGTCGCGATCAACCTGGTGGTCGACCTTGCTTACGTCTGGCTCAACCCCCGGGTGCGGGTCCGATGAGCACCTCCGTCCCGGTCGTCGACCGGGGCGCGAAGCCCTCCGGCGGGAACCCGCGCTTCTTCCGGCGGCTGCTCCGACGGCCGGTCGCGATCGTCTGCTGCGCCTACCTAGCCGTCCTCGTCGGGGTTGCCATCGTCGCCCCGATCGCGATGCCGTCGGTCAACTCGCAGAACGCCGGTGACCTGTTCGGAGCTAACCAACTGCCGAGCTGGTCTCACCTGCTCGGTACCGACACCCTGGGCCGCGACGTGCTCAGCCGCCTCCTTGTCGGTGACCGGGTGACGCTCGTCGGCGTCGTCGAGGCGCTGGTCGTCGTCCTCGTCCTGGCGGTGCCGCTCGGGCTGGCGGCTGGCTATCTCGGCGGGTGGACCGACCGGGTCGTCACCTGGCTCGCCGACCTCACCTTCTCGCTCCCTGCCGTGGTGATCATCATCGTGGTGCTCTCGGTCTTCCCGACGAGCATGTTGGCGGGGATGGCGACCTTCGGGGTGATCGCCGCGCCGGGCCTTATGCGAGTTGTCCGCTCCGCGACGCTCCCGATCCGCGAGGAGCTGTACATCAAGGCCGCCGAAGCGTCCGGGCTCTCGCGGACCTACATCCTTACCCGCCATATCCTCCCCCGGATCGCCGGTGTCGTCATCGTGCAGGCGTCGCTGCTCGCCGCCGTCGCGCTTGGCGTGCAGACCGGGCTCGCATTCCTCAAGCTGCTCGTGGCGGACCCCGCCCCGAGCTGGGGCGGGATGGTGGCCGACGGCACAAGCGTGCTCCTGCTCCACCCTTGGCTGATCATTCCGCCGGGTGCGACGATCGCGGTCACGATGCTCGCTCTCTCGCTTCTCGGCGACGCTGTCCGGGACGCGGCGGTGGAGAGCTGGTCCGCACCGGTACGGACGAAGCGGGCAGCGGCGAAGGCCGCCCCCGCGTCCGCTGGGACGACCCCTCCGGCCGGGGCACGGCTGCTCACCGTGCAGCACCTGAGCGTCAGCTTCCCGGGCCGGGAGCAGGACGTGCGCGTTGTCGAGGACGTCAGCTTCGGCGTCGCCGCCGGCGAGATCGTCGGGATCGTCGGCGAGTCGGGGTGCGGGAAAAGCGTCACGGCCTCTGCCATCGTCGGCCTGCTCCCGGGATCGGGGCGGATCGATGGCGGGAGCATCTGGTTCGGCGGAAAGGACCTCGCCCGGGCGAGCGAGGCCGAGCTCCGCAAGGTCCGTGGGCGGACGATCGCCTTCGTTTCCCAGGAGCCGATGGCGAGCCTCGACCCGGCCTATCGCGTCGGCTTCCAGATCGAAGAGGCCCTCCGCCGCCACCGCGGGCTCTCCCGCGCGGCCGCGCGCGCCCGGGCGCTCGAGCTGCTGCGGGACATGCATTTCGTCGACCCGGGGGCGGTCGCCCGACGCTACCCACATGAGCTGTCCGGTGGTATGGCGCAGCGGGTGGCGATCGCACGGGCGCTCGCCGGGGAACCCGAACTCCTCATCGCCGATGAGCCCACGACGGCGCTCGATGTCACCGTCCAGGCGGAGATCCTCGAGCTGATCCGGGAGCTGCAGATGACGCGGCAGATGGCGGTTCTCGTGGTCACGCACGACTGGGGCGTCGTCGCCGACCTCTGTGACCGGGTCGTCGTCATGTACGCCGGCCAGATCGTCGAGCGCTCGGACGTCCAATCGATCTTCGACACCCCGCTTCACCCATACACGGAGGCGCTGCTCGCCTCGAACCCCCATCTCGAACCGGAGGCCGCCACCTTGCCCATGATCCCGGGGACGGTTCCCCCACCTGGCTCCTGGCCGGCCGGCTGCCGGTTCAGCGCCCGCTGCCGGTACGCGGTCGCCGCGTGCGCCGAGCTCGAAGTCGCGATCGAGGCCCCCTACCAGGGGCACGAGACCCGCTGCATCCGCTACGGCCAGCTGACCAAGACATGAGCACGCACCCGCTCCTCAGCGTCGACCAGCTCCGGGTCGAGTACCCGGTCCGCAACCGCCCGCCCTTCCGAGCCGTCGACGACGTCACTATCGCGATCGGGCCGCGCGAGACGGTGGGTCTCGTCGGCGAGTCGGGATCGGGCAAGACAACGATCGCGAGCGCGGTGCTCGGATTCGCGCCGGCCACGGCTGGGACGATCGCGTTCGACGGCGAAGACATCACCGGTGCTACCCGCCACCGCCGACGGCGGCTCAGCGCCTCGCTCCAGGTAGTGTTCCAGGACCCCTACAGCTCGCTCAACCCCTCGCGAACGATCGGCAAGACGCTTTCCGAGACGCTCCGGCCGCACGGGTCACCATCGAAGTCGGAGGTCGCCGAACGGGTGGCCTCGATTCTTGAGCGCGTAGGGCTCGACCCGGGTGCCGCAGACCGGTACCCCAACCAGTTCTCCGGCGGTCAGCGCCAGCGGATCGCGATCGCCCGAGCGCTCATCGTGCGGCCGCGCCTGGTCATCTGCGACGAGCCAGTCAGCTCGCTCGACCTCTCAGTGCAAGCCCAGGTGCTCAACCTGCTGCGGAGCCTCCAGGACGAACTCGGCCTCAGCTACCTCTTCATCTCCCACGACCTCGCCGTGGTCCGGCGCATCTCGATGCGCGTTGTCGTCCTCTACCGAGGCAGGGTGATGGAGGCGGGACCGGCTGCCGTCGTCTACAACGACCCTGCTCACCCATACACCCGCGCCCTCCTACAGTCGGTGCCCATCCCGAACCCGAACCTGCAGCGGGCACGTCGCACCTCACGCGAGCGGAGCACACCCGACCTCCCGAGCACGGTGAAGCCGGAGTCTTGCCAGTTCGCCCCGCGCTGCCCGTGGGCGGTCGACGTCTGCCGTGAGCAGCAGCCCCCAGAGGAGCTCACGAGCGAGGGCGTCTTCGTCACATGCCACCGGTGGCGCGAATTTGGGGCACTCCCCTCGCGTCATCAATCCCGACGCCGGCAAACGTCGGCGCCTGACTGCGGGTCGCCGCAGGCGACCGGACGGGTGGGTTAGTTCAACGTCCGCGACAGCGGCAGAATATGGAGCCGGTAACCAGCCACTCGCGCCCCTGGCGACCCTTCCGGCCGCTAGGCCTGGTCGGCCTCCTGGGCCGCGCGCTCTACCCGGTTCCGGTGGTCCTGCCATGATGCCTGGCCTGCTGGCGGCAGGTTGTCGTTGTTTTCTTGCAGGCCGACAGCGCCGTCGATGAGCTCACGGACGATGTCGGCATGCCCGGTGTGCCGCTGGGAGTCCGCGATCACGTGCACCATGATCCGGTGCAGCGTCACCTCGCCGTGCTCATCGGGCCAGTGCGGCACGTGGCCGATCGCGTCAAGCGGCAGCGCCTCGATCGTGGCATCGGAGTGCGCCCATGCCTTCTTGTACAGGCCGGTAATCTGTGCACGGGGCTCGCCGGCGGCCGCGAACATGTCTGACATCGGGTCGTCTTCCGACCATGGCAGCTCGTCAGGGGACGGCCGGCCGAAGGTGGTACCGAAGTAGACGAACTCGACGTCGGCCAGGTGCTTGACCAGACCGAGCAGGTT
>Ga0187814_10000518_pt1 | contig 13078 bp, 11 predicted proteins | sample NC_S_4_FD_132450 | JGI IMG/M metagenome (GOLD analysis project Ga0187814, IMG submission 132450) | Wetland sediment microbial communities from Neuse River Estuary, North Carolina, USA - ASW-S_4 | ecosystem: Environmental > Aquatic > Freshwater > Wetlands > Sediment | place: USA: North Carolina... | reverse complement strand
TCGGATCCGAAGCTATTTCGACCATCAAGCGGTACGCCCGGGCCGAGGACCGGCCGGACTTCACCGAGCACGCCGGCGGCTCCCTGGAAGACCGGGGGTACGGGCTGCGCGGCATGATCTCGATGCATCAGGCTGCGCACGGGCTCACCGACGCTCCCAGCCAATACGCGCTGATCGACAACGCCCGCCGGGCCCGGCTCAAGCAGACCCGCGAGGAGTACGCCGCGGCCATGGGCGCGCTGTTCGCCCCGTTCACCAAGGTCGCGGCCGCGAACCCGCACGCCACGGCACCGGTCGAGCGCAGCGCGGCCGAACTGGTCACCCCGACCGAGACGAACCGGCCAATCGCCGACCCCTACACCCGGTACATCGTCGCGCGGGAGAAGGTCAACCAGGGCGCGGCCGTGCTGCTGGCGTCGGTCGCCACCGCCCAGCGCCTCGGCATCCCCCAGGACCGATGGGTGTTCCTGCACGGTCACGCCGATCTGCGCGACCGGGACCTGATGGACCGCGCCGACCTGTCCGCCGGCCCGGCGTCGGGGATGGCCGTCCGGCACGCCTTGGAGGTGGCGCAGCTTGAGCCCGATGACCTGGCCACCATCGACCTGTACAGCTGCTTTCCCGCCCCCGTGTTCAACATCTGCGACGCACTCGGGCTGAAGCCAGACGATCCACGCGGCCTGACCCTGACCGGCGGGCTGCCGTTCTTCGGCGGCGCCGGCAACAACTACTCCATGCACGCCATCGCCGAGACGGTGCAGCGAGCCCGGCAGGCACCTGGCACCTACGGGCTCGTCGGCGCCAACGGCGGCGTCATGAGCAAGTACTCCGCCGGCGTGTACTCCACCACCCCGGCCGCCTGGAGACCCGACCGCAGCGCCGACCTGCAGGCCGAGATCGACAGCTGGACCGCCCCCCAGCAGACCCGGCAGCCCGACGGCTGGGCCACCATCGAGACCTACACCATCAAGCACGGCCGTGACGGTGCCCTCACCGGCATCGTCATCGGCCGGCTGGACGCCGACGGCAGCAGGTTCATGGCCCGGGGCGACGACCACGACAGCGAGCTGCTCGACCTGCTGACCTCACCCGAGCCGATCGGCCAGCCGGTGTTCGTCCGGTCGTTCGGCTTCGGCAACCGGGTCACCACCAGCACGGCCCGGATGAACGAGCTGTTCCCGCCCGAGCCGCTAGTCCTGCGCGACCGGTACGAGCACGTCCTCGTCCGCCGCGACGGTCACCTGCTGGAAGTCACGATCAACCGGCCCGAGGCCCGCAACAGCCTGCACCCGATGGCCAACGACGAGCTCGACCACGTGTTCGACACCTACTTCGCCGATCCCGACCTGTGGGTCGCCATCCTCACCGGAGCGGGTGAGAAGGCGTTCTCGGCTGGCAACGACCTGGTCTACTCGGCCTCCGGCAAGCCCATGTGGGTGCCCAGGAACGGGTTCGGCGGCCTGACCAGCCGGCGGCACATGCCCAAGCCGGTCATCGCCGCGGTCAACGGCTACGCCATAGGCGGCGGCTGCGAGATCGCCCTAGCCTGCCACCTGGTCGTCGCCGATGCCACCGCGCAGTTCGCGCTCAGCGAGGTCAAGGTCGGCCTGGTCGCCGGGGCCGGCGGCGTCGTCCGCCTGCCGCGCACGATACCGCCCAAGGTGGCGACCGAGATGATCCTCACCGGCCGCCGGATCACCGCCGCCGAGGCGCTCGGCTACGGCCTGGTCAACCGGGTCGTCGACGCGGGCACCGCGCTGGACGGCGCCCGCGCGCTGGCCGCCGAGATCCTCGACGGCTCCCCGACCTCGGTCCGCATCTCGCTGCAGGTGATGGAGGAGACCCGCGGGATCCCCGACGTCGTCGACGCCGTCACTCATCCGACCACAGCCTTTGATGACCTGATGACCAGCGAGGACGCCATAGAAGGGCTTACCGCGTTCGCCCAGAAACGACGCCCGCACTGGCGCAACCGGTAGACTGCCCACCGCGCGCAGGCGCGCCGACTGGCCTTCGGCTGGACTCTGGCGCTGGCGTGGGGGAAGCTTCTGGGCGCGGGGGAGGCTTTGAGGGTCGCCCGCATGCTCGATCTCACGGACCTCAGGGGTTAGCTAGGATCGCTGGAATGTCTAGCACCCATGGAATCGACCGGCAGGTGCTCCAGGACGTCACCTGTGTGGAGTACCACACTGCAGGCGAGCCATTCCGGATCGTCACATCCCCGACGGTCTGCCTTCAAGGGGCCAGCGTCTCCGAGCGTCGCCTCAGCGCAGTAAACGATCCCAACGTGAATGTGATCCGGCGACTTCTGTGCCATGAACCACGCGGTCACGCGGACATGTATGGGTGTTTTCAGGTTCCACCCGATGACGACGGAGCTCGCCTCGGGGTGCTCTTCTGGCACAAGGATGGGTTTTCTACAGCCTGCGGTCACGGCACCATGGCGCTGGGCGTGTGGGCTACCGAGTCCGGCCTGGTCGCGACCGAACCGGACGGCGAGACTGAGATCCCGATTGACGTTCCCTCTGGCCGCGTAACGGCCAGAGTTCAACGAGTTGGTGGCTCCATCCGGTCCGTGATCTTCCGAAGCGTCGCGTCGTACGTGCTTGCTCGGGATCTCGATGTGCCTACCTCACGCGGAACCGTGCACGCCACCTTGGCGTTCGGAGGCGCCATCTACGCCACGGTTGCCGCAGCGGACCTAGGGTTGTCGGTTCTCCCGGACCAAGTGGGTGCATTGATCGCAACCGGCCGCGAGATCAAACGTGACATCGAGGATCGCGGGCTGGCCGTCCACCCGAACGACTCTCGACTCTCAGGGCTGTATGGAACGATCTTCTACTCGGACGTCGGCGAGGATGCGGGTCGTCTCCACCAACGCAACGTCACCATCTTCGCCGACGGGGAGGTCGACAGGTCACCGTGTGGATCGGGAACAGCCGCGCGTATCGCACAACTCGTCGACGAGGGGAGATTGGCTCCGGGTGACGAGTTGCTGCACAGTTCCGTGATCGGTACGCAGTTCACGGCACGAGCAGTCGAGCGTACCGAGGTGGCCGGAATCCCAGCAGTTATTCCAGAGGTCGAGGGCATGGCTTACCGAACAGGCGAGCACAGGTTTGTGCTGGATCCAGACGACCCGCTGGGACCCGGCTTCGTCCTGCGGTGACGCGATCGCACGGAGTGACAGGATGCCAGCGGTACCCGGCCTGCAGCCCGGTCAGAGGCATGCGTTCCTCCGATGACCGAGAAAATAGTCGTCATCGGAGCGGACGCGGCCGGGATGAGCGCGGCCTCGCAGGCCTTGCGGATCGCGGGCGACGCGCTCCAGATCGTCGCGTTCGAGCGCGGAGCGCACACGTCCTACTCCGCCTGTGGCATCCCGTACTGGGTGGCCGGCGACGTCGACGAGCCGGAGCGCCTGGTCGCTCGTACGCCGGACGCGCACCGGCATAACGGCATCGACCTTCGCATGCGAACCGAGGTGGAGGAGATCGATCTGGCGGCCGGGAGGGTGGTAGCTCACGATCTTGCCGCCGGGCGGTCGTACCGGGAGGGCTTCGACTCCCTCGTCATCGCCACTGGCGCGGTCCCGGTCCGACCGCCGCTCCCAGGTGTGGATGCCGCCGGCGTGTTCGGGGTGCAGACTCTGGACGACGGTGCTGCGCTGCTGGCGGACCTTGATCGCGCGCAGCCCCGGCGGGCCGTCGTGGTCGGCGGCGGCTACATCGGCGTGGAGATGGCCGAGGCACTGGTGCGACGTGGCGTGGCGGTGACCGTCGTCGATCAGGCCGCGCAGCCGATGACCACGCTCGACCCGGACATGGGCGCGGCCGTGCACCAGGCGATGGAAGGTATCGGCATCGATGTGCGAACCGACACCGCCGTCACCGGATTCGAGACCGGCAGCGACCGCAGGGTTCACTCGGTGATTACCGCCGACGGCTCGATCCCGGCCGACGTTGTCGTCCTCGGCCTGGGGGTGCGACCCAACACCGCGCTCGCACGAAGTGCCGCCCTACCGCTAGGCGATCAGGGCGGCCTGCGCACGAACGTGCAGATGCAAGTCCTAGGGCACGACCGTGTCTGGGCGGGCGGCGATTGCGTGGAAGTCCTGAACCTGTGCTGGCCAGCGCGGGCGCGGGATGATGCAGTCCGCTACCCGTGCGGTACGGCCGCAATGCTATCGGCCACGAGCATCGCGTTATCGGCCAGTACTGACAGCCAGTAGTTCATCCGTTCGGCATTAGTGGTGTCCCACCAGTGCGGAAAGAGCCATGCGGCGTCGGCGAGAGGGAGCCGGCCTTCGACCTGGTGGACCTCGATCGTGAAGGAGACGTCCTGCGGGGGGCATGCGTCGATGGCTGTTGACACGATGGAGGCCAGGCCGCCTGGCCCGTACATCATGTTCAGCGATTGGCGGCCCCGGTAGCTGAAGGGAATAGGCAGCTGCGTCAGGAAACTGAAGTGATCCCGGAGCCCTGGGACGAGGGGATGTCCATCGTGCAGGTGAAAGTGCACGTGCTTACCGAGGCGGCCAAGCGAACGTGTGACGTCGAGCACATGCGGCAAGGCGCTTCCCACCGCATCCTGGATATCCGCTACCAGGTCGGGCAAGCGGCGGTCTGCCGGGCCGAGCTTCTTCAGGTCTAGGCCGGGATGGCTGTCGCCGAACCTGGCGGCGACTTGCCGGAGGCCAATGTGGCCGACATCGATGCAGCAGCTGACCCGCTCAGCGTCCTGGAGCCGCTCCGCCACCTCGATGAACCATCCTCGATCCAGTCCGGCGGCGTACTCGAGAAAAACGAGGGGACCGGGCGACCGCCCGCAAAGGTGTGCATTTAGTTCGCGCATCGCGGCAAGCAGGCGGTCTGTCTGCCCCCCCATCTCACGCTTGTCATGGACGACCAGGCCGCCGACGCGGCCTGCGAAGCGGTCGGCGAATGCCCGTACCACGGCACGGTCCCGCCCGTGCAGCACGTTGATGCCGCGGCTCAGGTGCACCATGGGCAAGCGCGGGTGGGCGGGTACGAACTGCAGCACATACTCAAGCTGGTCCGGCGTGTCGGCATACACCTCGGCAGCCGCGCCCATCTGAGCGAAGCGGAGCTGAGCGAGCCTGAGCAGCGCATCATCCCCGTCGATGCGCTGCTGGAACAGGGCGTGCACCATAACCCTCAGGCTGCCCGCGGCAGCCGCTCCGCCGCCATTGGGAAGTCGCCGACAACGCGCGGCATGGTCCGCCTCAGCCGCTTCAGCTGCACGCGGGCGCTATCATGACGCATGCGGACATAGTGGACAATGCCCACCATCTTCTTCTTCCCATGCCGCAGTTCGTGTTGCCGGCAGCCGCTCTGGTAGACCTCATCGTTACTGTATCGCCGACCGGTGAACGGCTGCCCGTAAGGTGTATCCGATTCCAGATAGGCTGCCTGCCGGACCCGGTACCACAGGCCATCCGCAGACCGCGGCCCGATCTGCTCAGTAACTGCCGTCGGATTGAACTCGGTGTCCAGCATGTGCTCCAGATAATCGAGGTAGTACTGACGGTAGTCGTGGTTGCGGAGCAGATTCCGCACGAGCGGGATCCTCGGCTTGTGGCGGTTCACTTTCCCTGGCCAGTCCAGGATATCGGCGTACTGCCATTGGGTACCAGAATAATCGATCCCCAGGCAGTTGTCGTAGTCCCATGGTATGAAGTGGAAGTAAGGAGAGCTGACGAAATCCTCCGTCTCTCCCCTGTGCCCGGAGTTGTAGAGATAATAATTAGACCCGGACGCATAATAGTTGTCCCAGCTCCCGAGCAGCATATTGACGGCCGCCCACCTCAGGAAGGCAGTGACGTTCATGATGCCGTCCACCGACTCGCGGAAGGCGTCCGTATCGAATCGTTCCTCGCCACGGGGCAGCCCGATGCCGTTGATCGTCCTGATGAAGCAGGCCAGGTCGTCGTAGGTGCTAGCCTCGGGGTTATTCTTGTTGGTCTGGAGGCGGTAGGTGCGCTCGACGGAGCCGGGAATGAAATACTGCCGTCCCGAGTCATCCCCGTCATGCCCGGTCCGGTATTCTAGATACGCACCACCGATGTCGCGATAGCCGGTCTTGTAAAGGTTGCCCCTGTAGTTCTTGCCGAAGTGATCTCTGAGGAATTTCTTGTCGACATGCTCGATGACCGAGAAGAGGCCCCGGTAGGTAGTGCCGAAGGCCAGCTTCGCATATGTGTGCCGTGGCGCGGGGATGCCGGCTATGCCGAACAGACGCCACGCCAGCGCTTCGCGCATCTGGGACGGATCGTTGTACATCGCCTTGAGATTGATCCGGGTCATTCCGGCCAGCCGGTTGCCGTACTCCGCTGCATCGAGAATTATCCTCCAGGACGGCTTCGGCGCGCGCAGCGTGCGGTTTCCGCTGTTTTTAAGCGCGAAGGCCGTCGTGCTGAACAAAATATCTTCACTGCCGGGGGCAGGAACGCGCCGACGGTTGGCCGGATCGGTATTCCATACGTCGAGCCTGGCGCCATGCGGGGGCTTCACCGGCTCTGTGATAACACCCCGTCTCGGACGAAACCCGGTGACATGGAACATGTACATGTCCGCGCCGAAGAATTCCGGCTTCTCCAGCGCTGACCGCCCGTTGAACACCTCAAGGAACGAGCCCCTGCCGACAGCCGTGTCCATGCTTCCCCCATGCTGATCCCCAGCCAGCCCCGTCAGCAGCGCCTCCAACGGGCGGCGCGCCCGGGTACCTGCTCTCCCTCACGGAGCAGGCGACAAGACCGGTGATACACGGGGGGATCAGATAGCAGGTAACTCTTCGATGCTGCGGGCGCGGGGCGCGAGCGGTCCAATCGACTTCTGGAAGTGGCCGCCATCAGGGCCCGCGCGTCGGCGGCCGACAGAGTGTCCATGGGCGGCATGCCCATCGCGGCCACCAACTCCAGGACCATGGCGACATCGGGTTGCATGCGGCGGATTACCCCGTCCCGGCACCGGTGCCCGCCAGGGCCGGTCATCCTGAATCCGAGGTAGCCGTGTTCGACCACCTCGTCACACGCTTGCCGGTACGCCTTCACCCCGCCGATGTAAGGCATGAAGAAATTCGGGAACCCGGCGGTCATGAGCCCTAGGTACGTAGACGGCCCGGTCGCCCACTTCTCCTTGAGAGACAAACCATCCCGGCCAGTGACGTCCGCAGCCACCAAGGCGCCGGTCATGGCATCAAAGCCGGTGGCGTACACGATGGCGTCGAAGCCGAACGACTCGTCCGCCGTCTCGATGCCTTCCTCGGTGATGCTGACGATCGGCCGCTTACGCAGGTCGACGAGCCGGACGTGCGGCAGATTGTAGGTCTCGAAGTAGCCGGTATCGAGGCACGGCCGCTTGGTCCCGAAGTAGTGGTCCTTCGGGCAGAGCGCCTCGGCGGTCTCGGGATCTTTCACGATTGAGCGGATCTTCTCGCGAATCATCTCGGCCACGATGTCGTTGGAAGCCGGGTTCACGCCCTGGTCAGCGAAGACGTTGACGATGCCGAACAGCTCGCCCTGCTCCCAGGCCGCCTCGAAGCGCTCCCGGCGGACCGCCTCGCTGGCGGTGACGCCGAGGACGTCGGTCGGCTCAATGGGAATCCCTCCCCAGGACCACCGGGCGGCATGCCGGTAACCGTCGCGGTCCTCGCCCAACTGCTTCAGCCGGTCGGCCGGGGCGGGGCCGTTGTGCGCCGGGATAGAGAAGTTTGCGGTGCGCTGGAAGACTGTGAGCTGGCTGGCCTGGCGGGCGATGAGCGAGATGGACTGGATGCCCGACGAGCCGGTGCCGATGACCGCGACCCGCTGGCCGTGAAGTCAGCGCCCTCGTGAGGCCAGCGGCTGGTGAAGTAGACCTGGCCGACGTAACGGTCGGCGCCTTCGATGTCGGGTGACTTGGCCATGGAAAGGCAACCGGTGGCCATGATGTAGTAGCGGCACCGGATCTCCTTCCCGCGGCCGGTCGTGATCCTCCACCGTTTCTCCTGCTCGTCCCAGCGGGCAGAGGTGACAGTGGCGGAAAACTCGATGTCAGGACGCAGCCTGTGGCGGTCGGCCACGAACCGGAGGTAATCCAGGATCTCCGGCTGCGTGGCGTACTTCTCCGACCAGGACCACTCCTTCTCCAGTTCCGGGTCGAAGCTGTAGGTGTAGTCCGTGGTAGGGATATCACAGCGAGCCCCGGGATAGCGGTTCCAGTACCACGTCCCGCCGACATCGCCCGCCGAGTCGAAGACCTTTACCGACAGACCGAGCTGGCGTAGCCGGTAGAGCATGTACAGGCCCGAGAAACCGGCGCCCACCACCACCGCGTCGCATTGCTCGGGGGCCGAAGCCGACTTGCTCACGACACGCTCCTTGGTAGTACCGGAACTGGGGAAAGGCGGGTTCGATGGCGCCGGCGGGCTAACCTCATCCGCGCAGCGTGACGCTACTCCGCCCGCCACGCGCGGGCGTGGCGCCTAGCCGTCTCGCGTGCGGTCATCAACCACTCCCGCGCAGATCACATGCCGCCCTGGGATGCCGCCCTGGGAACCTGCTGGGCTCTGCGGCTAACGCTAACTCAGTTAGATAAGTGTGCAAATGCATGTAGATCAGATTCTCTCTGGAGGGCACTTCGGGCTCCGCCGCGGTCAGAGGACTCTGTCGTAGCCCCCGATGACATACTCACAGGATGACCGATCTCGAAGAGAAGCCAATGCGTATCGAGGTGTCGCGTCTCGTCGCCGCGACAGCCCACGAGGTATTCGCTGTCCTCCGAGATCCACGCGGTCACGTCGACATCGACGCCTCCGGCATGCTCATGGATGCGACTGGCGAACCGGTCAGCGCCGTCGGCGACCGGTTCACGGTCCACATGGACCGTCGGGCACTTGGTGACCTGCCGTGGCAGGACTATGACGTCGAGGTTGTCATAACGGTGTTCGTACCGGACCACGAGATCGCCTGGACCATCGAGGGGCGGCTTAAGCCCCCGTTGCGCCACGTGTACGGCTACCGGCTCGAGCCTGCGGACACAGGGGTCCTCGTGACGTCCTACTACGACTGGTCGGAGCTCGACCCGAGCTGGCAGAGCACTGCGGGCTCGTTTCCGGTAGTGCCCGAGAGCGCGCTCAAGGCGACGCTAGGGATCCTCGACCGAACCGTCCGTCGCCGCGCCGCCCAGCCTTGACTCTGCCGGTCAAGTGGGCAGTTGACGGCTAAGGATTACTCGCTCGCGAGTTGCGGCACAGATTTGCCTGTCTTTTCGAGCCGTGGCGCGTAGTTCTTGTGCTGTCCACGTACCGTAATTCGCCTGGACTCCAGCCTGCGTGATGGCGCTCCGACGTCTTGCGCCTGCATCTGGTTACGCGTAATAGGCCTCATAATGCAGAGTCTGGGCCACTTGCGGCCGACACCGTCTCATGTTACGTTTAGCCACCATCAATGGCACCGTGGGTGGGGATCTGGGGTGCCTGGGGAAGGGCAATCATACTGCGAGTCGGGCAACCCCGTGCTCGAGTCTGTCAATCGCCACTCAGCGGCAGCGCCTGCGCAGCAGCCCGCCGCTATCTCAACTTCCCGCAGCCATTTCACCGCCCGCCGCAACTGCTGCTGCGCCCCGGCGGTGGGCCTGTACCTGTTCACCGGCAGCGAGGGGAAAGCCAGGTTATGAAGAGAACCATCGCGGCGGGGGCACTGGCCGGGACAGCTGCCCTCAGCCTGGCGGCTTGCGGGTCCAGTGCCGCTACACCCGCCGGAACGGCTACCATTCCTTCCGCCAGCTCTCCTGCCGCGACCGCGACATCGGTATCGAGCTGCTCGGTGGACTGTACGGCTCCTATCGCGAGCGGGCCGAGCGCGTGGCTTGCGCAGGTGCAGGCCCCGCTTCAGCAGGTGTCGCAGGATCTTTCGCAGATCTCCTCTGACGCCAGCAGCGACCCGGCCAGCCTTACCGTGGACGGCGCTCAGCTGGCCCAGGACGCGCAGGCGGTGCTGAATGACGAGATCGACCCGGCCCCGGTCGACAACTCGGATTTCGTCGCCGCGATGAATGACTACATCGCGGCCGGTAATGACTATTCCGGCGATAACTCCTCGGGCCAGCAGAACATCTCCCAGGCTAACCAGGAAATCGGGGAAGGCAACACAGTCCTGAATTCTTTCGATGCAGCGAACGGGGGATCTAGTGCCACCGCCGCCCCGGCCACCACAGCGCCGGCATCATCGGCTCCCGCCGTCGCCACCACGCCAGCGGCAGCATCCACGGCCAGCTGCGGGACTCAGATGAAGCTGTGGTACATCCAGGACGGCGGGAAGAACCAGATCGCCGTCGACCACGGGTCATGGACCTACATCACGGTGACCGCCACCACGGTGGCCGACATACACGCTGAGGCGCAAGGCCTCCTGGGAGCTGCGCTCGAGGGAGCGCATAGCGGACCCCCGGCCTGCGATGCCGTCGCCGCGCACGCCTGGGCCACCGCGATGGCATATCTCAACAAGGCCGCGACGCTGGAGCAGGCCGTCACCACGGTTGCCCCCGTCCCGGCGGCCGTGCAGGACGCCAACGCAGGCTTCGCTGCGCTCGCCACCGTGACCGCGGAGGGCAACAAGTACGCAGCGCAGCCTTGATCAGCGGCGACGAGGAACATCCTGGAGGACTAATGCGGCGGCTGGTCGCATTGTCACGCGTGCCGCGGTCGGGAAGTGCGGGATCGCCCGCAGCCAAGCGCAGCGTCGGGCCGCCCTGGTGCAGCGGCTCCGTGCAGTTGCAGTGATCCCCGGGGCGGCGCGTCATGGTGTCGCCAGCTCGATCTTGAGGCTTTGCCGGTCGTTTTGGGAATGATTTTCCGGAGATGCGGCTGGGCTCGCGGGTTGCGGGAAGCTGACGCTCACGCAGAGGCCGCCGTCGGGCATGGGGTGGGCGGTGATGGTGGCGTCGTGTGCCGTCGCGATGGCCCGGACGATGGACAGTCCGAGCCCGTGCCCGTCCTTGTAGTTTGCCCGGCGCCGGTCGAGCCGCTGGAAGGGCTGGAAAAGGCGGTCGACGTCCGCTGGCGGGATGAGTGGTCCGGTGTTGGTCACCGAAAGGACGGCCTTGCCGTCCTTTACCCCGGTCACGACTTCGACACGGCCGCCGGCAACGTTGTGGCGGACAGCGTTGGTGAGCAGGTTGGCCACGAGCCGTTCGACGAGCAGGGGGTCTCCGTCGAGAGGCGCGGGTTCTGTCACCTGGTCGATATGGATCCCGACTCGGCAGGTCTCGGGCTGGAGGCCGACCAGGGGCCGCAGGGACAGTGGTAGCGAGGTCAACGGGTTCGTGCCTGTTCAGCCCGCTTTCGCTGCTGGCGAGGGTGAGCAGGGCTTCGATCAGGCGCGCCTGCTCATCGCTGGAGGCGAGTACCTCTACGGCAGTGGAACGCCAGGCGGCGGTCGTCGTGCCGGGGTCGTCGAGCGCAACCTGGAGGAGGGTGCGCTCAGCCGTCAGGGGGGTGCGCAGCTCGTGGGAGGCGTTGGCGACGAAGTGCCGTTGGGCCTCGAAGGCGGCTTCGAGCCGTGCGAAGAGGCTGTCGAGGGTGTCTCCGAGTTCCTTGAGCTCGTCTTCCGGGCCGTGGAGGGCCAGGCGCTCGTGCAGGCTGGTTGACGAGATCCTCCGGGCTGTGCGGGTGATGGTGCGGATAGGTCGCAGCATCCGGCCGGCGACCAGCCAGCCGACCAGCACGGCGAGTACGGCCACGATGGCCAGGGCGATTCCGGAGTTGACCAGAAGCTGCTGCTCGGCCTCGGCGCCGTGGCCCTCCTCGTCGGGGGCGTCGGGATCGCCAACGTCATGGTCATCTCCGTTCTCGAACGCCGCTCCGAGATCGGCCTGCGCCGGGCCCTGGGCGCCACCCGGCGCCACGTCGCCGAGCAGTTCCTCGCCGAGGCCGTGCTGCTGTCGGTCCTCGGCGGCCTGGCCGGCACCGTCATCGGCGCGGTGGCGACCGTCATCTACGCGGTGAGCCAGCGCTGGTCGGTACAGATTCCCGCCGTAGCCCTCTACGGCGGTCTGGGCGCCGCCCTCGTCATCGGCGCCATCGCCGGACTGTACCCGTCGATGCGGGCCGCCCGCCTGTCGCCGACCGAAGCCCTGCGCACTGTATGAGTGCCCGAACCTCGACCAATGTGAGCTCCCCGGCTTCTTCCTGCGGATCTGCGACCCACCAGAGCCGACCACCCGACATAGCGGCCAATCGCCACTTGCAGAATGTCCATTCAGCACGCGTGCCCACCTCCCCCGTTGAGGCCCGCGATGCAGGTAAGGCGGTTCCCGTCCACCTTGGGTCGCGGTGGTGTCACTACGACGAAGTGGTCAGGTCAGTGGCCGCGCACCACACCGAGGTGCCGACGGCGATCGGCTCCGCGGAGTTCGAGGATTTCGCCCGGATAGCCCACACCCGGGTTCCGGCTCATTTGACGAGAGCACGAGCTTGCGGAGCCTCGCCCGCGAACTCGGCTGGAACGCCGCCTGCTACTGTTTCGCCCGCGGCATCAGACCACCGAGCGCCCCGCGCCCTGCCTTCCAGGTTTCTGGAAGATCCCTCTCGGATGCGCTGGTGCGGAGCGGGATCACCTATCGTGAAGTCGTCATGGCAGCGATGTCTACGTGGGGTGCCGGGGTCGATGAGTGACGATTGGCATGGCTGGTACCAGAACAAGCCCGGGTCCGGCTATCAGCCGGCCGAGACTTACCAAGGTGGCGGGGCGGGCGGCTACGGCGAGGCGGGCGGGGCCGCCACGAACCGGGCCGGGGCGTGGCCGAGCCAGCCGCCGACCCGGTCCGCACCCGGCGGGAGCGAATCAGAACGGTGGGACTCGGGCGGTGGCGGTGGACGCCGCTGGCGGTTCTGGGGGCAGCCGGGGCGCCGTGGTCGGCGGATCGCGCTGATCCTCGGCACCGTCGTGGTCGTACTGATCGCGGGCGCCGCCGGGACCTACTTCTGGCTGAACGGCAAGCTGAACAAGTCTGTCACGCTGCCGGCGACGTCGCTGACCTCGGCGGGGACGAACTGGCTGATCACCGGCTCGGACAGC
>Ga0187814_10000517_pt1 | contig 13088 bp, 7 predicted proteins | sample NC_S_4_FD_132450 | JGI IMG/M metagenome (GOLD analysis project Ga0187814, IMG submission 132450) | Wetland sediment microbial communities from Neuse River Estuary, North Carolina, USA - ASW-S_4 | ecosystem: Environmental > Aquatic > Freshwater > Wetlands > Sediment | place: USA: North Carolina... | reverse complement strand
ATGGGGCGCCGATGATCGAAGCCAAGGACCTCGTAAAGCGCTTCGGGGACAAGGTGGCAGTCGACCACCTGTCGTTCAGTGTGGAACCCGGTCGGGTGACCGGCTTCCTTGGGCCGAACGGCGCCGGGAAGTCCACGACGATGCGGCTGATCCTCGGTCTTGATCATCCGACCAGTGGCTTCGCGACCATCGATGGCAAGCCGTATGCCGAGCTCGTCAACCCGCTGCGGACAGTCGGAGCGCTGCTTGAGGCAAAGTCCGTGCATAACGGCCGCAGCGCGCGCAACCACCTGCTGTTCCTCGCTCAGACCCAGGGGCTGCGGCCCAGCCGGGTCGACGAGATGCTTGACCTGGTCGGCCTGCGGGATGTGGCGAACCGGCGGGCGGGAGGTTACTCCCTGGGGATGAGCCAGCGGCTCGGTGTGGCGGCTGCGCTGCTCGGCGACCCGCGGGTGCTGCTGCTCGACGAGCCGGTGAACGGCCTGGACCCCGAGGGCGTGCTGTGGATCAGGAACTTGATGAAGCACCTGGCCAGCCAGGGCAAGACCGTGCTGGTGTCCAGCCACCTGATGAACGAGATGGCCGTCACCGCCGATCATCTGATCGTGATCGGCCGGGGCCGGCTGATCGCTGACTCGGCGACCGAGGACATCATCGCGCGCGGCTCGGGCCAGTCGGTGCGCGTCCGCACCCCGGATGTCGAGCGGCTGACCGCACTGATCACGGCCGAGGGCGGCAAGGCCATCCTAGTCGGCGACGGCAACGGCGGCGACGGCCAGCAGGCCCCCATCCTGACGGTCACCGGCGTCCCAGCCGCGCGAATAGGCGAGCTGGCAGCCTCGGCATCGCTAGTGCTACATGAGCTCACGCCGCAGCTCGCCACGCTCGAGGAGGCGTTCCTCGAGCTCACCTCGGACAGTCTTGAGTTCGGGCACCAGGACGCCGATGCACAGGTCCGCCTCGCCGATGGGAGCACCCGATGAGCGTCACCGGAGCCACCGGCGCGATCCAGTCCGGAACGGTCCAGCCGGCCCGCCCGGCAGGTTTCGGCCACCTGCTGCTTGCCGAGTGGACCAAGATCCGCTCGGTCAGGTCGACGACGTGGACGCTGATCTTGTTCGTGGTCATCACCATCGGGCTTACGGCCCTGTTCAGCTGGCTATCGGTCACCCACTGGACCGGCCCGCGGGCGCCAGAGCGGGACGCGAGAATCCTCGCCGACCCGGTCGGATTCATCTTCGGCGCCGGGATCGGGCTGGGCCAGCTCACTATCTGCGTGCTCGGCGTGCTGCTGATGACGAGCGAGTACTCGACCGGGGTCATCCGCGCTTCCCTGCTGGCCGTGCCTAAGCGATTTCCGATGCTGGCCGCGAAGATCGTGGTTTTCGCCGTCATCATGATCGTGCTTGCGGAACTCGTCGCGTTCGGCTCGTTTTTCGTCGGCTCATCAATCCTGCACAGCAGGGTGGTGGTGAACTTGAGCGATCCCGGCGTGCTGCGGGCTACCTTCGGCACCGGGCTATACCTGACGGTGCTGGGCATTTTCGCGCTGGCGGTCGGAGGCTTGATCAGGCACACCGCGGGTGCGGTCAGCACGGTCATAGGCGTCGTGCTCGTGCTGCCGATCCTCGCCGGATTGCTGCCGAGCAGCTGGGGCGCGCATATCAACGCCTACCTGCCCGAGCAGGCGGGCTCGCTCATCTCTCATGCACAGCAGAGCTCCAGCGACCTGCTAAGTCCGTGGCAGGGCTTCGGGGTGTTCTGCATATGGACTGTGCTGCTGCTGGCAGCGTCGGCGTACTTGCTTGACCGCCGGGACGCATGACTAGCCCGGCCGTCCCGAGGTCGGATACTGCCGTGGCTGTGGTAGTCCGCCGTCGGCCTCGGCCAGGTTGCCGATATCAGCCATGGCCGCGGAAATGGCGACGACGTCGGAATAGGCACGGCTGATGTCGGCGCGGTCGGTAGGCTCATCGACGGTACCCGCGCTCAGCCGTTCGATCATCGCCGCCTGATCGAGCAGTACCTGCCGGTCCGCGGCCGTCGTCGTCCGTTCCATGATCTTCGCCAGCGCGTCGAGCTGCCTGATCAGGACGGCTGGCATGCCCCGCCCGGCCTGGCGTACCTTCTCGAACGAGCGCTGAACCAGTCGTTCCCAGGTGGTCTCGGTGGTTATCACCCGCACCGCTCCGGCCGAGTCCCGGTACACCCTGGTCGGCTGCCATCGGCCCGTCACCTTGCACAGGCTGTCCCCGATCCAGTCGATGCAGGTCAGCGCGGTGAACGTGTCGTTGACGGCGGGGGACAGCGCCCGGATACAGATCTCCACGAGCTGGTCGAGGCCGAACGACACATCCTGGGCTAGCGTCCGGTACGGGCCGGTGGCGTGCGCCTTTGCCAGCTCGCGCGCCACCCGGTCGGCTGCGCTGGCGGGCCAGACGGTCGCGTAGCTATGGCCCTGGACCAGGAAGTGTCCCGGCCGGTACCGGAGGTGGATCACCGCGTCGACCTCGGCGGCCAGGGTTACCAGCGTCTCGTGCTGTATGTACTGCAGGTAACCGCTGCGCGGCGCGGCTACGACGCCGCCTTGACCCTCCATGCTCGCGATCAGCAGGCCGGCAAGCTGCGAGCCGGCCCCGACAGACGGATCCCCGGCCTGCAACTCGATCGCGTTCTGCAGGTCGGCGGCGATCCCGGCGATCACCTGGGGCAGCTGGATCTGGATGGCGATGTGATGCAGGAAATAGATGAGCACCGCCAGGTCAGCCATCATCAGCACGAGCGTCATGGTGACGCTGATGTGCGGTACGAAGTTACCGTGGCTACCCTGGCCGACCGAACCGAGCGTCAGCACCGCATAGACGAAGGTGGCCACGAATGTGCCGAGCGTGACCTGAGTACCGCGGTCACGGATGAAATTGCGCAGCATCCGCGGCCCGAACTGGGTCGAGGTCAGCGTCAGGGCCACGATCACGATCGAGAAGACCACGCCGACCACCGTGATAACCGCGGCGGCGATCGCGGTGAGTATGGTCCTGGCGACATCCGGAGAGCCACTGATCGCCCAGCCCGGCACCTTGAACACGCCGTCGTAAGCTGCCCTGTCCAGCGCATAGGTCCCGGCGAACAGGATCGCCGCGGCCACGACCTCGACCGCGGGAACCAGCCACAAGTTGGTGCGCAGCACTTCGCGGCGCCATTCGGACCCGCGCAGCAGCCTGCGGATCACGGACGCCCCCGGTGCTGAATCCCTGGCCTCATGAGGAGCCTCCATGCCCGGCTGCTGATCCGACATGCCGACCAGGCTTCCCGGCTCACCTCAGGCCTTGATCTTACTGGCAACCCTCTCCCCAGGTACGCCCAGGGCTAGCCCACGCAGCCGGGCCCAAGCAACTGCTTCAGGTCGGCGAGCAGCGAAGGGGACGGCTTGACCCGCAGCTTCTCATCCAGCCGCAGCACCTTGACCCGGTCCCCGGTGAGCAGCCGCAGGTGCACTTCACTAGCTCCAGGGTGCGTCGCGAGCACTTCCTTCAGCCGCTCCACCACCGGCGGGACGCACCGCGCCTCGACCATCGACACCACGAAAGGGCCAGCCTGGCCGGCCGTGACGTCCGGCGTGCTCACCTCCATCGCGACCAGCTTCGGAACCTCCTCGCGCCGGTCAAGCCGTCCCCGTACCAGCACAATGGCGTCGTCGACGACCTGGCTCATGCACTGGGCGTAGGTGGCTGGGAAAAAGAGCACCTCGATAGCGCCTTCCAGGTCCTCCAGGGTTGCCGCGGCCCAGGTGCCGCCCTGCCTGGTCACCTTGCGCTGGACACCGGACAGGATCCCGCCCACCGTCACCACCTGTGCGTCGCCTCGATCTGGACGCGGGCCGCGGTCAGGCTCGTCTTCCACCGACCCCACCAGCTGAGCGAGCGAGCAGTCGGTAGCGGCCGCCAGCACATGCTCGACACCGAGCAGCGGATGATCTGACACGTAGAGGCCGAGCATCTCCCGCTCGAATCCGAGCAGCGTCGACTTATCCCACTCGCCATCTGGGACCGGAACGTCGAAGCTGACGTCAGCCTGGGTGTCATCGCCGAACAGCGAGTCCTGGCCAATGGCCTCGTTCCGCTTCACGTCGATGATGGCGTCCACGGCTTGCTCGTGGATGAGCATCAGCCCGCGCCGCGGGTGCCCGAACGAATCGAATGCCCCGGCCTTGACCAGCGACTCGATCACCCGCTTGTTGCACACATTCACCGGCACCTTGCGCAGGAAGTCAGAGAAGCTCGTGAACGCGCCCTTGGCTGAGCGCGCCGCCACGATTGACTCCACCACGGCCGCGCCCACGTTGCGCACCGCGGCCATGCCAAACCTGATGTCGGTGCCTACCGCCGTGAACATCGCGGTCGAGGCGTTGACGTCCGGCGGCAGCACCTTGATGCCCATTCGCCGACACTCGTTCAGGTACAGGGCTGACTTGTCTTTGTCCCCCGCCACGGACGTCAGCAGTCCGGCCATGTACTCAGCCGGGAAGTTGGCCTTCAGGTAGGCGGTCCAGTACGAGATCAGCGCGTACCCGGCGGCATGCGCTTTGTTGAAGGCGTAGCCGGAGAACGGGACGAGCACATCCCAGATCGTTTTGATCGCGTCGTCAGAGTAGCCGTTGGCCTTCATGCCAGCGGCGAAGGCCTCGGACTCCCGGTCCAGCACCTCCTTCTTTTTCTTGCCCATGGCGCTGCGCAGCAGGTCGGCCTTGCCGGGCGTATACCCGGCCAGGCGCTGCGCGGCGAACATGACGTCCTCCTGGTAAACCATGAGCCCGTAGCTGTCGCCCAGGATGTCGCCAAGCGGCTCAGCCAGCTCGGGGTGGATGGGCGTGACCGGCTTGCGCCCGGTCTTCCGGTCGGCGTATTCCGGCGCGCTGGCCATCGGGCCAGGCCGGTACAGCGCGATGACGGCGGCGATGTCGGTGAACTGGTCGGCCCGCATGGCCCGCAACAGGCCTCGCATCGGCCCGCCGTCAAGCTGGAACACGCCGAGCGTGTCGCCGCGGGCCAGCAGCTCATACGTCGGCTTGTCGTCAAGCGGCAAGTGGTCCAAGTCGACCTGGATGCCTCGGTTGGCCGCGATTCCGGCCACCGCATCCTCAAGCACGGTGAGATTGCGCAGCCCGAGAAAGTCCATCTTCAGCAGGCCGATGTCCTCACATGCCGGGTAGTCGAACTGAGTGATGATCGCCCCGTCGGCCTCTCGCCGCCAGACCGGGATGTGATCGAGCAGTGGCTCGCAGCTCATGATGACCCCGGCCGCGTGCACGCCGGGCTGGCGGATCAGGCCTTCCAGGCCGCGCGCGGTATCGATCACCTGCCGGACCTCTGGCTCTGCCTCGTACAGCGCGCGCAGTTCCCCGGCTTCGCCGTAGCGGGAGTGATCTGGGTCAAAAATCCCGGACAGCGGGATGTCCTTGCCCATGACGGCCGGCGGGAAGGCCTTGGTGATCCGGTCACCGAGCGCGTAGGGAAAGCCGAGCACGCGGGCCGAGTCCTTCACGGCGGCCTTGGCCTTGATGGTGCCGTAGGTAATGATTTGTGCTACCCGGTCGTCCCCGTATCGCTCCGTGACGTACCTGATCACGTCACCGCGCCTGCGCTCATCGAAGTCGATGTCAAAGTCGGGCATCGAGATGCGGTCCAGATTCAGGAACCGCTCGAAGACCAGTCCGTGCACGATCGGATCAAGGTCGGTGATGCCCAGCGCGTAGGACACGATCGAGCCGGCGCCGGAGCCGCGGCCAGGCCCGACCCTGATCCCGTTCCGCTTCGCCCACATGATGAAGTCCGCGACCACCAGGAAGTACCCGCAGTACCCAGTTGTCTCAACGATGCCCAGCTCGTACTCGGCCTGCTGCCGACGCCGATCGTCGTAGCCGTCTGGGTACCGGCGGTCCATGCCGCGCCAGACTTCCTTGCGCAGCCAGCTTTGCTCGGTCTCGCCGTCCGGCAGCGGGAACCGCGGCATGAGGTTGGACTTGGTGAACGTGGCGCTCGCGCGCTCGGCGACCAGCAGGGTGTTGTCGCAGCCCGCCTGCCAGTCCTCGTCGGCGCGCAGGGCGCGCATCTGCTCCGGGCTCTTCAGGTAAAACCCGGTGCCCTCGAACCGGAACCTGTTCGGGTCGGCCATGTTCGTGCCGGTCTGGACGCACAGCAGCACCTCGTGCGCCGCGGCATCCGACTCATGGGTGTAATGCGAGTCGTTAGTGACCAGATACGGCAGCCTGAGCTCCGCCGCTACCCTGCGCAGCCCCTCTGCTGACCGCCGCTCAACCTCCAGGTCGTGATGCATTAGCTCGACGTAAAAGTTGTCTGGCCCGAATATGTCGCGGAACTCGGCAGCGGCGTCAACTGCCTGCTGGTACTGCCCGAGCCGCAGCCGGGTCTGCACCTCCCCGCCCACGCAGCCGGTGGTCGCGATGATGCCCTTGGCGTACCTGGCCAGCAGCTCGGTGTCCATCCGCGGCTTGCGGAAATGACCTTCGAGCGAGGACAGTGAGGACAACCTGAACAGGTTATGCATGCCCTCGGTGCTCTCGGCCAGCAGCGTGATGTGGGTGTATGCACCGCCACCGGACACGTCATCGTCCTTCTGGGCCGGTGCCCCCCAGCGGACCGGCAGCTTATGCCCGCGATGCTCAGGCGCCAGGTAAGCCTCGATGCCGATGATCGGTTTGATGCCCACCGCCTGCGCCTTGGACCAGAAGTCATAGGCACCATACATATTGCCGTGGTCGGTGATCGCGATGGCAGGCATGCCGGTGCGCTCGCACTCGGTGAACATGTCCTTCAGCCGCGCGGCCCCGTCCAGCATCGAGTACTCGGTGTGCACATGCAGGTGGACGAACGAGCGCCCTGATCCCCTGCTCGCCGGGCCTGCCGCCATGAAGTACGCCTCCTTCAGGCATGCTGCCACGAGCCCGTCCGGGGCGGCCAGCAAACTCCGCCGACCCGCACGGCAGGGGCACGTCAACGTGGGTGTCTGACGACCTTACCGCCAGCCACCGACAGCCGGCTCCCGCGACACGCCCCGGCTCCGCAGTCGCCGGGGCGTGCACGCGGCTCGCGCGCGGCGGCCGCGTGCCGCCGGGTCCGCCGCTGCCCCTCCCGTTCAGACGTCTTCAATTCACATATAGGTTGCGAACTATTACTTAAATGGACCGCCACAACATAATCAATTCCGGTGTCCGGCGTTCTACGATCGGCGGCGCGGCCTGCGTGAGCTTTGGAATCCGAGAGCAGGCAGAGCAGGCCGTATCTGCGACCGAGAGGGAAGCAAGGATGCGACGACCTACCCGGACCTACGCTCTCATCGCCGCCGGTGGCCTTTTTGCGGTAATGGCCTTCGGCGCGACGAGCGCATTTGCCAGTGGCAGCACAGCGGCGCACCACAAGGACGGCGGGGGCCAATCGACCGCGACGCCGATCAAGCACCTCGTGGTGATTTTCGATGAGAACGTCTCCTTCGACCACTATTTCGGCACCTACCCGTACGCGCTGAACCTGCCTGGCGAGCCACGCTTCACCCCCAAGCGAGGCACGCCGACGGTCAATGGCCTGTTCAACGACCTCAACTCGTCCGGGCAGCCGACTGGGCCGCTGCTGACTAACAACCCCAATGGCCCGAACGCGAACCCGGTACGGCTCGGTCACAATATCCCGCTGACCTGCGATCAGGACCACGACTACACCGCCGAGCAGTTGGCCGCCGACCACGGCGCCGAGGATGCCTACCCGGCGAACACCGGCGGCAACCTGAACCTGACGCAGTGCCTGACCGGGTTCGATTACCCCCCGGGCACGCCCGAGGTGCCGCCGGCGGGCACGGGATCGAGCTCGGCCGTCATGAGCTACTACGACGGCAACACCGTTACCGCGCTGTGGAACTACGCCCAGAACTTCGCGATGAGCGACAACGCCTACGGCACGACCTACGGCCCGTCGACTCCCGGCGCGCTTAACGTGGCAGCCGCGCAGACCTATGGCGCCATCTGCGGACCAGCCTCCGCGACGATTAACGACAGTCCGTGCCCGAACCCGCCGGGGCTCGACACCACGAACCCGGCCGCGTCGAACATCACGGCGGGCCCGGCCCAGCCGGCCGGCCCGGGAACAACCTACTCCGACGCCGACCCGACCTACGACATCTGCTCGTACCTGCCGGGTTCGGACGGCGGCGACGGTGGCACCGCGGCCAAGACCATCACGATGGGCGGCAAGAACATCGGTGACGAGCTGACCGCCTCGAACATCACCTGGGGATGGTTCCAGGGCGGCTTTGACAACGGCTACGTGCCCGGTCACGGGACGCCGCCCACCACCGCCCAGATCTGCTCGCAGACCAACCAGAACGTGGGCGGCGCCACAGTGGACGCCTACAGCCCGCACCACGAGCCGTTCGAATATTACGCATCCACCGCCAACCCCATGCACCTGCCGCCGACCTCGGTAGCGATGATTGGCCGGACCGACCAGGCCAACCACCAGTACGACATCGCCGACTTCTGGGCGGCCGCCGACGCGGGCAACCTGCCAGCGGTCTCCTACCTCAAGGCTCCGAAGTACCAGGATGGCCACGCTGGCTACTCAGACCCGCTGGACGAGCAGACCTGGCTGGTTGACACCGTCAACCAGCTGGAGTCCCTGCGGACCTGGAAGTCAACCGCGATCGTCATCACCTGGGATGACTCCGACGGCTGGTATGACCACGTGCTCGCCCCGGTCACTACCGAGTCGCAGACCTCGCTCGATGCGCTGACCGGCACGGGTCAGTGCGGCGCGCAGATCGGCCAGGTGCCGGTGAACTCGGCCAACCAGCCGGAGCAGGGCAGGTGCGGTCTCGGGCCGCGGCTGCCGTTCCTGGTCATCTCGCCGTGGGCGCGGTCGAACTTCGTCGACAACACCCTCATCGACCAGAGCTCGGTGGTGAAGTTCATCGAGTACAACTGGAACCTGCCGGCCTTGGGCAACGGGGCGGCCGACACCTCAGCCGGCTCAATCCTGTCGATGTTCGATTTCAGTCGTCGGCACCATGATGATGACCGCAAGCTCTACCTTGACCCGGGCACCGGGGAGCCGGTGAGCTACTCCTTCTACGCGCACCATTTGGCGAAGGCATAGCGAGCGACTGCTGTGCTGCGGGCCGGGGCTTTATGCCTCGGCCCGCAGCATGTCCAGGGCGGCAGCCAGATCGGCCGGGTATTCGCTGACGAACTCCACCGGCCTGCCATCGGCCGGATGGCGGAAACCGAGCCTGACCGCATGCAGCCACTGCCGGTCAAGTCGCAGGCGCTTGGCCAGCACCGGGTCTGCTCCGTACAGCCGGTCGCCGACGCACGGGTGCCTGACCGCCGCCATGTGCACCCGGATCTGGTGCGTGCGGCCGGTTTCTAGCCGGACCTGGAGCAGGCTGGCCGCCCGGAAGGCCTCCAGCGTGTCGTAGTGCGTAACCGACGGTCGTCCGCCAGCGACGATCGCGAACCGCCCGTCGCCCGCAGGATGCCGGCCGATGGGCGCGTCGATCGTCCCGCGTAGCGGGTCGGGATGGCCTTGGACCAGGGCGTGATAGGTCTTGTCGACGCTTCGGCCCCTGAAGGCCTGCTTCAGCACGCTGTATGCGCGCTCGCTCTTGGCCACTACCATCACGCCGGTCGTGCCTGCATCGAGGCGGTGCACGATGCCCTGCCGCTCGGCCGCGCCGCTGGTGGCCACAAAGTGGCCCGCGGCCAGCAGGCCCTGCAGCACGGTCGGCCCGCTCCACCCTGGGGTAGGGTGCGCGGCTACCCCGACCGGCTTGTCCACCACGATGATGTCGGCGTCCTCGTAGAGCACGCGCAGGCCAGGCACCGGCTCCGGGCTGGCAGCCATAGGAGCAGGAGGCGGCGGCAGCACCACGTCCAGCCACTCACCGGCTGGCACCCGGTCCGACTTTGCCGCCGGGCGCCCGCCTACCAGGACGGCCCCGTTCTGAATCAAGTCGGCGGCCTGTGCACGGGAGAGCCCGAACATCCTGGCCAGCGCGGCATCTAGGCGCTCTCCGTCCAGTCCATCCGGCACTGGCACGCGGCGGGCGCCCGGACCCGTCATCGGCGCTCGCGATGTCCGTCCAGCCGGACGCCGCGCACCGACAGCCATACCGCAAGGATGCCGCCGCAGACGATCGCCGAGTCCGCCAGGTTGAAGACCGGCCAGTGCGGTACCTGGATCCAATCGACGACCCAGCCACGGAATAGCCCGGGGTAGCGGAAGATCCGGTCGGCCAGGTTGCCAGTCGCGCCGCCGAGCAACAGGCCTAGCGTGATTGCCCAGGGTACGCTGCCGATCCGGCGGGAAGCTCGCAAGATCACTACGATCACCGTAATGGCGATGGCCGAGTACAGCACGGTAAGCGATGTGCCCAGGCTGAAAGCGGCACCGGGATTGCGTGACACTCGCAGCGTCAGGAACCCGCCGAGCAGCCGGATCGGCGGCCGGTTCGAGAGCGTGGCGACAACTGTGACCTTGCTGACGATGTCCAAGGCCAGCACAAGCAACGCCACGCCGAGCAGGATCCCCACTCGGCGGGCCGGCTCGGTCATGAGTGCAGGATGGCCAGGCTGCGGTGGCTGGCCGGCCTCCGCTGGCCCGGTTAGCGGCGTTCTTCGCGCTGCTTGCATGTCACGCACAGGGTAGCCCTCGGGAATGCCTGGAGCCTGGCCTTGCCGATCGCTTCGCCGCAGGACTCGCACGTGCCGTAGGTCCCGGCCTCGATCCGCGCAATCGCGCGTTCATTCTGCGCGAGAAGCTCGCGGGCGTTGTGCGTGAGCGCCAGCTCGTGCTCGCGCTCGAACGTCTTCGCACCAACGTCCGCCTGATCCTCGCCCGCGTCACCAACGGCGTCGCCGAGCCGGCTCGCAATATCGGACTCAGCCCGCTCAATGTCCGCGCGCAACGCGGCCGCCTCGGTCGCGAGCTGGTCGCGCAGCGCTGAGACCTCGGCCTCAGTCCAGCGGCGTTCGCCCTGCCGCACGGGAAGGGCGGCAGCGCCGGAATGCGCGGTAGCGGTCATTTCCCGCCTCCCTCAGGCCCCTGGGCATCGACCATGAATGCAAACAGTCACCGGAGGATAAGTGGTGACTGGCGCAATCCGCAAACGTACCCGCTCTCGGCACACCGCCAACCGAGCAAATTGCGGCGGCCGGGGCGGATGTAGGTGATCAGCGTCACTCGCCGGCCGGCCGCCGGGACCGGGTCGGCTATCCTGATGGCCACCATGCCGCGCCCGTTCTCCGCGCTGCCAGCCAGCCTTCGTGCCTTGCCGGCCAGCCCTGACCTGCCCGCACTCGAGCACGAGGTGCTTCAGCGCTGGCGGGACGGGCGGGTTTTCGAGCGCTCAATCGAGCAAACGGCTGGCGCGCCTTCCTGGGTCTTTTACGAAGGTCCGCCTACAGCGAACGGCATGCCAGGCGTGCATCACATCGAGGCCAGGGTCCTCAAGGACGCCTTCCCGCGATTTCGCACCATGCAGGGATACCACGTGCCCAGGCGCGGCGGCTGGGACTGCCACGGCCTGCCGGTCGAGGTCGCGGTGGAGAAAGAACTCGGTCTAACCTCAAAACACGATATCGAGGCATATGGAATAACAGCGTTCAATTCCAGATGCCGAGAGTCCGTACTGCGACATGTAGATGTATTCGCGCAACTTACCCGGCGGATGGGCTACTGGATTGACTTGTCGCAGGCCTATCGCACGATGGATCCGAGCTATATCGAATCCGTGTGGTGGTCGCTGAAAGTGGTCTTCGAGAAGGGACTTCTGGTCAGGGACTTCCGGATCAGCCCCTACTGCCCGCGGTGCGGCACCGCACTGTCTGATCATGAGATGGGCCAGCCGGACGTGTACCGGGCGGTGGCCGATCCAGCGGTGGTTGTCCGGTTCGGTGTGCGCGAGCTGCCACCAGGTGCTCCGCCCGAGCTAGCCGGTGCTGACCTGCTGGTCTGGACAACAACCCCGTGGACCCTAGTCTCGAACACCGCTGTCGCCGTGCACCCCGACGAGACCTACGTCGTCGCCCGCAAGTCCGGTGTCGGCGACCGGGTCGTGGTGGCCGACGCGCTCTTCCCGCGGATCCTGGGTGACGGCTGGCACATCGTCGAGCGCTTCGCCGGGGCCGACCTGGCCGGCGCTACCTATCAGCCGCCGTTCAGCCTCATCGACATTCCCGGCGCGCACCGCGTGGTCACCGGGACTTTCGTCACCACACAGGACGGCACCGGGCTAGTGCACGTAGCGCCGGCCTTTGGTGCGGATGACATGGCCGTCGGCCGGGCGCACGGACTTCCCGTCGTGAACCCGTTGCTGCCGGACGGCAGGTTCTCTGAACATGTGCCCCTGGTGGGCGGCATGTTCTTCAAGGCAGCCGACGAGCTACTGATCAACAACCTGGCCGACCGGGGGCTGCTGTTTAGTTCACACCTGCACGAGCACAGCTACCCGCATTGCTGGCGGTGCGGGACTCCGCTGTTGTATTACGCGCTGCCGTCCTGGTTCATCAGGACGACTGCGATCAGGGACCGGCTGCTTGCCGAGAACGAGGCGACGAACTGGCAACCGTCGACGATCAAGGACGGCCGGTACGGCGACTGGCTCAGGAATAACGTCGACTGGGCACTGTCGAGGACCCGCTATTGGGGCACGCCACTGCCGGTCTGGCTGTGCCCCGACGAGCACGCGACCTGCGTCGGCTCGCTCGCTGAGCTATCCGCGCTCGCCGGGACCGACGTGACGGGGATCGACCCGCATCGGCCATTCGTGGACGACATCGTGATTGCCTGCCCGGACTGCGGCGCGGAGGCGCGCCGCGTGCCCGAGGTCATCGATGTCTGGTACGACTCCGGCGCTATGCCGTTCGCCCAGTTCGGCGCTCCGCTCAGGAACGAGGCCGAGTTCCGGCGCTGCTATCCGGCTCAATTCATCTGCGAGGCCATCGACCAGACCCGCGGCTGGTTCTACTCGCTGATGACCGTCGGCACGCTGGTCTTCGGCCGGTCGGCATACCAGAACGTGGT
>Ga0187814_10000516_pt1 | contig 13090 bp, 10 predicted proteins | sample NC_S_4_FD_132450 | JGI IMG/M metagenome (GOLD analysis project Ga0187814, IMG submission 132450) | Wetland sediment microbial communities from Neuse River Estuary, North Carolina, USA - ASW-S_4 | ecosystem: Environmental > Aquatic > Freshwater > Wetlands > Sediment | place: USA: North Carolina... | reverse complement strand
GCTCCTGTCCGTCGGCAGGGCCGGTACTTGACGATGCGCTGCGTCGTCGTCCCCCGGCACCAGGGCGCGAGCGGCCACCCTGTGGAAGCCCGTCCGAAGATCCGCAAAAACCTAGGTCTGCCTGGACGTCGGCGAGCGGTGTCGAGCCCTCACGCGTCGCGGGCGGGCAGGTCGCAGAGCAGGATGTCCACCGGCAGGCGCAGCAGGCCGCGCCGCACGGAGATGCGCGGCGCGAGCCCGGCCCGGGCCGCCGCCTGGCGCAGCTTGAGCGGCGCGCCGAGCGCCGCGAGCGGGATGATGCGGCGCAGTACGAGGTAGAAGGAGAGCGGACGGCTGTAGGGCTCCTCGTCGGCCAAGGCGGCCAGGACGATGCGGCCGCCCGGCCTGACGGCGCGGCGCAGCTCACCCAGGGCCCGATCGAGGTCGGCCGGGCAGAGCAGCTCGAGCACGAGGCCCGCGGCGGCGAGGTCGAAGCTCTGGTCGGCGCAGGGCAGCGTCCTTGCATCTCCCTGCAGGAGCCGGATGCGCTTGGCGAGGGCCGTGCGGGCCACCTCGCGGGCGGCCTGCCGCAGCATGGCCGGCGAGATGTCGAGCGCCAGCACCGACCCGGACTCCCCGACGAGGTCCGCCAGGGCGATCGCGAGGCGGCCCGTGCCGCACCCGACGTCGAGGGCGCGCTCCCCGGGCGCTGGCCGCAAGAGCGCGAGCTCCGCCTCCCAGATCTCCTGCGTCGACTCGAACATGAAAGGGTCATAGAGACGGTGCACCGCCCCGTAGAAGCGCTGCAGCCGCCGCGTGCGCCCGTCCCTGCCGATGGTCGGCACTGTTCGCTCGCCGCCTCCCTCTGCCGCATGCACCACGAAGGATGATAGCAGACGGGCGTGCAGGTGACGGCCCCAGGCGAAGCGTACTCAGGGGCGAGGAGGCGTCGTCTTGGCGTATGCGCTGGAGGACCTGAGGCGGGACGTGCCCGTCGTGCGCCGCAAGGTCTACCTCAACACCGGCACCCTGGGCGCGGCGCCGCAGCCGGTCACAGTCCGCTTCTTCCGGGCGTACGAGCAGTGGCAGGTCGAGGGGCCCGGCTGGCCCGAGGCCTACGAAAGGCGTCGCGACGGGCTCGACCGGGTGCGCAGGGCGACGGCCCTGCTGCTCGGTGCGCCGGCCGCGCGCGTGGCCTTCGCCCAGAACGTCACCCTGGCGATCAACTGGGTGGCGCAGGGGCTCGACTGGCGCCAGGGCGACGAGGTGCTCGTCTCGACCCACGAGCACCCGGCCAACCGCTTTCCCTGGCGGGCGCTCGAGGCGATGGGCAAGGTGCGGGTCGTGCCGTGGGCGCTGCCCGAGGACGACGCGGAGCTCCTCGAGGACCTTGGGCGCCGCATCGGTCCGCGCACGCGCCTCGTCGCGGTCAGCCACGTCCTCCAGTCGACGGGCCGCGTGCTGCCCGCACGGGAGATCGCCGCGCTCTGCCGCCGCGCGGGCGTGCTCTCGCTGATCGACGGCGCGCAGGCGGTCGGGCAGGTCGAGGTGGACCTCGGCCGCATCGAGCCGGACTTCTACCCGTTCTCGGGGCACAAGTGGCTGCTCGGCCCCGTCGGCACGTCGGGCATCTACCTGCGCGAGGACGCTCAGGCCCGCCTCGGTCTGCTGCCGGCGGGCAGCGGAACGGCGGAGAGCGACGGGGACGGCGTGCGGGACGACGCCGTGCGCTGGCGCGCGGAGGCTCGGCGCTTCGAGGTGGGCACGGCGAACTGGCCGCTCTTCGAGGGCCTCGAGGCGGCGCTCGAGCTGCGCGCGGAGATCGGCGCGCAGCGCATGCTCGAGCACCAGCGGGCGTTGGCCGCGGCCTTCGCGGCGGGGCTGCCCGCCGGCGTCGAGCTGATGGGGCCGCCGCCGCGCGGCGGCATCTGCACCGTGCGCGTGGCCCGCGAACCTCATCTGGCCGTCGCGCGGCTCGCCGAGCTCGGCGTCGTCACGCGCGGCGTCGGGGAGTTCGACCCGCCGGGCGTGCGCTTCTCCTTCGGGCCCTACAACGACATGTCGGACGTCGAGGCGGCGGAGCGCTCCCTCGCGGCGCTGGTGCGCGATGGCTAGGCAGGCGGAGGGGCCGCTCGGCGGCGTGCGCGTCCTCGACCTCTCGCGCATCCTGGCGGGCCCCTACGCCACGATGGCGCTCGGCGAGCTCGGGGCGCGGGTGATCAAGGTGGAGCACGTGCGCGAGGGGGACGACACCCGCACCTGGGGCCCGCCCTTCGTCGCGGGCGAGTCGGCCTACTACCTCGGCGTGAACCGCAACAAGGAGAGCGTAGCGCTCGACCTGACGAAGCCCCTCGCGCAGAAGGTGGTGCGCCGCCTGGCGCTCGACTGGGCGGACGTCGTGGTGGAGAACTTCCGGCCGGGCAACCTCGAGCGCTTCGACCTCTCGCTCGAGGCGATGCGCAAGGCGAAGCCCGCGCTGATCACCGCCAGCGTCCGCGGCTACCCGCTCGGCGACGACCGCGCCGGCTACGACTTCGTCATCCAGGGCGCCGGCGGACTGATGTCCATCACGGGCCCGGAGGACGGGGAGCCGTACAAGGTCGGCGTCGCGGCGGCGGACCTCTTCACGAGCTCCTTCCTGCTCAGCGGCATCCTGGCGGCGCTCTACGCGCGCACCCAGACGGGCGAGGGACAGCACCTCTCCGTGTCCCTCTTCGAGTGCGAGGTGGCCATGCTCGCCAACGTCGCCTCGAGCCATCTCCTGACGGGCCAGCCCGCGCGCCGCTACGGCAACGCCCACCCGTCGATGGCCCCCTACGAGCTCTTCCACACGCAGGACGGCCCCTTGGCGCTCGGGGTGGGCAACGACCGCCAGTTCCGCAGCCTCGCGGAGGTGCTCGGCCACCCGGAGTGGGTCCGCGACGAGCGCTTCGCCACGAACCCGGACCGCGTGCTCCACCGGGACGAGCTGCGCGACGCGATCGAGGGCGTGCTCGAGCGCCGCGGCCGCGAGGAGTGGCTCGGCATCCTGACCGCCGCGGGCATCCCGTGCGGGCCCGTGCGCACCGTCGCCGAGGTCTTCGCGAGCCACGAGGTGGAGCGGGCGGGCAGCGTCGTCGAGCTCGACCACCCGCTCGTCGGCCGCCTCAAGCAGGTCCGCCTGCCCTGGCGGTTCACCGGCACTCCGGCGGAGCCGCGCCGCCCGCCGCCGCTCCTGGGCCAGCACACGCTCGCGATCCTGCGCGAGGCCGGGCTGAGCGAGGAGGAGATCGAGCGGGCGTTCGCGGAGGGGGTGGCCAGCGAGCCGAGGCCGGACGGCGCCAACTGACGCCGCCTCGCCCGCGCACGCAGTCCGCGCGCCGCGTTCAGAAGGTCCGCCGCGGCCCTGGGCGTCGAGCGCCGGGCCAGGCGATGGCGTCCAAGTTCACGCTCACGGAACCCGGGACCCCGCTGCCCGGCGCCCGTCCGGTTTGCCCAGGGACCCGCGCACCATCCGCATGAACCAGGCGGCTCCGGCCCGGTGGTAGGCGGAACCGGGGTCCCGGTGCGGCGTGTGCTCGAAGACCACCGTCAGGGCGTCCGTCCTCTCGAGGAGCAGTTCGACGAGCGCGAGCACGCGTGGCGCGTCGGGATCGTCCGGATGGATGGGCGTCCAGAGGTACGGCTCGCCGCGGAAGACGCCGTGGACGTGCACGACGCGGGTGTGGGACGCGAGCGGCGCATACGCGGCGACGGGGTCGGCGCCAAGGGCCTCGCAGGCCAGGATCCAGTCGCCGACGTCGAGGCAGTAGCGGATGTCGCCCGGCTCGAGGAAGTCCGGCCGGCGGACGATGTGGCCGAGCAGGCCCGGATCCCCCTGGTGGCCGAGCTTGAGCTCGGCGACGATCGGCAGGTCGATCCCGAGCTCCCCGAGACCGCGCAGCGTCGCGTTGCAGAGATCCCTGGCCCTGCCCACGGGTAGGCCCTGGTCCGGGAGCCAGGGCGCGTGCAGGAGCGCGTAGCCCGCGCCGAGGCGCTTGGCCGTGCGCAGTTCGGCCTCGACCTGCGCGAGACGGTCGTCCCAGGCGGGGCTCGGCTCCCAGAGGAGGCGCTTCGGGCCGCCGCCCAGGAGCGGCGTGTGGAGGTTCCAGCCGAGGCCGGCCCCGGCCGCGGCGGCCACCAACCCGACGACCGCCGCCGGAGCGGCCAGGTTGCCGATCTCGACGGCGTCCACGTCCGGCCAGAGGATGTCGCCGAGCCGCGAGGGATCGCTGAGGACCATCGCGCCCGACGTGGCGAAGCGGAGCATGGTCGGTTGCGCCCTCATCGCCCCCCGCATGCGAGCGGCGCCGGGCAGGTCGCCCGGCGCCGGCTCCTTCAGGACTGGCCCTGCAGCTCCTTGAGGCGCGTCGCGGCGCCTGGGCCGAAGAGACCGCCATGGTAGCACAGGACGTACTCCACGTCGCCCGGCAGCTTCCTCAGCGAGGCGAGCGCCTGCGGCATGTCCGGCGTCACCTGCGGGCCAGGGCCCTCCAGCTGACCGTCGACGACCCGCAGCGCGTCGCCCGCGATCAGTACGCGGTGCTGCTTGAAGTAGAGGCAGATGTGGCCCGGCGTGTGCCCCGGGGTGTGGATGACCTGGAGCCCGCCGTAGATCGGCAGCTCCTCGCCGTCCTCGGGCAGCACGTCGACCGGTGCCTTGGGCGGGTTCGCGATGAGATTCTGGAACTGCTCGCGCGCCGCCTCGGGCAGGCGGGCGAGCATCTGCTGAGCGCGCTCGGGGTTCATCTTGATCAGACGTTCGCGGCCCTCGATGTACGGGGCCTCTACGTGGTGGGCCAGCACCGTGGCGTGCCCGGACGCGAGGGCCGGCAGGTTGCCGATGTGGTCGATGTCCTGGTGCGTCAGGATCACGCGGTCGACGTCCGCCATGCGGACTCCGTGCGCCTCGAGGGCCGCCTCGAGGGCGGGACCCATGCCGGGGAAGCCCGTATCGATCAGCGTCGTGCCGTCCTCGCCCCGGACGAGCACGGGGTGCACGACCCCAGGCCCGCCGAAGCCCTGCATGGTCAGCTCGAGCGCGTCCGCGCCGGGAAAGAGCTGCATAGGGGATCCCTCCTTGCTGGTTCTGGGAACTGTTCCATGCGCCGCCGGGCGTTTCCTGGCCGACGCTAGACCTGCTCGCGCCGCCCGGTCTCGGACGAGCGGCGCGCGGCGTCGAGCAGCCGCTGCACCTGCGCGCCGTCTTGGAAGACGGGCAGGTCCCCGGGCGCCTCGCCGTGGACGAGGGCCAGGTGCAGGCGGTCGAGGAACGGCAGCATCGCGCTCTCGTAGCTCGCCGCGCTGCCCGAGAGGCCGGCCGAGGCGGCCTTCGGCAGCTGGATCTCCTGCCACGCGCCGCCCGCCGGCAGGAACCCGACGACCTGGTCGTCCTCCATCCGCAGGAGGCCCTCGCTGCCATGCACCTCGAGATGCCAGCCGCTCGGCTGGTGGCTCGCGCTGAGGTAGTCGAACATGAAGGTGGCGCCGGAGCGCATCCGGCCGACGATCTGGAAGCCGTCGTCGGCGTCGCGCCGCTCGCCCTTCGGGCCCTGCGGGACGTGCGTCGCGAGCTGCGCCTGGAGCTCCGCCGGCTCGTCGCCCGTCCAGAAGCGCAGGCTGTCGAACATGTGGCTGCCGAGCGCGCCCAGGCGCCCGCCGCCCTGGGCGCGGCGGGCGAGCCAGCCGAGGGGCTCCGCGGCGAGCGCGCGGTAGCGCGGCTCGCGCCCGGTGTAGGCGATGTGCAGGAGCCGCCCGAGGCGGCCCTCGGCGATCAGCCGCCGGACGGCCTGGCGCGCCGGGCGGAAGCGGAACTCGAACGTGATGGCGCCGACGAGGCCCAGCGCCGAGCGCAGCGCCTCCATGGCCTCGGCCTCCTCGGCGTCGATCGCCATCGGCTTCTCGCAGAGCACGTGCACTCCGCGCTGCAGGGCGGCCTCCGTGAGCGGACGGTGCAGGCCGGGGTGCGAGGCCACCACCACGAGGTCGAGGTCCAGCTCCAGGAGCGCGGGATAGCCGTCCACCACCGCTTCTACGCCGCTCGTGCGGCGGATGCCCTCGAGGTCGCCGCCGTTGAGGGATGCGACGGCCACGGGCTCGAAGCCGCCGTGCGCGCGCATGAGCGGCGCGTGCACGCGGGCGCCGAAGCCCCCGCCCGCGATGCCGACGCGAAAGACCTGCTTCACCGCCACCACTCCTCGGTCCCGAGGCTTCTCCGCACCACGGCACCATCCTGCCTGAGCGGCGCAGGGGAGGCTGCGTCAGAGGACCTTGACGCACCGGCCGCGTTGGCATAACCTGCTCCGCACACCGCTCAGCGGCACCGACGTTGGTTATAATGAAACGTACTTGGCGTGCGCGTCCCCGCGAGCCGGGGAGCGCCGCGCGGGGGAGATCGGCATGGAACTCGGGGAGCTGTTCCACGGCCCGAACGCCGGTTGGGCCCTCGAACTCTACGAGCGCTACCGGCAGGATCCGCAGTCCGTCGACAGAGCGACGGCCGCCCTCCTCCAGCGCATGGAGCAGGAGGGCGGCAACCCTTTCCTGACCGCGACGCGGGATCGCCTGCCCGCCGCGGACGTGGACGTGCAGGAGATCGTCCTGGCCGCGCGCCTTGCGCGCAACATCCGGGAGTATGGGCACCTCAAGGCGGACCTCTACCCGCTCGGCGGGCCGGAGCCGACGCGCCACGCGCTGGACGCCGCGGGCTACGGGCTCACGGAGGAGCAGCTGGACCGGCTGCCGGGCGCCATCGTCTTCCCGGACGCGGGCGCCGGGGCGGGCACGCTGCGCCAGGCCATCGCGCGCCTCGAGGCGATCTACACGGGCACCATCGGCTTCGACTTCAGCCACGTGCACGCGGCGGAGGAGCGGGGCTGGCTGCAGCACGCCGCCGAGGACGGCAGCTACCGGCACGTGCCGTCGGGCCGGCGGCTCGAGATCCTCGAGCGCCTGACGGACGTCGAGGAGTTCGAGCAGTTCCTGCACCGCACGTTCCAGGGCCAGAAGCGCTTCTCCATCGAGGGCACCGACGTCCTGGTGCCGATGCTGGACGAGATCATCGATGCGGCGGTGGAGAGCGGCACGCGGGAGGTCACCATCGGGATGGCCCACCGCGGCCGCCTCGCGGTGCTGACCCACGTGCTCGGCAAGCCGTTCGGCCAGATCTTCACCGAGTTCCACGCCGGGCCGGCCGAGGAGCCGGATCTCTACGGCGGCTGGAGCGGCGACGTCAAGTACCACCTCGGCTCGCGGCGCACGATCGAGACCGCGGGGGAGCAGCCCGTGCTGCTGACGCTCGCCAACAACCCGAGCCACCTCGAAGTGGTCAACCCGGTGGTGCAGGGCATGACCCGCGCGGCGCAGGACGAACGGTCCGGCGCGGGCGCCCCGGCGGCGGACCCCGCCCAGGCCATCAACGTCTCGGTGCACGGCGACGCCGCCTTCCCAGGCGAGGGCATCGTCGCGGAGACCCTGAACCTCTCGCGCCTGCTGGGCTACACGACGGGCGGTTCGGTGCACATCATCGCCAACAACCAGATCGGCTTCACGACGGACCCCGACGAGAGCCGTTCGACGCGCTACGCGTCGGACCTCGCCAAGGGCTTCGAGATCCCCGTCCTGCACGTCAACGCGGACGATCCGGACGCGTGCATGACCGCCGCACGCATCGCCATCGCCTATCGCCAGCTCTTCCACAGGGACTTCCTGATCGACCTCGTGGGCTACCGCCGCTACGGCCACAACGAGGGCGACGAGCCGAGTTTCACCCAGCCCCTGCTCTACGAGGAGATCGCCCGACACCAGAGCGTGCGCGCCCTCTACGCGGAGCGCCTGGAGCGCGAGGGGCTCGTGCCGCCCGGCGCCGCCCAGGAGCTGCAGGAGCGGGCCCGCGCCCGCCTGCGCGCCGCGTTCGACGAGGTGGTGTCCGGTCGGGCGCGCTTCGTCGCGGCCATGCCGGAGGAGCGTTCGCTGCAGGGCCAGCCGACGGCGCCGGGCGCGCACCGCCTCCTCGCGGCGAACGACGCCCTCTTGGCGAGGCCCGAGGGGTTCACGGTCCACGCGAAGCTGGAGCGCCTCCTGCAGCGGCGGCGCGAGCTCCTCGAGACGAGCGGCGGCATCGACTGGGCGCACGCCGAGAGCCTGGCCCTCGCTACGATCCTGGAGGACGGCGTACCCGTCCGCATGACGGGCCAGGACACGGAGCGCGGCACGTTCAGCCAGCGCCACCTGGTGCTGCACGACGTGCACTCCGGTCGCCGCTACGTGCCGCTGCAGCACCTCCAGACCGCTCGGGCGTCCTTCGCCGTGCACAACAGCCCCCTCACGGAGGCCGCGGTGGTCGGCTTCGAGTACGGGTACAGCCTGCGCGCTCCCGAGGCCCTGGTGCTCTGGGAGGCCCAGTTCGGCGACTTCGCCAACATGGCGGAGGTCATGGTGGACCAGTTCCTCGCCGCGGGGCGCGCCAAGTGGCGCGAGCGCTCGAACCTCGTCCTGCTGCTCCCGCACGGCTACGAGGGCCAGGGGCCGGAGCACTCCAGCGCGCGCCTCGAGCGCTACCTCCAGCTCGCCGCGGAGGGCAACCTGCGCATCGCGAACTGCACGACGTCGGCCCAGTACTTCCACCTGCTGCGCCTGCAGGCCGCTGCGCTCGGGCTGCAACCCCGCCCGCTCGTCGTGATGACGCCCAAGAGCCTGCTGCGCCATCCGCTCGCGCAGTCCAGCCTCGCGGAGCTCGCCGAGGGCGGCTTCCAAGCGGTCCTGGACGATCCAGAGGCGCGCGCGAAGGCGTCGGGCGCGGAGCGGCTCGTGTTCTGCAGCGGCAAGATCTCCGTCGAGTACCGGCTGGCGGCAAAGGAGAACCGCGACGCGGAGCGGGCCGCTCTCATCCGCCTCGAGATGCTCTACCCCTTCCCGGAGGAGGAACTGCGCTCGGTGATCGCCGCCTACCCGCACGTGCGCGAGGCGGTGTGGCTGCAGGAGGAGCCCGCCAACATGGGCGCCTGGTCGTACGTCGCCGGGCGCCTGGACGCGCTCCTGCCGCCAGGCGTGGACCTCAGCTACGTCGGCCGGCCCGCGAGGGCCTCGACGGCGGAGGGCATGCCCTCCGCCCACAAGGCGGAGCACGAGCGCATCCTCGCGGAGGCGCTGGCCGTGCCCGAGGACAAACTGCAAGCGCGGGGTGGGAAGAGGCATGCCAACTGAGATCACGGTGCCGCAGCTGGGCGAGTCCATCGTCGAGGCGACCGTCGGCCACTGGCTGAAGCAGCCCGGCGACCCCGTCGCGGCCGGCGACGCGCTGGTCGAGCTCGAGACGGACAAGGTGAACCTCGAGGTGCAGGCGCAGGCCGACGGCACCCTGCAGGAGGTGCGCAAGGCGGAGGGCGAGAGCGTGACGATCGGCGAGGTGCTCGGCACCCTCGCCGATGGGGCGGCCGCCAGGGTGCCGGCGACCCCCCCGGCTGCGCCGCCACCGCCGCCGCCCGCCCCGGCAGCCGGGCCGACCTCTCCCGAGGTGCGGCAGGCGGCCCGGGAGATGCAGGTCGACCTGGCCGAGGTGCCCGGCAGCGGGCCCCGCGGACGCGTGACCCGCGAGGACGTCCTGCAGGCTGCAGGCGCCGCTGCGCCGCAGCCCGCCGCAGCCCCGGCGCCTGGCCCGGCGCCGGCGCCCCGTCCCGCCGCGGCGCCCAGCGTGGTGTACGACGCCGAAGGCCGGCGCGAGGAGCGCCGCAGGATGTCGCGGCGCCGCCTGACCATCGCGCGCCGCCTCGTGGAGGCGCAGCACCAGGCGGCCATGCTGACGACGTTCAACGAGGTGGACCTCTCCGAGGTCCTCGCGATCCGGCGCGAGCGGCGCGAAGCCTTCAAGGAGCGGCACGGCGTGTCGCTCGGCCTGATGTCCTTCTTCGCCAAGGCGACGATCAGCGCCCTCAAGGCGTACCCGGAGCTGAACGCCGAGATCGTGGGCGAGGAGATCGTCCTGAAGCGGTACTACGACATCGGTATCGCGGTCTCGACGGACGAGGGTCTCGTCGTGCCCGTCCTGCGCGACGCGGACCGCATGAACTTCCCGGAGCTCGAGCAGGCGGTCGCCGAGCTGGCCGCCAAGGCCCGCGGCGGCGAGCTGACGCTTGAGGACCTGCGCGGCGGCACCTTCACGATCACCAACGGCGGCGTCTTCGGCTCGCTGCTGTCGACGCCGATCCTCAACGCCCCGCAGGTCGGGATCCTGGGCATGCACGGCATCCAGGAGCGGCCGATCGCGGTCAAGGGCGAGGTCGTGGTGCGCCCCATGATGTACGTCGCGCTCTCCTACGACCACCGCATCGTCGACGGGTCGGTGTCGGTCCGGTTCCTGCGCCACGTGAAGGACCTTCTGGAGGATCCGACCGCCTTGCTGCTCGAGGGCTAGACGGCCCGCCACGGTCGGTTGGCCCGCCCGAAAGGCGGCAGGATCGGCCCTTGGCGGGGCGAACCACGCGGTGGGGGAGCCACTCGACGGAGGCGGTGACCTTATCGTGGCTGGCTATGCCGAACTGCGCCGGGAAGCGCTCCTCTGGCGCCGGGAAGTCGTCGGCGTCGAACGTCAGGTGGAGACCCTGACGGGTGATCTCGTGACCTATGTGAACCTCGACAACGCTGCAACGACGCCGCCGCTCCGCCACGTCCAGGATACCCTGCGCGACGCCGAGGAGACGTACGCCAGCGTGCACCGCGGCGCGGGGTTCAAGTCCCGGCGCACCTCGGACCTCTACGAGGAGGCCCGCGCCCAGGTGCTGCGCTTCGTCGGGGGGCAGGAGGACGGACACGTCGCCGTGTTCGTCAAGCACACCACCGAGGCCGTGAACAAGCTGGCGGCCGAATTCCCCTTCGAGTCCGGGGACGTCGTCGTGCTCAGCGAGATGGAGCACCATGCGAACCTGCTGCCTTGGCGCGGTCGAGCCCAGGTGGACTACGTGCCCGTGGACCGCGAGGGGCGCCTGGACCTCGACGCCCTGCCGGGCATCCTCGACCGCCACCACGGCCGCGTGCGCCTTGTTGCGATCTCCGGCGCCTCCAATGTCACCGGCTACCTGAACGATATCCACGCGGCGGCGGAGATCGCGCACCGGGCCGGCGCGATGATCTTCGTCGACGCGGCGCAGCGCGCCCCGCACCGGCAAATCCGCATGCTCGCCCCGCAAGATCCCCGGGCCATCGACTTCCTCGCCTTCTCGGGCCACAAGATCTACGCCCCGTACGGCTCCGGCGCCCTGATCGGCCCGCGCGAGTTCTTCCGCCACGGGCCGCCCTACCTCCAGGGAGGGGGCGCGATCAAGTACGTGACGCTCGACGACGTGCTCTGGGACGAACCGCCTGCCCGCGACGAGGCGGGCTCGCCGAACGTGCTCGGCGCCGTGGCGCTCGGCGCGTCCCTGCACCGTCTGGAGGAGCTCGGCATGGAGCGCCTCGAGGAGCGCGAGCAGCAGCTCCTTGGCTACCTGCTCGCACGCCTGCGCGAGGTGGAGGGCCTCAGGGTGCTCGGCGGAGCGGGCACCGAGGAGCGCATCGGCGCGGTGAGCTTCGTGCTGGACGGCGTCGCGCCGATGCTGGTGGCGGCGGTGCTCGGCTGGGAGTGGGGCATCGGGGTGCGCGCGGGCTGCTTCTGCGCGAACCCCTACGTGATGCGGCTGCTCGATCTGACGCCCGCCGAGGTGCGCAAGCTGCAGGACGAGGTGCGGCGCGGCGACCGGGGCTCCCTGCCGGGCGGCGTGCGCGCGAGTCTGGCCATCTACAGCACCGAGGAGGAGATCGACCGCCTGCGCGACGGCCTCCAGGCCGTGGCGCGCGGCCAGTTCGGCGGCCGCTACGATCTCGAGGCGTCGAGCGGCGAGTACTGGCCGCAGGGTGCGCAGGAGGCGCTCGGCACACTCTAGCGATCGGAGGAGGGGCCTTGACGCAGAGGGCACCCGCGGAGATGGTCCCACTGGCGCCCTTCACCACGCTCGGCCTCGGCGGGCCGGCCCGCTACTTCCTGGCGGTGCGGAGCGCGCCGGCCCTCGCGTCGGCCCTCGGCTGGGCGGAGGATAGGCACCTGCCCGTGCAGGTGCTGGGCGGCGGCAGCAACACGATCTTCGCCGACGCGGGGTTCGCGGGCCTCGTCGTGCGCATGGCCCGGCGGGGGTTCACCTTCCGCCCGGCGGGCGACGCCGTGCTGGCGGTCGTGCAGGCCGGCACGGAGTGGGACGACTTCGTGCGCGCGGCGGTGGAGCGCGGCCTGCAGGGCGTCGAGTGCCTGTCCGGCATCCCCGGCAGCGCCGGCGCGACGCCCGTGCAGAACGTCGGCGCCTACGGCCAGGAGGTGGCCCAGACGCTGCAGTGGCTGCGCGCCTACGACCGCCGGCTGGGCAGGATCGTCCGCATCGACGGCGCAGAGTGCCGCTTCGGCTACCGCACGAGCCGCTTCAAGGCCGGCCCGGACCGCGGCCGCTTCGTCATCCTGGGCATCGCCCTGCGCCTTGTGCCGGGGGGGGCGCCCGAACTCGGCTACCGCGAGGTGGCGGAGCGCGCGGCTGCCAAGGGCGTCGCGGGCATGGGGCCCACCCAGGCGCTCGGCGCCGTGCGCGACATCGTGCTCGCGCTGCGCCGGGGCAAGTCCATGCTGCGCGACCCGGAGGACCCAGACGCGCGGTCGGTGGGCTCCTTCTTCCTGAACCCCGTGCTGGACCGGAGCGGCGTCGAGCGGCTGCGCCTGCGGCTGGGCGAGCGCGCCGCCGCCCTGCCCCTCTTTCCCGATCCTGGCGGCGGGGGCAAGGTCTCGGCGGCCTGGCTGATCGAGGCGGCCGGCTTCCGCCGCGGCGACCGAAAGGGCGGGGTCGGCATCTCGCAGCGCCACACGCTCGCGCTCGTCAACCGCGGCGGAACGGCGCAGGAGCTGCTCGCCTTCGCGGACGAGATCCGCACCCGCGTCGCGGAGCGCTTCGGTGTGAGCCTGGAGGCCGAGCCCGTGGTCGTTCCCGCCCAGGGGAGCGAGGCGCCGCCCTGGTAGTGCCGGACGACCCGAGACGGCAGGGCGCTCCCGCCCGGCGCAAGGAGCACCAGGCGCACGCGCGTC
>Ga0187814_10000515_pt1 | contig 13091 bp, 12 predicted proteins | sample NC_S_4_FD_132450 | JGI IMG/M metagenome (GOLD analysis project Ga0187814, IMG submission 132450) | Wetland sediment microbial communities from Neuse River Estuary, North Carolina, USA - ASW-S_4 | ecosystem: Environmental > Aquatic > Freshwater > Wetlands > Sediment | place: USA: North Carolina... | reverse complement strand
GTTGCGGCCGGCGGACCTGACGTCGCGGCCGGCGGACCTGACGTCGCGGCCGGTGGACTACCCCGGTCGCAGGCGCACGTGGTGGGCGTCGGAGACCATCCAGCACGTCGCCGCGGTCGCCAGCGCAGCGATCAGCACGGCTGGCCAGGCGCCGATCAGGATGCCGAGCACGTGGGATAGGGCGAACGCCAGCACGCCCGCAGCGGTCAGCACGATCGTCGTCCGTCGTCCGTCGCGGCGCAGCCAGATCGCGATGCAGAGGACGCCAAAGCCGGCCAGGACCAGCCCGCCGAGGGGTCGCGAGCCGCTGCCCACCGCGACCGCGTAGCCTCCGATCAAGCCTGCGGCGGCAAGTGGACCGGTTGCGACTCGCCGGTTCATGACGTGATCTTGGCATCCCGCGGCTATCGTGTGCCGCTATGGACGAGGGGCTTCCGATCGCCTACGAAGTGCTCGACGCTGGGATCCCGGTCTACGCGACCGACGGCCAGGTGGTTGGGACTGTCGATCACGTCGTCGCCGCGCCCGCGGAGGACATCTTCCACGGAATCGTGGTCCGCGTCGGATCCGCCCGCCGCTTCGTCGCGGCCGACCAGATCGCGTCGTTGCATGAGCACGGGGTCGATCTGCGGATCGATTCCGCGACGGTCGCAGGGCTTCCCGAGCCCCACGGGGCTGCACCAGCGCGTCGCGTCCTGGAGCCCGGCGCCAAGCCGAGCCACTGGAAGCACATCGTCGACATGCTGAGCGGCGCGAATCCAGCCCGTCGGGACTGGAGCGAAGAGGAATAGGAGGGGTCTCTAGGTCGCGAGGGCTAGCCGCAAGGCACCTGCCGCCTCCAGCATCGCCTCTCGCGCGGCGTGACCAACCTGAACGGTGTTGACGAAGCCGTGGATCAAGCCGGGCTCGCGGCGCAGCGCCGCCCGGACTCCGGCTGCGCGGAGTGCAGCAGCGTAATCCTCGCCGTCGTCCCGGAGGGGATCGAAGCCCGCGGTCACGATGTATGCCTGCGCCGCCGAGCTCAGATCCTCGGCCAGGAGCGGCGAGCAGCGGGGATCGAGCGCGTCGCGCTCGTCCGCGAGGTAATGGCGGCTGTACCAGTCCAGGTCAGCCTCTGTCAGGTAGAAGCCGTTCGCGAACAGGCGGTAGGAGGGTCGTTTGGTGGTGAGGTCGAGCCACGGGTAGAACAGCAGCTGCAACGCGGGGGCGCGGTTGCCAGCCGCCAGGCGTGCTACGCCGGCGGCCAGGTTTCCACCCGCGCTGTCGCCGCCGACTGCGATCCGCGCCGGGTCGGCCCCGAGCTCCTCGGCGTGCTCGACCGCGAACCGGAAGCTGGCGAGGGCATCGTCGATCGCCGCCGGGAAGCGATGCTCGGGAGCGAGCCTGTAGTCGACCGACAGCACGCGCACGCCGGCGTGTAGCGCAAGGAAGCGGCAGACGTTGTCGTGGGTATCCAGGTCGCAGACCACAAACCCCCCGCCGTGGAAGTACACGAGCAGACCCCCGGGCGTGCTTGCGCTCCCGGGCTGCTCGGTCGAGCCAGCCGGTATATAGAGACGACCACGAAGCGGGCCGTCGGCACCGGAAACGGTTACTTCCCGAACGCTCTCGACTTCGATTCTCGGGCCTTGGAAGGTGCGGGCGTCGAGCAGCACCCGCGCACGGGCCTGGCCGGCGTCCATCCCGCTGAGGGGCTCCTCCCCGGCGAGCGCCAGCAGCCTCAGCGCAACCTGTACCTCGACGTGGAGCCGCTGACCATCGAGGATCACCGGGCGCCCCGCGATTGGCCGCAGCAGCGGATCGGGCAGGGCGAGCAGTCCGCGAACCAACGCCCCCTGCGTCCCGATGGGGATCTGAGCCATCGCAGGCACCGGGCGATTCTACGACCGCGGCAACCGACGTCGCGCCCTTACGTCGGGGCGGACACCGAGACATCAGTTCGCACGGGCTCGCTTGCGTAACCTGAGATCCGACTGATGCCCAGCACGCCGCCACCTGAAGCGCCGTCGCAGAGTCCGGGACCCGGGGCTCCGCCTCCGCCGCCGCCTGAACTGGAGCTGTACGAGCGCCGTCCGGACGAACCGCCTTGGCCCGTCTGGTCCGCCCCGGCCGCGATCGCGATGGGCTTCGCGCTCGGGATCGTGGTGAGCATCTTCGTCGGGATCATCGCCCAGGCGGGTGGCTCTAGCCTGACGAACCCGACGCCCGCGGTCAGCTTGATCAGCGACTTCCTGTTCGACGCGGCGTTCGTGGGAGCGGCGCTCTACTTCGGCGGGGTTCGCGGCCGCGCGAGGCCGTCGGATTTCGGCTTCCGTCCGGTGCACCTGGCGACGGCGGTGGGGGCGGTCGTCAGTGCTGGGCTCGGCTACTACATCGTGACCGCTGTCTACGCGTCGTTGGTGAACCTCCACGGGAGCGACAAGCTTCCAAAAGAGCTCGGTGTGAGCACGAGCACAGCTGCGCTGGTCGGGGCGAGCGTGTTCGTGTGCGTGGTCGCGCCGATCGCTGAGGAATTCTTCTTCCGCGGTTTCATCTTCGGGGCGCTTCGGCGCATGCGGATCGAGGTGTTCGGGAGGGAGATCGGTACCTGGGTGGCGGCCATCCTGACCGGAATCCTGTTTGGCCTAGCGCATACCGGCTCAGCTTCCTCGCAGTACCTCATTCCGCTGGGCTTTCTCGGCTTTGTGCTCTGTCTGGTGCGTTGGCGTACGGGTTCTTTGTATCCGTGCATGGCGCTGCATTCGATAAACAACGCACTTGCCCTCGGGATCAGCCAGCTGCACTGGAGCGGCGGCGAGATCGTCGCGCTGATCGCCGGCTCGCTGCTCGTGATCGGGGCGCTCACGGTTCCGCTCTCGAGTGGCGCGAGCGCACTCGCCTAGGCTGTGTCGGGCCGGTCGGGTTGGCCCAGGGTTACTCGGTAGGAAACCCCGCCCCGATCGGGGGCCGTCCCGATGTAGTGCGTTGGGCGATGGTTTATGTTCTGTTCATGTTTCCGCGGTGGGCTCGGTCACTTGCGATTGCCGCCGTCGTGGGCTTGGCGGCGTGGGCTCCCGCGGGGGCAAGAGGCGCAGGACCCACGGCGAATCCAGAGGCCTCTGCGACCAGCCCACAGGCGTCTGCGACCAGCCCATCGGGAACCACCGCTCCGGCGGCCTCGAGGACGACGCCCGGCGCGACTCCGTCCCCGACCAAGCCCGCCGCGCCGGTCACCGCCAGGGTGACGCTGTACCTCCCGGACGCCTTCTTTGTCGATCGTCAGCCGGTCACCGTCCCCCGCCGCGTGTTCCACATCTTCGGGGTGGTCCGTCCTTATGTGGCCGACCAGTGGGTCAAGCTTCGAGCGTTCCTCCGCGGACGATTGATCAAGACCGACGAGCTGCGGCTGAAGCCCTCACCCGACCACGCTTACGGCCGCTTCCGCGAAGCGATCGCGAGTCCTGGGGCAGGCGAGATCACCGTGTCTGTTCTCCACGGCGCCACGCTCCAGCTGGCGCGCTTTGACGCGCGACGCAGCCTGGCCGCTCTGGACGAGCAGATCGGCTTTGGATCGACGGGCCGTTTTGTTCAGCTGATCCAGCAGCGGCTCGCCGCGCTGCGCTTCTACATTCCGCAGACCGGCGTCTTGGACCAGGGCACCGGCCTGGCGCTGGATGCCTACCACCGCCTGCTCCACTGGGGCACCTATCAGAACCTCGACGGCCGGACGGTCAGCTACCTGCTCAATGGCTGGGGTGCGTTCAAGGTGCACTTCCCGGGCCATGGACGGCACGCGGAGGGCAACCTGTCACTGCAGCTGCTGGCACTGGTCGACGGCTCCCGGGTCTACCGGATCTACCCGATCAGCTCCGGCAAGCCCTCGACGCCGACGATCCTTGGCGACTTCCAGGTCTACTCGCAGGTCCCCGGATACCTGCCGGACGGGATGTACTACTCCAACTTCTTCATCCGCGGCTACGCGATCCATGGCTACGATCCCGCGCCGGACTACCCCGCCAGCCACGGCTGCATGCGCCTGCCGATCGTCGATGCCACGTCGGTTTACTACTGGCTGGCGATCGGCGACTGGGTCGACGTGTACAACTAGCGGCCGGCCCGACTCGCCCAGAGCTCGGTGGAGGCCACCCAGGCCGCCGCGCGCGGGGCTCAGGTGGGCCGGTGGGCCCCTACGCCGGCCGCTCAGATGAAGTCACCGGGCCAGTACGCCCGACCTTCAGGTGTGGACGCTCACGTAGCGAGCGAGGTAGCCAAGTCCGAGCCCGTACAGCGTCAGCCCGCAGACCAGCACAAAGATGTGCTCCGACCATTGGTTGCTCATGTGGACCAGCGAGCGGAACGGCGACGTGAGTGCATTGGCGGTGGTGTCGATGACCTGGCGGACGCCACTGTGGTGGCTGCTCGACCGGGTGACGCCGGGACTCGTCGGCGCGCCGGAGGCGATCTCCGCGACTTGATGCTCGGATGCGCCCGAGAGCTGATCGACGGCGAACAGCGCAAACGACGCGATCACCAGGGCGCAGCAGACAAACGAGCAAGTGGTCAGAATTCGGTGGAGCATCGCTTGTCTGATCGGCCGCTGGCGTCATTAGCATGACCATTCAGCGTGAGTGTGGACATCCGAATGACCGCCCGCGGCCGCCTGCTGGCCGAGTTGCGCGAGCATGCGCTGGTGAAAGGGTCCTTCGTGCTCACCAGCGGGCGCACCTCGCAGTACCTCGTCGACGCCAAGCGCGCGATCCTTCGCCCGGCCGGGTTTCAGGCGCTCGCAGAGCTGGTTGCTGACCAGGCCAGGCTGTGGGATGCCACCGCCGTCGGCGGGATGACGATGGGTGCCGATCCGATCGCGTGCGCGGCGCTGGCCGGAGGCGCTGAGGTCAAGGCCTTCTTTGTCCGCAAGGAGGTTAAGGAGCACGGCCTTGCGCGCCGGATCGAAGGGCCGCCGCTGGAGCCGGGAGAGCGCTGCATGATCGTCGAGGACGTGGTCACGACGGGCGGCTCCACGATCCTCGCGCTCGAGGCCGTGCGCGAGGAGGGTCACGAGATCTGCGGCGTGATGGCGATCTGCGATCGGCTTGCCGGAGGCGCCGGGGCTATCGAGCGGGCAGCCGGTGCCCCGTTCATTGCCCTGACCACGATCGACGAGGTCTATCCGGACCGTCCCGATCGGTAGTGCGACGGCGCCCGCGTCGGTCGTACGGCGGCGTCGGTGCCGGCCCGGAAAGTCCGCTAGCGCCGCAGCTCCGCAGGTCCGCGAGCGCGGTCCGGCCCTCCGGCTAGTGCGGGAGCCCCAGACAGCTCGGTCGCCGCTGGTGGACCGCCTGTACCAACCAACCGCCCTGCGGGCGTGGTGTGAACAACACGATCGGGTTCCCGTGACGGATCGCCTGACCGTACTTGTATCCGATCGCGGCGACGTTCACGCGCAGCGTCCATGCGAGGGTCGTCTGGTACTCGAGCCGTGTGAGCGCCTCGCCGCACGCGTTGAGCCGTCCCGGCCCTCCCAAGCTGGCGACAGCGCCGGCCAGGAGGTCGATCTGCTTGGTGCGCGCCCGCTGGGCGTGCAGGTCTCGGCGCTCCTGCCGTGCCCGGGAGACAGCGGCCGGGATCAGGCTTGCCACGATCACGGCGACGAGCGCCACGCCGACCCAGGCCGACGCCGCCGCGATCGACGGCGAGCCCAGGTGGGGACGGATCAGCGGCGGGAGATCAGCCAGCAGCCGGCCGACGAACACCCCGGCGAGCACCACCATCACACCAGCGGCGCCAAACATGTAGCGACCCAGCCCCGGCCAGCCGTGGAGCGAGAAGGCGATCTCGATCACGACCCACGCCAGCGCTCCGGCAGCGAGCGCCAGCGTGACCAGGTCACGCCGAAACGCGGCCCACACGACGGACAGCAGGGCTGCGATCTCGAGCGGCGTCTCGTGCAGATCGAGGAAACGGTCGATCGTGCCGAACACTCGGTCGTTGCGCAGCCGGCGCCCTGAACCGAACGCGTTCGAGGCCGACACGAACGGGCTCCGGGATGTGAGCGCGGGGATTCCGAACCAGAATGCCAGCAGCGCCACGATTCCGGCGGCCACCAGCCAGCGCATGGATGGAATCGCTCGCCATGCCCAGATCGAGTAAAGGCCGAGGAACGGCCACACCTCGGGACGGCCGAGCGACGCAAGTACGCCGAGCACGAACGCCCACCGCGGTCGCCCCGACAGATGGCAGTCGATCGCGCCCAGGCAGAGGGCAACGATCATCGTGTCTGACTGCGCGCTGAGCATGTAGTGCCACCAGTCGCGAATTCCCAGTAACGCCGCCGCCGCGAACACCCCGGCCGCCACCGCCGCGTAGTAGTGGCCGCGGTCGGCCGGACGGGGCAGTGGACCCCGCACTCCTGCTGGAGCGCCGACGGTCAGCCGGTACGCGATCCGGCCGGCCGCGAGCCCCCCCCCGAGGGAGATCGCGACGCATGTGACCATCCAGAGCCACATCTCGTAATGGCCGAACAGCGCGTAGGGGACCGTGAACAGGTAGGGCAGCGGCTTCCACGAGGGTGCCGCATTGGTGTTGAGCGAGCCGGCGATCGTCTGATGACCCCACACGAGCCAGCCGTAGGAGTCGAAGCTCGGCCGGGTTCTTGCCCAAAGCACGATCACGAGTGAGACGACCAGCAGCAGACCGGCGATCAGGATCGCCGCCTGGGGCCCTTTCGGCAGGCGGCGCGGCGCGCCTGATGCCACTCGGGCGGTCCGCGAGCCGGCAGGAGTGGTGACGGTCAACGGTGGAGGTGGATCAGGACGCCGCCGGGGTGGTGCGGCGTGACCACGTACTCGGCGTGCAGCCCGCTGCAGCGCGCGACCTGCGACGGACGTATGTGCCACGGCAGCAGCGACCAGCCGCCTCGCGCCACCGGCCTGATCAGCACCTTGGGAATCCTTTTGCGCAGCTCGACCTGCTCGACGTGCTGCTGGAGGCCTCCGACGGAGCCGACGTTGCGGTGGTACAGCCACGCCAGCGCACTCGCGTATGCCACGTCCGTCACCGGCTGGCCGCAGTTTGCAATGTGGCGGGCGCCGCCCAAGACATTCGTGGTGGTCTGAAGCAACGCGATCTGGTGCGTGCGGGCGCGCTCGTGGTGCACGTCGTGGCGCTCGGTCCGGATCCGGGCGATCGCGCCGGGCACCAGTGTTCCCACCAATACGGCCACCACCGGGATCCCCGCCCAGAGAGGGATGCCACGGCTCAGCCGCGGCAACCCGGCGAGTACGAGCGCCACGGCCACGCCGGCGAGCACCGCAGCGACCGCGGCGGGCTCGAACATGTAGCGCCCCAGCGCGGGCCAGCCGTGATAGGCGAACGCGATCTCGACGATCACCCAGCCGACGGCGCCAGCGGCCAGCGCAAGAATCAGGCGGTTGCGCCTGACCACCGCGACGACGATGGTGAGCGCCACCGCGATCCAGACCGGGATGTACTCGAGGTCCTTGAAGCGCCCGAGCGTGCCGAAGAACTGATTGTGCCGCAGCGCACGCGGCGACTTCTGTGCCAGCTGGCCGGCGAGGTCTGGCCGGTGGTTGGTGATCGTCGGGATCCCGAACCACCCGAACGCGATCACCAGCACGCCGACGTAGAGCATCCACCGCATCGACGGCAGCTTGATCCACGCCCAGATCCCCCACAGGCCGAGGAACGGCCACACCTCGGGCCGCCCGAGCGCCGCCAGCACGCCGAACACGAGCGTCCAGCGATACTTGCCGAGCAGGTGCATGTCGATCGCGGCGAGCGTCAGCGTCACCAGCACGGGGTCGGATTGGAAGCTGAGGATGTAGTGCATGTAGTCCTGGAGCCCCAGCACCGCCGCGCCCGCGAAGATCGCCGCGGCGATCTTCGCGTACCGCGCGACCGGCGAATCATCCAGCGTCGCCGTCGCGCCGCCGCTCAGCCGATACGCGATCCGCCCCGCGAACACCGCGCCCGCCAGTGCCACCGCGGTCGAGAAGAACATCCACAGCCACATCTCGTAGTGGCCGAACAGCGCGAACGGGACCGTGAACAAGTAAGTGAGCGGCTTCCAGGACGGAGCGCCGCCGAGGTCCAGCGAGAGGTGAAGCGTCTGGTAGCCCCAGACCAACCACCCGTACGCGTCGTAGCTCGGGCGCGTGCCGGCGTAGACGATCAGCACGACCGAAATCGCGCCCAGCACGATCGTGGTCGTCCACCACGGATGCTGACGCATGAACAGGCGCAGCGTCCACGGCACCGGCTCGGGCGCCCGCTCGTGTTCAGGTTCCGCCGGCTCAGGCGGGAATGGCGGTGCTTCTAGCGTGCTCTCGGACACGGAGAGCGCCGGACGGTAGCACGCGCGGCCGTGAGCGTTTGCTTAGCCATTGGGAGATGCCCCCGGCAGGAATCGAACCTGCATCCCGCGCTTAGGAGGCGCGTGCTCTATCCATTGAGCTACGAGGGCAGGACCCTGGTCGCTCCCGGCCAAGCCGACGCGACCAGCACATCAGGCTATCCGGCATCACGCGATTGGATTAGGTCGCGGCACTCAGTTCATTGCGGCTCGGTTAACGGTTGGTGACAGCGATCCCTCCGTGTGATATCCCGCCAGCGGGATGGAGGTTTTCAGTGAGGGTGGGGGAACTTCGGAAGGGCCATGAGCGTCGGCGCCGATCTCGTTCTTGAGTCTGAAGCGACCGTCGAGAGCGTCGAGCTCGTTCCCGACGAGGTCACCGCCCGCTCCCCGTTTCAGCTGTTCTGGCGCCGGTTCCGCTCGGACCGGGTAGCGATGGCCTCGGCCATCTTCATCATCGTGCTGATCGTCGTGGCGATTGCGGCGCCGCTGATCGTCAGCGTGCTCGGTCTACCCGGCCCGAACGTCAACAACACGAACGCCCTCGACATCTTCGGCAGCCCTTCGGGGCCAAGCGTGTCCCACCCGTTCGGGGTTGACGAGCTGGGACGAGACGTGCTCTCGCGAACCATCTACGGCGCGCGCGTCTCGCTGGTTGTGGGGATCTTCGGGACGCTGATCGCGGCGGTCGTGGGCACGATCGTGGGGCTGCTGTCCGGCTTCTATCGCGGCTGGACCGACACCCTGATGATGCGCACCGTGGACGTGTTCCTGTCGTTTCCCGTGCTGGTGCTCGGACTCGGCATCGGCGCGGCCTGCGGCGTGCGCGGCTGTCTCTCGGGCCTGATCCAGCCCGGGATCGCGACCGTCATCTTCATCATTGCGCTGCTCAGCTTCACCTACATCGCCCGGATCGTGCGGGGACAGGTGCTGTCGCTGCGCGAGAAGGAGTTCGTCGAGGCGGCCCGCTCGCTCGGGGCGTCCAACACCCGGATCCTGTTCAGGGAGATCCTCCCGAATCTGATCGCGCCGCTGATCGTCTACTCGAGCCTGCTGATCCCCACGAACATCCTGCTCGAGGCGGCGCTTTCGTTCCTTGGCGTCGGGATTCGCCCGCCGACGGCCAGCTGGGGGCAGATGATCGCCGACGCGACGCCGACGTTCAACACCGCGTGGTGGTACATGGTGTTTCCAGGGGCCGCTCTCCTGCTGACCGTGCTCGCCTTCAATCTGATGGGAGACGGCCTGCTCGATGCGCTCAACCCGAGAGGGACCAGGTCGTGAGCGTCAAATCTATTGGGAGTCTCGGCGGCACGGCTGCCCTGTCTCACTCATACACCAGAGGAGGACGCAAATGAGGACCTTCGCACGTTCAGCGGTCATCGCGGTGGCCGCTGTCGTGTTGGCGGTGGCCGCAGCTGCGTGCGGCTCGAGCTCGAGCTCGAGCGGCTCGGCGACGGCCACGATCCCGCTGAAGGCGGGGGAGAACCCGTCCAGCGAGGTGCTGTACGGCAAGAAGAGCGGCGGCACGCTGACCGCCTACTCGAGCATCGACTTCGAGCACCTCGATCCCGGTCAGACGTACTTCGCGCTGGACTACATTGTGGTTCCGAACATAACCCAGCGACCGCTGTTCACCTATCCTCCGAACTCGACGACGCAACTGGTGCCCGACCTCGCGACGGAGATCCCCACCATCGCCAACGGCGGGATCACAGACGGCGGCAAGACGGTCACGGTCCACATCCAGCCGAATGTCCGCTTCAGCCCGCCGGTCAACCGCGCGGTCACATCGGCTGACGTCGCCTACGGGATCGAGCGCGGCGCCAACCCGAACGTCGCCAATCCGTACTTCGCGGGCTACTTCGGATCGGCGTCGCCGTCTCCGCTCGAGGGCGCGGAGTCGGCAAAGTACGCGGGCGGCCCGATCCCGGGGATCCAGACGCCGAACTCGACAACGATCGTCTTCCACATGACGAAGCCAGGGTCGACGACGCTGATCAACGCGCTCAGCCTGGCGACGTCCTCGCCGGTACCGGAGTCGTTCGCGGGCCCACTGGACAAGCACAGTCCAACGACGTATGGCTCGCAGTACCTGGTGGCCACCGGGCCGTACATGATCCAGGCCAACAACACGACGGGCCAGTTCGCCGGCATCGGCTATCAGACGGGCAAGTCGCTGACGCTCGTGCGCAACCCCAACTGGAGCGCCAGCACCTACACCTCGGCGTATCGGCCGCCGGCGTATCTGAATCAGATCAACGTCAAGATCGGCGGTGATGCGACGGTGGCTGGCCTGCAGGTGCTGAAGGGCTCGGATTCCGTCCAGCTCGACGGGGCCACGCACACGAACGTCAAGCTGGCCTACCAGTCCTACCCCGCGCAGATGACGATCACGCCGGGAGTGGGCACCTGGTACGCGGCGCTTGACAATGCCCACGGCGTGTTCACCAACGTGAACCTGCGCAAGGCGTTCTGGGCGCAACTGGACCGCGCGGCGATCGTCAAGGTGACGGGCGGCCCGCTGGTTGGCGAGCCGATGACGCACTTCATCTACCCGGGGAACGCCGGGTTCCTGCAGGCCGGCGGCTACCCCGGTCCCCAGGTGGACTACAACAAGGACGTCAACGGCAACCACACGGTGGCCTGTAAGTACATGAAGCTCGCGGGCTACCCGAGCTGCACGTACACAGGCAGCCAGACGGTGCAGGTCGTCGGCGGTACCAACGGCGACTTCCCCGCGTGGACGCAGGTGGTGAACTCAGGCCTGCAGGCGCTCGGGTTCCACACCCACGTCAGCCTCGTCGACCAGTCGGTGCTGTATGCGAAGTACTGCGGTGTCCCCAAGCAGGAGATCGACGTGTGCCCGAACGTCGGCTGGATCCGGGACTTCGCCGATCCGCTGTCGATCCTGTACGTGCCGTTCTACGGCCCGGCGATCGTGCCGACGAACAACTCCAACTGGGGCCAGGTAAACATCCCGCAGGTCAACTCGGCAATGGAGCAGGCGGCGCTTGTCGTCGACCCGGCTGCGCGGGCGCAGGCCTGGGCGAACGTCGACAAGCTGCTCGTCGACTACGCCGTCGCCGCCCCGGAGTACTTCTCCAATCAGCCTGAGCTGATGAGCTCCGATGTCGCCGGCGTCAACGATCAGTGGAACCAGGGGTCGTGGGACTTCGCGTTCACGTCGCTGAAGAATCCCTAGTACCGAGGTTGCCGGATGCGGGCCCCATGCGGACAATGGGGCCCGCACACCCGGCCCGCTGAACACGCCCGCCCATGACCGCCTACATCATCCGCCGCGTCCTCTGGGGCATCCTGCTGCTGTTCCTCGTCAGCCTGCTGACGTTCCTGTTCTTCTACATCTTTCCGGCGGCGAACCCGGCTCAGCTGCGGGCAGGCCGAAACGCGAGCCCGGCGATCATCGCCTACATCACCAAAGAACTGGGACTCAACAAGCCGGTCTACACCCAGTTCTTCGACTACATGAAGGGGATCGTCCTTCACTTCAACTTCGGCTACAGCTACTACAGCGGCGCCTCGGTCATCGGCCTGATCGGCAACCGGCTGCCGGCCACTCTCTCGCTGACCGTCGGCGCGGTTCTGCTATGGCTGCTCATGGGCATTCCCGTCGGGGTGATCTCGGCGGTCAGGCGGCGGTCGGCGGTCGATCGCACGGCGATGGGCACGGCGCTGCTGTTCGTGTCGATGCCGGTCTACTGGCTCGGGCTGATCGTGCTCTTCCTGTTCGCCTCGGACATCGGCAAGTTCCCGATCCTGCCCGGTGCGAGCTCGTACGTCGGGTTGACCGTAAGTCCGACGAAGTGGTTCACCTCGCTGCTCCTACCCTGGTTCGTGCTGGCGGCGACGGAGGCGGCGATCTACTCGCGGCTGCTGCGGGGCAGCCTGATCGAGGTGATGGGCGAGGACTACATCCGCACCGCTCGCGCGAAGGGCCTTCCCGAACGAAGAGTGGTCTGGCATCACGGGGTGCGTTCTGCAATCACTCCGGTGATCACGGTGCTCGGACTTGACATCGGGGCTCTGCTCGGAGGCGCCGTCCTGGTTGAGACGGTGTTCGACATCCCCGGCATCGGCCGCTTGAACTACGACGCGATCCTCCACTCCGACATCCCGATCGTGCAGGGGACCGTGCTGCTCGCAGCCATGTTCATCGTGGTGGCGAACATCGTCGTCGACATCGCCTACGCCTACCTCGATCCACGAGTTCGCTACTCGTGAGTCCGCTTCTTGCGGTCGAGGATCTCCGGGTGGCGTTCGCGACCGAGGACGGCGTGGTCCATGCGGTCGACGGGATCTCCTACTCGGTCGACACGGGCAAGACGCTGGGAATCGTCGGCGAGTCGGGCTCGGGCAAGAGCGTCACTTCGCTGACCACGCTCGGCCTGACGCGCGCGGAGAACACCCGCATCGAGGGCCGGATCATGTTCGGGGAGCAGGAGCTGGTCTCGATGCCGGGCGAGGGGCTTCGCAAGATCCGCGGAAACGAGATCGCGATGATCTTCCAGGACCCGCTCTCCTCGCTGCATCCGTTCTACAAGGTGGGCGCCCAGCTGATCGAAGCGGTGCTGACCCATCAGCGCGTCTCCAAGTCGGCGGCGCGTGCCCGGGCGGTGGAGCTCCTGGAGCTGGTCGGGATCCCTGACCCGCAGCGGCGGGTCGATCAGTACCCGCACGAGTTCTCGGGGGGGATGCGCCAGCGCGCGACGATCGCCATGGC
>Ga0187814_10000514_pt1 | contig 13093 bp, 13 predicted proteins | sample NC_S_4_FD_132450 | JGI IMG/M metagenome (GOLD analysis project Ga0187814, IMG submission 132450) | Wetland sediment microbial communities from Neuse River Estuary, North Carolina, USA - ASW-S_4 | ecosystem: Environmental > Aquatic > Freshwater > Wetlands > Sediment | place: USA: North Carolina... | reverse complement strand
TGTAGGCGTCGGGCGGCCCGTCGGGCCCCTCCCGCGTCAGGGCCCCCGCCGCCGCTCCTTCGCCGCCTGAAGCCAGGTACCAGCGCTCCTCCTCCGCCTCGGGCGGCCAGGCGGGGAAGCTGCGCCAGCGCTGCTCGCCCATCACGAAGACCTCGACGGGAGGCGTCTGCGGGAAGAGCACGGGACGGCCGAGGGCGCGGTCGAAGAAGCGCAGGTGCACGTCGGTCATGTCGCCCTGGTAGTTGAGCAGCACCCCGGAACTCGCCATGCCGAACTCGAGGTCGCCCGTGAAGCTCGTGAACTCGCCGTGCGCCCAGGGCCCGATCGTCAGGCGCGGCCGCTCCGTTCCGCGCTCTGCGGCCAGACGCCGCATCGCCTCGTACTGGCGCAGCGTCTCGCCGAGGAAGATGTCGAACCAGCCCGCCACGTGCAGGGTCGGCACCTCGACGCCGGCGTAGCGGCCGTCGAGGCAGAGATCCTGCCAGAAGGGGTCGTCCAGCGGTCGCCTGAGCATGTCGCGCAGGCTCCCCAGCACGCCCTCGGGATCGGGCAGCGCAGCGAGCGGCAGGGTGGCGTAGAGGTCCCGGATGTCGTCGATCTGCCCGATCAGGCGGGGCAGGTGCGCGATGAGCTGCAGGGGGTCCCGGGCGTAGCGGCGCAGGAGGTCGCCCGGCGCGAGGGCGGCGAGGTACCAGTAGAGGGCGAGGCCGAGCTCGTGCGCGCCGCCGCGGAAGGCGGCGCCGTTCAGGTGGTTGCCGAAGGTGATCGCCGGTGCGAGGGCCGAGAGGCCGGGGGGCTGCAGCACGGCGGCCTCCCACTGCGTGAGGCCGAAGTACGAGCCGCCGAACATGCAGACCCGGCCGTCCGAGTGCGGCAGGGCGGCGGCCCACACGACGCTGTCGTAGCCGTCCTCGAACTCGTGCAGGTACGGCAGCCACTCTCCTTCGGAGCGGTAGCGGCCGCGCACGTCCTGTACGGCGACGATGTAGCCGTGGTCCGCGCCGCGCAGCGGATCGGTGCCGAGCAGCCCCGGCGAGAAGTCCTTGCCGTAGGGAGTGCGCGTGAGGAGCACCGGGAACGGGCCCGGACCGTCGGGGCGGAACACGTTGGCCCGCAGCACGGTCCCGTCGCGCATGCGCGCGGGCACGTCGCGCTCGACGATCACCCGGCGCACGCCTTCGTCGTCCATGTCGGCCTCGTCTCCTCGCAGGTCGGGCATCGCCCGGGCCGGAGTCGGGCGCCAGCGCGCCAGCTGTTGCCAGCGTTCGCCGCGGCGTCCAGTTTCCCTACCCCGGCCTCACTCGCCGCCGGACCACGCGAAGGCGGCGCGGTACGTCGTGAACCCGTAGTAGTCGAGGGAGGCCGGCGCGGCGAGCGTCGCGACCCGCAGGCTGCCCTTGCCCGGCCGCCAGAGCCAAAGGGCGCCCTGGCGGACGTACGCGAGCGAGCTGCCGTCCGCCGACCATGTCGGGTCGAAGACCCCGCCCGCGGCCACCCTCTGCGGGGCGGCCCCGCTCCCCGTCCGCACGTAGAGCGTACGCGTCCTCTGCCACGCGGCGAGGCCGCCCTGGGACGGGCTCCACACTCCGGTGCCGAGGTCCTTGGCGGTGACGTAGGCCACGCGGCCCACCGCGCGGGAACCGGCCGGGTCGATGGCCACGTCGCCAGGGGGTGCGGCGAGGCTCGTGCAGGTGCCGGTCAGGGGCGCGCACCTCTCGAGCGCCTTGCCCGACCAGGCGATGCGCCCGTCGCCGGCGACGACGAGGACGTCCTGGCCGTCCGGCTGCACCCACTGGCGGTACGGAAGAGTGGTCGCGAGCGTCCTCGGCGTTCCGCCCCCGAGCGGCATGCTCTCGAGGGGCAGACCGTCCGCCGCCAGCGAGGCCGAGTGCGAAGGATCGAGCCAGAAGAGGAGTCCCTTGCCGCCGGGCCAGTAGCCGGCGAGGAGGATGCCGACCATCTTGTCCGCCGTGTAGATGCGGCGCGCGGGGCTGCCGCCCGCCGAGACGTAGAGCGCGTCGGCGCGCACCGACATGTTCTGCGCGGTGACCGTCGGCGTCACGACGTAGCCGTACCCGCCGCCGGCGGGAGCCCAGGCGAAGCCGATCACCGAGCCGGACCTCGGCCGCACGGGCGTGCGCAAGGTCCCGTCGGGTCGCAGGAACTGCAGCGACGCCCCCCAGAGGGCGAGTACGTCCCCCGAGGGGCGCCAGGCGACGTTGCCCGCGAGCGCCTGCTGGGCGGTGCGGAAGACGTGCAGGCCCTTGCCGTCGGCCCCGACGATGCCGACCCGCTGGGGCGCCCCCGCGGCGGCCGACCCGTCGAGGAAGGCGACGTACCGCCCGTCGGGCGAGAAGAGCGGATGCGAAGCCGAGAGGCCTTTGGTCAGGCGGCGGGCCGGGCCCCCCGCCCGCGTCACGAGGTAGAGGTCGCCGCGCCGGACGAGGACGAGGCCGCCGACCTTCGTCTGGGCCGCGGACGGGCCCTTCCCCTGCGTCGACCCTGCAGGAGGCCCGGAGCACCCTGCGGCGCCGATCAGGATGAGACTGGTCAAGGCCGCGAGCGCTGCAGTCCGCACGGCGCAACCCCCTGTGCGGACGGGCCTGCCACGGCCCGTCCCGTCGCGCATAGCATGCCAGAAACCGCCGCCCCGCGACAGGCGAGCCGGGGACGGGGACGAAAATGCCGGCGGCCGCACCGGGTGATCCCGGTCCGCGCCGCCGGCCGCCTGTCGGGACTAGGGCTTTTCGACGTCCTGGTTGCGCCACGATGAGCGCAGAAGCCGCACCACGTCTCGCACCAGCACCTGCTGGTCCGCGGTTGCGTCCTCGAGAGTGAGCAGCACCTCGTCGCGTGCCGGGGTGCCGCCCGCGCCGCCCGCACGGAACAGGGTCGCGACGTCGGCGTCCAGGGCGTCGGCCAGCCGGAAGAGGAGCGGTACGCTCGGCCAGCGCTCGCCGCGCTCGACGCGTGCGAGATGGGCCTGGTCCATGCCCGCCCGCTCGGCCAGATAGGACTGCGTGAAGCGGTGCTCCGTGCGGAGCTCCCGGATCCGCCGGCCCAGCTGAGCCCGCCGTTCTTGCACCGATGCGCCTCCCTGCACCATCATTTCGGACCTGCAGGGCTGCAGGAAGGACGCGTCAGGCATGGAACACATGACTCAACGGCATCGTTCGCCTGCGCGCAGGACATCGAGCGGGACGCGAGGGGGCTGTGGAGTCTGGAAGCGATGGACGACAAGGGGGCCCGGGGACAGCTCGCGGGCATGGCGGTCATGCTCACGGCCACGCGCGGCTACCTCCCGGACGACGCGTTGTGCGAGCTCGTGCAGCGCATGGGCGGACCCCGGGCCTACTTCGAGGGCGTCGTGTCGATCGGCTTTCTGCAGCCGGACATGCCGCAACAGGAGCAGCTGCTGGAGGGAGCCCAGGACGTCCTGCGCCGGCTGCGACACTTCGCCGCACGAAAGCAACGCTCCTAGGCCGCGGGGCTCCTCCCGCGACAGGAGGAGCGGCGGACCGCCGGGCGTGCGGAGGCATCGAGGCGCTGCGGCGCGAAGTTCCCGGCCGAAACCCATTCGGACGTCCGGGAGCGCGATGCGAAGTGGAGCAGGACATCCTCAGGGCCATGGCGGGCCGCATGGAGGTCTACCTGAAGGACCTCGGCGACCTCGTCGGCCTTGACACGCCGAGCGACGAACCCTTGATGACGGCACGGCTCCTGGATCTCGTCGCCCCACGCCTGGCAGGGCTCGGGGCGCAGATCGCGCGCCCCGCACAGGACATCCTGCGCGCGGACTTCGCGGGGTCGCCGGGCGAGCCGATCCTGCTCCTTGTGCACGCGGACACGGTCTTCCCGTCCGGTGAGGCCCTGCGCCGCCCCCTGCGCACGGAGGAGGGGCGCGCCTACGGGCCTGGCGTCGCCGACATGAAGGGCGGCATCGCCCTGCTCTTGTCGCTGCTCGAGGTGCTGCGCGAGCAGGGCGCCCGACCCGGCGCCCTGCGGATCCTGGTCACGGGGGACGAGGAGACGGGCGCCGCGCGGTCGGCGGGCGAGATCGAGCGGGCCGCCCAAGGGGTGCGCGCCGCGCTCGTGCTGGAGCCCGGGCGGGAGAACGGCGCCATCGTCTCGGCGCGCAAGGCCGTCGGGACGTTCCAGCTCGAGGCGGCCGGGATCGAGGCGCATGCCGGGGTCGAGCCGTGGCGAGGCGCGAGCGCCGTGCATGAGATCTCACGGCGCGTCGCCGCGATCGCCGAGCTCTCGAACCGCCTGCCGGACGTGCACTTCAACGTGGGTCGGATCGAGGGGGGCAGCCGCCCGAACGTCGTGGCGGGCGCCGCCCGCTGCGCCATCGATGTCCGCGTGCCGACGGTCCGGGACATGGAGACCGCGCGGCGCCTCCTGAGCGAGGCGGCGCTGGCCGGCGGGGACCCCCGTGTGGAGCTGTCGCTCACGGGGGGCTTCGCGAGCCCGCCGCTCGAGCGCACCCCGGCCAGCGAGACATTGCTCCGGCACGCGCGCGCGGCCGCCCTGGCCGCGGGCTTCGAGCTGGAGGACGTCGCCACGGGCGGCGGCTCCGACGGCAACCGGGTCGCTGCGATGGGCGTGCCGGTGCTCGACGGGCTCGGGCCCGTCGGCGGGCGTGCCCACAGCGAGGAGGAGTACCTCGTGCTCGCCTCCGTGCCCGAGCGGGCGGCGCTCCTCGGCGGCCTGATGCTGCGCCTGGGACGCACAGGCTAGCGGAGGAGTTGGCCGGCCATGGGCGAAGAACGCGAGGCGGCCAAAGCTACAGCGATCCGGAAGCGGAGGCAGACGAATGCACCCTGACACCGTGGCGGTCCACGCGGGCGAGACCATCGCGACGCCCCCTGCGTCGCTCGTCCCGCCGATCTGGCAGACATCCGTCTTCACGTTCGAGGACCTGCGCACCGCCGGGGACGTGACCGGCGGCGCCGCTCCCGGCTACTCCTACACGCGGATCGGCCAGCCCAACGCCGACCTCTTCGGCGAGGCCGTCGCCGCCCTCGAGGACGCGGAGGCCGGGGCCGTCGCCGCCTCCGGCATGGCCGCCATCCTGGCGGCGCTGATCGCGGGGCGCGACGGGCGGCCGGTGGCGGCGGCCGAGGAGCTCTACGGCGGCTCTGTGGCCCTCGTGGAGAAGTTCCTCGCGCCCCTCGGGGTCCGCTGCCTGCGCTTCGACGCGCACGACCCGGACTCCGTGCCGGCAGAGGCCGGCGTCGTCCTGGCGGAGAGCGCCTCGAACCCGCTCGGGCGCCTCGCGGATCTCGAGGCCCTCGCCAACCGTGCGCACGAGCATGGCGCCCGGCTCGTCATCGACAACACCTTCGCCACGCCGTACCTCTGCCGACCCCACGCCCACGGTGCGGACCTCGTCGTCCACTCGGTCACGAAGTTCCTGGCCGGGCACGGCGACGTGACGCTGGGCGTGGTCACGGGGTCGGGGGAGCTCGTGCGCCTGGCGCAGTCCGCCCTCACGACCTTCGGCGCGACACCGGATCCCTTCGCGTGCTGGCTTGCGCTGCGGGGCCTGCGCACCTTCGGCGTGCGCATGGAGCGCGCCGTGGCCAACGCGCGCGGCGTGGCGGCGTTCCTCGCGGGGCGGCCCGACGTGGAGCGCGTCCACCATGCGAGCCTGCCCGGCCACGCGGACCGGGAACTGGCGCGGCGCTATCTCTCGGGGCAGGGCCCGGCGATCCTCGCGTTCGACCTCGCCGACGAGGCCGCGGCGGCCGCCTTCATCTCGCGGCTCAGGCTGATCCGCTACGCCCCTTCGCTGGGCGACGTCTCGACGATCGTGCTGCACCCGGCGACCACGTCGCACCGCCAGCTGGACGAGGCCGAGCAGCGGCGCCTCGGCATCCTGCCCGGCACCGTGCGCCTCTCGCTGGGCCTCGAGCGGCTCAAGGACCTCGAGGAGGAGCTCGCGCATGCCCTCGGCTGACGACCCGACGCCCCTCGCGCTCAAGGACGCCTTGGCCTTCCTCGAGGCGAGCCGCGGGCGCAGGGCGATGGTGGAACTGGGCTACGGCGCGTGGACGCTGGCCCGCTTCCCACTGCAGGTGGACGACGCCGACCTCGACCAGGAGTTCCTCACGGTGATCGGCGACGTCTCGGACCTGGGCGACGCCGTGCTCTTCTCCGAGGTGAACCTGCCGCTGGCGCAGGAGGGCGGGTACGAGATCTCGATCTCCATCGGCGAGATGCGCCTCGAGAGCACGGAGGGCATGCGCCTCGCCGTGACGCTGCTCGGGGCCTGAGCGTGATCGGGGCGGCGGAGCCCGCGCGCAGTGCTATCATGAACTAGGCTCCTCGGAGCCGCTCTCATACCATCGCACGGTGTGTCTTGAACACCCCCCGCTGCGGGGGATGGTGTGCGTGCGCGGACTCTGAGCGTCCGGTCGCAGCCTGCTCCGCCGACCGGTCGTGATGTCGTGTGGCTGCGCAGTTCTCGCCGCCCTTGAAGCCGGCTCGCCACCGGCCGAGCCCCGTCGCGCGGAGCGCGCCGGGCGGGCGGGGATCGGAGGTGGGTGGGCCCAACCATGTCGGCACCTGAGCGCGTGCAGCAGATTCGGGCCAGGATCAACGAACCGACGTACGAGTTCGTGCGGCTCTTCCTGCCGGTGACGGTCATCGGCGTGGGCGCCGGCCTCGGCGCCGTCGTGTTCCGCAAGATGATCGGCTTCTTCACGACCTTCTTCTTCACGGACTTCGCGGGCTGGACCCACGCGATCTACCCCTTCAACATCATCCTCATCCCGGTGATCGGCGCACTGGTCTTCGGCCCGATGATCTGGAAGTGGGCCCGCGAGGCGCGCGGGCACGGCGTGCCCGAGGTCATGGAGGCCGTCGCCCTGAAGGGCGGCAGGATCCGCCCGATCGTGGCCGTCGTCAAGTCGGTCGCGTCGTCGATCGACATCGGCTCGGGCGGCTCGGTCGGGCGCGAGGGCCCGATCGCGCAGATCGGCTCGGCGCTCGGGTCGACGATGGGCCAGGTCCTCCACCTGCCGCCGAGGCTGCTGCGCCTCCTCGTGACGGCCGGTGCGGCCGCGGGCATCTCGGCCACCTTCAATGCGCCGATCGCGGGCGCCATCTTCGGCCTCGAGGTGATCCTGCGCGAGTTCACGCCGTTGAGCTTCGCCGCCGTCGGACTCGCCTCGGTGCTGGCCGACATGGTGGCGCTGCCCTTCCTCGGTTCGAAGGCGTTCTTCCCGCTCCCGGCGGGCGTGGGGCTGCACTCGCCGTACGAGCTGATCATCTTCGCGGTGCTCGGCACCGCCTCCGCGTTCGTCGGCGTCTACTTCACGCAGGCCCTCTACTGGCTCGAGGACGTCTTCGACGGCCTGAAGCTCCACGAGGCGCTGCGCCCGGCCCTCGGCGCCCTCCTGCTCGGCGTGCTGATCGTCCTCCTGCCGCCGGTGCGCGGGCTCGGCTACAACATCATGGCGCTCGTCTTCAACGAACGCCTGGGCCTCGGCATCCTCGCCCTCTACTTCGTCGGCAAGTTCCTCGCCACGACGCTGACCCTGGGCTCCGGCGGCTCCGGCGGCATCTTCACGCCGACGCTCTACATGGGCACGATGCTCGGCGGCCTCGTCGGGGCCGTCTCCGCGCACCTCTTCCCCGGCGTCGTCGGCGCGTCGGCGGGCTACGCTCTGATCGGCGCGGCGGCCGTGTTCGCCGCGGCGTCGCGCGCCCCGATCACGGCCGTGCTGATCGTCATGGAGATGAGCCAGAACTACGTCCTCGCCATCCCTCTGGTCCTCGCGACCCTGATCGCCACGCGCACCGCGGACTTCCTCTCGCCGGAGTCCATCTACACGCTCAAGCTGACCCGCCGCGGCGTGCACATCTTCCAGCAGACGGCGGTCGACGTGCTCTCGCAGGTCAAGGTGAGCCAGGCCATGCTCGTGGACCCCGCCGTCGTCGAGCCCGACGTCGACATCTCGGACGCCATGCGCGTGATGGTGGAGGATCGCCGCCAGACGCTGCTCGTCGCCAGGGACGGCGAGCTGATGGGCATCGTGACGATCGGCGACCTCGAGCGCTCGCAGGAGCAGCCGGCGACCGCGCGCATGGTGGGGGACATCACCGTGCGCGACCTGATCGTCGCCTACCCCGAGGAGTCCCTGCGCGAGGCGGTGCGGCGCATGACCCGCGCGGGCGTCGGGCAGATGCCGGTCGTCGACCCGGACCACCCGCACCGCCTGCTCGGCCTGCTGCGGCGCGTCGACATCATGTCCGCGCTCGAGAACAAGCTCGGCACGCTGCCCGCGATGGACCAGGCCGAGACGCCGCGCAACGTGCGCGCCGGGGCCTTCCTGCAGGTGGCCCTGCCCGCGGACTCCTCGCTCGCCCACAAGCGGCTGCGCGAGGTGCGCTTCCCGGCCGGCCTGCTCGTGGTGGCCGTGCAGCGCGGCCGCCAGACGATCGTGCCGAAGGGCGACACGCAGCTGATGCCGGACGACGGCATCATGGTCTACGTCATGCCGAAGGAGGCCGCCGACGCGGCGAAGGAGTTCATCCTGCGCGGCCCGGAGCTCAAGGAGGCGCCGCAGGGTCAGAAGGCGCCCGAGGTGTGAGGCGGCTCCGTACGAGGTGCCAGGAGAGCCACCGGCTGAGGCCGGTGGTTTTTCTTTCCCGGCGGGCAGACTAGCCGCCTGAGGAGGTGCCCGCTACGCTCTTCGCCACCGTCCTGCTCGCCGCGCTCGCCCTGCCCCCCGCCCCCGCCCCCGCCGCGCCGGCCTGGCCGCCCGTCGCGGTCGCGCGGCGCATCTCGCCCAGTGTCGTGGGCATCGTCAACCTGCAGGGCAGCCCCGACGGGCCGCTGATCGCCCGCGGCTCCGGCAGCGGTCTCGTGGTGCGCTCCGACGGCTACATCGTGACCAACGACCACGTGGTGGCCGGAGCGACGCGCCTCAAGGTGATGCTGCAGGGCGGCCGCACCTATCCCGCCCGCCTCGTCGGCGAGGACCCCCTCACCGACATCGCCGTCGTGCGGATCCCCGCCAAGGGACTGCCCGCCGCTCAGCTCACCCCGCACCAGCCCGAGGTGGGCGAGATGGCGATCGCGATCGGCAACCCGATGGGCCTCGGCTTCGCGCGCACCGTCACCGTCGGCGTCGTCTCCGGCATCGACCGCTCCCTCGGCCAGGGCTACGCGCAGCGCGCGTACGGCCTCATCCAGACGGACGCCGCCATCAACCCCGGCAACTCGGGCGGGCCGCTCTGCGACGCCGAGGGCGAGGTGATCGGCATCAACTCGGTCAAGATCAGCTCGATCGGGTTCGAGAGCATGGGCTTCGCGATCCCGGCCCAGGTCGTCGGGCCGGTCGTCGACGCGCTGATCGCGAGCGGCCGCGTGCCGCGCCCATGGCTCGGCATCTCGGCTGGCGAGACCCAGCCTCCGTCGGCCGGCGCGGCCCAGGGCGGCGTGGTGCTCACGGCGGTCGCCGCGGGCGGCCCCGCAGCGCGGGCGGGCCTTCTGCCGCACGACGTGATCGTGGAGCTGAACCGCCTCAAGATCCCCAATCTCACGAGCCTCTACCGCGTCCTGGCGGACCTCAGGCCCGGCGACACCGTCCAGGTGACCGTCCGGCGCGGCGCGCGGACCCTCGGGTTCAGCGTGCGCCTCGAGGAACTGCCCGGCGCGGGCAAGGCATCCTCCTGACGCAGCAGGACGCCCCGCCGCTCCAGACGAATCGCCGTCTGGGGAGGCGCTGCGCATGGGCAGGATCGTCGTGCGTTCGCTCGGTCCCGTCCGGGGGGCCTGGCGCGATGCGGCCGAGCAGTACCTCGGGCGCCTGAAGGGGCGGCTGCCGCTCCTGTGGGAGGAGCGGGCCGAGGTGCGGGCGGACCCCCGCCTCGGCGCGGCGGACGAGGCGCGCGTCAGGCGCCTCGAAGCGGAGCGCCTGACGCAGGGGCTGCCGCCCGACGCCGATCTCTGGGCGCTCGACGCCGCGGGCGAGGCCCGGGACTCCCTGGGCTTCGCCGACCTGGTGGCGCTCTGGCAGCAGGCGAGCGCGCCGCAGGTCCTGCTGGTCGGCGGGCATCTCGGGCTGGACCCCGAGCTCAGGCGCCGCGCGCACCTCTTGTCGCTCTCGCGGCTCACGTTCTCCCACCAGATGGTCCCCGCCATCCTCTTCGAGCAGGTCTACCGCGCGATCTCGATCCTCGACCACACGCCCTACCACCGCTGAAGGCGTCCCCTGGCCCATACGGCGGACAAGCCCGGCCGTATGGCAGCAGGCGAGCCCTTCGCGCCCATGGAAGCACACCCTGGAACCTACGCCATGGGAGGTGCGGGCGATGAGCGTCGAGGAGGGCTGCGTCAGCGCGGCCCAGGGGCCGATCGAGGCCCCGGCGCCCGCGGAGGGCGCGACGAGTCGGGCGACGGACGGGGAGGCGCGGCGGATGACGGCACGCGTGGGCGGCAAGGCACCCGACTTCGAGGCCGCGGCCCTGGTCGGCGGGACCTTCAGGAACGTACGCCTCTCGGACTACCTCGGCCACTGGGTGGTGCTCTGCTTCTACCCGGGGGACTTCACCTTCGTCTGACCGACCGAATTGACGGCAGTTGCCGTCCGGTACGGGCAGCTCAAGGGGATGGACGTCGAGGTGCTCTCGGTCAGCACGGACAGCCGCTTCGTGCATAAGATCTGGCAGGCGGACGAACTCGGCCGCATGGTGGACGGCGGCGTGCCCTACCCGATGCTGAGCGACCAGAACGGCCGCATCGGCGAGGCGTACGGCGTCTACGACCCCGCCGCGGGGGTGGACCTGCGCGGGCGCTTCATCATCGACCCCGACGGCGTCATCCAGGGCATGGAGCTCCTGATGCCGACGGTGGGGCGCAACGTCCAGGAGCTGATCCGGCAGGTCGCGGCGTTCCAGCACGTCCGCGCGACCGGCGAGGTGACGCCCTCGGGCTGGCAGCCTGGACAGGAGGCGCTGCACCCCTCCCCCGATCTCGCGGGCAACGTCTGGAAGGTGTGGCGGCCGGACAAGGTCGCCAGGTGACGCAGGGGGGCCGCGCCGGGTGGGCGCGGCCCCTCGGCGCGCGGGGGCCCGGCGGAGCTTTGGTTGCCTTGCGGGGGATTCCTGGATACGATGGCCTCACTCCGGCAATGGCTAGCCTGAGGAAGACTGCTAGGAGCGCCAGGGGGCGCCCAAGCGAGGTGGGGCCGTGGATATCGCCGAACGCATGAAGGGGCTCGCCTTCCTGCAGGTCCGCGCGGCGCGCGAGGCCGGCGGGGGGCTCCTCGACTTCACACCCGACTCGCTCGCCGAGCTGGACCGCCTGATCAGCCGCGACGTCTCGCCTCGGCCGCAGGACCCGGACACCCTTGCGGAGGTGATCGGCGCCTACCTCGGCGAGACGATCGTCCGCAGGCTGCGAGGAGCGTGGTGCGAGGAGGGCGGACAGCCGCGGGTCGCGGTGGGCGGGGGACTCCTGGACCCATTGGGCCGGGCTCGCGAGAGGATCGAGGTCGGCCCATCGCGGAGCCTCTCGGCCTACTACCGCGACGCCGAGGCGACCGCGCGCGCGGCGGGCGGAGGGGGGGCCCGGGATGCCTGAGAGCGTCGACGCGCTGGTCGTCGGCAGCGTCAACATGGACCTCATGCTGGAGGTGGAGCGCGCGCCGCGCCCCGGTGAGACGGTCCTGGCCCGGGCCGGCGAGCTCCGGCCGGGGGGCAAGGGCGCGAACCAGGCGGTCGCGGCGCGGCGCCTCGGACTCGATGTCCGGTTCGTCGGCCTCGTCGGCGACGACGCCCTGGGCCGGCAGCTGCGGCAGGGGCTGCGGGAGGAGGGCATCGACGTCGCGGCGCTCGGCGAGGCCGCCGGCATCTCGGGCATGGCCGCCATCTCCCTGACGCCGGACGGCGAGAACGCCATCACGGTCGCGGCGGGCGCGAACGCCCGCCTGGAGCCCGGTTACGTCCTCGCCCTCCCGGACGACGCCTTCGCCTGCCGCGCCCTCCTGCTGCAGCTCGAGATCCCCCTCGACGCGGCGCTCGCGGCGGCGCGGCGGGCCCGCCGAGCCGGCGCGGCCGTCCTCCTGAACCCCTCGCCCGTCCCGCTCGGCGGGGCCGCCGAGCTCCTGGCCGCGACCGACTGGCTCGCCTGCAACCGCGCGGAGGCGGAGGCGCTGACGGGCCACCGGGACCCCGGGGCGGCGGCGCAGGCGCTGCTGGCCCTCGGCCCGGCGGCGGTGTTCGTCACGCTCGGCGCGCGCGGCGCCATCGTCGCGGCCGGCGCCGAGACCCGGCTCGCCCCCGCTCCGCCCGTGGCGGCCGTCGACACCACCGGGGCCGGCGACGCCTTCATGGGAGCCCTCGCGTACGCGATCTGCCGCCGCGGGCCGGACCCCTTCGCCGCGGCCCCCCTGGCGGTCGCCGCGGGCGCGGCCGCCACGCGGCGGCGCGGTGCGCAGGCCGCGCTGCCCTACCTTGAGGAGCTCGCGGCGCTCGGCGCGACGCCCAAGGGCGACAGGGGTTTGTGAGCAGGTGATAGCACTTGAACGTTGAAGTCTACCCATTGCACTGGCTGCAGAGCGGGGCGATCGCGCTCGGCCTTGCGCCCCTGACGGTGCAGGTCGCGCGATGGTCGGGCCTCGCGGCGGCCGTGCTGCTCATCGGCCTCTGCGCCGTCTGGCCGCGCCGTCAGCCGGCGGTGCGGCGGGCCATCCTGCACGCTCTGGCGGCGGGAGGGCTGAGCTGGCTGCTCGCCGTCCTGGTCGGCGGGGCGTTCCCGATTCCGCACCCGGCGCAGACCTCGGGCGGGCTCGTGCAGCCGCTCGTGCCGACGCCGGCCTCCTCCGCGTTCCCGGCGCGCTCGGGGGCCTTCCTGTTCGGGGCGGCGGCGGGCCTGTGGGGCGCCGGCGGCGACGCCGTGTTCCTCGGCATGGCCTACGCCGTGCTCGCGGCCCTCGCCCAGATGGCGGCGGGGCTCGAGGCTCCGAGCGACGAGCTCGGCGCACTGCTCCTGGGCGTGAGTTCGACCGTTGCGGTACTTCTCGCGCAGGGGGCGATTGCCGGCCCAATCGAGGCACTCCTGCGTCTCGGGGGGTGGAAG
>Ga0187814_10000512_pt1 | contig 13124 bp, 12 predicted proteins | sample NC_S_4_FD_132450 | JGI IMG/M metagenome (GOLD analysis project Ga0187814, IMG submission 132450) | Wetland sediment microbial communities from Neuse River Estuary, North Carolina, USA - ASW-S_4 | ecosystem: Environmental > Aquatic > Freshwater > Wetlands > Sediment | place: USA: North Carolina... | reverse complement strand
GGCGGGCTTCGGCTCGCCCTTGGCCTTGTCGCCGCCCCGCCGTCCGCGCCTGCGACCGCTGCGCGGCTGCGCCGCCGCCGGCTGCTCGTGCGCCTCCTCGGTCCCGGCCACGCCCTGGGTCTCGGCGAGCGAGAGCTCGATCTCGCCCTGCTCGACGTCGACGCGCTCGACGCGCACCCGCAGGCGGTCGGCGAGGCGGAAGACGCGCTTCTGGCGCTCACCCTGCAGCTGGAACTGCTTCTCGTCGAAGTGGTAGTAGTCGTCCGTCAGCGAGCTGACGCGCAGGAGTCCCTCGACGCCGAGCGAGACCTCGACGAAGACGCCGAAGGCGGTGACGCCCGTGACGATGCCGTCGAACTCGCTGCCCACCTTGTCGCGCATGAACTCGACCTTCTTGACGTCGACGGACTCGCGCTCCGCCTCGTCCGCCTGGCGCTCGCGCTCCGACGAGATCCGCGCCACCTCCGGCAGGCGGGCCACGAGGTCCTCGCGGCGCTCGTCCTTGATCGGCCGACGCCTGAGGTGCTCCTTGAGGATCCGGTGCACGACCAGGTCCGGGTAGCGGCGGATCGGCGACGTGAAGTGGCTGTAGAGCGGCGTCGCGAGCCCGAAGTGGCCGAGCGGCGCGACGTCGTAGCGCGCGCGCGCCATCGTGCGCAGCACGACGGCCGCCACCAGGTCGGCCTCCGGTCGGCCCTGCACCCGCGTGAGGACGTCCTGCAGGGCCCGCGGCTGGAGCCGCCGGCCGTTGCCGCCCGGCAGCCGGTAGCCGAGGCGGCCCAGAAGGCCCTGCAGCAGCTCGAGCTTCTCCGGGTCCGGCTCCTCGTGGACGCGATAGAGGAAGGGCAGGTTCTGGCGCTGGGCGATCTCCGCCACGGCCTCGTTGGCCTGCAGCATGAACTCCTCGATCAGGCGGTCCGCCGGCGTGCGCTCGCGCCGCTCGATCGCCTCGGGCCTGCCGTCCTCGGCGAGCCGCACCTTGTACTCCGCCAGATCGAAGTCGATGGCGCCGCGCTCGCGCCGCCGCCGGCCGAGGATGTCCTTGAGCCGCGTCATGCCGAAGAGCAGCGGCATCAGCTCCTCGTACTGGGCGTCGGGCGGCTCGCCCTCGAGCGTGCGGTTCACCCCGCTGTAGCTGAGGCGCCCGCGCGTGCGGATCACGCTCTCCTGCAGCTGGTGGCGCAGGCGCCGCCCCGCGGGGTCGAAGTCGATCATGAGGCTCAGGGCCAGGCGGTCCTGCTGCGGCAGCAGGCTGCACAGGCCGTTCGAGAGTTGCTCCGGCAGCATCGGGATGACGCGGTCCACGAGGTAGACCGATGTGCCCCGGTGCAAGGCCTCGCGGTCCAGAGCCGTGCCCTCGTGCACGTAGTGGGCGACGTCCGCGATGTGGACGCCGAGCCGCCAGCCGTCGTCGGTGGGCTGCAGCGAGATGGCGTCGTCGAGGTCCTTGGCGTCGTCCGAGTCCACCGTGAACGTCACGAGGTCGCGCAGGTCCATGCGCCCCCGGACGTCGCGCGGCGTCACCTCGACCGGCAGCTTCGCGGCCTCCGCCAGCACGTCGTCTGGGAAGGCCTCCGGCAGGCCGAGCTTGCGCACGATGGCCAGCACGTCGACGCCGGGTCCGCTGCGCGCCCCGAGGCGCTCCGTGACCTTGCCGACGGGGCCGCGGCGCGCGTCGCCGAACACCTCGATGCTGCAGACGACGAGCTCGCCGCTCGTCGCGCCCTGCCGCTCCCCCTCCGGGATGATGATGTCGTACGGGTCGCGCCCGTCCTGCGGGCGCACGAACCATGCGCCGTGGACGTCCTCGATGCGCCCGACGATCGTGTCGCGGGCGCGCTGCACGATGCGCACCACCTCGCCTGAGCGCCCCTCGATGCGCCGGCAGAGGACGCGGTCGCCGTGCATGGCGCCGCCCAGGTGCTCCATCGAGATGCGCAGGTCCTCGCCGTCGCCGTCCTCGGGCACGAACCAGACGTCGCCGCGCCTGGTGCCCTGGATGCGCCCCGACAGCAGGTCCACGCGCCCGGGCACGGCGAAGGAGCCGCGCCGCGTGCGCACGAGGTCGCCGCGCGAGACCATCTCCTCGAGCATGCGCGAGAACGGGGCGCGGCGCTCCGCCTTGACCTCGAACTTGTCCCCGAGCTCCTCCGCCGACATCGGGTGCTGCGCCTCCTCCTGGATGAAGGCGATCACCTTCTGGCGCGGCGGCAGGTCGGACGGGCGCCGGCGGCGGCTCACTTGGCCCCTCCCAGCGCCTCGGCCAGGAAGGGCGCCGCGCGGCGCACGAAGGCCTCCGCATCCACTTGCGGCACGTGTTCGCGTGAAAGCAGCATCTCAAACTCCTTCTTCCGGCTGCCGATGCGCTCGAAGAGTCGGCGCGCGGCCTCTGGCCGGACGGTGGGATCGTGCCTGGACTGCAGCACCAGCGCCGGCGCCTTAACCTCAGGCGCCAGGGCGGCCGCGTCGCGCTGAGCCCGCAGGAGCTCGGCCACGGCCCGCACGCTGAGCCGGTCGTCCGGCCCGGGGCCCGTCGGCACGTAGGCGACGAGCCGCCACAGGTACGGCGCCGCTGCCGCGGCGCGGCGGCGCACGCCAGCCGCCGGGTTGACGCACACGACGGCACCCACGGGGAAGCGCGCGGCAAGATCCAGCGCCAGCATTCCCCCGAGGGAGAGGCCCAAGACGGCCACGGCCGGGCAGCCCTGCTCCACGAGCTGCATCAGCGCGAGCTCCGCGCCGCGCCGCCAGTCCCCCGCGGAGGTGCGGCCGAGCGCCTCGGGTCCCTGTCCGTGGCCGGCGAGCCAGGGCGCCGCAGCACGGTATCCGGCTGCGCCCAAGGCCTCTCCGAAGGGCCTGAGGTCCTCCGGGGTGCCGGTGAAACCGTGCAGGAGCAGGACGCCCGGTCCGCCCTGTCCCCAGTGCAGGCCGTCGGACATCGGCTCCTACATGCCGATGCGCGAAAGGATCAGGGACAGCGCGAAGAACACGAAGGCGAGGATCGCCGTGGCCCGGGCCAGACTCTCGTCCAGCCCCCTGCGCCGACCGAAGAACGTGTCGCTGGAACTGCCGAAGGAGCCGGTGAACCCGGGCACCCGCGCCGACTGCAGCAGGATGCTGACGACCAGCAGGATGGCCACCAGCACGTAGACGATGATAGCCAGGACCTTCAAAAAATGTTCACCGCCCAAAGATCATCTACTCGGCTGAGTGTAGCACCCGCCACGCCGAACGCACAAGCGGGCCGGCGTAGCGCTGGGACTCGCCCAGGTCGTCGGCGATGCGCAGGAGCTCGTTGTACTTCGCCACGCGCTCGCCGCGGGCCGGCGCCCCCGTCTTGATCTGCCCCGCGCCCGTCGCCACGGCGAGGTGCGCGATGGCCGTGTCGTCGGTCTCGCCCGAGCGGTGCGAGATCACGGCCCGGTAGCCGCTGCGCGCCGCGAGCTCCATCGTCTCGAGGGTCTCGGTCAGCGTGCCGACCTGGTTGAGCTTGACGAGCACGCTGTTGGCCGCGCCCTTGGCGATGCCCTCCTGGAGGCGCGCGCTCTGCGTGACGAAGATGTCGTCCCCGACGATCTGCACCTCGGCGCCCAGGGCCCGCGTCAGCAGCGCGAAGCCCTCGAAGTCCTCCTCGCCGAAGGGGTCCTCGATCATGTAGACGGGGTAGCTGTGGACCCAGCGGCCATAGAGTTCGACGGCGCCCTCGCGGTCGAGGAGCTCGCCGTTCAGCCGGTAGCGCCCCTCCTCAAGGAGCTCGGACGCGGCGCAGTCGATCGCGATGGCGACGTCCTCGCCGGGGCGCAGACCCGCCGCCGCGATCGCCTCGCAGAGCACCTCGATCGCCGCCTCGTCGCTGGGGAGGTTCGGCGCGAAGCCGCCCTCGTCGCCCACGGCGGTCGAGAGGCCGCGCCCGTGCAGCAGGGACTTCAGGCTGTGGTACACCTCGGACCCGTAGCGCACGGCGTCCGCGAAGGTGGGGGCTCCGAGCGGGGCCAGCATGAACTCCTGCACGCCGACGTTGTTGTCCGCGTGCCGGCCGCCGTTGATCACGTTCATCTGCGGCACGGGCAGCAGGCTCGCGCCCGCGCCGCCCAGGTAGCGGTAGAAGGGCAGGCCGAGCGACGCCGCCGCGGCGCGCGCGACGGCGACGCTGACGCCGAGGACCGCGTTCGCCCCGAGGCGGGACTTCTGCTCGGTGCCGTCGACCTGGCAGAGCAGCCGGTCCAGCCCGCGCTGGTCCAGGGCGTCCCTGCCCCGCACCCGCGGCGCGAGCTCGCGCTCGACGCCCTCCACGGCGCGCAGCACGCCCTTGCCGTGGTAGCGCCCCGGGTCGCCGTCGCGCAGCTCCGTCGCCTCGTGCGCCCCCGTCGAGGCGCCCGAGGGGACGATCATCCGGCCGACCGAGCCGTCCGCGAGCCGCGCCTCCACCTCCACCGTCGGGTTTCCGCGGGAGTCGAGCACCTCGCGCGCAATGAGGTCATGGATCTCGATCATCGCCCGGCACGCTCCTCGACGATCAGACTCTCACCCGTCATGGCCGCCGGCCTCGCAAGGCCCAGGATCTCGAGCAGGGTGGGCGCGACGTCGGCCAGGATGCCGTCCTTCAGCGCCTGGCCGCTCCGCGCGCCGACGAGCACGACGGGCACGGGGTTCTTGCTGTGGGCCGTCTGCGGGCCGCCCCGCGCGTCGATCATCTCCTCGGCGTTGCCGTGGTCCGCCAGGATCAGCACCTGGGCGCCGATGCCGAGCAGCGCCGGCAAGAGGAGCCCGAGGCCCCGGTCCACCGCCTCCACCGCCTTGATGGCCGCCGGGATCGAGCCCGTGTGGCCGACCATGTCCGCGTTCGCGTAGTTCAGCACGAACAGGCCCGGCCGGTCCGCGCGGATGCGCTCGACCGCCTCCTGCGTCAGGGCCGGCGCCGACATCTCCGGCTGCAGGTCATAGGTCGCCACCTTGGGCGACGGGACGAGCATGCGGCTCTCGCCCGGGAACTGCCGCTCGCGCCCGCCGTTCAGGAAGTACGTGACGTGGGCGTACTTCTCGGTCTCCGCCATGCGCAGCTGCGTGAGCCCGGCCCGGCTCACGACCTCGCCCAGGGTGTCCTCGATCTCGAGCGGCCCGAACACCGTGGGCAGGCGGAAGTCCGGGTCGTACTCGGTCATCGCCGAGACGGGGAACGTCCCCTCGGGCCTGCGGAAGCCGTCGAACTTGGGGTCCGCGAGCGCCCGCGACATCTCCCGCGCGCGGTCGGCGCGGAAGTTCCACATGAAGAAGCGGTCGCCGGGCTGCGCGCCCTCGTACCAGCCGACGAGCGTCGGCAGGACGAACTCGTCGTCCTCGCCGGCCGTGTAGGCCATCTCGAGCGCGCCGACGCCGCTGTCCGCACGGCGGCCCCGCCCGCGCACGACGGCGTCGTAGGCCTTCTCGACGCGGTCCCAGCGCCGGTCGCGGTCCATCGCGTAGTAGCGCCCGCCGACGCTCGCGAGGACGGCACCCGTCTCCAGGCAGACCGCGTCGAGGCGCTCGAGCGACGCCCTGGCGCTGCGCGGCGGCGTGTCGCGGCCGTCCAGCACGGCGTGCACGAAGACCTTGCGCGGTCCGCCCTTTGGCTCGGGACCGGCGGCGATGAACCTCATGAGCGCGAAGGCGTGCTCCTCGTGGCTGTGCACGCCGCCCGGGGAGAGCAGCCCCAGGAGGTGCAGGCGGGGCGCGGCGCGCAGCGCGAGCGCGACCTCGTTCCTCTCGAGCTCCCCCCCGGCGATCGCCCGGCCGATGCGCGGCAGGTCCTGGTACACGACGCGGCCGGCACCGATGTTGAGGTGCCCTACGTTGGAGTTGCCCATCTGACCCTCGGTGAGGCCCACCGCCTCGCCGTCCGTCCTGAGGTGGGCGTGGGGCCAGCGCTGGAGCAGCTCGCGCCAGACCGGCAGCTCGGCCTGGGCGATGGCGTTGCCCGGTCCCGGCGGGGCGTCGCCCCAGCCGTCCAGCACGATGAGCGCGGCGCGCCTGGCCTCAGCCATCGGTGCGCACCGCCTCCAGCATGGCGAGGAAGGTGCTCGCGTCGAGCGAGGCCGACCCCACCAGGAGGCCGTCGATCGCGGGCTCGCGCAGGAAGGCCGCGGCCGTCCCCGGCGACGTCGAGCCGCCGTAGAGGACCCGGACCTCGAGCGGGCCGAGCGAGCGCGCGACGCGCTCACGGATCAGTGCGGCGGCCTGCGACGCCTCGTCCGGCGTCGCGGGGGTGCCGCTGCCGATGGCCCAGACCGGCTCGTAGGCGATCACCAGCGGACCCGGCGGCTGTCCCCCGAGCTCGCCCAGGGCCGCCTCGAGCTGCTGCGCGAGGCGCTGCGCCCCGCGTCCGGCCAGGCGGTCCTCCTGCTCCTCGCCGACGCAGTAGACGGGCGTGAGCCCGGCGCGCCAGAGCGCGGCGATCTTGCGCGCCGCGAGCACGTCGTGCTCGCCGGCGTAGCGACGCCGCTCGGAGTGCGCGACGAGCGCCAGGCTGCAGCCGGCGTCGCGCAGCTGCGGCGCCGAGACGAAGCCGGTGTAGGCGCCCTCGTCCGCCCAGGCGACGTCCTGCCCGCCGAGCAGGAGGCCCGGCGCCGCGGCGCGCACCGCGTGCAGCGCGGTGAAGGGCGGGAACACCCAGACCTCGGCCCCCGGCGGGTGCGGCGCCGCCGCCACGGCGCTGGCCCAGTGCGCGGCCTCGGCAAGGTTCTTGTACATCTTCCAGTTGGCAGCGAAGACGGCCATGCTAGCTCTCCAGGAGCCCGGCGATGCCGGGCAGGACCCGTCCCTCGAGGAACTCCAGGGAGGCGCCCCCGCCGGTCGAGACGTGCCCGACCTTGTCCGCGAGCCCGGCCTCCTGCAGCGCCGCGGCCGAGTCCCCGCCGCCCACGACGGTGTAGCCTGGGCACGCTGCGACGGCCCGGGCCAGCGCCCGGGTGCCCTCGGCGAACGGCGGCCGCTCGTAGAGGCCGAGCGGGCCGTTCCAGAAGAGGCGCCTCGAGGCGAGCACGACGTCGCGGTAGGCGGCCTGGGTGGCCGGCCCGATGTCGACGATCATCTCGTCCGAGGAGACCTCCTCGACGTTCACGGCGTGGCCCTCCTCCGTGATGGCCCGCGTCGCGACCACGTCGATGGGCAGGTGCACGCGCCCCTGCAGGCGCCGCATCAGCGCGCGGGCGACGTCGAGCTCGCCGGACTCGGCCAGCGAGCGGCCGATCGGCACGCCGCGCGCGGCGAGGAACGTGTTGCCGAGCGCGCCGCCGATCAGGACGTCCTGCGCCTGCTCCGCGAGGTGCTCGACGACGCCGATCTTGTCGGAGATCTTGGCCCCGCCCAGGACGAGGACGAACGGCTGCTCCTCGCCGTGCATGAGGCGGTCGAGGGCCGTGACCTCCCGCTCCACGAGCTCGCCCGCGTAGCTCGGCAGGATGGCCGTGATCGCGTGCGTCGAGGCGTGCGCCCTGTGCACCGCGCCGAAGGCGTCCTGCACGAAGATCTCCCCGAAGCGGGCGAGCTCCGCGGCGAAGCCGGGATCGTCCTTCTCCTCGCGCGCGTCGAAGCGCAGGTTGTCGAGCAGCAGCACGTCGCCGGCGGTGAGCCGCTTCACCTCCGCCTGGGCGGCGGCGCTCGTGGGCAGGCCCTGCGCGAAGCGCACCTCGCAGCCCAGCAGCTCGCCGAGGCGGCGCGCCACGGGCGCGAGGGACAGGGAGTCGAGGATCTGGCCCTTGGGCCGGCCGAGGTGCGACGTGACGACCACGGCGCTGCCCTGGCGGCGCAGGCGCTCGATCGTGGGTACGGAGGCGCGGATCCGGGTGTCGTCCCGGATCTCGCACTCCTCGAGGGGCACGTTGAGGTCGGAGCGCACGAGCACCAGATGAGCGCGGGGAGCGGCCCCGAGACTGCGCAGGTTCATGGACTCACCCTCTTCGCGTTGTGCGGCGCGGTCGGTTCGCCCGGCCGGGTGCCCCGCACCCGGCGGCGGGCCGGGGCCCGCGGCGCCCTGCACCGGCGCCCCGGGGCGCGGTGTGCCGGCCGCGGGGCGGCGCGATGCCTCCCTACCCCGCCCTGACGAGCCCCGCGCGGCGCAGCGCCGGGCACCTGCCCGACCCGCGGTGCGCCCGGGCTCTTCCTTCTTGTTCCATCTCGCTGCGGACCCGCTTCATTATAGCCAATGGCGGGTGCCGACCGCCACCGGACGCCCTGGGGCCGGCGCGCTCGGCGCCGGCCCCAGGGCGTCCCCCTCAGATGTCGAGGTACATGTGGAACTCCATCGGCGTCGGCCTCATGTTGATCGGATGGAGCTCCTCGCGCCGCTTGTAGTCGATCCAGGAGCGGATCAGGTCCTCCGTGAAGACCCCGTCCTCGAGGAGGAATTCGTGATCCCCCTCGAGCGCCTCGAGCGCCTCGCCGAGGCTCCCGGGCACCGCCTGGATGCCGGCGGCCTCCTCCGGGGTCAGGTGGTAGATGTTCTTGTCGACCGGGCCGAACCCGTTGACCGTGGGGTCGAGGCGGCGCCGGACGCCGTCGATGCCCGCCATCAGCATGGCGGCGAAGGAGAGGTAGGGGTTGCCGGTCGCGTCCGGGGTGCGGAACTCGATGCGCACGGCCTTCGGGCTCTGCGAAGTGATCGGCACGCGGATGGCGGCGGAGCGGTTGCCCTTGGCGAACACCAGGTTCACGGGGGCCTCGTAGCCCGGCACGAGCCGGCGGTAGGAGTTCGTCGTGGCGTTCGTGAGTCCGACGAGCGCCGGGGCGTGGCTGAGGATGCCCGCGATGTAGTGCAGGGCGGTCTCCGAGAGGCTGCCGTAGCCCTTGCGGTCGTAGAAGAGCGGCGTGCCGCCCTTCGAGATCGACTGATGGGTGTGCATGCCCGACCCGTTGTCGCCGAAGAGGGGCTTGGGCATGAAGGTCGCGATGCGCCCGGAGCGGCGGGCGACGTTCTTGACGACGTACTTGTAGAGCATGACGTGGTCCGCGGACGCCGTCAGGCGGTCGTAGCGGATGCCGATCTCGCCCTGCCCCGCGGTGGCCACCTCGTGGTGGTGGCGCTCCACCTCGAGGCCGCAGGACTTGAGCGCGAGCACCATCGCACTCCTGAGGTCCTGGTGCTGGTCCGTGGGCGGCGTGGGCGCGTAGCCGGACTTCGAGCGGATGCGGTGCTGCAGGTTCGGGGCGCCCACGTCGCCCGCGCCCCAGTGCGACTCGTCGGAGCCGATGGCGAAGAACGACTCCTCGGGGTTCACGAGGTAGCGCACCTCGTCGAAGACGAAGAACTCGAGCTCCGGACCGAAGTAGGCGGCGTCGCCGATGCCGGTCGCCTTGAGGTGCGCCTCGGCGGCCTGCGCGACGCGGCGCGGGTCGCGCGAGAAGCGCTGCATCGCGGGGTCGAAGACGTCGCAGGTCACGGAGATCGTCGGGTGCTCGTTGAAGGGGTCGCGGAAGGCGGTCGCGGGGTCGGGGAGCATGATCATGTCGCTCTCCTCGATCTCGCGGAAGCCCCTCAGGGAGCTGCCGTCGAACGGGATGCCCTCGGTGAACGCCTCGGGCCTGAACTCGCTGGCCGGCAGCGTGATGTGGTGCCACGTCCCCGGCAGGTCCACGAGCTTGAGGTCGACGAACTCGGCGGCGCCGGAGCGCAGCATGGCCAGGATCTCGTCCCTACTCAACCCCATCCTCCTCCGCGTGCCCTTGATGCTCGCTGAGAACCCGCTCCAGCTCCGCGCGGTTCGACACCGGGTAGAGCGAACGCAGCGCGTGGGCCGACATGAGGCGGCTGCGCACGTCGCTCTCGCCCGGCTCGGCCGCGCCCTGCCCCGCGAGCAGGCGGCGCGCGGCGGCCAGCGTCTGACCGGAGGCGAGGATGCGGCGGATCTCCAGGAGGCGGGCGACGTCGGCCTCGCCGTAGAGCCGCTGGCCGCCCGGGGTGCGCCTCGGCGACACGAGACCCTGCTGCTCGTAGTAGCGGATCTGGCGCTCGCTTAGGCCGGTCCTGCGGCCGATGGCCCCGATGCCCAGCGGTCTGTCGGACATCGCCCTGCCTCCTCTCTGTCAGGTATAGTAGGCAGCAACGGCTCGTATGGTCAATCTTTTGTCAGGTTTGCGCCTTAAATCTGACACGACTGGTCCAACGAATGTTCGTGGGCGGGCTGGACAGCGGGCATCTGCACCTGTACCATCTACGTAGATCTTTGTCTATGTAGAGGAGGGTCACGGATGGACGACGCCGAGCTCGACTCCGCCCTCGCGTTCTTCAAGGCCTTGGCGGACCGCAGCCGCCTGCGCATCCTCGGGCTGCTGGCCGAGCGCCCCCTGAGCGTCGAGGAGCTCGCGGCGGCCCTCGAGCTGCGCACGCCGACGGTCTCGCACCACCTGGCCACCCTCAGGCGGCTCGGGCTCGTCGCGATGGCGGCGGAGTGGACGACGCACCGCTACGCGCTGGAGATCGGCCGGCTCGACGATCTGCGCCGGGACCTCCTGCGGCCCGAGCGCGTGCGCAGCCTCGCCGCGGAGGACGCCGGGGAGGCCTGGCAGCGCAAGGTGCTGCGCGACTTCTTCGCGGGCGAGGAGCTGCGCGAGATCCCGGCGAGCCGCAAGAAGCGGGCGGTCGTCCTCGGGTGGCTCGCCGGCCGCTTCGCCGCGGATCGGACGTACACGGAGGCGGAGGTCGGCGAGGTGCTGCGCCGCCACCACCCGGACGTCGCGACGCTCAGGCGCGAGCTCGTCGCCTCGGGCCTGATGCAGCGCAGGGACGGCCGCTACTGGCGGCCGGCCGACCCCGCCGGCCTTCCGGGCCCCGATGCCTAGGATGGCCCGTCCTGCCGCGATCTGCGCACACTAGCGCGGTGAAGGCAGGTGAGAGCTCTTGTGGCAGCTCGTGGTGCCCCTCTGGCAGCTCGTAGCCCGCACCGCCCTCATCTACGTCGCCGTGCTGATCGGGCTGCGCCTCTTCGGCAAGCGCGAGGTGGGGCAGTTCACGCTCTTCGACCTCGCCCTCGTCATGCTGGTGGGCAACGCGGTGCAGCCGGCCATCACCGGGCCGGACACGTCGCTCACCGGGGGCTTCGTGATCATCGTCGTACTCTTTGTCGTGAACCGCATCGTCAACCTCCTGACCGTGAAGAGCCGCATCGTGCGCGACATCGTCGAGGGGCGTCCCACGGTCGTCGCCCGCGGCGGCAAGTGGCTCCGGCGCGCCCTCGCCCAGGAGGGCCTGACGCCGGACGACTGCCTGAGCGGACTGCGCGACCACGGCATCGCCGACGTCGAGGACGTGGACCTCGCGGTGCTCGAGGTGGACGGCACGCTCTCGGTCGTGCCGCGGGGCCAGGGCCTGCGCCGCGGCAACCGCGTCCTCGAGACGCGCGTCTGAAGGCCCCGGCGGGCGGTCGCGCCCACCGGGGCCTCGCTCTCCGAAGCGGCCGGCCGCCTACTGGTTCAGGTCGTGGCGCTCGCCCGAGACCATGAAGATCACGGCCTCGCCGAGGTTCGTCGCGTGGTCGGCGACGCGCTCGATGTGCTGCGCGACGAACAGCAGGTGCATGCCCTGGTGGATCATGCGGGGGTCCTCCATCATGTAGACGAGCAGCTCGCGCATCACCTGGCTGTAGAGGTGGTCGACCTCGTCGTCGGCCTTGAGCATCTCCTCCGGCGCCTGCGGGTCGCGCCGCACGTAGGCGCGCAGGGCGTCGCGCGTCATGCGCAGGGCGATCTCGGACATGCGCGGGATGTCGATGAGCGGCTTGATGAGCGGTTCCCCGCCGATCCGCCGCGTGACCTTGGCGATGTCCACCGCGTGGTCCGCCATCCGCTCGAGGTCCCCGACGATCTTGATCGCCGTGCCGACGATGCGCAGGTCCGTGGCGAGCGGCTGCTGCGTCGCGATGATCTCGAAGCAGCGCGTCTCGATGTCGAGCTGCATGCGGTCGATCTCGTCGTCCCCGGCGATGATGGCCTCCGCCGCCGCCTTGTCGCCATCGGCGAGCGCCTGCACCGCCTGGGCGATCCGCTCCTCGACGAGCGTTCCCATGCGCAGGATGTCCTGCTGCAGGTCCTCGAGCTCCTGGTGGAACGTGCTGCGCATAGCGCCTCTCCTCCTACCCGAACCGGCCCGTCACGTAGTCCTCGGTGCGCGCGTCGCGCGGCCGCGTGAAGATGTCCCGCGTCGGCCCGTACTCGATCAGCTCGCCGCTGAGGAAGAACGCGGTGCGGTCCGAGATCCGTCCGGCCTGCTGCATGTTGTGCGTGACGACGATCAAGGTGTACGTCTCCTTGAGCGCGACGATCAGCTCCTCGATCTTGGCCGTCGCCACGGGATCGAGGGCCGACGCGGGCTCGTCCATCAGCAGGACCTCGGGCTCGACGGCGAGCGCCCTGGCGATGCAGAGGCGCTGCTGCTGGCCGCCCGAGAGCTCGAACGCGCTCTTCTGCAGTTTGCCCTGCACCTCGTCCCAGAGCGCCGCGCGCCTCAGGCTCTGCTCGACGATCTCCCTCAGGCGGCTCTCCGAGCGCTGCCCGTGCACCCTCGGGCCGTAGGCGACGTTCTGGTAGATGGTCATGGGAAAGGGGTTGGGCCTCTGGAAGACCATGCCGACGCGCTTGCGCAGCTGCGCCGGATCCTGGCTGCGGGCGTAGACGTCCTGGCCGTCGAGCAGCACGCTGCCGCTCAGGCGGACGCCGGGCACGTGGTCGTTCATGCGGTTCAGGGTGCGCAGGAACGACGACTTGCCGCAGCCGCTCGGACCGATGATGGCGGTCACGGAGCGCTCCTCGATGTCCACGCTGACGTCCTTGAGCCCCGGTGTGGACCCGTACCAGAGGCTGAGGTCCGCCACCTGCATCTTCACGGCCACCCGACGACCTCCCGTCTCCTGCGGGTAAGGAGCGCCGCGCCGCCCGCCGCCGCCAGGGAGAGCCCCAGCAACAGCACAACCGGCCAGAAGGCCTGCGGCGAGCGCAACCTGCCCGTGATCTCAAGATACCACACGCTCGCGGCCAGGGTGGCGCCGCCCTGCAGGGCAAGCCGCCCGTGCCCGCCGAGACCCTGCGCGAGCAGCGCGACGAGCGCCGCCTCGCCGAGCGCGCGCCCCGCGACGCCGAGCAGGATGCCCGCCACCTCG
>Ga0187814_10000511_pt1 | contig 13128 bp, 22 predicted proteins | sample NC_S_4_FD_132450 | JGI IMG/M metagenome (GOLD analysis project Ga0187814, IMG submission 132450) | Wetland sediment microbial communities from Neuse River Estuary, North Carolina, USA - ASW-S_4 | ecosystem: Environmental > Aquatic > Freshwater > Wetlands > Sediment | place: USA: North Carolina... | reverse complement strand
GGACATGCTTTATGTCAAGGAAATCCGCATCGACGAAGGTCCGCGCATGCGGCGGGTGTGGTTCCGCGCCCGCGGCCGCGCCGACATGCTCGTGAAGCGGCTGTGCCACATATCCTGTGTGATTGACGAGATCGGAAAGGCGGAGGCGTAACTGTGGGAAACAAAGTAAGTCCCGTCGGACTGCGCATCGGCATCAATAAGGACTGGAAGTCCCGCTGGTACGTCGATCCGCGCGAATACGCCAAGACGCTCCATGAGGATCTTGCCCTTCGCCGTCGAATCGTCGCCTTGCCCGAGTGCAGGGGCGCGGATATCTCCGAGGTGGAGATCGTGCGCCATCCCCAGCGCGTGACCGTGGTCATCCACACCGCCCGCCCCGGCGTGCTTATCGGCGTCAAGGGAGCGAACATCGAGCGAATCGGCGGAGAGCTTCAGAAGATCGCGACCAAGAAGATCCAGATCAAGATCAAGGAAGTCAAGAAGACGGACACAAACGCCCAGATCGTGGCGCAGAATATCGCGCGGCAGCTCGAGAACCGCGGCTCTTTCCGCAAGGCGATCAAGATGTCCGTCGCGAACGCGATCAAGGGCGGCGCCCAGGGCTGCAAGGTGCGCGTTTCCGGCCGACTCGGCGGAGCGGACATGTCCCGCACGGAAGAGCACAAGGACGGCCGCGTGCCGCTTCATACCCTCCGAGCCGACATCGACTACGGCTTCGCCGAATCCGCCACGACTTTCGGCAAGATCGGCGTGAAGGTCTGGATTTATCAGGGCATGGTCTACCGCTCGGACAAGAACGAGGACGCGGGCATGCTCGTGCGAAAGCAGCGGCCGCGCGACGAGCGAGGCGGCGACGAGCGCAGGGGCGGCCGCGATGAAGAGCGCAGCCCCCGGCCCCGCGAGGATCGCGGCCGTGGCGAGCGGGCGGCCCCGCATGAGCGTCCGGTGCGGCCCACCGAGGGCCGTGAAGGCGAGGCGCATCACGAGGAGCCGAAGGCGGGTTCGACGCGTTCAGATGGACCGTCGCGAGCAGACAGCCCGCGGCCGAGGAGCTAAGCAATGCTGAGTCCCAAGAGAGTCAAACACAGAAAGGTGCAGCGTGGACGAGTCCACGGAAATGCCACTCGCGGCAACGCGATTGCCTTCGGCGAATTCGGCCTCGTATGCATGGAGCCCGAGTGGCTTACCAACAGACAGATCGAAGCGGCCCGTATCGCGCTCAACCGCTACATAAAGCGCGGGGGAAAGCTCTGGATCAGGATATTCCCCGACAAGCCCTACACGAAGAAGCCCGCGGAAACGCGCATGGGCAAGGGCAAGGGCAACCCCGAGTATTGGGTCGCCGTCGTCCGGCCGGGCACCGTGCTTTTCGAGCTCTCCGGCGTCGACGCGTCGGTCGCTGAGGAGGCCATGCGTCTCGCTGGTTCCAAGCTTCCGGTGAAGACGAAGTTCACGCTGCGCGCGGAAACGGAGTGATTGCCGTGAAGAACTCGTTCAAGGAACTGAAGTACGACGAGCTGCTCGCGAAGCGCGAGGAGCTGAAGAAGAGTTATTTCGATCTGCGCTTCAAGGCAATCGTCGGACACGTGGACAACCCCGTGCAGAAGCGGGTGTTGCGCAGGCAGATCGCGCGGATCGAGACGATCATACATCGCGCCGGCAAGCCCGACGCGAAGGCAAACGGGGCGGTCGCCGCGGCGACCGCCGCAGTGCCGGGCGCGGCGCGGCCGCGCGCGACGAAGTAGCGGGCCGAGGAGTAGAACGTGGATACCGCACAGAACGCCGGAAAGGGAAAGCAGACACTCCAAGGCGTCGTGAAGAGCGATAAGATGGACAAGACTATCGTCGTCGAGATCACGATGCGGAAGCTGCACCCCCTTTATAAGAAGTATGTGACCAGGTCCAAGCGGATCAAGGCGCACGACGAGCAGAACGAGGCGCACGAGGGCGATACCGTCCGCGTGGTGGAATGTCGGCCGCTTTCCCGCGACAAGCGGTGGAAGCTCGCCGAGGTCGTCGAGAAGGCGAAGTAGGACGGCGAGGATAGCGACATGATACAAACCGAGTCCATGCTGATCGTCGCCGACAACTCCGGCGCGAAGAAAGTTCAATGCATCAAGGTCTTGGGCGGCACGCGGAGGCGCTACGCCAGCATCGGCGACATCATTGTCGTCGCTGTCAAAGAGGCGCTCCCCAATTCCGCGATCAAGAAGGGAACCGTCGAGAAAGCGGTCATCGTGAGGACGCACAAGGAGTATCGCCGGCCGGATGGCACGTACATCCGTTTCGACGACAACGCCTGCGTCATCATCGACGCCAACAAGAATCCCAAGGGTAAGCGTATCTTCGGGCCCGTCGCCCGCGAGCTTCGCGAGCGCGACTACATGAAGATTGTGTCGCTTGCGCCCGAAGTCCTGTGAGGAGACTGGATATGGTCGAGATGAAATTGAAGCTTCGGAAAGATGACCAGGTCCAGGTCATAGCGGGCAAGGACAAGGGCAAGCAGGGCAAGATCATCAGAATCGATCGCGACAAGGGTCGGGCGATCGTGCAAGGCGTCAACATGGTCAAGAAGGCCATGAAGAAGCGCAAGCAGACGGATCGCGCCGGCATCATCGAGATCGAGGCGGCGATCAACCTTTCCAATGTCATGATTGTCTGTCGAAAGTGCGGGCCCACCCGGATCGGCTACAAGATCGAGGGCGATACCAAGCGGCGCGTGTGCCGCAAGTGCGGGGAGGCGCTCTAACAATGGCTGAGATGAACGCTAAGGCCGCGGAAGCCGCAGCGAAGAAGAAGGCGAAGGCGGCCGAAGCAGCCGAGAAGAAGGCGGGCGGCGGTTCCGCCCCCCTCCCCAAGGGATATGTCCCCCGACTTAAGAAGATCTATAGCGACACCGTCGTTCCTGATCTCCTCAAAGAGTTCGGCTACAGCTCGGCGATGCAAATCCCGCGTTTCGTGAAGGTGATCGTTTCGATGGGCGTCGGAGAGGCCAAGGAGAACAAGAAGATCCTGGACGCCGCAGTCGAGGACCTTGGGCAGATCACGGGCCAACACGCAGTGAAGACCAAGGCCAAAAAATCCATCGCGACCTTCAAGATCCGCCAGGGGCAGGAGATCGGCACGAGGGTCACTCTCCGCGGCGCCATGATGTGGGAGTTCCTGGATCGGCTCATGAACGTGGCGCTGCCTCGCGTCAAGGACTTCAGAGGCGTGAATCCAAACGCCTTCGACGGCCACGGGAACTACTCGCTGGGCTTGACCGAACAGATCATTTTCCCGGAGATCGACTTCGACAAGATCGAGAAGGTCATGGGACTCAATATCGCGATAGTCACGACCGCCCGAACGGACAAGGAGGCGAAGAGCCTGCTTGCCAAGATGGGCATGCCCTTCAGGAAATAAAGGAAGGCCGAAGATATGGCGCGCAAGGCGATGATTCTAAAGGCTCTCAAGAAGCCCAAGTATTCGACCCGATTGGTACGCCGCTGCAAGTGCTGCGGCCGCTCTCGCGGGTATATGCGCAAGTTCGACATGTGCAGGATCTGCTTCCGGAAGTACGCTTCCGAAGGCCTGATCCCGGGCGTGACGAAATCGAGCTGGTAGGAGGTAGCGATGAGCGTTTCCGATCCCATCGCGGACATGTTGACTAAGGTCCGTAACGCGAGCTCGGCCCGCCACGAGAAGGTCGACATTCCGACCTCCAAGCTCAAGCTCGAGATAGTGAAGATCCTCAAGACCGAGGGCTTCATCAAGAACTTCAAGAAGATCCAAGCGGAGGGCTCGAATGTCATCCGCATCTTCCTGAAGTACGACGACGCGAACGACCCCGTCATACACGGCGTCGAGAAGGTCTCGCGGCCCGGGCGTCGTGTGTATTCGGGATACAAAGAGCTTCCGCGCGTCTTCAACGGCTACGGCACCCTGATCGTCTCCACGTCCGAGGGAGTCACCACGGGGCGCAAGGCCGTCGAGAAAAAGGTGGGCGGCGAGCTCATCTGTACCGTCTGGTAATCGAGGGAAATAGCCATGTCCAGAATCGGAATACGGCCGGTCCAGCTCCCCCAGGGCGTGAAGGTCAACGTGACGCCCACCCTGGTGACGGTAGAGGGGCCCAAGGGAAAGTTGTCCCAGACTTACGTTCCTGAAGTCGAGATCGCCGTCAAGGGCGACGCCGTCGTCGTGACGAGGAAAAACGACAGCAGGCAGGCCAAGGCCTACCACGGGCTGTATCGGAATCTCGTCAACAATATGGTGACCGGCGTGTCCAAGGGCTTCCAGAAGGCCCTCGTCATCAACGGCATCGGCTACCGTGCCGAAGTGCAGGGCAAGCTCCTTGTCATGAGCCTCGGGTACAGCACCGATTTCGCGGTGGCGGTACCGGAGGGTCTCACGGTCACGACCGAGGCCAATAACCAGAAAGTGGTCATCTCCGGCCACGACCGCGCCCTGGTCGGAAAGTTCGCGAGCGAGGTCAGGGGTCTGCGTTTGCCTGAACCCTACAAAGGCAAGGGGATCAGGTACGAGGACGAGAAGGTCCGCAAGAAGGTCGGAAAGACCGGCGTGAAGTGAGGCGTTACACATGAGCGTAAAGGAACTGAGCGATAAGCTGCGCAAGCGCGAGCAGCGCAGGCTCCATGTACGGAAGACCCTCTCCGGCACGCCGGAGAAGCCCAGGATGACCGTCTTCAAGTCGAACCGTTACCTGTATGTGCAGGTGATCGACGATTCGGCCGGCGCCACACTCGCCTCGGCGAGCACGCTCGAGGAGTCTCTCAAGGAGATCAAGCGAAACGTCGAGGGCGCGGCCAAGCTCGGCGAGGAGATCGGCAAGCGCCTCAAGGAAAAGAGCGTGTCGACCGTGGTGTTCGACCGCAACGGCTACAAGTACCACGGCATCGTGAAGGCCATCGCTGACGGCGCCCGCAAAGCCGGGATCGCATTCTAGGGGGACGGCGTGGACAACAGGGATAGAGGAAGACGAGACGATTCTGGCTCGCGCGACAACTATATGGAGAAGCTGGTCAAGCTCAACAGGACGGCCAAGGTCGTCAAGGGCGGCCGCAGCTTCTCGTTCTCCGCTCTCACCGTCGTCGGCGACCGCTCCGGCATGGTGGGCTTCGGATTCGGCAAGGCGAAGGACGTCACCGAGGCCATCAGGAAGAGCATCGAACGCGCCAAACGGGCTATGGTCCACCTTCCCGTGAAGAACGGAACCATTCCCCACGAGGTCCTGGGCGAGTACAAGGCGACCCACGTGATGATCAAGCCGGCCTGTCCCGGCTCGGGAATCATCGCCGGCGGCCCCGTGCGCGCCATCATGGAGGCCGGAGGCGTCACCGACGTGCTTTCGAAGTGCGTGGGCTCTCGGAGCCCGATCAATATTGTCAGGGCCGTTTTCGACGGCATCGAGCGGATGATGGACGCCAAGGCCGTGGCCAAGAACCGCGGAAAGACGCTCAAGGATCTGTGGGGTTAAGCCATGGCCAAGAAGATTGAAATCACCCTCGTCAAGAGCTTGATCCACCAGAAGCCCGAAAAGCGAGCCACCGTCCGCTCTCTTGGGCTGCGCAAGATCAGCTCCAAGACAGTTCTGGAGGCGACGCCCGCGATCCTCGGCATGGTACGCGCCGTCGCCCACCTCGTGGAAGTCAAGGAGGTGGAGTGATGCCCGACTTCAACTTGCATGCGCCGGAGGGCGCGACCAAGCGCAAGCGCATCGTCGGCCGCGGCCAAGGCTCCGGCCTCGGCACCACCGCCGGCAAGGGAAATAAGGGCCAGCAATCGCGCTCGGGCGGCAAGACCTACCCAGGTTTCGAGGGCGGCCAGATGCCCCTCTACCGGCGCCTGCCCTCGCGGGGCTTCTCGAATGTCATGTTCAAGAAGGACTGGCAGATCGTGAACCTCGAGCAGATCGAGCCCAAGTTCGCCGCCGGGGAGACCGTCGATGGCGCTTCGCTATTCGCCAATGGCCTCGTCAAGGCTGCCGACGGGCTCGTGAAAGTCCTCGGCGATGGAGATATCACCAAGGCGCTCACCTTTTCCGTCGACAAGGTGTCCGCAGGAGCGCGCGCGAAGATAGAGAAGGCGGGCGGCAGGGTGGAGACCCCTTCGGACGGTTCGTCCGGCGCGAGCAAGAGCGGCGCCTAAGGCGTCCGGGAGAGGCTGATCATCATGGCGAATCCCTTAGTTGACATCTTCCGCGTGAAGGAGCTCCGGCAGCGGATTTTTTACACCTTCATGTGGCTCGCCCTGTTCCGCCTGGGCACCTTCCTTCCTATTCCGGGAATCAACGCCGCGGCGCTGCAGTCCTATTTTGCGAGTCAGAGCAGCTCGAGCCCAGGCTCGAGCGTGACCGACTACCTGGACTTCTTCGCGGGCGGAGCCTTCAAGAACTTCTCGCTCTTCATGCTCGGTGTCATGCCCTACATCAGCGCCCAGATCATCATGCAGCTGGTGGTCATCGTCTTCCCGAAGCTCAAGAAGATCTCCGAGGAGGAAGGCGGTCGCAAGCGGATCGCCCGCTGGACCAGGATCAGCTCGGTCTTCGTCTGCATCGTGCAGTCCTACGCCGTGACGGTCTGGGCCGACCGCATCCCCAACGCGATCACCATGGCCAGAATACCCTACACGCTGATCGCGATACTCACGGTCACGACGGGATCGATGTTCCTTGTCTGGGTGGGCGAGCAGATCACTAAGCGGGGCATCGGCAACGGAGTGTCCCTCCTCATCTTCGCGGGCATCGTGGCGCGGCTTCCCAACGCCAGCTACGAGCTCATCAAGCGAATACAGATGGACGAACTCAACCCGATCTATGCGATCGTCGTGGTCGCCATGTTCGTGGCGGTGGTCGCGCTCGTCGTCATGGAGCAGCAGGGCCAGAGGAAGATTCCGGTGAATTACGCCAAGCGGGTTGTAGGACGGAGGATGTACGGGGCCCAGAACACGTATATCCCGTTCAAGATCAACCCCTCGGGCGTCATCCCGGTCATCTTCGCCTCGTCCATCCTCACCTTTCCCCTGCAGATTTCCCAAAGCCTGGGCGTGAACGTGAAGTGGCTGCGCGACTTCTCCTACTGGCTCAGCCCTCACGGATTCTGGTACAACACCCTCTACGTGGTCTTCATCATCTTCTTCGCGTATTTCTACACCCAGGTCACGCTCAATCCGCAGCAGATCTCGAAGAACATCAGGGAGAACGGCGGCTCCATTCCGGGTATCCGCAGCGAACGGATGGAGGAGCACCTTACGAGGATCCTGAACAGGATCATTCTTCCCGGGTCGCTCTACCTCGGCCTTATCGCCCTTTTGCCGACCCTGGTGATGTCCCTGTTCAATTTCCCGAGCCAGCTGGCCTACCTCATGGGCGGTACCTCGCTCTTGATCCTCGTCGGCGTGGATCTCGACACCATGGCTCAGATCAACGCGCTCTTGAAGATGCACCACCACGACGGGCTGACCAGCAAGGGCCATATCCGCTCGCGGAACCTGTAGAATGTTTCGAGGATATAGTATTAGATACAGGATGCTTATGCGCGTCGCGCGTTGCATTCGACCGAGGAGACGGGAATGAAAGTCAGGACCAGCGTCAAGAAGATATGCGACAAGTGCAAGGTGATACGACGCAACGGGATCGTCAGGATCATCTGCGAGAACCCCAAGCACAAGCAGAAGCAAGGCTGAAGGGGCAGGAGGAAACTCATGGCACGTATAGCGGGCGTCGACCTCCCCAACAAGCACGTCGAGATCGCCCTCACCTACATCTTCGGTCTGGGGCGCACGAGCGCCCGCAGGATCTGCGAGAGCACGAGGATCGATCCGGCGAAGAAGATAAACGACCTCTCAAATGAGGAGATCAACGAGCTCCGGAAGGTCATCGAGAACGACTACAAGGTCGAAGGGCGCCTCCGCTCGGAGACGGCGCTGAACATCAAACGCCTCATGGATATCGGCTGTTACCGCGGCCTGCGGCACCGCAGGGGCCTGCCGGTCAACGGTCAGCGGACGAGGACGAACGCGCGCACCCGCAAGGGCAAGCGCAAGACCGTCGCGAACAAGAAGAAGGCCGTCTAGCGGTTTCGCGCTGCGCGAAACTCTGTCTTGAGCAAGGAGCGCCGAAGTGGCAGTCGCTAAGAAGAAGAAGGAAAAGAAGAGCGTTTACGAGGGCAACGTCTACATCCAGGCGACCTTCAACAATACCATCATCACAATCACCGACCTCAACGGTAACGCGATCTCGTGGTCCTCATCCGGCGGCCACGGTTTCCGCGGGGCGAAGAAGTCCACCCCCTTCGCAGCCCAGACCGTAGCCGAGACCGCCGTTCAGAAGGCCCTGACGGTAGGTCTGCGCGAGGTGCACGTATATGTAAAGGGGCCCGGCGTGGGTCGCGAGTCGGCCATTCGCCAGCTCGGCGCTCTCGGCCTCAAGGTCAAGAGCATCAACGACGTTACGCCGATCCCCCACAACGGCTGCCGGCCCCGCAAGGCCCGGCGCATCTGACGAAGGGGAAGAAACGATGGCACGTTACATCGGACCCGCGTGCAGGCTCTGCCGCACCGAGCAGAAGAAACTGTTCCTCAAGGGCGACCGCTGCAAGAGCGACAAGTGCCCGATCAGCCGCAAGCGGCTGCCGCCCGGCAAGGCGCCCAAGTCGCGTCAGGCCAAGCAGTCCGACTACGCGGTTCAGCTGCGCGAGAAGCAGAAGCTGAAAAGGACCTACGGTCTCATGGAGACCCAGTTCCACAACACCTTCGAAAAGGCGCTGCGCATGCCGGGCAAAACCGGCGAAAACCTCTTCGCTTTGCTCGAGCGCAGGCTGGATACGGTCGTCTACAGGCTCCGCTTCGCGTCTTCGCGCGCGCAGGCGCGCCAGCTCGTTCTTCACGGACACATCGTCGTGAACGGCAAGCGCGTCAATGTCCCTTCCTTCACCGTGAAGGCGGGCGACCAGGTGGCGGTGCACGCGTCCTCCAAGAAGCTGTCCCTCATCAAGGATGCCCTGCAAGAGTTCGGCCGCGCGGGCGTGATGCCCTGGCTCGAGGTCGATCCCGACAACATGGCCGGAAAGTTCTGCGCGATCCCGCACCGCCAGGATATTACGGACATGGCGGACATTCGCGAGCAGCTCGTCGTCGAGCTCTATTCGAAATAAGGAGCGAAAATGGCGCGGAAGAACCTCCTCAAGGGTTTCAAGAGGCCGAAGGGCATCACCTACGAGCAGAGCGAGTCCGGTTCCGATTACGGCAAGTTCCTCGCCTATCCCTTCGAGCCCGGCTACGGTACCACCGTCGGCAACACGCTGCGCCGCATTCTTCTCTCGTCCATACAGGGATACGCAGTTACGGCGGTCAGAATCGTCCGCTATGACGCGGAAGGCGCCCAGCACATCGTCACGAGCGAGTTCGAGACGATCCCCGGCGTGGTCGAGGACACGATCGAAGTCCTCAACAACCTCAAGCAGGTGCGGCTCAGGCTGCCGGAGGACGAAGAGCAGGCAACCTTTCTTTATGAGCTCAAAGGACCCGGCGAGATCACCGGCGCCACCTTCGCCAAGGACAAGCCTCTCGAGGTGCTCAACCCCGAGATCAAGATCGCGACCCTCATGGAGGACGCGAAGCTCGACCTCGAGATACAGGTCGATCTCAACAGGGGTTATGTTCCTTCCGAGGTCAACGAGAAGTACGTGGAGGTGGTCGGCACCATACCCATGGACGCGATCTTCTCTCCCGTGAAGAAGGTGAAGTACTCCGTCGAGCCTACGCGCGTCGGCCAGAGATCGGACTACGACAAGCTCGTGCTCGAGATATGGACCGACGGGACGGTGAAACCCGAGGACGCGCTCGCCGAGGCGGCCAAGATCGCCAAGGACCACTTCGTCATTTTCGTAAACTTCGACGAGGGCGAGGCCGGAGGCGACGAGGAGAACGACGAGATCGAGGAGCGCGTGCGCCAGATCCTCAACACGCCCGTCGAGGAGCTTGAGCTTTCCGTCAGATCCTCGAACTGTCTCAAGAACGCGAATATCAAGACGATCGGGGACCTTACGCACAAGACCGAGGACGACATAGCCAAGACCAGGAACTTCGGCAAGAAGTCTCTCCAGGAGATCAAGGACAAGCTCCACGAGTGGAACCTGGGCCTCGGCATGACGGATTACTCCGCTCTGCGGAACTACCTGAAATTGTCCATGAAGAAGGAAGAGACCGATGAAGCATAAGATCGGATTCAACAAGCTGAACCGGGTGCCGGCCCACCGCAAGGCCCTCATCCGCAACATGATGACCGTCCTCTTCAAGCATGAGCGGATCACGACGACTCGCGCCAAGGCCGTGGAGGTCCGGCGTTTCGCCGAGAAGGAGATCACGCGCGCGAAGGAAGACTCGGTCCACAATCGCCGCATGGCCGCCCGCAAGATCCAGGACGAGGCCATTCTCGCGAAGCTCTACACCGACATTGGTCCCCGGTTCAAGGATCGAGCCGGCGGCTACACGCGGGTTCTGCGGCTCGGCTTCCGCAAACAGGACGCCGCGGACATGGTCATATTGGAGCTCGTCGACCGCAAGGAAGACACCAAGGCGGCCGAGCGAGCGAAGCGCCGGGAAGAGAAGCGCGCGAAGGCGCGGGCCGCGGCCGCCAACCAGCCCAGCTGAGGATGAGGAGGATACCATGTCGAAAGCTCACCGAGGTAAGGGACTTCGCGAAACCACAGGCCACGGCCGCGGCGTCTGCCCCGTTTGCAAGCGTGTCGGAGTGAAAGTCGTCTACGAGCAAGAGGTCGAGGGACAGAAACTCAAGATTTGTAAAACTTGCAAGGCCACGTTGGCCAACAAGAAAAAGGCCGAGGTCGCGAAATAGCGCATATGCTGCCGCGACGCTCCGTCCAATGTTCGGGGCACAGGGACCGTTTCCATAGGAGACGGTCTTTTTTGTTCCGGCTGGGCTGTTTCGCCCATCCCGGAGATGTGTATTGCATTTCGCTCATTTAGGGGATAAATTGCTAAGGGAATAAAGACATCTTTCTTTCTGCATCATCATAGTGAATAATTGTGGAAGCGATGAAAAGAGCTCGAAAGCTGCCCATTGCCGGTGGCGTGGCCTTGTTTTTTCTCCCTCTTTTTCTGCCCTGCGGCGCTGATTCTGTCTACGCTATAGATCTGAGCCTCCACGTATCACCCGATCTCGTTCTGCCCGTCGGCAGCTCAGCCTCGCTTTTTTCTGCAGGTTACGGCGGGACCCTGAACGCAAATCTCGAATTTCTCAATTTTCTCTCTCCCTACGCCGAGGCTGGCTTCGTCATAGAGCCCCTTTTGAATGCCGGCAGCAGCGTGACCCTGGCTCTCGCGGGCGGAGGGCTACAGGCCTTCACCTATCCATTGCCGCGGCTCGCGCTGAGAGCGGGAGGCGGAGGCGGTGTCTCGGCTTTGAGCTGGGGCGCCACGTCGGGCATGCTCGGCTATTGGCGCGCGAAGGCCGAGGCCGGTTACCGTTTTAGCCCGGCATTCAGCCTCCTCGCAGACGCCAGCTACTCCAACTATTTCGGCAGCCAGGAGTCCTTTTTCACCGGGTTGTCCCTGGGCCTCACGCTCCATATCGGGCTTGGGTCCATGAGCGATCGGGAATCGGGAGTTTCCTTGGACGTGAACGACCAGTCCGAAATATTCCCGATCACGTACTACAAATACGACAAGACCGCGATTGCCACGATCGAGCTCAAGAATCACGAGCAGGCCGAGATCCGGAACGTTCGCGTTTTCTTTTCCGCGGGCGACTACACCTCCCGCGAGACCGAATGCGCCCAATTCGCGGTCATTCCGCCGGGCAAGAGCGTCCGCGTGCCCCTTTACGGAGCTTTCAACGAGCGCGTCCTCGCATTCACGGAGGCGACAAAGGTTCAAGGCGAGATCAGGATCGACTACAAGATACTCGACGCCTCCGCCGAGGCCAAGAAAGTTCTGTCGCTGCGTTTCAACGGCCGCAACGCGATGACCTGGCGCGATCCGGCCGTCGCGGCCGCCTTCGTGTCGCCGCAAGACCCGGCCATGCTCGAGATCTCGAAGTATGTGGCTGGACTCGTTCGCAACCGGATCAGGACCGATATAGACAAGAACCTGCAATATGGCATGGGTCTGTTCGAGGCGTTGCGTCTTTATGGCCTTGTTCAGGGGATAGATCCGACCTCGCCGTACAAGTCGCTCCACGCGACGCCCGATTCGATCGCCTACGTCCAGTATCCCTCGCAGACTCTAGCGTATAAGTCCGGCGACTCGGACGCTATAGCCCTGACCTTCTCCGAAGCCCTGGAATCTGTGGCCGTCCCTTCCGCCATCGTGCCGCTCGCCGACGACGTAATCGTCGCCTTTCCCCTGGACATGAGCGCGGCGGAGGCCAAGACCTCTTTCATCGCGCCGGGCGATTTCATTTACGACAACAACGAAGCCTGGGTGCCGCTCCAGGCCTCGCGCATCCGGGAAGGCTTCTTGAGCGCCTGGCTCGGCGGGGCCAAACTGTGGCGAGACGCGGTGAATGCCGGCGGCCCGAAAGCCGCGCTGGGACTCGTCCGCATAGAGGACGCCTGGAAGAAGTACACGCCCGTGAATCTGCCCGACTCCGACTTCAAGCCCATAAAGCCGGCCGAGGATCAGATCAACCTCGCCTTCGAGAACGCGCTCGGCCGTTTTGTCTCGCGCGAGATCACGCCGAGGGTCCAGCGGCTCGTGTCGGACATGGGAGGGCTCGAGAACGGCAATGGCCGGCAATTGAACAGTCTTGGCATCCTGTACGCCCGCTACGGCCTGTATCCCGATGCGAAGGCGCAATTCGAGAAGGCCGTGGCGAAGAACTACAACCCCGCCATCGTCAATCTGGCCAACGTGGCCTTCCTCCTCGGTGATTACGAGACTGCCGCCGCCTACTTTCAGAAGGCCCTCGATCTTCAGCCCACGAACAAGGCCGCGCTCATAGGCCTGGCGCGGGCCAAGTACGAGCTCGACGCCTACAGCGACGCGGACAACCTGTTCTCCCGGGTCGAGGCCATAGATCCGGCTTTGGCGGAACGCTATTCATATCTTTCCTCTCACGTCGACGCCTCGACTGCGCTCCGCGCCTCGTCGGCGGCCGCCGACCGG